>Ga0206093_100047_pt1 | contig 21736 bp, 24 predicted proteins | sample S1v_2013CmetaT_FD_197215 | JGI IMG/M metagenome (GOLD analysis project Ga0206093, IMG submission 197215) | Metatranscriptome of soil microbial communities from Anza Borrego desert, Southern California, United States - S1+v_20-13C (Metagenome... | ecosystem: Environmental > Terrestrial > Soil >...
AAATCCTGACCGGCATGCAACCACCCCCACCGGATATCTTGGGCGGCTGGATGAATCTGACCCAGATTCTGAAGACCACGCCTCCGGCCGGATTGAATACGGAACTGGTCAAATGGCGGACCCACTTTCCCGGACATCCCGCGGACGGAATATTTCTGCAAGGTCTTTTAGAACACTTCCAAAGCCCTCCTCCCAGCCAATCTCAAACGGGAACGTCGTCGCCTCCGGCAGCCACACCCAGCTCCGCCGCTTTCATCGGCGTGATGTTGCCTTTGTCCGGCTCCTATGCGCCCGCTGCCCAAGCCCTTCGCACCGGCATGCTTGCAGCTTATTATGCGGATGCCAACACGGCAAAACCGCCTTTGCGGTTCGTCGACACCCAATCGGGAGACATTTATCAGCTCTATCGGAAATTGGCCGATGGCGGCGCGAAAGCGATCGTCGGCCCTTTGATCAAGGAAGATGTGGCCGCCTTGGCCAAAGCGGGGGATTTACCCGTTCCCGTCCTCGGGCTCAATCAAACGCCGGAGATCAGCAATGACCGGGTCTATCAGTTTGGCCTCACCCCGGAACACGAGGTCGAGCAAGCGGCTGGGAGCGCCTGGTTCGATGGCCGTCAGAGCGCTCTGGTGCTGGCGCCGGCGAATCAGTTCGGCCAACGCATGATCAAGCACTTCGTGGCTTATTGGAACCAGCTCGGAGGCACCATTCGGACCATCAAAACCTATCCGTATCATGGTGAGGATTTCACCGCCGCTGTAAAAGAACTTATTTCCGCAGCGCCTCCCGCCACGCACGCCCAGCTTTCCATCCCTGCGATTCCGTCGATGCATACCCTGAAACAGGGTGCCGATTTCATCTTTCTCATCAGTGACGCTCGTGATGTTAATCTGGTTCTGCCTCAGATCACCTATCATCAAGGCGAACATATTCCAGTCTACGCGACATCCCACGTCTACGGCGGTCGGGCCGACTCGGAAGCCGATCAAGACTTGAATGGCCTTATTTTCTGTGACATCCCGTGGTTACTCGATCCGGCTGAAAGCGGTCCGTTGTCCTATCAAGCGCTGGATAAGCAGATTCAACAAACACCATCTGATTACCTCAGACTTATCGCACTCGGGATCGATGCTTACCGCTTGCTGCCGGAGCTCGAACGATTCAAGACCGAACCCCAATATCGGTACGTAGGCGCAACCGGCACGCTCTCGCTGGGTCCCGGCAACCGCATTCAGCGCCAGCTTCATTGCGCACAGTTTGAAGGCGGCGTTCCGCAACCCCGCGGTATCGCGCCTATGCTGGAACCAAGCGGCGGTTCTTCGGAACTGCGATAAAGGCAGCCCGAATGATGACTACTCTCGGACAGACCAAAGGGCGTATCGCCGAGCAAGAGACGCTGACTTTTTTGCAGACTCATGGCTTGCGGCTAATCGAGCGCAACTATCGCTGCCGATACGGTGAAATCGATCTCATCATGGAGGACGGACGCACCATCGTCTTTGTGGAGGTCCGCTATCGGGGAAGTATCCAGTTCGGCGGTGCGCTGGAAAGCGTAGACCGACGCAAGCAAGCAAAGCTGTTGGCGAGCGCCGCCCATTTCCTCCGCGAAAAACGGATGGACCGGCCGGCCCGTTTCGATGTGGCCGCACTGGCCCCCGCAAAAGGCGGGCTTACGGTAAAATGGGTGAAAGATGCTTTTCAGGCGGCCTAGTGAATGAATTTACAAGAACGAGTCTTTCGTCAATTCGAGACCAGCGTTGAAACAAGCCGCGAATCACTGGCTAGACTCGGAGAGATCATCGAGATCGCCGGAGTCAGATTGGCTCAATGCTTACTCAGCGACGGCAAGATTCTTTGTTGCGGCAACGGCGGGTCGGCCGCGCAAGCACAACATTTTTCTTCTGAAATGCTGAATCGCTTCGAGCGAGAACGCCCCGGCTTACCCGCGATCGCGCTCACCTGCGACACCTCGACCTTGACATCGATTGCCAACGACTATCGGTTCGATGACGTGTTCGCCAAACAAATCAGAGCCTTGGGCCACAGCAACGATCTTCTCGTCGTCTACACCACCAGCGGCAACTCCACTAGTATTTTGAGTGCGGTTACAGCCGCCCATGACCGAGACATGTCGGTACTGGCCCTCAGTGGTCGAGACGGCGGCGCGCTGTCTCCCTTGCTGCTGGAAACCGATATCGAGATCCGTGTGCCCTCCGAGACTACGGCCCGGATACAAGAAGTCCATCTGCTGATCACGCACTGCCTGTGCGATTTGATCGATCACCAATTATTCGGGGACTGATCCCTTGGCTTTATCCAGCGCCTTTCTGAACCGGTTGGCGCAAATCTTCCCACCCGGCTCGCTTTACACTAATCCTGCCGACTGCTGGGCCTATGGCTACGACAACAGCCGCCGCCAAGCCCTGCCAGAAGCGGTTGTTTTCCCCACCAGCCATGCCCAGACGGTCGAACTGGCCCGGTTGTGCAACGAACATCGGGTGCCTTTGACGGCGCGCGGACGCGGCACCGGCACGACCGGTGCGACGGTGCCTTTACGGGGCGGCGTGGTCGCTTCATTCGAACGCATGGCCCAGGTTGTGGAGTTCTCGCCGGGCAATCGCTACATCGTGGTCGAACCCGGCCTAACCAATCAGGCGCTACAGGACTTTCTCAAGCCGCACGGCTTTTTCTGGCCGCCGGACCCGACCAGTGCCGCCTTTTGCAGCATCGGCGGGAATCTGGCCTACAACTCTGCCGGCCCGCGTGCGGTGAAGTACGGCACACCCCGCGAGAATACGCTCGCGTTGCGGGCGGTAACCGGCCAAGGAACCGAGATCCGTACCGGCGTATTTACCACCAAAGGCGTCGTCGGGTATGACCTGACCCGGCTTTTACTGGGCTCCGAGGGAACGCTCGCGCTGATTACCGAAGCGACGCTCAAACTGACGCCATTGCCTGAAGCCAAACGCACCATGCGGGCGATCTATGCCGATGTGGACCACGCCACGGAGGCTATCACTCGAATCATGGCTCAGCCCGCGATTCCTTGCGCCCTTGAATTCATCGACGGAAATGCGATCGAGCTGATTCGCCGCTATTCTCGCGCCGATCTGCCGGAACGCGCCGGTGCTTTGCTGATGATCGAAGTGGACGGGTTTGCCGAGGGTATGGCCGTTCAGGTCGAAAGCGTACAGCGAGCCGCTCAAAACGAAGGACTTCTGGAGTTTCGCGTCGCGGAAACGGCTGATGAAGTCGAGGCCTTATGGCAAACGCGCAAGGCGCTGTCGCCGGCGCTGCGAAAAATCGCGCCGAAGAAAATCAACGAAGACGTGGTGGTACCCGTCACCGAACTGCCTGTGCTGATCTCTGGGTTGAACGAACTGTCGCAGCGCTATGAGATCGCGATCGTCAACTTCGGGCACGCTGGAAACGGGAATATTCACGTCAACCTGTTATTCGATCCCGCCAAACCCGGCGAGACCGAAAAAGCTCACGAATGTTTAGGGGAAATGTTTTCGCTCGTGCTGCGGCTGCGCGGAACCTTGTCCGGCGAGCATGGCGTCGGTCTTGAAAAGCGGGATTACGTCGATCGGGAAATCGATACCGGCGCCTTGGCATTGATGCGCGCCGTCAAACGCCAGTTCGATCCGAACGGCATTCTGAATCCTGACAAAACGCTGCCCTTGGCCGACTAACCGAAGCACTCAGCCGGTAATCACGATCCGCATCGACAAATCGACGGCTCGAACGTTCTTGGTCAGAGCGCCGACCGAAATATAATCCACCCCGGTCTCGGCAATCTGCCGGATGGTGTCCAGAGTCACGTTGCCGGATACCTCGAGCTCCGCTCGGCCTGCGGTTATGATTACTGCGTCCCGCATCATCGCGAGCGTAAAATTATCCAGAAGAATCCGCTCAGCGCCGGTCGCCAAGACTTGCCGCAGTTCATCAAGATTTTCCACTTCCACTTCGATCGGCACGTTAGCGCCCGAGGCTTTCGCGGCATGCACCGCCTTTTCAATGGATCCGCAAGCGAGGATATGGTTTTCCTTGATCAGAATGCCGTCATAAAGCCCCAGGCGATGGTTATGACAGCCACCGCAGCGGACAGCGTATTTCTGTGCCTTCCTGAGGCCGGGAATGGTCTTACGGGTATCCAGCACCTTCGCCTTGGTGCCTTCCACGGCTTTGGCATAAGCGTGTGCCAGGGTCGCAGTACCCGACAGAGTCTGCAGAAGATTGAGCGCCGTGCGCTCGCCAGTCAGAAGCGCCCGGGCGGGACCTTGCATCGTGCACAGCTCGGTACCCCCTTTAACTTGCGTGCCCTCCGACACCAGCCAGTCGATTTGAACCGAAGCATCGAGCCGGGCGAAAACCGCGGCGAACCAAGCTTGTCCGCACAACACCATGGGCTCGCGGGTGATCACCCTCGCTCTCGCCATCGCGTTCTCCGGAACAATTGACGCGGTCAAATCGCCCGGACCGACATCCTCTTCCAGAAAACGGTCGATATCACTTAAATCAAACGGGTACACAATTTCTTCCCTTCGTTTCCTGCCTATCGGGACAAACCTTCACGCTTGAGGGCTTCGCGCAGACGTTCGACTCGCCGACGGTTGACGCCCAAGTCCCAATAGCCGACGCGCGAAGCGGAGCGGACATGCATGAGGCGCTGCTCTGGAACCAGCTGGAATTCCACATCGTCCACGAACCGGAATATCCGGCTTGTCGCCTCCGCGCGGAGATACCCGTGCTCTCGGTCCTCTTCGACGATCCGGATGCGGGGTTCCGATCCCAACGCGCGCTTGAGCGCCTCCCAGGCTTGATCCGGCGGAAGATCCATATCAAATGGACTCACGCGATGATCCTGATCCTGAGCAAGGCTGGATACACAATTGGGACTCGACGGACAATCCGAAATTCTCGACGAAGCCATAGAAACTCCGCGACTCAGCACTAAAGCCGCCAAGGCAAGCAGAACAGCTTTACCGAGCCACTTGCCGCACATCCGGCAAGCCTCGGCTTGCGGCGATCGTATCGGTCGGTACCGACATGGACCTCAGTTTTTTCACATCCGCCGCATAGAGCTTACGCTCCTCGATAGACATCGGGACAAGCCCGAGCGAAGCAAGATAACCTTTCTCGCCCCAGGCTTTGTCATTAGTAAATTCGGCAAGATATTGTTGCAGTCCTTTTACTTTACCGACATGATCTGCTTTGAAATAAAGGAACAAGGGTCTTGCGACCGGATAACGGTTTGCGGCGATGTTCTCGGCGCTCGGGACAATTCCGTCGATGCGGACGGCATTCAGCCGATCGTTATTGTTCGTGTACTGCTTGTAAGTCACGAAGCCCATTAATCCGGGATTCTTCGCCAACATACCCACTACCGCATCTCCGCTCTCTTCGATATAAGCGCCATCGGTTCGGGCGGTAAAGCAGGTTTCCTTGTACTTAGCCTTTTGCGTTTCCTTCCAAGCGGCAATAAAGGGAAAACTCTCACACCCTGCTTTCGAAACGGCCTCCTCGAACAGTTCTCGTATGCCCGAGCCGAACGGCGGAGCGACGACTTCAATCTTCGTATCAGGCAGCGAAGGATTGATCTCCTTCCAGGTTTTATAGGGATTCGGCACGAGTGTGTCGCAATTCCGGCATTTGGGATCGGGTACTTTTTTTCCCAAAGCCAGGAACAATTCTTTACGCGTGATATCCAGCGCCGGCCCCTTTTTGGAGTGTGCGAGCACGATGCCGCCATAGCCGATCTTCACTTCAACGATATTCTTCACACCGGATGACTGGCAGGCTTCGAATTCCGATTTTTTCATCGGCCTCGACGCATTGACGATATCGGGAGATTCGCCACTTTCAGGCTCGCAAAACAATTGAAATCCGCCACTGGTACTGTTCGATTCAACCCATGGCCGCTTGACCTTTCCGGATTTGCCGACTCGGTCGGCCACTGCATCCGCAAACGGTCTCACGGTATTCGAACCGTTGATATGCACGAAGCCACGCATTTCGGCAGCGGATACAGGCTGCATCATCAGAGGCGCTGCAAGCAACGCAGCAAAGAAAGTAAAACGCTTAGTCACAATTTACCTGCGGGATGAGTTGCACGAGGAACAAGCCAGCCTAGCAGGCCGGTTCCGCGACATTTTAGTATTAAAACGAGCAGAAAAAACCCGCTCCTGGGAGCGGGTTTTTTCGTTGACGCCGGTCGGTATTAGACAACCGTGCCGATTGGCAGTGGGGTGTATTTACTCACCCATAAACACCAGTTGAACGCGGCGGTTTCTCTCCCGGCCAGCCTCCGTGCTGTTGTCTGCGATTGGATAATCCTCGCCGTAACCTTTCGCATACAGCTTGTTCTTCAAGCCTGCGGATTTCAGGTAATCGGCTACCGCCTGAGCACGACGCTGAGAAAGCTTCAGGTTGTACTGAGAGCTTCCTTCGCTGCTAGCATGTCCCTGGACTTCGATATCGCGCATTTCGTTTGAAGCGACGAGCTGCTCCACAACACCGTCTAGAATGCTTTTTGCGTTTTCCGTAAGCTCAGCTGAGTTATATTTGAAGTTGACGCCTTTGAGCTCGATTCTGATCGGACAGCCTTGGTCATCGACTTGCGTGCCAGTCATAGTGCCGGGGCACTTATCGTCACAATCGTTCACGCCGTCGCGGTCCGAGTCGCGGGCAGCGCAATCTTCTGCAGGCGCGACGCCCGGAGTGGGTTCTGCTTCTGCCACGGCTCTCGGCTTTTCGCCAAAAGGAACGACGAAGCCAAGATTGACGACCATATCATGGAAATCGTCTTCATTCCGATATGCGCCGCCTCGTCCTTCGTAGACATAGCGGTAACGGACATCGCCGCGGAGCAGGAAGTTATCGTGCAACTCATAAGTCGCACCGACGCCGGCCTCGCCGATAACCGATGCGCCGCTCCTGCCGCCTGCGCTGGTATTCATGCCGCCGGCGCCGATAACCGCATACGGCGAGAAAACATCGCGCATGAAGTAATACTGCAGGTCGATGGTGCCGCCGGTAAGGTCGCCGTTATAACCATTACCGTTCAGATGCTGCCAAAACCCCCTGACCTCGGCATTGAAGTATTCGTTGATGATCTTACCGATCCCCAGGCCAGCGCCCCAATCGTCTTTCGCGTTGCGGTCACCGCCCGGATTGAAGTACGTGCCGAACGGGGCGACATACCACCGATCATCCGCAAAATGCTCGTCGGCCTGCACCGCAGTGGCTGCGATGCCTGCAACACCCAAGGCAATTAGAATTTTTTTCAACATATCCATCTCCCTGTAGCTGGAACACCAACAAGATTTGAAAACTTACAACAAATCCAATCTTAGTCGCGGATTTGCCATGGCGCAACCAAATTTGCAGAAAAATCTGAATTCGATCATTCAACCCCAATTTAGGGTTGATTCATGAAAACGAGATCTTGTTCCTTTTTTGCAACATCCTGGGTTACAGGGATATAACCGTTGCGACGGGCGATTTGCTGCCCGTCCGAGGACAGTGCAAATCGGATGAACTCAGCTAGGTGTCCCGTCAGCGGTCTACCGGGACGTTTATTGATGTAAACATGCAGAAACCGCGTCAGCGGGTAGGAACCGTTAACAGCATTGCGCTCGGTCGGCTCAACAAAAGGCATATTAGCCTCCACCGCCAAGGGTACCGTTTTCACCGACTTAATCGTCGAGCCGCCGCGACCGTAACCGATTGCATTTAACGATTCACTCACAGCACGGACTACCGCGGCCGAATCAGGCTGCACCTGTACGAATTCACTCAATTCGCTGCCGCATAGAACTTGCTCGCCAAAATAATCGAACGCATCGTCAGCGGAACCGATACCAAACACCTGCACTGGCCGGGCTCGCCACTCTCCCATCAAGCCCAACGAGCCCCAGGTCGCAGCGTACTGCGCCCCGCGGCACCTTGGTGAGTGCGAGAACACTGAGCCGATCTGAGCCAGAGTCATGCCTCGGATCGGATTATTCCGGTGTACGAAAACGGCCACAGTGTCGAGAGCGACGCGAATCGGAGTAGGTTTGTAACCGTATTTTCGTACAAAGCCATCGATTGCTTCGCGGTTCAACCGATAGCCGACATAGATCACATCGTCATGCGCCTCCTCGGAAGCGAACGAGCGGATCGGACGCAAGCGAATGGCTGCCTCGGCATGATCCTGCTGAAACCTACTTACCCAGTGCCTGATCAACCTGCCGAGGTCACTCGATCCGAGCTCAGCGCTCTTGATATCGCGAATGAGTCCCTCGCCTTTGGATGATCCGAATACCGCACCGGCTCCCCCGGCCAACAGCACTGCGGTTATGAAAAGATGAGTTCCGTATTTTGCCAAATCCGAAAACCGAGGGCTTGAATACCCACGAGCGCTGAAGCAGACAAACCCGACAGCTCGTCTACCCATCTTCGGCCCATTATCAGAGTCTCTGTGCGAGCTTAGCATCGATGCTGCGGGAGTCGCCCCGCACGACTCGCTCTTCGGGGAAGCAACAGCTGAAGCAACTGCCCCGCCCGAGCGTACTCGCAATTTTGAGCTCGGCGCCGTGCCGGGAAAGCGCATGCTTGACGATGGCCAATCCCAGCCCGGACCCGCCTTTATTTTTGCAGCCGTCAACGGCAACCCGATAAAACCGCTCGGTAAGCCGCGGAAGATGGTATTGCGCAATACCCGGTCCGTTATCCTCGACGTCCAGTCTCACCCCCTTGCCATCTGCACGCCAACGTACGTTAACCCGGCCCGTGGGTGGCGTATATTTCACCGCATTGACGATCAGGTTTGAAAACGCACTACGCAACTCCTGCTCGGCGCCCAGCAAGTCGGCATCGGTTTCAAGGCGCAACTCGATGATAGGATGCTCTTCGGTCAAGAGCTCGATCTCACCACAAATGCTTTTCAACATGACCGGCACATCAATCCGCTTTTGTATTCCCTGATATGCCGTCGACTCTAGTCGCGTCAAGGCAAGAAGGCCGTCGACCAAGCTTTCCATCCGCGTAGTCTGCTCTTGCATGCGCTGGAACACTTTCAGGTACGACTCCGGCAGCGATCCGTCCACATTGTTCAGAGTTTCGAGATAACCTTTCAAGACCGTCAGCGGCGTACGGAGCTCGTGAGACACGTTTGCCACGAAATCGCTGCGCACCCGCTCCATAAAGCGCAGTTGCGTCACATCCTGGGCGACCAGAAGGCGCAGATCCTCCCCATAAGGCACGATGCGAATTTCCAGCTGGAGATTGTCGGCGAGCGGGGAGGGAATGCTGACTGTCGAACGATAATCGGCATTTTGCAGATAGTGGCTGAACTTCGGATAACGCAACAAATTGCCGATCTGCTGTCCGATATCGCCGCGGCGCAGCCCCAACAGCCGCTCGGCCGCCTCATTAAACCAATCGATCTCGTCCCGCGGCCCCAGGACCACGGTTGCGTCCGGTAAGGCCGCCGTAGCCGTGCGGAAGCGTTCGAGCATCCGGATGAGCTGCTTCTTGCGTCGCTTGCTGCGTCGTCTCAACCGATAGATGAGGTAATAGATTTCTTCCCAAACGCCATTGCCCTGCGGCGGTTGGCCGGATCTGCCGCTGCGCAGCCAAACGAGCAGCCGATTGGCGTAAAAGAGATGTCTCGCTAGATATGCCAGCAGACAAAACCAGAGCGCAACAACGAAACTGTTGAGGATCTTACCGAGAAAGGCGCCTACTAAGAGCGCCAAGAAAATGAAGGAAAATTCCGATCGCCAGGGGCTCGACATGAATCAGGTTTGTTCAGAAAAACGATATCCGAAACCGCGCACGGTCTGAATGACCTCCTCGCGGTCATGCTCGGCCAAAATCTTGCGGAGGCGCCGGATGTGAACATCGACGGTACGCTCCTCGATGAATGAACTCCGCCCCCAGACCTGGTCGAGCAACTGGCTGCGGCTGTAGACCTTATCGGGATGGGTGAGGAAAAATTCCAATAATCGGTACTCGGTCGGACTCAGGATAACGTGGCTGTCGGCAATGCTAACTCTATGCTCGTCGATATCCAACACGATGCCGCCAATTTCGATTCTTCCGCCTTTCCCATACTTGTTGCTGCGCCTGAGCACGGCTTTGATCCGCGCTATCAATTCGCGCGGCGAAAACGGCTTGGTGACATAATCGTCGGCCCCGACGTCCAAACCCCGGATCTTATCTTCCTCCTCGCCGCGAGCGGTGATCATGATGATGGGGATTTCGCCATATTGTTTGTCTTTCTTGAGGCGCCGCGCCCATTCGACCCCGCTCAACCCGGGCAGCATCCAGTCCAATAAAATCAGATCGGGAACCAACTCACTCAATACCGATTGCGCCTGATGGGTATCCGCGACGGCCCGGACGACAAACTCGGCCTGTTCCAGCACCAAACTAAGCATCTCACGAATCGCATCTTCATCTTCGACAACGAGTACATTAATCGCAGACATTCTCGATACTCACTCCTCCGGATAATCGTTCAATGTACGTTACAAATGTGACCTTTATGTGACGTTCCGTATTGGTGTGGCGATATCGGTCGAATCTCGCCCGGGCATCCGACGATGACCTCAACGCTCCACGAAAACGCGTTCAGCGGAACGGCAACTGGCTCTTAGTCGAAAGATATCCTTGATATCTGCGCGCTCCAGAACTGTTCCAGAATTGAGCAAGGCTGAGCAGCGCCAAAATGGAAAAGCAGATCAAGACCCAGGCGGGCATGCTGAGACCGAGCAGCGTCCAATCCACTTTGGCGCAGTCGCCGGTCCCGTTCAGCATCGCCTTGAGGGTATCGGTCAACGGAAAATACTGGAACATGTATTCCAGCCCCGGACCGCAGGCCGGCACCTCCTCCGGCGGCAGATGCTGCAGCCAGACATGCCGGGCCGAAACCGTTCCGCCCAGCACGGCCATGATGAACCCCAAAAGCGCATAAACCTTCACGCCCGTCCTTTTCGGGTTATGCAGCACCGCGACCAGCATCACCAATGCGACCGCAAAGACCATGATGCGTTGCGACACGCATAGGGGGCAGGGCTCCAATCCGCCGGAAAATTGAAAATAAAGAGCCGCCGCAAGCAGTCCGACACAAAACAGAAAACCGGCGAGAAAATAAAATCTAGGCTTGAAAACCATGTGAATTCCCGAGAATTAGAAAGCGTTCGACCATGAAGGCGATTGTGGATGTCTATACCGATGGATCGGCCGACTCAATCCTCGAGCCGAAACCCGACCTTCAAGACCACTTGGTAATGGGCGATTTTGCCGTCGGCAATCTGGCCCCGCGTTTCGACAACTTGGAACCAGTCCAGGTTCTTGACCGTTTTCGATGCTTTTTCTATGGCATTTCGGATGGCCTCGTCCGTTCCGTGCGGCGAAGTCCCGACGATTTCGATAAGTTTATAGACACGGTCCGTCATAGCCATCACTCCTTCAGGTAAGAAAATTAAGAGACATCACGAGGCGATGCGGCTCGCCTCCGGAATCGGCAGCCTATCGGGACCCGAAGAGCCAGGCTCATCCACGGCGAGTTGCTCGCACCATAAATCATGATGCTGAATCGCCCAGCTCTTGTCGACTCTTCCGCTCATCATGCCTTCGAGCGCGCCTTCCGTCCCGATCGTGCCGATATAGATGTGTCCCAAGGCTCCCGCCATCAGAACCAAAGCGAAAACGACATGAATCAGATGCGACAGTTGCAATAGCCAACGTTCCTGGCCGAAATTGGGAAAATCCAACAGCAAACCGCTTGCGCTCACCGCCAGCCCGCCGCCCGCCAAAAGCCAGAACCACATTTTTTCGCCGGCATTCATGCGTCCGGCGGACGGATGACGATCGCCGACCATCCCACCGAAGGCCCTGAGCCAGTCGATATCGATCCGGCTCGGGAGATTGTCCTTGGCCCACGCGACGATCATGAGCAACAAACCGACGATGAACAAGGGACCGATGAAGTTGTGCAGCAGTTTGGCGATTTCGGCGTAGGCGGAAAAGGCCTTATGCCCCATGAGCGGAATCAGCAGCGCGCGGCCATAGAGTAAACTCAAACCGGTGATCGCCAAAAAAATGAACAGCAGCGCCGTGTACCAATGCAGAACCCGCTCGGCGAGCGCCCAGCGCACCAGGGCTTCGCCGGATCGGGGCTGGCTGAGCTTTACCTGTCCGCGCCAAAGATAAAACGCTCCGAGCGCGAAAACCACCGCTCCCAAGAGAACGCCGCCGTAGCTCGCTATGGGGCCGTTCCGGAGCCGCCGCCAATTCTGGCCGCCCTGGATCAGAACGTTCATCTCCTGTCCCTTGACCGCGGTGTAGCCCTGAACGCCTTCCCGCACCTGCCGCCAATAGTCGGATCTGGGATTCACCACCGATTCGGCCTTGTGCAGTTCGTGCGTCTCGCCTTCATGGGCTCGAAGCGTTCCGGAGATCGCAAGCAGAACCAGCATGAGCACGAAAGCCGGCAAAATCCGCCAAAACGACGCCTTTTTAACCTCAGTCATCATGCTAACGATCGCTCTGTACAGTCTTGAAGCGCAGTTTTAACTGTTCCCGCCGATAGCCCGCATCACCCATGTGGCGGTCTTCCTTGCCTTTATACTCGTGGGCCCGGTGCAAAGTCACGTCCGGGTCTTCGTAACAGCCGGACAATGCCGGAATGATCAACCAAAGCAAGGAAAGCTTTTTCATGCCGGCTATCCTTCCTTGTACGCCGTATCCCAGCCCCATGGCTTGCCCTGCTGCCGGCGTTGCAAATCCGGATTGTCGTTGCCGGCGCGGCGAACCACTCGTTCGCGGAAGATATCGGCCACCCTATCCGCATCGCCGGCGAGCAGCGCCTTGGTGGAACACATTTCGGCGCAGAGGGGAAGCTTGCCCTCGGCCAGACGGTTCCGGCCGTATTTTTTGAATTCTTCCTCGGAGTGATCCTCTTCGGGGCCGCCGGCGCAAAACGTGCACTTGTCCATCTTGCCGCGCGCGCCGAAAACGCCGCTCTGCGGGTATTGCGGCGCGCCGAACGGACAGGCGTAGAAGCAATAGCCGCAACCGATGCACAGATCCTTGTCGTGCAGCACGACGCCGTCCTCGGTGGTGTAAAAACAGTCCACCGGACAGACCGCCTGGCAGGGCGCATCGGAACAGTGCATGCATGCCACGGAAATCGTTTTCTCTCCGGGCAATCCGTCATCCAGCGTAATCACCCGCCGGCGATTGACGCCCCAAGGGACTTCGTGCTCATTCTTGCAGGCAGTGACACAGGCATTGCATTCGATGCAGCGCTCTTCGTCGCAAAGAAATTTCATTCGGGCCATGGTTCAAATACGTTTGGATAAAAGACTGTTGCTGGCAAAAACTACTTGCCCAAGAAAATCGCTAAGCCGAGACTTTACGTCCATAGCTCCGCCAACGAGAAAGTAATGGCATCAAACGGCCGCATCGACACCGGGTCCTCGTCTTTCAGCGTGCCCAGCAGCACCCAAAAGCCCTCGCGCAGCTCGAACGCTTCCAGAGTCCGCTCGATAGGATCGACCAGCCAGGCATGGGCGACGCCGTAGCGGGCGTACAGGGGCAGCTTGATGGCGCGGTCCTTTTTCTCGGTGCCGGGCGAAAGGATTTCGCACACCCAATCGGGCACCACTTCGAAGCGATGATCTTTCGGAATCTCGGGCATCCGCTCGCGCCGCCAGCCGGCCAGATCGGGCACTGCGACTTCGGTATCGCGGATGAAGTGGATCTCCGGTTCCACCAGAATCCACCAGCCTCCCGGACCGCCTCTTCCCTTGTGAAAAGGGCCACCTAATTCAATATTGAGCCCGGACTCGGCGAGTCCATGCGGCCCAGCCGGACGAGGCTGGGTATATAACTCGCCGTTGAGGATCTCCCCGACCAGATTTTCCGGCAAGGCGAGCAAAGTGTCGTAGGGAGACGGTATCGACGGCTGCTGCGCGGTCCTCATCTCATGATCTCCTTATCCATACTCAACCGGCGTCCCGCTCGCTGATCAAATCCGGCTCTATCCGGCACAACGATACCTTGGTCTCCTGCATCGCCGTCACCGAATCGTAGCCGTAGGTGAACACGATGTTGCAGGATTCGCCCAGCACATACGGCGCGCTGCCTTCCGGGTATTTCGGCCGCAAGTCCTGCCCCTCGTAGTGCCCGCCGAAATGGAAGGGCATGAAGACCACGCCGGGGCGCACCCGCTCGGTGACGAAAGCCATGACTCTAATCCGCCCGCCTCCGGGACCGGCGACCCACACCTGTTCGCCGTGCCGCACCCCGGCATTGTTGGCGTCGCGCGGGTTGATCTCGACGAACATGTCCTGCTGCAACTCGGCCAGCCAGGGATTGGAGCGGGTCTCATCGCCGCCGCCCTCGTATTCGACCAGACGCCCTGAAGTCATGATCAGCGGAAAATCGTTGCTGAAATCCTGCTGCTGGATCGAGGCGTAACGGGTCGGCAGACGCCAGTAGCGCTTGCGGTCCTGGTAGGTCGGGTATTTCTCCACCAGATCGCGGCGCGGCGTGTACAAAGGCTCGCGATGGATCGGCACCGGATCCGGGAAGTTCCACACGATGCAGCGGGCCTTGGCATTGCCGTAAGGCGCACAGCCGTGCTTGATCGCGACCCGGATGATGCCGCCCGAAGGATCGGTCTTCCAGTTCTTGCCATCGGCCAGCTTTCGTTCCTCCTCGGTCAAATCCTTCCACCAACCCAGATTCTTCAACAGCTCGGCGCTGAATTCGGGATAGCCGTCCCGGATATCCGCTCCCTTGTTCGAGGAACCTTCCGCCAAAAGGGTCTTGCCCTGGTATTCCGTGCCGAAACGGGCGCGGAACGGCGAGCCGCCTTCCGCTATCGTTTTGCTGGTGTCGTAGAGGATATGCGAGCCGGGATGCTTCATTTCCGGCGTGCCCCAGCACGGCCAGGGCAGACCGTAATACTCGCCGTCGCAAGGGCCGCCCTGCCCCTTCAAGGTCGTGGTGTGGAAAGTGTGCCAGTTTTCCTGGTGCGCCTTGAGCCGCTCCGGGCTTTGGCCGGTATAGCCCGCCGCCCAGGCGCCGCGGTTGATCTCCCGGAGGATGTCCTCGATCAGCGGCGTGTCGTTCTCGACTTTGATGTTCTTGGTCAGCTCCTCTTCGAACCCGAACTTGCGGGCGAACTGGTACATGATCATGTGGTCCGGCCGCGATTCGAATAGGGGTTCGATGATCTGGCTACGCCATTGAATCGACCGGTTGGATGAAGTCAGCGAACCGTAAGTCTCGAATTGCGTGCAGGCCGGCAGCAGATAGACGTTGTCCTTGCGGTCGTGCATCACGGCGGTGACGGTGGGATACGGGTCGATCACGACCAAAACGTCCAGCTTCTCCATTGCGGCTTTCATCTCAGGGCCGCGTACCTGGCTGTTGGGCGCATGCCCCCAGAACACCATCGCCTTGATGGGATTCCGCTGCGAGATGTTCTCGCCCGCTTCCAATACGCCGTCCACCCAGCGGGAAACCGGGATGCCGTTGTTGAACATCGGCTTGATCTTCTTCCCGGTGCCGTCGTCGTATTCGCTCTGGTCGAAACGGGCGGCCAGCCAGTCGAAATCGATGCCCCATACCTTCGCCCAGTGGCGCCAGGCATCCTCGCTCAAACCGTAGTAAGCCGGCAGGCTCTCGGCGTTCGGGCCCACGTCGGTAGCGCCCTGTACGTTGTCGTGGCCGCGGAACACGTTGGTGCCGCCGCCTTCTAGCCCCATATTGCCGAGCGCGAGCTGAAAGATGCAGTACGCGCGGGTATTGTTGTTGCCGATATGGTGTTGGGTGCCGCCCATGCACCAGATGAAGGTGCCGGGCCGGTTTTGCGCCATGATCCGGGCCGCTTTATGCGCCAGTTCTTCCGGCACTCCGGTGACCCGCTCGACTTCCGCCGGCGTCCATTTGGCCACTTCCTTGCGGACCTCGTCCATGCCGAACACGCGCTGCTCGATAAAGGTCTTGTCTTCCCAGCCATTCTGGAAAATGTGCCACAAAAGGCCCCAGATGAACGGCACGTCGGTGCCGGGCCGGATGCGGATGTGCAAATCGGCATGGGCCGCGGTGCGGGTGAAGCGCGGATCGACCACGATCAGCGGCGCGCCGCGCTCCTTGGCGCGGAAGATATGCTGCATCGAAACCGGATGCGCCTCCGCCGGATTGCCGCCGATGATGAAGATCGACTTGGCGTTGTGGATGTCGTTGTAGGAATTGGTCATCGCCCCATAGCCCCAGGTGTTGGCGACGCCGGCGACCGTGGTCGAATGGCAGATGCGGGCCTGGTGGTCGATATTGTTGGAGCCCCACAGGGCGGCGAATTTCCGAAGGAGATAAGCCTGCTCGTTGTTGTGCTTGGACGATCCGAGCCAATACACCGAGTCGGGGCCGTATTGCTCGCGGAGGCCTAAGAGCTTGTCGCCCAGCTCGTCTATGGCCTGATCCCAGCCGATGCGCTGCCACTTGCCGTCCACCAGCTTCATGGGATATTTGAGCCGCCGATCGCCGTGGCCGTGCTCGCGCACCGACGCGCCCTTGGCACAGTGCGCCCCCAGATTGAACGGATGATCGAACGCCGGCTCCTGGCCGATCCACACGCCGTTCTGCACCTCGGCGATGACCCCGCAGCCCACGGAGCAATGGGTGCAGACACTTTTGACCTTTTTGATTTCCCCTGCCGGCTTCGCCGGAGCGTCCGTCGCATCGACCTTTTTCATCATCGACAAAGGCACCGCCCCGGCCAAAGCCGCCCCCCCCACGGAAAGCCCCGACCGCCGCAGAAACTCGCGGCGGTCGATGCCAAACCTCGAGGTTTGCGACTTGGAAGACGAATCGTTTTCGGAAGCGGGCCGCTTGAACAGTTTCATGGTCGATTCTTATTGTTACGAGTCTTGGACTGAAACAGCCGGCGCTCAAAACCGCGCCGCATCGTAATAGGCGCGGACATGCTCGGTCTCCCGGTAGCCTTTCTTGGCAGGCTCGACCGCCGGTTTCTCAGGCGTCTCAATCTCCCCGCCGCAAGCGCTGCGCTGCAACGCAAACGCACCAAACAGGCCCCCGGCCAAAGCCGTCATTTTCCGGATGAAACTTCGGCGCGCTTCGGGCGCGGGACTAGAGTTCGAATCGCTCATGAAAAAGCCTTAAGGATAGAGGTAAACAATTGTGCCAATTAAACAATCTGCGGCACGCTGGGGTCAAATTCCGAGTGGGTCTGTCAAGAATCTTCGCCTCTGTTAGAGACTGAATTTCGATTAATCCCGGTCTGGGAATGTAGTGTTTCTGTGCGCCCCATTACCTCACGATGAAGATGAAAGTTGCCGCCACATGAGTAGCAGAGGTTCTGATATGACGCGGTTCGATGCGTAGCCTTATCTTAAGGTTGTAAACATCTCACCCTTGCAACATATGTTTGATATATCTCGACATGAGGATCGTCTATGCCTAAAACCGCCAAAATTTTCATGAATGGCAGAAGTCAGGCCGTTCGCCTGCCACGGGAGTTCCGCTTTGACTGCAAGGAGGTTTATGTCGAGAAGCAGGGTGATAGCGTGATCCCACGCCCCAAACCGGATAATTTGGCCAAGCGATGGCGCAATTTCTTTGAGCGCAGTGAACCATTCTCCGACGACTTTCTTGCCGACCGCATGGATACGCCACCTCAAGAAAGAAAGTGGTTCCACGATGTGGATGCTTGATACGAATATTTGCAGCTATGTGCTGCGCAAGCACCCGGCATCAGTCCTGGAGCGGTTCTATGCTGCCAGACTGGAAGATCTGTCTATTTCGGCGATTGTGGCCGCGGAACTGCGTTACGGTGCATCCCGTCTGGGATCGGAAAAGTTTGCCGCCCTGCTCGAACAGTGGCTGGACCTTTTGTCCATTGAGCCATGGCCGGAGGACGCTTCCAAAGTTTACGCTCGCATCCGTCACGATTTGGAACGTCAGGGTACTCCAATAGGCATACTACCGGGTACACCAGATCGGTGGTTATGGACCATAATGGCACTGGATGGGTACGACTCCACCAGCCATCTTGAGATTCATGGAGTACGAAACAGATTGAAAACTCACCGTTATCGCCATGCACGGAGCCATAATTTTACGTACGGCTATTTGGATCATGCAGGCCATTCTACAGGTAGACCGGAGTCTCAAGATCTCGGCATCGAGCGAGAGAACACGGCAAGCAGATTTCGGAAGACATTAATAATAATATTAAGAGATGACACCTTTTTTAAAATGGGCTGGCGGTAAACGTTGGTTTGTGCAAAAACACTCGGATTTATTACCAAGAAAATTTAATCGATATATCGAGCCGTTTCTCGGTGGAGGCTCGATATTTTTCCATCTTCGACCGCACAGTGCCCTTCTGGGAGACACGAATCCAGATTTAATCGCTACTTACCAAGGAATTAGGAATGATTGGAAGAGCTTGGTAGGGCAATTAGAAACCCATCAATGCAATCATTCCGACAATTATTACTACCAAGTGCGTGACGATGTACCCGATGATCCGGTACAACGCGCTTCTCGCCTGATCTACCTAAATCGTACTTGTTTTAATGGAATTTACCGAGTCAACAGGAATGGAATATTCAATGTCCCAAAAGGAGATAGGGACAGTGTGTTATTCGACACAGACGACTTCGAATCTATATCTAACATCTTGCTAAACGCAGAGATACGGCAAGCGGATTTCCAAGAACTCATCGATGAGGCTCGTGAGGGAGATTTGGTCTTTGCGGATCCGCCTTATACGGTCCGCCATAACCTTAACGGGTTCGTGAAATACAACGAAAAATTATTCTCTTGGCACGACCAAGAGCGACTGGCTGAAGTACTCTTCCGCGCTAAATACCGGGGTGTGCAAATAGTAATGACCAATGCCAATCACGCTTCAGTGAGAGAGCTCTATCAAGACTCAGGATTTTACCTTCATACTGTTTCAAGAGTTTCATCGATTTCCGCTTCAGCTAATAGTCGGAAGCAATTCGAAGAACTCGTAATCCTTTCCCACCCCTTTATCAAAGATGCCAATGACTAATCTTTCCACTCTCGTAAACACCGCTACGATACAGGGCAATCCCATTGAGGTTTTAAGAGTCTTTCTCGATCGCGAAGCCAGTATGGAGAAAGCAAAGCAGGTCAACCAGATGCGGTTTGTAGGTTATGTCCTGGAACTCGGTTACGACAGCGCGAAGATTATTACTAGCGACCCGTATAAATTAGCGGTCGGTGGGATCCCTAGAGGATCTTTCTTGCTTATGACGCCCATTAACGCAAAGAACACGCCGCCTCACTTCACTCTCTTGCGGGTAACTGGCGTATCGCCAACGCCGTTAAGCAATCAAGTACAACAGACCTATTTTGAGCTGCACAAAAAATCCATGCCTGAGCTCGATGTCTGGACCCAGAGTGAATTACAGTGGGGCGCGCTAGACTGCGATGTGCTTGGCATGTTCTATGCCGAACCCACCAATATGCTGCAGCTAGCATTCTCAGGCGATGTGAATAACGTCGTCAGCGCCCATCGATACAAAGTTTTTGCGCCGGATGATGCGCTACTTCAAGTGATCGTCAATGGCACCGTCAAGCCGGAAAACCGCTTCGATATCGGCGTACTGCGTACCATGGAATGCGGATTATTTAGCACTGGAGCTGCCAGCAATATCCCCGTCAATATTTCTATGCGGGACTTCAAAGGCTGCCGCACAGCCATGTTTGGAAAAACCCGCCTCGGCAAGTCCAACGTGGTCAAGCTGATTGCCCAAGGCATGCTGGAGACAACCAAGAACGAAAAAAGCGTGGGCCAGCTCATATTTGATATTAATGGCGAGTACGCCAACGATAATCCTCAGGATGGCAACGCTTCGATCCGGTCAGCCTATGCCGATCGATGCGAGGCATATGCACTAACGGAGCGTAAAGGCACTCCGTCCAAACCCTTGCGTTTGAACTTCTATGAGCAGCCCGATTCCTGCATCGAGATCCTGGCATCAATGCTCGAACAAGACAACAGAACGTCGAACTATGTAAGGAGTTTCGCAAACGTCAAGCTGCCATCCATCGAGTCAATTGTCTCTCTCGGCCCTGGGGAGAAAGCGCGCCCCATTCGCAAGATCCAGATGTACTGGGCAATTCTCAAAAAAGCTGGCTTTCCGGCCGACGAGAAGCGTTTAAGGGCAAAAGGGCTGATCAGTACTTACACCAAGCACTTCGATCCGCACTTTAATACTTTAATAAAGAACTACGTGCCGCTGCATACCAAGCCATCCGCAAAATCGCTCCACCGGGAGACCCTCAGACCCTAGATGAATTGGTCAGTGAGCTTGACGTAATCGCACAGTTTCGTCGTGCCGATCCCAGCCATGCAACATTGAGCGGTAAAGACAAAGCCGCGTTCGACGCCGACGATGGGGCATTGTTAGATTTTCTTAGTCCCGCGAGTGGATCCGGCCCAACTATCCTGCGTGCATACTTGGGTTTTCATGCCCCAAATGCCGGCGACTTCGTAACCGAGATACTTGGGCTCTTGGATGCAGGAAAAACCGTCATTCTCGACTTGGGCAATGCTACCGATCAGATCCGTCGGTACTTCTCGGATATGCTGTCAAAAGCCGTATTCGGTCACCAGGAAAAGAAGTTCGTTAGCAATAGCCTGGACAAGCACTTTGTCCAACTATATTTCGAGGAAGCCCATAATCTCTTCCCGCCGGACAGCAAGGATTTAACCGGCGTCTATGCTCGGTTCGCCAAAGAGGGCGCAAAATTCCATATCGGTATGGTCTACTCGACACAATCACCTTCCACTATCAACCGCGAGTTGCTGGCCCAAACGGAAAACTTCTTCGTCGGCCATTTATCTAGCCAGGACGAAACCAAGGCACTCGCCCGCGTACAAATAGCCTTTGCCGGCATCGAAGATGACATCTTGCGTGCCAAAACCCCTGGATACATGCGCATGCTCACCATGTCACATCGGTTCGTCATCCCGATGCAAGCTCATAAATTCGAAGCCAACGTATCCCGGCAAAAGGACTGAGGAGCGCACGATGCCATATTCTCAAGGTACCCGCCTTCCGGCCGAGTCTGCCTCCAAACTCGGCCATCTGGCTGTCATTACCAGCCCGTGGGTTAAGGCGTTGGTGAGCGAGTTCGACCAAGCCAAGAGCACAGACTCTGATCCCTCCGGAACAGTTTGGCAAACGTTCGACTCAACCGGCGTAACACCCTTACGTAACGTGTGGGCGGTTGATGGCTCTTATGTCTCCATTCAGTCTGAACAGAAGCCGCCTAAGGAAGTGGCATTCGTCAAAACGGCGCTCCTCACTGTAGATCGAGTTCGGCTCGATGCCATCGACAAAGAACATCCCCATCCCTTGCTCCTCCAGGACATATTGACTGGTAGCGCTGTCTTCCATGCCACAGTGTTTCCACTTAAAAACGTCCGCACGCCTTTGGGATCCAACTATGACGCTGTGCGGCATATCGTCCGCGATTCCATGCGGATTGACGAAAATGGCGCTTTCCATGAAACCCTGAAGTGGCTTGCCTACCGGAAGTGGGAAGAGGTGGCCCCGGTTTTTTGGACAGGGTTTCCCCAAGCTTAAGTGGGTTTCTGCGGTTTAAGCTGCTCGTTGGATGGGCAGCGACTCAAAGTACACGCTATCGGGGGTTTTACCGTCAAGCG
>Ga0206093_100050_pt1 | contig 20819 bp, 22 predicted proteins | sample S1v_2013CmetaT_FD_197215 | JGI IMG/M metagenome (GOLD analysis project Ga0206093, IMG submission 197215) | Metatranscriptome of soil microbial communities from Anza Borrego desert, Southern California, United States - S1+v_20-13C (Metagenome... | ecosystem: Environmental > Terrestrial > Soil >...
GCGCAAGGCCGGAACAACCCCGCCGCAGACAGCGGCCGTCGAATAACTTTTGGGCCCCAGGGGGTCAATTTTACTTCGACGAGAAACCCTCAAAAGGGGTCACTTTTCAGTCGGCGTTGACACCTAGTTGTCCGAATCCACATTGACTCCGGTATGCTACGTGCGTACGATTCAATTGAGTCTCGTTTTAAAACCGGAGCATGGGACTCCTTTCCATTGGACGGAGGAGATATGAAGCTGAGCGGAGCATTGGCGTGGATCGGTCTCCTAGTGCTAGCCGGCTGTACTAGGACCGAGGTCGAGTACGACCGAATGGCTGGAACCGCCTTTCCACCCGATCAAACTGTTGGTGGAAATCAGGTCACGATCTCCTCAATCTACGCAACTGAATCGTACACGGTGGATGTGTATCCGGATGAGACCAATATACCGGCTCTCACGGGACCGTCTGACCCTAGCGACCCGACCCAGTACGACTACATCACGGAGAGTGAGCTCGATACGCTCGAACGGGCGTATCGTTCCAGCCCAGTTGGGAAAACGCAATGGATCTGCTCCAGTTTCGGCTTCATTCCGACCTTCTGCAATTCCTATCACATCTATGGAGTCGTGGTTAATCACTTCCTCGAAGAGGATGATGGTTCTCGGGATAAGGATGCTATGGGACTCATGTGGGCCAACGATAATCGGCGCGCATTCACCAATTTTTATCGCAATACCACTGTGAGCGGAGATGGAGGGAAGTATCTTCGGTCGGCGGCTCACGAGATTGGACACGCATTCAACCTTCATCACGAGGACGCCGATGGTAGCACCGACATCATGAATCAGACCTGGAAGGTTGGGAACAACTACGTTTACCGGTTCGTCGCTGCAGCCAGCAAGAACCATCTCAGGGACCACCCTGACGAGTGTAAGTACCCTGGGCAGAGCGCATTCCACGCGGCTCACGCCAATCATGCGAATCACGGTGTTACTGCACTGCCGTGTCCCTTAATCTTTCTACCCTTCCCAGGTAAAGATCAATGATGCACATTCTCTATCGTGTGGAGATGATCTTCGTTGTGATGCTGATGCTTATAGCTATCCCAAGTGCGGCTCAGGAACCGATCCAAAATCTTAGGTTACTGATTAGCACCGAACACCCGAGCTATTCCCTTGGCGAGCCGGTGTATCTCACGGTACGGCTTGTGAATGAGGGGCCAAACGAGATACGCCTCCTGACGCTCCTCAACCCCAAGGATGATCTTCTCGGGATCTCGATTCGCGATCCTTCTGGTCAGGGCGTCGGGTTCGTGCCGCTTTCGTCGCTCGACCGCGATGCGTCACTTACGCCGCTCGCTCCGAAAGCGGAGATCGGTGCCACTATACCGGTATTCTTCGGTGCCACTGGCTGGGTGTTCAAGGTTCCCGGTCAGTTCGCAGTTATAGCGCGCTTTGATGTTCACACCGGTCCTGGTGAGCCCCGTCAGATTCAGTCAAACCCGCTTATTATCACGATTCAGGATGAATTCGCCGACGGCGCGCGATTCCTCATGGAGGGGGAAGGGGGCCTCGAAGCCGGTAAATTCCTGGTTTGGCGCAGTGGCGATCAGTTAGATCAGGGGCTTGAGCGACTCAGGCAATATGCGGAGCGCTACCCCACCTCACCTGTGGTTGACCACTACCGTTTCGCGCTAGGCCGGAGCTGGGCACGCCCGTTTAAGGATTATCGCAAGGGCGCAGTCCGACCAGCTGACTATGAGCGAGCTCTTACGGAACTCGGCCGCGTCCGCGACGACGTCTTACCGGCATCTCTGCGGGTTGAAAAGTATCTCGCGCAAGCGACGAGCTTCCTCGGCACCGATCGCGGCGGAGAAGCAGCCGAGTCACTCCGCCAAGCTAAAAATTTGATCGATGAGCGAGTTGAGCTGACGCGCTTTCGGGAGCAGTTGACACGCATTGAGCGGTCGGACAACCAGCCATACCATAAACCGTAGCTTATTCTCAACATCAATAGCGACTAAGCTCGACCTTGATCGCAAGGATTTCCAAGCTTAGAGACTCCCTTGACTTGGCGCCATTCTCGCGCCCGGCAAACAGGCGATCATGTCAGCATTCGCGCTACATTCATGAGACTTAGATAATGATGAAGAGCATGGTGCATGCCCTTATTTGTGGAGCGGGTGATGGGAATCGAACCCACGTTCATAGCTTGGGAAGCTATTGTCTTACCATTAGACGACACCCGCTTAGGGAGACAATCCGTTGTTATAACTGACAGAGAACGCTCTTATAAGAAATGATATCACTTATAAGTGTTCCCAAAATTTTGTTCTACCTACGAGTGTCTAAGTCACTGATGTAGAACTGCGATCCGCATATGCTCCCAAACCATTAGACGAGATTGGGAAGCTGAGGTTCTACCATTGAACTACACCCGCTTGCCTGGTTGATTTTAAGCTCTTTCGCTGGCCAGGATCAATATTTTCGAGCCATTTACGGTCTATTGCTATAGATTGGGTAAGATAAATTGCGTCTTTGGTCAGTCCTGATTCCATGGCATGATGGATGGGACACACCGGAATTTTGGGGTGGAACATGGGGCAAGAGATAGCAAGAGCCCGGTTCTCCGATACCGACTTCGAGAATTTCCGTCAGCGCTTGGCAGAAGAAACGGCGTTACTCGACCGTTACGTTCGTAACGGTGTGTGTTCGTCGCAGGGGCCGATCACCGGCTTCGAACTGGAAGCATGGCTGGTGGATCCAGGTATGAATCCCGCGCCGGTCAACGCTGCGTTCCTCAAGGCTTTCAATGGTTCGCTAGCCTGTCTGGAACTCGCAAAATTCAATGTAGAGTTCAATACCGTGCCGCAATCTCTGCAAGGAGAGGCACTTTCGCGCCTTCATCTTGATTTGGACGAACTATGGCGAAAGGCCTGCACGGTAGCGGAATCTTTGGGCGTCAATCTGGTGGCGATCGGAATATTACCTACGGTGCCCGCAGCGGTACTCAATCTGAGCAATATTTCCGAGTTGAATCGATTTCGAGCGCTGAACGAGCAAATTCTGTCGGCACGCCGCCAGGAGCCTTTGAAACTTGACATTCCCGGTCATCAGCATCTCGCGGTCGAACATCAGGATGTAATGCTCGAATCGGCAGCAACGTCGTTTCAGATTCATCTCCAAGTCCCGCTTGAAAGGGTTCGGGACTATTTCAATACCGCCATTCTGATCTCCGCGCCTCTGGTGGCCGTTTCCGCCAATTCGCCTTTTTTGTTCGGCAAGGATCTGTGGGCGGAGACACGGATTCCTCTGTTCGAGCAAGCGGTCGATACCGGCGGTTTCCGCGAGGCGAGCCACGGCCCTTTGCATCGAGTCGGTTTCGGCAGCGGTTATGCCCGGCACGCGATTACCGAGGTGTTCGAGGAAAATTTTCAGCATTATCCGATTTTGCTGCCGATCGTGTCGGAGACGCCGCCCGAGCAGTTCGTCCATTTGCGGCTGCACAACGGCACAATCTGGCGCTGGAATCGCCCTTTGGTCGGTTTCGACCTCGACGGTCGCCCCCACATTCGAATCGAGCACCGCGTTATTCCGGCCGGACCGAGCATCGTGGATATGATTGCTAACGCGGCATTCTTTTACGGTTTGGTGGAAACCCTTGCGAACGAATACAGCGAACCGTTGATTCCGTTCGCTCAGGCCAAGGACAATTTTTATCAGGCGGCCCGATACGGACTGGAGGCGCACGTGGTTTGGCAAGACGGCGCAAAGCTGCCCCTCAAGCCATGGCTGCTACATGAGTTACTTCAGAAAGCGGACCTCGGTCTCAATCGATTGGGGCTGGCGCAAGCGGATATTGCCCATTTCTTGGGCATCATCGAACAGCGGACCTTATCGGGCCAGACTGGCAGCGAATGGCAGCGCCGTTTCATGGCGAAGTATCCCGGAGAATTTTCAACCATGACTCGCGAGTATCTGAATCATCAGAAGAGCGGGGAGCCGGTTCATCAATGGCCGCTCTGATGCAAGCTCCACTTCTGACCCAACTGGACCATGTCCCGCAAGGTTTGATCGAGATCGATGCGGAACATCTCCATACGATATTGCCGGGGCCTACGCTCATCCATCTCCACGGACGTCACGAAAGACCCTTGTTCGTATCCGTGCTGCTTCATGGCAATGAGCCTACCGGCCTACATGCCTTGCAAACACTGCTCAGAAAATATTCGGACCAGACTTTGCCGCGCGCGCTTTCGGTTTTCATCGGCAATGTCAGCGCGGCGCAAGACGGTGTGCGGAGGCTGGATGGGCAAGTGGATTACAATCGGGTCTGGCCTGGAACCACTCATTCCGCTTGCCGGGAGACGGCGATGATGCAGGCGGTGGTGGAGGAAATGGCGAGTCGCCGCGTTTTCGCCAGCATCGATGTGCACAACAATACCGGGGTGAACCCCCATTACGCCTGCGTCAATCGGCTCGACCATCGGTTTTTCCGGTTGGCCTCCATGTTCAGCCGATTGGTAATTTATTTTACTTATCCCAAAGGCACTCAAACCTCGGCGTTTGCGCGACTGTGCCCTGCGGTCACCTTGGAGTGCGGCAAGCCCGGCCAAAAATATGGGAGCGAACATGTCTTCGAATATTTGGACGCCTGCCTACACCTCACCGAGATACCGGATCACCCGGTTGCATCGCAGGATCTGGATTTCTATCACACGGTCGTGCAAGTTACCGTGCGAAAGGACGTATCCTTCGACTTTTCGTCCGAGGACGTGGATCTTCAACTGAACGAAGATTTGGATCACCTTAATTTCACGGAGTTGAGCGCCGGCACGGCTTTGGGGACCGTCAAAAACGGTTCGTCCATTCTTCCGTTCATCGCCTGCGACGAATCGGGGCGGGATGTGGCCTCCGACTATTTCGAAATTCGTGAAGACCGGCTGGTGCTGAAAAGAGCGGTGATGCCGTCCATGTTGACCTTGGACACGCAGATTATTCGGCAGGACTGTTTTTGCTATCTGATGGAGAGGAAATCGCTCAGCCTTTGATGGTGAAAGGAATCCGAATCTTTTGTATCGTACGCTGTTACGAAGTGCGCACCATCTCGCGGAACACGGTACGGAGAAAGCCGCTTCGTAACGCCGGAACAGCCGGCGAATCCATAATTATTAAAACGAACACTCGGAGGAGAGGCATTATGATAGGCGGCATTGTCGCAGTGTTGATCGCGTACTGGTTTTACCGGAGCGCAGAAGAGCGAGGTCTCCCCACTTTCCAGTGGGCTTTCGCGGGGCTCTTGTCCTTTTATGTCCCCAATTTCGCCTGGAGCTTGTTGGTCGCGAAGCCGTGGATCGCGTCACTCCACGTACAGCAAGCAACCTTCTCGACCGGACTGATCAACTTTTCGTCCGTTGCCCTTGGTCTTGTGTGCGCCGTGCTGGTTCGGCATTTTTTCTTGCTCAAGGCAGTCAAGGCACAGTAGCCGGAAACAAAACGCCCCGCGTGTGCGGGGCGTTGATGCGGAAAAGCCGGGATCTTAGAGATTGCTGGCGTTCTTGCTCAGATAATCGGCGACCCCTTCGGGGTTGGCGCTCATGCCGGTTTTGCCTTTGTTCCAGCCTGCCGGGCAAACTTCGCCGTGCTCTTCACAGAACTGGAGCGCGTCGACCATGCGAATGAGTTCGTCCATGTTGCGGCCCAACGGCAAATCATTGACGACCTGGTGACGGACGATGCCGCTCCGGTCGATCAGGAACGTACCGCGATAAGCGACGGCCGCACCTTCCACTTCCACGTCATAGGCTTTCGCAATAGCGTGGTTGACATCCGCTACCATGGTGTATCGCACCGGGCCGATGCCACCCTTTTCGACCGGCGTGTTACGCCAGGCGTTGTGGGTGAACTGGGAGTCGATGGAAACCGCGATGACTTCGACCCCGCGCTTCTTGAATTCGTCGATACGGTGATCAAGGGCGATCAACTCGGTCGGGCAGACGAACGTGAAATCCAGCGGGTAAAAAACAACGGCGACGTATTTGCCTTTGGTTTCCTTCGAGAACCAGAAGTTGTCAACGATTTTGCCATCGCCTAGAACAGCGGCCGCTTGAAAATCGGGGGCGGGTTTACCGACTAATACGCTCATCAATCGTCTCCTTTAATTGTGTCAGGGTTAGATGTATTGGCCGTAAGCCACGGAAACCGATCCAGTGGCTTCAACAGCTTCGGTCATCCTTTAAATGACGGCCGAAAGATCAAAATCAAGAGCCATCGATTCTACACAAAAATAGTCAGAAATTCTTCCCGCAATCCATGTAGAACAACTTACGAGAAAGTCTCCCGAGCTTAGATTGCTGGCTGTCTTCTTGCCGGCGACACAGCATTTTCCTCCGGCAACAATGGCAGAGATACCGACCCGTTAACGAATCAAAAGAACAGCCCCGATTCGGGTGACGATGCCGAGGCATAGCGGCGGCGCGGCATACGGCCGGCGAGAAATGCCTCGCGGCCTGCTTCTACGGCTTTTTTCATGGCTTGGGCCATCAGTACCGGGTTTTTCGCCTCGGCAATGGCGGTATTCATCAAGACGCCGTGGCAGCCGAGTTCCATGGCCACCGCGGCGTCGGAGGCCGTGCCTACGCCTGCGTCCACCAGAATGGGGACCTTGGCATTTTCGATAATGGTCAAAATGTTATAGGGGTTGCGTATACCGAGACCAGAGCCGATCGGCGCGGCGAGCGGCATGACGGCGACGCAGCCAAGTTCTTCCAACCGTTTGGCCACGACTGGATCGTCGCTGGTGTAAACCATGACCTCGAATCCCTCTTTGACCAGGATTTCTGCGGCCGCCAAGGTGCCGATAACATCCGGATACAGCGTCTTGGGATCGCCCAGCACTTCCAGCTTGACCAGGTTGTGGCCGCCCAGGAGTTCTCGGGCGAGCCGGCAGGTGCGCACCGCGTCGTCCACGGTATAGCACCCTGCTGTATTAGGAAGCAGGGTGTACCGGTCTGGCGGAACCGCATCGAGCAGGTTGGGCTGCCCCGGATCTTGGCCGATGTTGCTGCGGCGGATGGCGATGGTGACGATCTCGGCCCCGGATGCTTCCACGCAACGGCGGGTTTCGTCCAGATCCTTGTATTTCCCGGTCCCGACCAGGAGCCTCGAACGATAAGTGCGGCCGGCGATGACCAAGGAATCGGCTTGTCCGCCGCCAATGGCATGTACGATTTCGATTTTATCGTCCATCGTGAGTCGATAGTCTTCATAGTGCCCGTGGGGCACGATTTCGCGGTTGAGTTCTACGGCGATGCGTTTGCCGCCCAAATTCAGGTCGGCGACAAGATCCGCTAGCGTCGCTCCGTCGGCTATGGTACGCGGTTCGCCATTGACGAAGATGCGCATGATTCAGGTACTCGATTCGGTGAAGCCGGCGGCTGTTTTCTCGCGGTGGTGTCGGCGTCGTCCCGCCACACCTTCCGCCAAACGCTGGAGCAGAGACTTGCTGTCCTCCCAGCCGAGGCACGGATCCGTAATGCTGAGGCCGTATTCCAGCGGTTTGCGCGGCTCGAGCTTCTGATTGCCGGCTTTCAAATGGCTTTCGATCATGACGCCGAAAATGCGGTAATCGCCGGCCTCGAGTTGCGCCGCCACATCCATCCCCACGGCCATTTGGCGATGATAATCCTTCATGCAGTTGGCGTGGCTGAAGTCGATCATGATATTGGGCGGCAGGCCAGCCTTCTCCAGGGTTTGAGCCGTGGCCTCCACGCTCGCGGCATCGTAGTTCGGATGTTTTCCGCCGCGGAGAATGATGTGGCTGTCTTCGTTGCCCGTGGTGGAAAAAATGGCCGAATGGCCCGCCTTGGTCAACGACAGAAAATGATGCGGACGTCTCGCCGCGTTGATGGCATCGATGGCCACTTTAATCCCGCCATCGGTGGCATTCTTGAAGCCGACCGGGCAGGACAAGCCGGAGGCCAGTTCACGGTGTACCTGGCTTTCCGTAGTGCGTGCGCCGATCGCTCCCCAGGCGATGAGGTCGGACACGTATTGCGGCGTGATGAGATCGAGATATTCGGTGGCGGCCGGCATGCCCATCTGGTTCAGATTGAGCAGCAGCTGGCGGGCTAATCTGAGCCCTTTGTTGATATTGAAGCTCTCGTCGAGGCACGGATCGTTGATCAATCCTTTCCAGCCGATCGTGGTTCGGGGCTTTTCGAAGTAGACCCGCATGACGATTACCAGGTCGTCGACCAGCTCCCGCTTCACCTCCAGTAAGCGCTCGGCGTACTCCAGTGCGGCTTCGGGATCGTGGATGGAGCACGGGCCGATGACGACCAGCAATCGGTCGTCCTGGCCGGCCAAGATTCTGTGAATGTCCCGACGCGCTTGTAATGTCGTCAGTGCAGCTTCTTGGCTGATGGGAAATTCCTTATGAACTTTGACCGGCGGAATGACCTCCTTGACTTCGCAGATGCGCAAATCGTCCGTGTTATATTCGTTATGTGTTACCGCCATGATCTCCGAGATCTTTTTCATAGCCTTGTCTACCGCAGAAATCGCCTCGTTTGCCCGAATAGAAGCGCGTTATAAAAGACGGATATTGTACTCTGCCGAGGAGGGTGGTTCTACCCGATGCGGTGTTTTCCAGAGGAACAAGCGGCATCCCGGTTCGGCTTAGACGGATAAAAAAACCGATACCCTGCCCGCGAGAAGAATGGAACCGTTCGATTCCACGGCAAAGGCGTACAGGAGACTGGTTTGATTTCCGATCAGCATTTCGGCCCGGATCACGAGAGGACGTTCGACCAGGTCCAGGTAGTCGATGGCGAGTTCAAGCTCCCGAATCGCCGCCAAATAGCCTGGCTTCACGGGAGTGCCTTGTGCTCTGGCCAACAAGCTGCCGTGTATCGCGACCGCTTGAGCGGCATATTCGATTCCGCATACCGCACCGAGGCCTTCTTCGCGGCGTAGCGGATTATCCGGCTGGCGGTGGCTGGTGGCCGATGCGACGATGCGGGTCTCGTCCCAGTCGAGTATGCCATCGAGTAGGCACATGCTTCCGGCGTGGGGGAGCAAACCGCTGAGCTCCGATCGGTCTAGGCGCATGGCGTAAGCTTGACCCGCAGTTGCCCATTTGCCGCGCAGGCAAAAATCAACTCGACAGGTTCTGAACGGGCGAGAGCCGCCACAAGCGGCAGGCTCCGAGCGGCGGGATTGCCGGTGCGCAAAGCCTCGAGCCCCGAATCTTCCATATGGCTGGTGTCATCCGTATCGGTGGTATCGAAGCCGATCGTCAGTTTGCCGATACTGTGCTCCGACGGTTCGGAAGTCAGAAGCAGGGAGACCGCAAATGGCGCGAGCAACGGACGAACCCGGAGAATCGGCTGAAGCGGCGGAAAATCGTAGGCGACCAGCAGAACCTTCGTGCGTTCGACGGATGTCTGGCTGGCGGTTTCCAGAAGTCCCATGGCGAAAGAGTCGTCGAAGCAGGACAGGCTAGTGGACGCCTGCCGCGAACCGGTCGCGATGCTCCAGTATCCGGACGCCGCATTATGGACCGAGTTGTGGAACTGGGTCGGCGAGATCAGCCGTTCGGCGGTGGCCAATTCTTCGAAAATCCGATGAATGATTTCCACTTCGCCGCCCGAGGACGTAAAGACCGTCGCGACATCATCGGCGCTTACACCCGATGGGAGCGCCTGTTCTGCCACGTCGATCGCAAGTCGGGTAACGGCCGTGCTTCGCCGGCGCTCCGCCGAAGGTAGCCGGTTGGCCAGGAGCCGCGGCAACTCGCCGCCCGCGTACGGGTGCCGTCCTGCCAAAATTTCGTGGCTCTCGTTCCAGGAGGGAAGTCCGGGACCGATGATGCCGACACCGTCGACGAATACGCGAATCATGAGCGTTTCCCCAGAACCAGGCTGGCGTTGTTTCCGCCGAAACCGAAGGCATTGCTGAGGACGGTTCGGACCGGCCGCCGCAGTTCCTGGGTGGCGATCCAGGATGCGATCTCCGGATCGACTCGCTCGGTGTTCAAGCTGCGCGGCACGAAGCTTTCGCGCATGCTGAGGCAACTGACGATGACGTTCACGATCCCCGCCGCTCCCAGGGTGTGGCCGGTCCAGCCTTTGATCGAACTGCACGGCACCGCGGCGCCGAAGAGGCCGGACACGGCTTTATCTTCAGCGGCATCGTTGGCTTTGGTCGCGGTGCCGTGCAGATTGACGTAATCGATCGCTCCCGGCTCGACCCCGGCCCGCTGCATCGCCTTGTTCATGGCTTCCGCTGCGCCCAGGCCGTCGGGATGGGGCGAGGACATGTGGTAAGCGTCGGTGCTTTCGCCATAGCCGAGCAGGGCGATATCGCCGTTGCCGCGATCCGGCTTTTCCAGCAGGGCGAAGCCGGCCGCTTCTCCGATGGAGATCCCGTTGCGGTCCGCATCGGCAGGGCGGCACGGGGTGGACGACACCAGTTCCAGCGAGGTGAAGCCGTACAGGGTGGTAAAGCAGAGGCTGTCGACGCCCCCGACGACCGCCGCATCGCACAGCCCCGTCCGAATCAGGCGCGCGGCGCTCGCGAAGACCTTGCTGCTGGACGAGCAGGCCGTGGACACGACGGAAGCCGGACCGTGCAAATCGAGATAGCGCCGGGTGAAATCGCCTACGGAAAACGTGTTTTGGGTTTGCCGGTAACGAAAATCGGGCGGCAACGCGCCGGTTTCGGGATCGCGCCGGCGATAAGCGGATTCGGTCTCCAGGATGCCGGACGTGCTGGTGCCGAGGATCACCGCGATTCTCTCCGGTCCGTAGCGGCGGCGGGCGTTTTCCACGGCTTGAACGAAGCCGTCCTGTTCGAGACCGATCCGGGCGAGACGGTTGTTGCGGCAATCAAAGTCGCTTAAGCGTCCGCCAATGGGTTCGTTTTCGATTCCCTCGACCCGGCCGATATAAGTGTCCAGTTCGGCACCCGGAAAGTCGCAGTAGCGAAGACTGCTGCGCTGTTCCCGAAGCGCCGCCAAGGTCGCAGTCAGCCCCCTTCCCAGACTGCTGGTCAGGGTGAATGCGGAAAGAATCAAAGGCTGCATCAGGTGGGTTTGGAGAAAGTAGGGGTGAGCTCGGGTAGCGAAAAATCGAAGTATTATGCCGAAGACCGATTCCGTCTGGCCAGCATCGCCGCGAAAAGAACCGCGAGCGCCGCGCCCATGGCTACGGTGCTGCCGATGGCGTTGAGGATGTTGACCTTCGATGTGGCCAGAATGCCGAAGGCCGCTACGGCACTGATGCTGCAAATCAGGAGCGACAAGAAGGTTCGGTTGCGCTCCTCCGGTGTTCGGCTGGGTTTGTTGAAGAACAATGCCTGATCCATGCCGAGCCCCATCACCAGGAGCAGCGAAACCAGATGATAAAGCGATAGTCCGCCATGGAGCCGCATCAAGACGGCCGCCGTCACGAAGGCCGCGGCGGCCATGGGCGTCACGACTCGCAGCATGCCGCTGATCGAGCGGAGTCCCAAAGTCAGCAGAAGCACGATAGCCACCAGGCTCGCGCCGAGCAGGTGAACGGCTTCGCGCCGGTAATCCCGAAGCAGCCGGCTCGATGCGTCGCGAAGATCCAGATAAATTAGGTTCTGGTCTGTTGCGAGCGCCGCTTCCAATTGCGCCGCATCGGCCACGCCGACGAGCGGAACCAGGGCAACCCATAGCTCGGCATGCCGAAAAAGGAGCGACTCGATCTTGAGCCCGAACGAGGTCGCGGCGAAGCTCGTTTCATCGAGCAGCGGCGCCTGTTTCGCTTGCGACACATCGGCCACGAAGGGCTCGAAAGCGCCGGGCCTGAAAGACGTTTCCCGGAGCGCCTCATCGAGATTCCGCCGCAGCACCTCGATCTCGGGCAAGGCCGACTGCCGGAGCCTTTGCGTTTCCCGGCTGGGCAGGTAAAGCGCCGCCATGTCGAAGCCGGCCATCGTCCCGTCGTCGACCAGGGGTTGCAGGATTTCTTTTAGATGCTCGCTCCGGCGCAGGACGGTGTCCGTATCGTCTCCCGTGACCACAATCAACTGGCGAAGATCCGGTGCGCCCAGATCGCGGCGTAGGGCTTCGTCCAGCGCCTTGCGCGACTCGGGCACGGGGCTTAAGGCATCGATATCGTCATTCCAAAGCGGCACGCCGGAATAGGCGATCGATGCGATCGCAACCAGAATAAGTAAGGGCGGAACCAAGCGAAACCGGTGCATCCGGTTGAGGAACTCATCGGCGTGAAGCCCTTTGACGACCCGGCCTGGCAAATCGATATGGGCTGGCATGAGCGCCGGCATGATCCAGCGGCAAGTGAGCCCGGCGGCCAGGAGTCCCGTCGCCGCGAAAACGCCCAATTGGGAAAGACCCTCGAAGCCCGAAAACAGCATCGCGGCAAAGCCCGCCACGTTCGTGAGGATGCCCAGCCTAAGCGTCGGCCAAATCAGCCGCACCGTCTGGCGGCTGGTCTCGTCGCGGCGCACGTGGGTGAACAAATGGTTGGGATAATCGGCGGCGACGCCGAGCAGGGTCGCACCGAAGCCCAGGGTAATGCCGTGGATGCCTCCGGACCAGAGGCTTACCGCGCAGGTTCCGGCCAAGGCCCCCGTGGCCAGCGGCACCAGGCCGAGCAGGATGACCCGCACCGACCGGTACACCGCCGCCAGCAGCAGCGTGATCGCCAGCGTATTGAGTAGGGACAGCCGCACGGCATCCCGAGTGATCGTGGCATTGGCTTCCACCGAAAACGCCCCGGGGCCGCTCAAAAGCAACTCGACCGGCCGGTTGCCCTTGACCGCGGCGAAGCTGTCCCGGATCGAAGCCACCGCTTCGGCCTGGGCGTCCAGATCGAACGCAGGCTCTTTCGTTTCCGCGACGAGCAGCGCCCGCCGCCCGTCCGGCGAAAACCAGACGCCCTGGCGCAGCGAGGGCCCTGCGGATGTCATCCAGATCCGCAAGGTTTCGAGGAATTCGCCGGTCGGATCGCGGGGCAGGAGTTCTTTTTCCAGCAAACCGGCCGGCGAGGCCAGTTCCGCCAAGCGCGCTGCCAAGGCTTGCCGGAGCCCTTCGGCGCTGAACCGCTGTTCGCTGACCTTAGGACTCAGAAGGTAGCGATTTTCGAACAGAAAGTCCCGGTCGGCCGCGGAAAACCCTTGAGTCCCGTTGTCGATCCGTACGAACGAGTCATTCTCCCGCAACCGTTCTGCCAAGCGCCGGCTGACCTCCGCGAGATCGGTCTCGTTACTCCCTTCCAGCGCCATGAGCAGCAGGCGGGATGCGACGCCTTGGCGCAATTGCTCGACCAGGATCTGCTCCGCGACTCCGGCCTTTTTCGGGAGAAAATGGGTTAGGTCGGTGGACACTGGGGTGCGGAACAGCGCGATCCATGCCCCGATCGCCGTGAGGACCAGCCAGACGAAGACCGGCAGGCGCGCCCTCACGGTTGGTGCTCGATGGTCATGACCGAGACATCGCCCCCGGTTTCCTCGATTTCGATGCGATCGATGCGATCGCCGCTGCCTCGAATGCGGATGAACCGCACCAGCCTAGCCATGTTCGGCTCGGTGGGCACCAGGGCCAGCAGCCAGTTGCGTTCCGATCCGCCGAAGCTGATCTTGTAAAAGCGGTTCAGGGTCGCCAGATCGCCCGCCAGCGGCGCCCTGATGCTCTCCACGAAGGCCCAGATGGCCGGCTGCGAGGCCAGCGAAAGCGTTTGTTTGACGCCCTTGGCAGGACTCTCGATGGTCAGGGAGTCGCCGTCCACCGTATAGCGCTCCTCGAAAGGCGAGAGTACGCGTTTTTCGAGGAACGATGGCGCGCGATAGGTCAAGGTGCCGCTCAAGCGCATCGGCTCCTTGAGAAGCGCCATGGTCTTGATTTCGGTATAGCGTTTTTCGCCGCTCTCGATGCGGGACAGTGCCTTCATTAGCGCATCGATGTCCCAGCGTTCGGTTGCGCTAGCTAAGGTGGCTGTTAAAACAAAGCCAAGCAGAATTCCGAGCCATTGCGAGATATGCCGTTTGCGTCGGGCTAGGCGGTGCGCCCAGTCCGTGTTTATCCCAGAAGTCATAGGATGCCTATTGTTTCGATTTGTGCGGTGAGTTTCAGCAGTGTTTCGATGACGGGGCGCGTGTCTGAATAAGCAACGATCGCGATAGATGATAAATGACGATTGTAATGGCGGCAGGGGATACGCCAAGAGGTTGTTGTTGTGCGAGCCAATATTCTGTCAAAGGCGGTAGCTGGAAGTGTCAGAAATTCTGTGTGTGAGGGGGTGAGCTACGGGTTACCGGAGCACTTGGGTGAACCGTTCCGCGTAGGGCATGGCGGACGGGTTCATCGCGGTCTTCCAGGCGTGTGCCGCACGCCCCCGTTCGCGGCCATGTTGCGAAGCGCCAGCCAGATCGGCTTGCTGGCCGCATCGGCGCCGGGAAAATGGCCGTGCGTCTTCAGGCCGGTGAAGATCTTCAGCCCAAACTTGGCCCCTTCGGGGGTCTCGCGCCGCCGCCCGAGGATGTCGCGGGTGCCCTCGGATAGCCCGCCCGGCGCCAAGTCAATGGCCTTGTTGCGGACCCGGCCGCGCGGGTCGTCACACGCCAGGCGCCGAAGCACACGACCGGGGACATCGGCTCCAGCGGCCAGGTTTGCCAGGCCGTGACCTCGCCCATGACGGCATCGGTCACCGCGCTCATGGGTTCCGGACTGACCGCCCCCCGTATTGTTCGACCAGGAAGCCCTGATTCGCGCTTGAGTCTGCCCCAGGCAGACAGCGCGATGATCTTGCCGTCGAAACCGGTAAAGCGCCGCTCATGGTTGGGGATGAGTCCGGGCTCGACGCTGCCGTCACGGTCTTGCGGCACCTCGATGCGCACCGGCCCCGCGTCGGTCACCACGGTCTTGCCGGTAACGCCGTTCCGGTGGTTGCTCGCGCTCTCGGGCGTGGCCACCCTCAGGGCGCGTTCGATCAGCGCCTTCTTAACGGCTATGGCTGCGGCATTCACCGCTTCGGCACTCATCGGCCCGGTCGCGAACTGATCAATCAGCTCCTTGGGGATGGACGGCAACGTCGTCTCAGCTCGCGTGACCGTCTTCGTCTTGCTTGGCCGACATGCTCCGGGTTGTGAATGACATGCTATACCTCACCCACAAAAATTCTGACAGGCTCGCGTAGCTGAATGCAGTTAGCCTCACCGTCCATTGTTCGGCCATTCAGTCTGAAAAATGCCGGCCTTTTCCCAATGACGGCTTTCTTTGGATTCTGAAGACATAGAGCTGTCAAGAGCTGACGCTCATCGAATTTTGAAGCATACGGTCGGTTTCCGACTTCAACGTTCGAGGTAACCGGCCGACGGAGCGCGAAGCGCGGAGGGAACCTGCAAGCGCAGCTTGCAGGCGGTCCGGTTGACCGAAGGGTTAGCGTGCGCCTTATCCAAAGTACGAGAAGACTGCTAGGCCGAGGCTTGGAATCACTATGAGCCCCGCTTCATGAATTGTTGCGTAATAGGAGCCAGGGGACTTCAGAGCCGTATCAATACTGCGATCTAGTGAGGGATCGATTTTGGCGCAGGTTCTCCCAACGAGCCAGCGATCAACCAACGTCATACCGTCGCCCGTTTCGGCATAGGGTGTTTCCCTCCACTGGCTATAAGTGTGGAGTTCGTCGCTATGGTCTCTGGCTTGTCGAGCGGTTTCGAGTCCGGCGAGACCAGCCGGACGAATCCGATCTACGGTCGTTGGAGAAAGTTGAAACACTGCAATCCCGCACCCTTCGATAAATCCCGTTCGTCCATCGATCATTACGGTGCGTTCAATTTCTAGGGATGCTGGAATCATTCCCTCATACCAAGCTACTTCCCAGGAACGGTATGCTGCATATGCCGCAAAAGCAATTGAGATTACGGCGACCAGTACGATGCGAAATAGCTTCATAGTCCGCTAATGCCGTAGTTCACCGGTGCCAAAAGTGTAGCTTTTGGCGTCCGCGTGCAACGCCCAGTTAGGCGGCGCCATCCGTGCGTGCCTCCGATGGTGGGGTGAAGCTGAATGGCTTGAGGAGATCCCGCAGCTTCGCAACACTGTCTCCGTGGATTGTGTTCCAGTCTACGGTGCTTAAGGACTCGGGCACCATTTTTTTGACCCACTCCGGCATTGCTGTAGAACTTCGACAGAGTTCCAATGCCTCGGCCGTCCAAGCCTCCACATCGGGCACCTTCTCCAAAATTCCGAGGGAGTCGAGATGTCCCTCGATAGTTGGACCGACTACAGCTTCACAGCCCTCGACAACGCCTAGGAGGTAAAAACTAAACGTCGAGTATTTCTGTGCGCCGCTTCGATTTATTACAGGGTTGGGGGCCACCAACAGAGGGAAATCGCCGGCAAAGTGAGCGCCCGAAGCGATATTCAGTCCGCGGTGGACTATGGCGTTGCGCAATTCTCGGACGTATAGGTAGTTCGTCCCCGCGTCCGGAGTGCCCAACGCCTCAAACGCTGCCTCGACCGCTTGTTTGAACGCGCTGCCATTGAACGAAGCGTTTTCCGTAAGCAGATCGGCCGCCGACATCAGGCTCACGAAATAGTTCGAGTAATGAATTCGTAGATCTTCCGCCGCTTCCGCAGATAGGGGCGCACGCAATCGCAGCGCGGACCGAAGTGCGGTTCGCCTAGTCGCTAGATAGAGCGACAGTCCATTCAGGAGGTCACGTTCACCGATCGAGAGCCTCATGGCAGCCTAACGATCAAGCTCACCCGCGCCGGCTTCCGGACGGATGAACAAGGCGTGGCTGCATACCCGGCGTCGGGTGTAGCGCCAAGTTAGGCGCGGCCATGCGGGCGCATCACTTCTGCCGACAACCGGTCAAGGTTCTGCTCATTTGCCGGCACTACGATATGTTCGATGCCGCTGGCAACCCTTGGATCTTCAAAGTCCTGCTCCCAGCGAACCAGAGTCCCGCCGCCTTCTGCTGGCTCAAGAGTCACAGTGAGAAGATACCTCGGCTGCGACACGTGGTGAATCACAATTCTTTTGGGTGGCTCAATGTCACGAAAGACACTCTCATTTGGGTAGTTCTTCCCGTCAGGCCCATGCATAACGAACGACCATTTGCCGCCCGGCTTGAACTCACACGTGTTGAACGTATTGGTAAAGCCGGCCGGTCCCCACCAGGCTGCTAAACGAGCGCCGTTCTCGAATGCAGCAAAGACCCTCGATGGAGGAGCGAAAATTTCTCGTGATGTCTGGAAGCTCATGAAGTCTCAGTCCTTGCTGTCAGCATCTGTTCGATGAGGCGGCTAACAAGTAATTGAATGGTTTCCGTTTATCATCCGCAACGGTTTTACCACATGTCATTTGCCTTACAAAGCATCCTCGATTTTCTTGGTCTATCCTTCTGTCTATCTTCCCGTTCCGCAAGATAGGTCTATCTGGATACCTTCGTATGCTGAGGCCGCAGTTGGCCGAAAATATCAATTCGATCATGGTTCCATAAAGCCGACATTCGAAGCCTGCTGACAGCTAAACGCGAACGGCAGCAATGGCCGAAAACTACCCACCCGAAAACAAACTACTGGAGCTTGCTCTTGGCTGTCATTCAACATTGAAGAAGCACAGCGTCGAGGTCAATGACCGGAACAACCCCGGCGAGTCCGAAACGGACCAGGCTGCCTCCGAACGTTCGGGTTTCAGACGAAATTGGGTGCGTCTTGCTGTCGTTGGGATCGATTAAGCCGGCCGGTCAAATTTCCGGGCCAGCTCTCTACAGCCGTTGTCTCGTCCAGTGAACGATAGTCTGCCGTACGTCCGTTTTCGCCATCCGTTGCGGTAAAGCCCTCTCTCCCCGATGAAAACGCCCCGCCTGATCTTCAATGCTTCGCCAATTGTCCTTTGGCGTCGTGTTCGTCAATGGATGTGCATTTCCCGATTGTTTGCTCTGTCGCTTCTTTGCAGCAGATACCTATCCTGGTCGCCAGGTAGGGGCGCGCCGTCGTTGCTTAGATAGAGCAAAGTCCCTTCATCTTTAATGGCGAGCCGACGCTGAGGGGCCTCTTTGGTGGGGGTCAACACGACGATACCTTGGGTGTCGTCCCATGCGTATTTGCCTTTTTCGAAGGACTCTCGGTTTTGCGGCTTTGCGGGTTGGATGACCAAAAGATAATTGTTCTTGGCATTCAACGACAGGGTCATTTTCAGACCGTTGCAATTTTCTTCATAACACGGCAGGTAGCCGTAAAAGACGCCCCGAAATTTGCCTGGCGCTGCCTCGGGACCAGCATGAGCCGAATGATCCATGGCACCGTGCTGGCTCAGTTCGCGAGCTTTGAGCGCTTTTTCTTGGATTTCCTTATCGGTTTCTGCCCAAGCGGCGTTGAGCGAGGACAGCAATGCGCCGAAAACAATGAATAACACCATCTTAGTCATGTTTCTGTTCAACGCTTTCATAAGGGATTTCTCTTGTTCTAGGTCCGAAACCCGCGTATAGCCGCCAATGAGGCGGACAGGCATGTGACATTGTACGCCACTGAGGGCGTGTTAACTTGATGGTCACGTTCTGTCTGGTCGTGTGCCGGCAATTCATCGGTTCGATGGCTTGAGCGGGGTTCGATCGAGGTAGGAGACTCATGATTCTCAAATTTCGGATGCCCAAACAAGATTTGGCAGGATCGGAATTATTTCAGAACGTGTGGCATCGCACACACTCAGCTCGTCCGCACTACCCGCTCTTGTCCCAAAAATGATAAAAGTTGAACCAGTTGTAAGGCGCCCGGCGGCAGTAATGCTCCAGCCGGTCGGCATAATGCTGCATGAACTCCCGGATCTTTTCGTCCCGGTCTTTCCGGGAACACTCGACGCGCCGGTCAGCAGCTCGAAATGCACGTCGTAATCGGCGCCGTCTTTGTGGAGGCAGAAGAACAAGATCACCGGAACCTTGAATAGATTCGCCAGCAACACGGGTGCTGCCGGGAACCAGGCGTCCTCGCCGAGAAACCGGCACAAAACGCGCTTCTCGCCGTGCACGCTGCGGTCGCCCAGTAGGGCGACCACGCCGCCTCGGGCGATGTGATCGTCCAGCCCCAAAAGAGCATTGGCGGTACCTACGGGAATGATGTCTTTGAACAAGTTCGGGTTTAAGGCCTTGAAAATCGCATTGATCTTCGGAGAATTTTCTCCATAGACCAGCGCCTTAACGGAAAGTCCCTTGTGCCTAAGCCCGAGGCCGCGGAGGATCTCGAAGCTGCCGACATGGGCGCCGACCAGGAGGAATCCTTGTTTGGCCGATATCAGCCGCTCCAGCACATCGAATCCGTGCATCCGGATTTGAAAGAATTCGTCGCGTTCGGCGAACACGAACACCCGGTCGAGCAGAGCTTCGGCGAAGGTGTGATAGTGGCGGAATAGCTCCTTTCCCGAAGGCGTTCTGCCGAAGATGCGCGTGAGATAGGCGGCGGAGGCTTGCCGCGAGCGGTCGGCGAAAATCAAAAAGTACGCGGTAATGGGGTAGAGCAGGGCGCGGGCGACCGGACGGCCGAGGCGCAAGGCGATCCAGACGATCGTCCGCAGCCAGAAGCCGGTGCTGCGCTCTCTTTGGGTAATCCAACTGCGACTCATGATGTGATAGGCGTGAATAGCAGACGCCCTTGAGCGATGCGCCGGCCGTCCGAGAAGCAGTCGAATTTTACCGATTCTTTTCCCGTGCCATCGAATCGCACCCGGCACGGTTCGCCCGGCCGGAGCACCGAGAGAAACTTTGCGGCCGGAATGCCGGCGAGGCGGCAGCCTGGATGGACTCTCAACCAGAGATGGGCGATCTCGTCCAGAATCACTACGCCGGGGACCACCGGATTGCCCGGAAAATGGCCGGGCAGGGCAGGGTGGTCGGGTGAAACGGTAAAGTGTGCCTCCATCGGTGTGTGTCGCTCGAATTCGTCCGGCGGGATTCCGATCAGTTCTTGGGAGCCGAGATGACGCCCGAACGGGCGATGGTCGCGATCAAGTGGAGGATGGATGGATGGCTGTGATGCCGATAGCGGATGCGCCGGTAGATGTACTCGGTGATGAAAAAACCGCCGACGAAGAAGTAATTCAGGGTGTTGGTGAATAGGAAAAAGGTTTCCACCGGAGCGAATAAAGCCAGCAGCACCGATTCCAGGACCAACAGGCAAAAGAAGATGGCCCAGGCCCAGGTGAGATTGCGCGTGTAAATCCGCAAATCGTCGGGCAGCACGCCCCGCCGTTCCAGCCGCGCAAAGCGTGTGATCAGCGGCTCCCGTCCCGGCGTTAGCGTCGTCAGAAAGAGGCTCGCGAGTATCAGACCGATGCCGACAGGCGAAAAATAGATCATCGTGTCGGGCCGGAGATAGAAGAGCGGCACGCAGAGGCCGATTCCCACGGCGAAGGGCCAAAGACGGCGGATCATGCCCGACCGGCCGCCGCCTGACAGGCGCATTGCGATCAAAATAGCGGCGAAAAGCAGAAAATCGACGAGTCCGAGCCAGACCGGCGATATGTTCGAACGGATGGCGGCAAAAGAAAAGACCGGAAACAGCGCCGCCAGGCCCAAGGTTATAGCCGGTTTGATCCCCATGCCTTATTTCGTTCGCCGTTTTTCAATGGTGCCGGCCAGCGCCCGGAGCGAAGAAAAAATATTGGTGACATCCGGATCGTCCGACTTGATCTGAAATCCGTATGTCTTGGAGATGACGAGGGAGAGTTCGAGCAGGTCTATGGAATCGAGTCCCAGCCCGTCCCGGTACAGCGGCTTTTCCGGCTCGATGTGCTCGGGAATGGCTTCGAGGTTCAACGATTCGACGATCATCCGTGCCACTTCCA
>Ga0206093_100053_pt1 | contig 20023 bp, 15 predicted proteins | sample S1v_2013CmetaT_FD_197215 | JGI IMG/M metagenome (GOLD analysis project Ga0206093, IMG submission 197215) | Metatranscriptome of soil microbial communities from Anza Borrego desert, Southern California, United States - S1+v_20-13C (Metagenome... | ecosystem: Environmental > Terrestrial > Soil >...
CTCTTTTTCTACTGCTCTGAGTTATTTGTCTACCTCAGTTGTTCTTTTTTCTTTCTTTGCCTTTCTTTTTTATTCCTTTATTCTTTTGTTTTTTTCGTCTTTGGTATATTGAATGGCACCCCATACAGGTGCGCTACCAGACTGCGCTACGCCCCGTAAGCCATTAATGATACCGCTTTTAGGAATTCTAAGCAAAATCGAAACACGGACATTCAATCTTAGGTCGACTATCGAGCGTTTAGGCTCTTGGCTTTAGGCCGGCCGCGCTGCATTATCAGGAGGTGAGTCGATGTAGTTGCTTCTATATGCGAGAGCAGAAGGGACATGGATTCCGTTGCATTCGAAAACTAACTATCTTCATCTAATCCGCTCACCTTGCGGCATGATGGTTATCGACGTGCCGGTGATTATGGTAATGATTGATGTCACAGTACAAGGAATCCGGATCGCACCCCTCGCACTCCAACTGTAAGGTGCAATGACCGATGCCATAATTGGTCCTAATCATCTCCTTGATCTCGAGCTGTATTAATGCGGCCTGGCTGATCAGGACGTCGTCGATGACGATATGCGCCGATAGAAAGCGAAAACTTTTCGAAATACTCCAAACATGAAGATCATGCACGCCCTTCACACCTTCGATTTGGAGAAGATCACGCACCATGGAGCTCATTTCGATATCGCGGGGCGTACTTTCCAATAAGATGTCTATGGTTTCTCGCAAAATCACCCATGCGTTCCAGAGAATAAGCAAGCCGATTAGGACGCTGGCTAAAGGATCAAGCCAATAGAGTCCAGTCAGCCAAATGCCGATGCCTGCAAGGACCGCTCCGGCAGTCGAAAACACGTCGCCCAGCAAATGAATAAACGCGCTTCTAAGGTTTAAATCATGCTCGGCGCCATGGCTTACCAACCATGCTGTTACCAGATTGACTGCGAACGCAGCAGCGCCGACAGCAATCAGGATATCGGCGGTGACGGGCGGAGGCGAGATGAGACGCTCATACGCTTCATAAAATATTCCAGCCGAAATCAAGGTTAGCGTGGTGGAATTGATAAGAGCGACAAGAATGCCGACACGATGATAACCGAAGGTTTTGCCGGCATGGGAAGGCTGTTCGGCCAGATGGAGCGCATACCATGAAAGCACCAAGGCAAGAACATCCGTCAGATTGTGAGCCGCGTCGGTCAATAGCGCCAAGCTATTCGCAATCAGCCCAGCGAAGGCTTCGAAGATAACGAACGCGACCGTTAGGACAACCGAAAGCCCCAACCGGAATTTTGCACGCCCTCCAATCGTATCGACATGAACATGCGTGTGTCCGCCCGCCACTGTCTCACCTATAGTTTAAGCTCGGATGTCCGCTGCGAACGGCGCGTTGCCCTTAGCGCTACTGCCGACAAGCAGCACGGGCATTCTTTTAAAGATTCGAAAACTCGACATTTCCCAACAACAGATCTCTTGGCGGCATAATAACGTCGTCGTCCACCAACGATTTTACGATAGCGCCGAAAACAGCTCCGATAATGATACTCACCGCCATATCGATGGCGCTACCTCGCACGGCGAGTTCTCTGAACTCTCTATAGTAGGTATATCTTCCATATTGAACTCGTTCAGCGTTGACGCCATCCTGAAGTCACTCAGCCGATTGTCGCAAGTCGAATACGCGTGTCACAATGCGTTCTGATGTGATGATGATCCATTCTAACCTGAGTTAGACAAACATGATTTGCTTGCTGTATTCAAACGACGACACGACATCGATTTTCCTGCGGTTAAAGACCGATCTTAATTCGTCTCCTTGAGCAGTAAGCGAGCACCTCCGGAATCTCCGTATGCAATATCGAAAAGTTTTCACTCTGGTCCTCGTAACTAATCTATTTGGGCTCTCTCCTTCCAATGCGGACAGCACCATCGAATTCCACGTGGAAGAGGGGCAAAAAAAGGCTGTTCAACCGGTTGTTGTCAAAGATGGCCAAATTATGGTCAAAGGCGCCGGCGGCGATCACAATTTGGATATATTCTATCAGCGCGCGGATGAACGCCTGGTCTTAATCGACCATAAGAAACAACGTTTTACCCCCATAACCGAAGAAAAGATCGATCAAATCGCCCGTCAGACCCAAGATCTTCAGCCGGTCCTCCAGGGTTTGGGCGATCAACTCAAGAAGCTATCCCCGAAGCAGCGGGCTAAATGGGAAGAAATGTTGGGAGGAATTTCGATAGACCAGCTCGGTTCCGGCGAGAATCCGGCGAGTGGCTCACGGCTCGTCAAGACGGGGCGAGACAAACAAGTGGCGGGCATCAACTGCGAACAGCTAGACGTACTAAAGGGATCAGCCAAACTGGCAGAGGTATGTCTTGCGAATCCGTCATCGATGCAGCTATCGGCCGACGATTACGCGACGATTCGCTCTCTGCTCGCTTTCACTCAGCGGATAGCTACAAAGGCACAAGGCTTTGCGAGCCAATTCGGGATATCGTTACCGCCGATCGAGCTCAGCGATTTGGCGGGTGTGCCGGTCGAAATGGTGGACTTTTCCGGCAAGCGCCCGACCATTATGGCCTTAAACCGGATAACTGACTCGGTATCTCCCGATGACCGGCTACAGGTACCGCCAGGTTATCAGTCACAAGAGCTGACGCTTTGGCGATAATTCACTTCGCCACATCCGAACGTTTTTACGCAGAACTCTTGATACCTTCCGTATCCGCTAACTGTCGAAAAAGAGCGCTAAATCGAGATACTGCCAGGTGCCGTTCACGATCTTCCGGCAAGCCTTCGGAAGAGTGACACACATCGATCTTTTGTTCCCGCGCTTGCGCTAAATAGGCAAGTAAGCGCCTTAAGTCCCTTCAGTAGCCAATGTTAAGGCGTTGCGAGCATCTTCCAGGCCGACAAACTCTTTTCCGGAGTTCACGGCATTTTGAAGATGCTCCGCCGCCGCCGCACGCTCCCCTTTCTTGAGATAGATCATACCCAGGTGATATTGGTAGATCGGCACCTCCGGAAATCTCTGCGTGGTTTTCAACTGTAAAGGCAAAGCTCTTTCGTAATCACCCTTTTGATAGTAAATCCAAGCCAGCGTATCCCAAAATACCGGCTCCTCGGTTTTATCAAACTCCCTCGCAAGCTCGAGAGCCCGGTCCAACCTGTCTTTCCTCCGGCTATCAGAGCTCAGCACGCTGGCAAGATTATTGCGGACCAACATGTTGTCAGGATTTGATTTAAGGATGATTTCATACTGTTTAATCGCATTTTCATAGTCTTTGGAGCTCTCATAAACTCGAGCCAAGTTCATTAGTACAGCCGGATCCCCAGGCAAAGAGTCGAGTGCCTGATGATACGTTTTTAGCGCCAGATCCCGTCGGCCCGTTTGCTCGTAATAAGCTCCAAGGTTTGCATAAGGAAGCAACCAACGAGGGTTGGACCGAATGGCCAAACTCAGAAACTTGACGGCTTCCATTTCTTGTTTCTCGCCCAAGTAATACAAGCCGAGCAATTGGTAAGCGCCCGCATCTTTCGGATTGTTGCTCAGAACTTTCTTGATTCGTTCCATACCTTTTTCGGGTTGCCCTTTCTCGACATAACTTCCCAGAATGGCCTTCAAGATCTCATAATCGTTCTTGGATTTTCTAAGTGCTTCTTCATATTCGGCCAAAGCCAAATCATATTTTTTCTGCATCTGATAGAGTCTGCCCAAACGGAACCCGCCGGTAGGATTTTCAGGAAAGCCTGCCTTGATCTGTTTCAAGGTAGTCTCCAGTTCCTCATGATTTCCGGCTGTTGCCAAAACGTCCGATTTGAGCACCAGCGCTTCCAGGCTATCGGAGTGCCGCTTTAAGAAGTCATTGATCTTTTCCAAGGCCAGTGAATAATTCTTTTGGGCAACCAGGAACTCGATCAGATTTTTGTGCGCCTCGAATTTATCAGGATTTGCCACCACCGCTTTCTCGAGACTTTCCTGAGCGAGCACAGGCTTGCCATCCAGCATATGCGCGGCAGCCAACAAATCGAGTATTTCCAAGGAGTCGGGCTGATCCTTGAGCAATGAACGGAACGCTGCAATTGCTTTTTGACCATCCTTGCGGAATAAGGCAATGCGTCCTCGCAGCAAGAGCCCTTGGCGATCTCCGGGATTCGCTTCCAGAACCTCATCGGCCAACGCTGTCGCCTCATCCACTTGGCCTTGAGCCAGGGCCAGCAAAGCCAAACGATTTTTCGCTTTTAAGGCATCCGGAGCATATTTCTTCAAGACGACGATCTCTCGATAGATCCGCTCCGCCTTATCGGTTTCCTTGCGCTGCTCATGAAGCTTAGCTAGGGCGAAGCGCAGATCCGCTTTATCCGAAAAAATCTCAATCGCTTTGGTAAGCTCCGTGACCGCCTCACCGGATTTGCCGGATTTTGCCAAAAAGTCCGCGAGGAAAATGTAACGCTGGCTGTCATCAGGACTGACTTGAATGGCTTCGCGATACACCCGCTCCGCATCGCCCCAGCGTTTTTGTTGAATATAAAATTCCGACAGCAATTTGCGGTGCCCAACGTTAAGGGGATCACTAGACAGCATTGCTTTAAAAGTATTTTCCGCCTTGTCGAGCTTATTCATCCGAATGGCGAGCTTGGCCAGGCTCGTTTGCAGCGAGGTATCGCCCGGGTTGGCACTCACGCCCCGCTCCAAAACCCTCTCGGCCTCGTTGAGATTGTTCTGTTGACTGTAGAGCATCGCCAAAACCAAAAACGCATCGACTCGGGACGACTGCTCTGCCGTAATACGGCCAAGTTCGTTGATGGCAGCGGCTTGATCGCCTTTAAGACTCAATAAGCCCGCTTTTACCATCCTTGCGTCGATATCTTCGGGCTTAGCACTCAGCACCGTGTTCAGTAGTTCGTCGGCTTTATCAAGCTGCTTGCCCAACATGTAAAGCTTCGCCAACTTGACTTTCACGTCCAGATCGCCCGGATCAAGATCGTTGGCCTTTTGATAGAGGGAGAACGAGTTCTGCCAATTCTTGTGTGCCTCCTCGATCTGCCCCAAATAGAAGTAAGGCTTGGCGAACTTAGGATCTATCTGCAAGACGTTTTTGAATTCGATCTTCGCCTTATCGAAATTCCGTTGTTCGAGATATTTTCGTCCTCGCTCCAGATGCTCCGCCTTGCGTTCCTCAGCGCCGCCGCACCCGGTCAGAATGTTGGTTAAACTCCATGAGAGACCTATGAAAGCTAATGTCCTGATCAGCATGGATATCGTCCCTGATATATAACTGTTGAAATCAGCTCAAATTAGCGAACCCGAGCACGATGCAGTGGACTTGAAGTGCACCGGTTTCTTGCGGTCGCGCAGCCTACGTCGCCCAGCACAAGACTCCCGATGCAAAGAGATTGGAAAGAAAAAGAATCGCCGGCCTGTCCTTAAGCCTCATTTTACTCCTCAATCCGGATTGCAATGAGCGTGAAAAATATTATAGACTATAGTATGCTTGAACCATACCGTTAAGGACAATCTTGGTCCAGCAGGTACGAGCCGATTTATCTGATCGGTTTCTCGTAACTTCTCATAGATGTGCGCCATGAAAAATGGATTTTTAGCTTTTGCGCTTGTCGCTCAACTCGTCTCCTCGGTCTCCGCTGATCCCTCGTCCGCCTCCTTAGTCAACCCATCGGCGCCCGTACCTCCAGATTATGTTGTCGGCGCCGGGGATGTTCTGGAGATCTCCGTCTGGAAAGAGGACGGATTAACCAAACAGACTCTGGTACGGCCAGATGGCGGAATCACCTTTCCACTCATCGGCGAGTTGCAAGCAGGCGGTTTGACCGTCAACCAAATCAAAGCTGAAATCGCCAAAAAACTCTCCGAATTCTTTGCTGAGCCGGAGGTCAGCGTCTCTCTGATCAATTTAAACCATAAAATTTACGTGGTAGGCAGAGTCAACAAACCAGGCGAATTTATTACTCCGAACCGGGTTTCAGTCATGCAGGCATTATCGATGGCTGGCGGACTTACACCTTTTGCCGACGACGACGATATCAGGATCATACGCCAGGTAGGCGGAAAGGAAGTTGCATTACCATTCGATTACGACGAAGTCGCCAGTGGAAACGCACTGGAGCAAGATATTTTGCTGCAAAGAGGAGACGTCGTGGTGGTTCCCTGACATCTTGCGAATGGTTGAAGCACCGATCCTAAAATCGCTGCCGTCAGCTACCCGTATTACTAGCTCTAACTTTGCATGCATAACATCAAACTGAGTGACGCCATTGGTGGGAGCGGACAAGGAAGCCTTCGACGTTATATCGCATGCATCATCACCGGATTATTTCTCGCTGTGGATGCGGAGGCCGTGGAATACACCTTCCAAGGAGACGCCAACGTGGGGCAGGAATACAACACCAATCTTTTTCTTACGCCCGGTCCACACACTGATGTCTGGGGTGCGAGACTCGGCTTGAACACCCAATTTTCAGCCGCGGAAGAAATATGGAAACTTAACGGAAATGTTCGGCTTGACAATTATTTTTATGATCAAAAAGGCCTGGATACTCTGAACCAATTTGTGTCCTTGACTGGCAGCTATTTTGTTACCGAACGCAGCCAATTTGCTCTTCGAGGTGATTACATCAGGGATTCGACTCGAACTTCGTTCCTTGAAACCAACGATCTGGTATTTGATCAGGTTAGGCGAAACAGCCAATCACTCAATCCATCGTGGACCTACGATTTGAGCGAAAACACCAGCCTCAATTTGGATTACCGATATCAGAATACCGAATACAAGAACAAAGAAAATACCTTTTATCCGCATTACCAAACCCATTCCGGCTCGATTGGTCTGATCCATGACTACAGCGAGCGATTGCAACTGAACAGCTCACTCTCCTACGTTAGCTACACTTCGCCGGGGAGCACAACAATCGTCCCTGGGACCTTGGATTTCTTAGACCTCCACATTTTAGGAACGTACGAGAATCGATCGGAAGATATAAAAATCGAATACGCCACGGCAATGGCCGGCTTTTCCTATGCCATCGACGAAACGTTCAAGATCAATCTTGGCGCCGGTGGTCAATACAATATAACGGAATCCGGCTCCCGAACTACTTTCAGGAACATCTTAGGAAATCCGATACTTTTTAACGTTGAACACTTTAGCAGCGATTCTTTGACTTATCTGATTAATGCCGGCGCCACCAAGCGCTTCGAATTAGACGAGTTGAGTCTGAATTACACGCACACAACCTACCCGGATATTTACGGAAATTTAATCGAGGCCGACACGGTAACCTTCAGCGACAAACATAGATTCACTCCAAAGGTTAGCGGTCTGATTCAAATCTATTATGCAGATCGCACCACCGTCGATCAGCGTAACATAGCACTCAACCGTCAATTTTTCCGCGCTCAAAGCGATCTGATCTGGAATTGGACCGAGAATTGGTCGCTTACCGCATCGTACCAGTACAGCCGGCAAGAGATCGATGTCGTCTCCAATATTCCCGAATCACATGCCGCTTTTCTGACGATCCGCTATCAATGGGATAAGCTACAGTACTGACTAGATGGATTGGCGAGGGGATCATGGAAGAAAAAGGACTTCACGACTATGTCCTAGCGTTCAAGCGTAGCAAGCTCCAATTTGCGGCAATCCTAACTGGGATCTTATCCCTCACCCTGCTGCTCGCTTTCCTGCTGCCGTCGACTTATCGCTCCACTGCAACGATTCTGATCGAAGAGCAGGAAATTCCACCCGATCTAGTGCGATCGACCATTACGACCTACGCCACGCAACGGCTGCAAATGATCAGTCAGCGGGTCATGACGCGGAGCAACCTGAACAAGATCATCGAGAAATTCGATCTATATCCCGATGCGCGCCAACGGCTCACTGAAGAGGAAGTCGTCGAACGAATGCGCGAGGATGTCGTACTGGACACGATTAGTGCCGACATTATCGACCCGCGCACCGGCAGACCGTCTACCGCAACGATTGCGTTTACGCTGTCCTACGATAATCGCAATCCAAATCTTGCCCAACGCGTTGCCAACGAAATCACTTCGCTTTACCTGGAAGAGAATCTTAAGACTCGCACCCAGAGAACCGCTGAAACCTCGGATTTCCTCAAGGAAGAAACCAAACAGATGGGTGAGTATGTTTCGATCTTGGAAAAGAAACTGGCCGACTTCAAGGAACAGAACCTGAACAGTCTGCCCGAACAGAAGCAGATTAATATCGAACTCATGGATAGAACCGAGCGCGACTTGATGCAGATTGACAACGAAATCCTCTCCCTTGAGGACCGCAAATTCTATTTGGATGGCCAACTAGCCCAAATCAAACCCGATATTCCGGTCATCTCTTCAACCGGAGAACGCATTCTCAGTCCTCAGGACCGGTTGAAAAGCCTTAAGACCGAGTATTTGGCGATGGCCAGCCGCTACTCGGATAAACACCCCGATGTTGTCAAAGCGCGCCTGGAAATCGATTCGCTCAAACTGGATGCCGGCGACCCCGACAGCGGGTTGGAACTGGCGAAGCAACTTATCCATTTGGACGGTCAATTAGCGGCGCTCCGAGAGAAATACTCCGAAAATCATCCGGATGTCGTTAATCTAAAAAAGCAGATTTCCGCATTAGACGCGGAAATAAAGAAGGCGCAAACGACCCGGGCGGTCAGAGACATAGCGGCTAACCAACCCGAGAATCCTGCCTATATCACGCTGCAGGCGCAACGTGATAGCACCATCCAGGATTTGCGGGCTCTGAAACAGCGGCGCGAGGAAATCAAAGCAAAGCTCAGCGAATACGAAAACAGACTGGTGCAAAGTCCCAGAGTAGAACGACAATATTTGGAGCTAGTCAGGGATTATGAAAATGCCACCGCTCGTTACCGCGAGTTGAAGGCTAAAGAGATGGAAGCCGAAGTAGCCGAGCAACTTGAGAAAAAGAGCAAAGGTGAGCGGTTTTCCATTATCGAGCCTCCGCTGTTACCCGAGAAGCCGATCAAACCGAACCGGCCCGCCATCGCCTTCCTCGGCGTGATGCTGGCCATTGCCGGAGGACTCGGATACGTGCTGCTGATGGAAAACATGGACAAATCCGTGCGAGGAATGAAATTGGTAACCGCACTGGCAGGCGGGCCACCGCTCGCCGTTATCCCTTACTTCGAAACCGACGAGGATGTTTCACAGCAACAGAAACTGAGAACTATCGCCGCACTGGCGACGCTAGGTTTTATCTTATTGATCGTGGCTCTAATCCACTGGCTTTGGATACCGCTGGACGTCCTATGGTTCAGGGGTTTACGTAAAATGGATTCGCTCTTAAGCTGAGCTTATGAGATTCGGTTGCACTGCAACCGTTACCCAGATCGGCCGAATTCGGCGCTGACGATGGATCGGCCGGTCCCCGAAACCAACCTTACAGGGAAGGACATACTATGGAAAGTATCGGTCGAGCATTTGGACAACAGCACCACCAGGATTCCTCACTGGTATCCCCGCAGGTTCCCAAAACGGACCTCGTTTCACTGGAAAACATCCAGTACACGCAAACCAGAACCGTAACGCTCTCGAGGGAGTTACTGCGCCGCCAACGAGTTATCGCGGGATATGACCCCTGCGCCTTCGTCGATGCGTACAAAATTCTCCGCACCCGAGTATTGCACAAAATGCGCGAACAAGGCTGGAATACCCTGGCCGTCACCAGCCCCGGCGCCGGCTGCGGGAAAAGCCTCACGGCCATCAACTTGGCGCTAAGCATCGCTCTTGAAGTTCACCAAACCGTTCTATTGACTGACGCCAACCTCAGAGACCCCACTGTGCATCGCTATTTGGGGATTGACCCGGTGATGGGCTTGAGCGATCACTTGATGGACAACGTCCCCATACAAAAAATTCTCATTAATCCCAAAGGCATCGGCCGTTTTGTCGTTCTGCCAGGGAAACGGCCGATATTCAACTCTTCTGAACTCATCGCCTCGCCGAAAATGGCGAAATTGGTGGAAGAACTGAAGAACCGCTATCCATCGCGGTTTGTCGTATTTGACCTGCCCCATTTAGCAACGGCAGACGCGCTGTCTTTTACGCCTTACGTGGATGCCGTGGTGTTAGTAGTCGAGGAGGGAAGGACAACCCAAGACGAGCTGTCGCAAGCCATAGCGGCCCTCCAGGACACGCCGCTGGTCGGCCTGGTTTTGAACAAAGCCGAAAATGGCTCCGTGGAATAGTCGGTAAAACGAGCCCTTTCGCTGACCGATCATAGGACATCACTTCCTTCGCTCTGTCTGGCGAGGGAAAGGTAGGGTATTGTCCAATCTAACCGGTTGGTTTTTTTCAGCGTTTGTGCCGGAGCCGAATGGTCTCATCGAATGAGCATTATGTTGACTCTACTGGATCTATTTTCCGTATTGTTAAACCCGATTCGTCTCGAATAAGTTCGAAGCTGCCGTTCGAATCGGAAGCTCTATCTTCATCACTGCTGATATGTAAGCAGCGCTCTTTAAACTCATCGAGTGATTTTCTTGCAAATGCCTCAGATCCATAGGGTCCCATTACGCCTTCCCGCGTCAAAAAAAACCACTCAGTCTGTCCCGTTGTATTGTTACGTTCCCAAAAAACACGATCAGCTTTAAACATTGGCCTTATTTTCGACAGTATATAGTGTGGCCAACACGTCCAATCAGGTGGCGACACCTAAGTAGTTAGCAACTGTTCCAGCAGATGCTCGGGAAGTGGCCCGACAAAATATAACATGAAGCCCTTAGCAGCCCCTTATTTATAGAGACGTGAAAGTTATCAAGACTTTAGTATTCTGCCAAGCCACGAGTGTCAAACCAGTGTGAAACGATACAGCCTTTTGGTCACCTTCTTCTGTCGTTTATATATAGGGTTTCACGGGAAAACAAATTGTGAAAAATAACCGATAAAAAGCTCTTCTCGAGCGAAATCCACGATCGGGTACGACTCCCCTGCGCTCTGCACAGATGCAAGATGCTTGAGTGAAAATGCCCTAAACCTCCTGCCGTCGGAAGAAGCTTGTCGCTTATCGTGGTCTTAGATAAGAATTCTCTTTTTTAGGCAACCGCCATCGGTCCCAAAGGAAAGAGGTTGTCGGAGTCGGCATGAATCAGCAACCCATTCTCCGGCTACTACACTTTAACCGTCGCACTCCGCGAATCCTTAGATTAAGGGGCTCAAACTCGCATGAATCGGCTGGTCCGAATTGCTAGAAACCCGTGGATACTGACCATTACCGCAGTGCTCATGCTTTATGCGCTGGCCGGGTTTTCTTTAGTTCCTTATCTGGTGCAACGCTACGTCCCGAAAATTGCCGCCGAGCAGATTAAACGGGATGCTTCCATCGGCGAAGTCCAATTCAACCCGTTTTTGTTTACTTTCGACGCCCATGATTTCAATCTTAAGGACACGGATGGCCAGCCTGTCTTTCAATTTGGCCGGCTGTTCGTCGATTTCGAACTGGAAAGCATTTTCCGCCGAGCGTGGACCTTTGCCGATTTCCGCCTTGAATCTCCTTCGCTGAAAGCGGTTGTCGATCAGGACGGGAAACTTAATCTAGCTAAAATCGCGGAGGCGCAACCAAAATCCGAAGAACCCGAACAGCCCGACGAGCCCCTGCCCCGTCTGTTACTCAAGCAACTCGCGCTGACCAACGGTTCGGTGCAGTATGCGGATTACTCGAAAGATCCCGACGTGACGGAAACAGTAAGTCCGATCGATTTGGAACTCAATACGCTCACAACCTTGCCGGAGAAGACGGGCGCTTATGAGCTCATTTCCAAACTTCCGGACGGCGGAACGCTTGAATGGCGGGGAAGTCTGTCGTTGGAACCAATCCTTTCGGACGGCGATCTACGGCTCGATGCTTTCAGCTTGGCCATTCCATGGAAATTCTTCCGAGACCGCCTCAATTTGGCCGAACCGTCCGGCCAAGCTGCATTGTCGGCGCACTATCACTACAGCCAGGCTCCCGAAAAAATCGATCTATCCGTCAGCAATCTGGCGTTCGCGCTTTCGGGACTTCGCCTCGCCATGCCCGAGGCTGCCGATCCGATCCTGACCATGGAAAGGATCGAAGCCAATAATGCCAACTTCGACCTGGCTAGCCAAAAGATCACCGTACCGTCGTTCCTCATTCAGAATGGCCAGGTCAATGCATCCGTCGACGGAAGCGGTTCGTTGAACTGGCAAAATCTAGCGAAAGAGCAGCCGACCGGCAACGCTTCGAACCCGACCAATCCACCCCCCGACGCCGCACCCGAGATGCCTTGGAAGCTCGCAGTCGAGAATTTCAAAATCGCCGATGTCGGTATCGCTTATGCCGATGCCAGCCGCCGGTCGCCGTATGCCGTCTCGGTCGACCGATTCGGTCTCGACCTGAGAGCCGATGCAGAGGTCGGAGCGGGTACGACAAAGGCCAATATCGACGGGCTGGCGGCTACTTTGAACCAGATCGCACTGACCGAGCCCGGCTCGCCCGAACCCTTAGCAGCTTGGGACGCACTCGAACTGACAGAGGGACGACTGGATCTCGAAAAACGCGAAGCGATCATCGGGCGGGCCGCACTGAAGGGCGGCAACACTCAAATCATCCGTGACAAGAGCGGCACGATTCATTTGGCCGAACTCTTCGCGGCCAAGGAAGATACGGTTGCCGAGCACCCTGAAGCCGAGCCCCCCCCTGCCGAACCTGAGGGACAGCCGTGGCGTTTTGCGCTCAACGTATTTGCACTCGAGGGATTTCGTCTCGGCGTCGTCGACCGCAGCTTATCGTCCGAAATCGTCTATGATTTCGAAGACATCAACGTCGGCCTCAAGAACATCACCAATGACGGCGAGACGCCGATTCCGTTCGACACGAACCTCAAGGTCAAGCAAGGCGGCGCGCTAAAAGCGACGGGCACCGCTTCTCCCAAGGGTGATCGGGCGGAAGCCAAGATTCAGGTCGATCAGGTCAACCTGACCGGACTGCACCCCGTGGTCGCCGAGTTCGCGAAGCTCAAGCTCGAAGACGGCGATCTGTCCAGCACCTTGGACGTCGAATTCGTTCAAGGCCAAAAGGGCCCATCGGTCAAAACCAAAGGCACTCTAAGCGTATCCGATCTGTTGCTGAACGAGACCGCGGACGGCAAGCGTTTTCTCTCCTGGAAGAAGCTCTCGGCGAACGAGATCGATTTTTCGCTCGAACCCAATCGTCTCTCGATCCAGGAGGTGAAAATCGATCAACCGGGATCGAAGATCACGATATTCGAAGACGGCTCGACGAATCTTGCGGCGATATTTAAAGAAGAAAGCCCGAAGGCTTCCGCCAAGAAAGCGCCCGCTTCTAAGCCAACACCGAAGCAAGAGTCGAAAAAACCGTTTCCGGTCACGGTGGAACGTGTCCGAGTCGACAACGGCATCGTCGACTTCAGCGATCTGAGCCTGGTCATTCCTTTTTCCACACTTATCCATGGTTTCGATGGAACGATAACCGATATCTCGACGACGGCGTCCGGCCGGACTCATCTGGCGTTCACCGGGCGTGTCGATGAGTTCGGCTCGGTCAAGGTCGACGGCGCGCTGAATCCTCTGCAGCAGAAAAAATTCAGCGACATTACGGTGGTCTTCCGCAACGTCTCGATGACGTCGCTTTCGCCTTACAGCGCGACCTTCGCGGGACGCAAAATACAATCCGGCAAGCTCGATCTCGATCTGGAATACAAGATCGAAGACAGCAAGCTAAAAAGCGACAACAAGATCGTTTTGGACAATTTCACCTTGGGCGAGCGCGTCGAAAGCCCCGGTGCCGTTTCCTTGCCATTGGATCTCGCGGTAGCGGTGCTCACCGACAGCCAAGGCCGAATCAACGTGTCGGTACCCGTAGAAGGCGATGTGGACAGCCCTAAATTCCGCTACGGGAAAGTGGTCTGGGAGGCCTTGGTCACCGTACTGCGAAAAGCCGCAACCGCGCCCTTTCGGATGATCGGCTCGGTATTCGCAGGCGGCGAGGAGCACCCCGACACGGTGCTGTTCGAGCCCGGCAGCGATATCTTGCCGCCGCCGGAGCGGGAAAAACTCAAAAAAGTCGCGGAAGCATTGGAAAAACGCCCCATGCTCAAGTTGACCATCCATGGCCGGTTCGACTCCAAGCGCGACGGCGAGGCGCTAAGAGCGCTACACGTTCGACAAGCCGTCGCGGAAAAACTGGATTTAGGTCTCAAGCCTGGAGAAGATCCCGGGCCGCTGGCGTTCACCAATGCCAAGACCCAGCGCGCCTTGGAGGACCTCACGATCGAGCGCGGGGGCCCCAAGGCACTGGGCGAATTTCAGGCCGGTTACGAAAAGAAAACCGGAAAGAGGCCACAGCGAGTCGGCAGAGTGTTGGCTCTCCTCGGACGAGGAAGCGAAGATCAGGATTTCTATGAGCGCCTGTTCGAAAATTTGGTGAACACCGCTCCTCCGTTGGCGACGTCCGAACTCGAAGCCTTGGGAGATCGCCGGGCCAAAGCGATCCAGCAAGAGCTGATCGGCTTGCCCGGTGTCGATCGCACTCACATCGGCATTGGAAAGGTCGAATCCACGTCGGACAACATCGACGGAAAGGTACCGTCCCGGCTAGAGCTGGGTGCGGTGGGCCGCTAAGCGAAAGCTGGGCGGGGGACGGGATGAAGAGGCGTTTGGCGCCCCACCTCAGAGACTGTTATGAATCGTCGTCGATGCTATCGCTGCATGCCCTGTGGCGACACTGATCTGGTTGAGAGAACTGACCACGTCGCCCGCTGCGTATAGCCCTGGGACGGAAGTGCGGAGATGATCGTCGACGATGAGGTGACCTTCCGGGTCGCACTCCGCGCCGACCTGCACCGCGAGATCCGATCGAATAGCCGCTCCCAACGAGGAATACAAGGCATCGAACTCATGGGTCCGGCCGCTCTCCATTCGTATGGTTCCGATTTTTCCCTGTTCGAAGCACACTTCGCCGATCGGCTCTTCGATCACTCGAATTTTGGCTTGTCGTAAGATTTCCCGATCATCGTCGGTGAGCGCCATGTCCTTTCCGAGCGTCAGCAGGGTGAGATCGGCGGTATAACACTTCAAGAATAGCGCCTCATTGAGCCCTCCTTTTCCGGAACCGATCACCGCCACTTTTTTGTCGATGACTTCGTAGCCGTCGCAGATCGGGCAATGCCTTATGTATCCGCAGCGGATGGCATCTTTCAGGTTCGGCAGAACCGGCTCGATATCGACCACTCCGGTCGCCAGCAATATCGTCTTCGCCACGAGCCGGTCGTTGCCGCATGTCGCCACAAAACTGTCATCGACCTTTTCGATGCGTGTAACTAAACCGGAATCGATGCTCGCGCCGTACCGCAACGCCTGGGCACGACATCGCGCCAGCAAGTCGTTACCGGAAATTCCCTCCGGGAAACCGGGATAATTGTGCGATACCGGTATAAGCGACGCCCGGCTTGCGCCAGCATCAATGGCTTTGATCTTGCGGCGGAAACGCGCGAGATAAATGGAAGCTGTGAGACCCGCTGGCCCCGCCCCAACGATCAGGCAATCGAGTGCCGTCTCATTCATGTCGCCTCCCATGTGCCATTCCGCCGGTAGTCGGCTTCTGGTGAGACCTCCAACCGAACCGCGCCGTTCCTTAATCGCCTTGCTCTACCCAGTTCCTCAAATGCGCTGTATCCAGCACCTCCACCACTTTGCCATGGACCTGGATCAGGCCGGCCTGCACCAATTGTTGCAAAATCCGTGAAAAGGTCTCCGGACGTACCGAAAGGCGCGAGGCCAATACCTGCTTCGGCGTTTCCCACTGTACGCTGTAGCTCGTGCAGTGCGGATCTGGCGCGGACCGGAGCAGGTATTGGGCAACCCGCATCGTGGCGTTCTGTAGCGTCAATTCGTCGATTTCTTGCAGCAGTTGGTGAAGACGCTGGCTCATCCGGCCCAGTAGTCGGAAGCAGACGGCGGGCGACGTCTGCAATACGGCCCGGAACACTTTCATGTCGAACCCCCAAAGCTCGCAAGGAACGATAGCACGGGCGCTTACCGGATAAAGATTGCCCTCCATGAACATCACGGCCTCGGCGAAAGACTGTCGCGGCTGAATGAGCTCGATGACCTTCTCCTCGCCCGCCGCTGAAAGGCGGTAAAGCTGAATTGTCCCCGTTTCCAAGATGAAGAAACGGCTCGCCCGCTGGCCATGGCTGAACAGTTCTTCTCCCGCCTCCAGCCGAATTGGAAGCGCGGCGGCGATCACTTGGCTAGATTGAGGCTCTCCCAACTCGGCGAACAGCAGATGCTGGTACAGCCAATCGGGTACGGATTTCTTCATGCATGTCTCCCATGGAAACTCGCTTGATCTAGATCAAGGAGAAACGAATGGCCGGTCATTATGTTGTTCACCGTCCGAGACACTTTGACCACCCATCCGAGGAAAAAGCCATGTTTTGTTACCAATGCGAACAAACTACCCGCACCGATTCCGGCAACGGCTGCGCTAGCGCCAAAGGGGTCTGCGGCAAAGATCAAGTTACCGCCGATCTGCAGGACCTCTTGATTTACGGCGTGAAAGGCATCGCGCAATATGCCCGCCGCGCTCGTGCCTTCGGGATCTCCGACCGCGAAGCGGACGGATTCATACTCTATGCGATGTTCACCACCCTGACCAACGTTAACTTCAACCCCGCCCGTTTTATCGCTTTGATCCAAGAAGCCGTCCGTCTGCGCGACCGAATCAAGGCACGCTATGAAGAGGCCGCACGGGACAGAGGCGCAGTTCCGGAGGTGCTGTACGGACCCGCCGCTTGGCAGCCGGTGAACGACATGGAAGGCTTGTTGCTGCAGGCGGCGTCGGCCGCCATCACTGCGGGCCGCGAACAAATGGGCGACGATATCGTTGGCCTCAGAGCAATGATTCTTTACGGGCTCAAGGGCGTCGCCGCCTATGCTCATCATGCGCACGTGCTCGGTTACGAAAGCGAGGAGCTCTATACGCAGTTCGAGGAAATCCTAGATTTTCTTGCCGACGAGCCCACCGACGTCGAGGCGCTCGTGAACCAGGCGTTAGCCGTCGGTCAGTTGAATCTCAAGGCGCTGGAACTCTTGGATGCCGCCAACACCGGCAGCTTCGGCCATCCCGAGCCGACCAGCGTGCGGATGACGCCGATCAAAGGGAAGGCGATTCTGGTCAGCGGCCACGATCTGAAGGACCTGGCGGCGCTGCTGGAACAAACCAAAGGTATGGGCATCAATGTCTACACCCATGGCGAACTGTTGCCGGCCCACGCTTATCCCAAGCTGCGGGCCTATCCTCATCTGGTCGGCAATTACGGCGGCGCCTGGCAGGACCAAACCCGCGAATTCGCCGACTTTCCGGGCGCGATCCTGATGACGTCCAATTGTCTGGTCGAACCCCATCCCCGCTACCGGCAGCGCATCTTCACTGCAGGCCCCGTAGGCTGGCCCGGCGTGCGCCACATCGCCAACGGCGACTTCTCGGCGGTCATCCAAGCCGCGCTGGCCTTCCCCGGCTTTCAGGACGATGCGCCGGAACAGAACGTTACCGTGGGATTCGGCCGTAATACCGTACTGGGAGTCGCGGATCAAGTCGTCGATGCCGTCAAGAGCGGCGCCATTCGCCACTTCTTCCTGATCGGCGGCTGCGACGGCGCGGCACCGGGGCGCAATTACTACACCGATCTGGCGGACCGCATACCTGAGGATAGCGTCATTCTCACACTTGGCTGCGGCAAATACCGCTTTAACCGGCACGAATTCGGCGCCATCGGCGGCATTCCGCGCCTCTTGGATATCGGTCAGTGCAACGACACCTACTCTGCCATTCAGATCGCCAGTGCCCTGGCCGAGGCATTCGGCTGCGGCGTGAGCGATCTGCCGCTGTCGCTCATGGTCTCCTGGTTCGAGCAAAAAGCCGTGGCCGTGCTATTGACCCTGCTTTCGCTCGGCATTCGCGGCATCCGCCTAGGACCGAGCTTGCCCGCTTTCCTGACGCCTACGCTCTTGGAGCAACTCTCGGCACGCTTCGATCTGAAACCGATCACCACTGCCGAAGCAGACCTCGAGGCTGCGCTTCACCGGGCCGCCTGAACGATTGGAAGAAAGGATTTTAGCCTGCGACGCAGATCGATCGCGGGCTAAAGTCCGCTCCCACAGATTTACTCTTTCTAAGGCGAAAGACAGCCAAGTTTTCCATTGGAGATCCCATGACCAATCACGTCATAACGCTCACTACCCGTGACGGTCAGCAGGTTCGTTTCACCTGCGAGACCGAACAAAATCTCCTCGCCGCCGCCGAACAGGAAGGCATCGTACTGCCTTCGCTCTGCCGGGACGGCGGATGCGGCGCATGCCTCTGCAGCAGCATCGAAGGCGATTACCATTTGGATAGTTATAATCCTCAGGCGCTGCCTCCGGATGCCGCAGAGCGGGGCGACTTGCTGCTCTGCCGCACCCACCCGCAAAGTGACCTTTCGCTTGAAGCGCCTTACGATTTCGACCGCATCCGCTTCGAAGCGCTAGCGAGCCGCCCGGCCGAAATCATCGACTTAGCCCCCATCGCCGAGCGCACCGTGCGCTTGATGCTGCGGCTGCAACCGGACACCAGCGGCGGCCAGGCCGCGGAATTCGAATCGGGCCAGTACATGAGCCTGGAGATCCCCAACTCCGGCATCAGCCGCGCCTACTCCATCGCCAATACGCCCAACTGGACCGGAGAACTGGAATTTCTAATTAAGCTGCAACCGGAAGGACGATTCTCCACCTATCTGGAGCAGGAGGCGAAGATCGGCCAGTACATCGACGTACGCGGCCCTAGCGGCCATTTCGTCTTGCAGGCGCAAAGTCTAAGGCCCCGTTATTTCGTCGGGGGCGGCACCGGCCTCGCGCCCTTGCTCTCGATGCTGCGCCATATGGCCGAGCTACAGGAACCGCAATCGGCACGGCTCTATTTCGGCGTCAATTACGAAGCCGAATTGTTCTGCCTAGACACGCTTCGGGAGCTCACCGAGGTCTTACCCCAACTGAAAGTCGAGCTGTGCGTGTGGCACGCGGAGCCGTCGTGGGGCGGATTTCACGGCACTCCGGCCGACGCCCTGCGACGCGACCTGGCGCGAGGCGGAGCCGCGCCGGATCTTTATCTATGCGGCCCGCCCGCTTTGATCGATGCCGCGGCGGAAACGGCGCGCGTTTTCGGAATTTCCGATCAACATATCTTCAGCGAGCGGTTCTTGCCTTCGACCTGAGGCGCCGGTTCACTTGCAAAAAAACAGATTCTGTCAATTGTACGAGAAGATACCTATTACCCACCGCGCTGGACGCGTCTAAATTACTGAGCAATTGGGAAATAGCGAGTCCGGGTCAGGATGCACCCATATACTGGCCGCACGGCGCGGCGCAATTATTTTCACCAACCTTTATTTCCGGCAAGATCATCGCAGCGCCACGAGCGGCGGAGCGATTTAGCGTCTGTGTTGACCAGGCCGCTCTGGCCGAAACCGCGCCTCCACACCAGTTGGATTTTTGAACAGGTCTCCTCGTGCCGAGCGTGCCCTGATTGGGGCTGGACGAAAAGGCGGCAGAGCGCAGCGGTTTCGTACATCCGCGATTCTTTTCTTTCCTCCCGGCACAAGGATCGAGCAAACCGCCTAAATAACTTCGACTGTGTCCGATTCTGGACGCCCACATGCGGCATGGCCGCCTCCTTCGCGTTTACGTAGCCGGTACGTACACTAATGAACAGGGAAGTATTAGATGCTCCGCGATTCTCGTTCGAGTTCTAACACTCCACGTTTTCTTCAACGCCCAATTTTTTTTCTGCTGCATTATGTCCGCAAGCGACGATGGCATTTTGCCGGTCTATTAACGTTAGTAATGGCAGCAGCGGCTTGCGCAATCGCCGTACAGATTGGCATGAAACTCCTCGTGGATGTGATGGCCGATCCCAATCGCAGTCGATTCGCCGTATGGGCGCCGCTCGGACTCTTCATTACAC
>Ga0206093_100063_pt1 | contig 17553 bp, 20 predicted proteins | sample S1v_2013CmetaT_FD_197215 | JGI IMG/M metagenome (GOLD analysis project Ga0206093, IMG submission 197215) | Metatranscriptome of soil microbial communities from Anza Borrego desert, Southern California, United States - S1+v_20-13C (Metagenome... | ecosystem: Environmental > Terrestrial > Soil >...
CATCGCACACCACTAGAACGTCCGGCTGAACCACGGTATCGATAAATTCATCCGATTCGTCAGCCTTGGGCAAACGGACATCCACCGGAGCAATGAAGGCACGACAAGGCTTGTCTTCCAGGGCATTGCTCAATTGCCGGTAAATCTCCCCGGCCACGTCCTGATACTCTAGATTCGGGGCGGGCGCCATAAGATAGGCCCTACCGTCGATCAGCTCGTAGCGGACATCTTCCGACCAGGATAGATAATCGCCGTAGGTATGACGTTCGGAATCGCGAAGTACATGCCTACGACTTTGGGCATGATGATCATGTTGCTCATCAGATCGTGAAAGCTCACACGCTCTCTTTGAACTAAATGTTTGGAATTTTTTAAGAATACTGATTATCGACAGAGCAGCGTAGAACTATGGACCAGAAGCTGGTTAATGAGTGATTCCTCTTGCGTGAACGTTAAAGCGCCTAACTCGGACTGTTACAGTTCGCGCTGGATATCTTTGACCTTCCCGATAAAGTCCGGCAACACCTTCTTAACAGTGTTCCAGAACATGTGGGGCGCAATAGGATACTCTCCCGTATTGCGCCGCATAAACAAGGCTTCCTATACTACGCGGGCTGGTCCAATATTCGGCAAAATAACGAAAGCCTGACCACTTACCTAAAGCGGGGTCTACAGCGCCCGTGGAAATGCGATAAAATCCCGCCCACAGAAAACCGCCCGTTGGTTTGGCCTGGCGGGCGGTTTTTAGTATGCGGTGGGCATGAACACATGCCCACCCTATCTGGCTAGCCCTACGAGCTAGCTTAGTTATCAGTTCTTACAGGCGTTTGCAGCCAGACAGGTTCCCCCTTGAGTCCAAGTTAATGCGCTACCTTGAGCATTTAAGGCTGGGGTAAATTGTGAAGTGTAGCCACCAGCGATTGCGGTACCGGTCATGTTAATAACGCCATCCACAACCGTCATACCTGCCGCTAGGTTCGTTGTTGCTGCTGCCGCGGCCGGTACACCGTTAGCACCCGCATCGCATTGAGTTAAATCTTGCGTCTCTTGATAGCACACTGATACAGCAGTCTTATAGGAATCACCAATTGAAAGCACTTCTGAAAAATGGGCTTTCTTGGTGTAATCGTTATACGCGGGAATTGCTATTGCTGCCAAAATGCCGATGATCGCCACGACGATCATCAACTCGATCAAAGTAAAACCACCTTGCTGTCTCATATTCAAATTCGCATTCATGACGAACTCCATTGAGTTAGGGGACGGGTTGGAAAAGAAGCTTTATCAGCTCTCGGCCAACATAGTGCACAGGCCATGCCAGCGCCCCTGATACCGATTGAATGCGGTATTTCCGATTTCAAAGACAGAAGTGAGTCCTTGAATAGGCACACCCAAGGTCAAAAAGTGACTCATAACGTCACCCGAAGATCATTATTTCTGCTCGAGTGGCTTTTCGAACAATCTTAATATCTCTGAAGATTGGTTTGGCAAACACTCTGCGCCCCTCGACTTATCCTCGACATTGTTGGTTGCGAGGAAATTGATAGATACGCGGAATGGAACCTCTACTCCCTCACCGGCCGCTTATCCAACTTCCGCTGCAACGTACGGCGGTGCATGCCTAGCGCCCGCGCAGCGGCGGAGATGTTACCGCCGTGCTCGACCAAAACTTTTTGCAAGTGCTCCCATTCCAGGCGCCGGACGGAGAGCGGTTTTTCCTTGATTTCGACCGATACATCGCCCTGATCCTTGTGGAGCGCCGCGACGATCTCGTCGGCATCGGCGGGTTTGGTCAGATATTGGATCGCGCCCAACTTGATGGCTTCGACGGCTGTGGCGATGCTGGCGTACCCGGTCAAGACGACGATACGGGTATTGGCATCGAGATTGTGGAGCCGTTTAACCAAAACCAGCCCGGAATCGTGCCCGATGCGTAAGTCGATCACCGCGTACTCGGGTTCCATTTGTTCCGCCAACGCAGTGCCGGTCTCGAGATCTTGAGCGGCATGTACTTCGAATCCGCGCTTCTCGAGGGCTTGCTTCAAGACGCCGCAAAACGTGGGATCGTCGTCGACCAATAACAAACTGGGACGAGGGGTATCGGATGAGGATTTTGTGCTGTTCATAGACCTTGATCCGGACGCAGTAATGGTAGTTCGATGCGGGTACAGGTACCGCCTTCGGCACGAGGCAACATCTCTATTCGACCACCTAATCGTTCGATAGTGGCAAATGCCAAAAACAGGCCCACTCCTAAACCGTGTTCTTTGGTCGTGATGGGCGCCTTTCCGAGACGCTGCGATAGCGTGGGGGCGATACCGGGCCCTTGATCCAGAATCTCCAGAGTCGCACGCTCAAAGCTCCAGCGGGCACGCAGCTTTATCCCGCGCGGTGAAACATCGGCGGCATTGTTCAGAATATTAATCAGCGCATGGGTTAGGGTGTCCTCGGCTAGAATGCACGGCGGGGGTAAGGGTCCGATCTTTTCGCAGTCCAACTCGGCATTTAGACGCTGTTTCCGCCAGCTATCCACCGTCTCCTCCAGGTAGTTCGTCAACGGCATCACGTGTCCCGATTCGGCTCGAATCGCGCCGGCTGACGCCGACATAACCGAAAGAGCTTTCTTGCAACGAACCACCTGCTCCCGCAAAATCTTCATTTTTTCCAATAAATCGTCCTGTTTGGCGCCCTCGCACTCGCTCTCTATCTCATGAATGAGAATTGCCATGGTCCCTAGCGGAGTACCCATTTCGTGGGCAGCGCCGGCCGCCAGTGTCCCTAGAGCCACGACCCGCTCGTTGCGCAGAGTCTGTTCACGAGCCTCGGCCAACCGGCGCTCGCGCTCTCGGAGCGTCTTGGCCATCTCCACGACAAAATAAGCTACGAGTACGGCACTGAATACAAAACCGAACCACATACCGAATGCGTGCAATTCAATGTCGTGGTCTTCCATTAACGCTTGAACGGCGGGTGGGGCATCGCCATGCAAGGTCATGGCTTGGATGTCGGGAAGCGGCTCGTAGAATCCGATGAGTACCGTGTAGCACCCTGAAGTGAATATCACCATGTACCAAGTGTAAAACTGCGGCAGCACGGTAGCCGCGATAATCAGCGGAAGCAGGAAAAACCAGGCCATGGGGTTGGTCGCCCCGCCGGTGAAATAAAGAATCAGGGTAATGGCCAGAACGTCGAATGAAAGCTGCGCGAATAATTCCATTTCGGCAACCGGACGGGGATTGCTGAGTCTCAGCCACGTCCACCAGTTGAAACCGCCGAGCATCGTCATGATTCCCCAGAGAGGCACTTCGCGAAGCGGTATCTCCAATCCATAGACGCTGATCAGCACGATAAGGGCTTCACCCGCAATCATGAGATTGCGTAGAACAAACAGCCAACGGAGGTTCTGGCGGGCATCGGTTTCCGTATCCGCCGGAGTAGGAATATTCATAAGTGGATTCGAGTTCATGGAGGGGATTGTAAATGGCGGAATTTGTTGGACATATGCGACAATTTGTCACATTTTTGATTCAACAATTGGCTGCTAGCATAAAACCATGGTTTCTTGCGTTTAAGAAACCGGCGCGATGGCGAGAGCCAACGATCAGACGCTACCTGTAGCTGTGCGCTATAACCTCCTCAATAAGGCAGAAGACTGGTTCTTCTGCTTTTTTTATTCTTAGCGATATTGTTTCCTCTTATCGCTCAAAACATTTATCTGCGCGACAATTTGTCACATTTCGTATACAAGTTGCCGTTGCTAGAATATTTGCACTTGTTAGGAGCAGCTCCTAACAGAGACCAGACGCACGTGTAGTGCTCACAATCCTCCTCTTGACGTGCAGGGATGTAATCCCTGCACTTTCTTTTTTGACGAACGTCGTCCTATTTAACGCCACTCAACGGCCGCAACGCGGATTCTTTCCCGTCGCCTGTGCGCTCCGATATATTTCGATGGCTTTGGGCATGTTTTGCTTGAGATCCTGCATGCGAGTGGCATGGGACGGATGGGTCGAAAGAAACTCGATAGGCTGTCCGCCGCCCGCCTGTTCCATATTGATCCAGAGATCGATGCTCTCCTGAGGATTAAATCCTGCTCGGGCCATCAGCTCTAATCCGACCAAATCGGCCTCGCTTTCCTGTAGACGACTATACGGCATAAGAACTCCGTACTCGGCGCCTAACCCCAATACTCCCATCATGACCTGCCCCGTCTGACTGGTCGGATTGGTGATGGCTTGAATGACATTCAGCCCTTGCTGCACGGCCACCTGCTGGGAAGCCCGTTCATTCGAATGTCGTGAAAGCACGTGCGCGATTTCATGCGCGATGACTGCCGCGAGTTGATCCTGGTTCCGAGCGACCCGCAGTATCCCGGTATGTACGCCGATTTTGCCGCCGGGTAGCGCAAACGCGTTGGGCGAATCGTCCTGAAACACCGTGATCTCCCATTCGCCCTCGCCTTCCCTTACTTCCTTGACTATCGATCCGGCTACGCAGACAACATATTGATTCGTTCGCGGATTTTGATCGACGGGCAATTTTTGTTTCATGTTGACGAAAGCTTGCGCCCCCATAACCGCCATTTGATCCTCCGGCATTATCATGAACTGGGTACGCCCTAGAGGAGAGGTCGCGCAAGCTGAAAGGCCCGATGCGAAAAAAGCAATCAATAGAATTCTTTTCATGGAAACTCTGAACGTTGTAAGGACGCCCGATAATAGCCAAAGGGGTCACGCGCGATCAATCGGCGTCGGCAGGTAAACCTATAGCGAATTCAGTGGAGCAACTTATTCCAGTACCTCCTAAACCGCAGTATCCACCCGGATTCTTGGCGAGATATTGTTGGTGATAAGGCTCTGCATAGAAAAACTCCGGAGCGTCTCGGATCTCGGTGGTAATTCGTCCATAGCCGTAATGGTTCAGAACAGCTTGATAAGCATCGCGCGAAGCAATGGCCAAATGTTTCTGTTGTGGCGTATACGTAAAAATGACCGAACGGTACTGCGTGCCGATATCGTTGCCCTGGCGCATGCCTTGTGTGGGATTGTGAGACTCCCAAAACATTTTCAGCAAGTCCTGGTAACGGATTTTATCGGGGTCGTAGACCACGCGTACGACTTCGGCGTGACCCGTCATCCCGCTACAGACTTCGTCGTATGTGGGATTAGGCGTCGCTCCTCCGGCATAGCCAACCGCTGTCACATAAACCCCGGGAGCCTGCCAGAATTTCCGCTCTGCACCCCAAAAGCAGCCCAGACCGAAGACCGCGATTTCCGCGCCTTCCGGATATGGCGGCTCCATCCTATGCCCACTCACAAAGTGCAATGCGGGAATTGGCATTTTTTCCGCTCGTCCGGGAAGGGCGGAATCGCCATCGGGCAGCGAAAGTTTTTTCGTAAACATGGAATTAACTCCTCGTTGGTCGGTCAATCAGGAGCTGCATGAATATCGCGAGCAGAACTCTGTAGACTTAGGCTTTCTGCCTGGTAAAAGGCAGAATTATGTTCCTTTTAAACTTTTTGATTAGACGATGAGTGAATTTGACAGTTTCCAAAGGTTCTTGTTTGAAGATCTCGGAATTCGGGGCGAGCTCGTCCGGCTCGATGCAAGCTGGCAAGCCGTGCTCGAGCGACATCCTTATCCGCCGGCCGTCCTGAGTCAACTGGGGCAAGCGCTCGCTGCCGTGCTTATGCTGTCCGCCACCATTAAGTTCAAGGGCTCCTTGATTCTTCAGGCTCAGGGGCGTGGACCGCTGCATACCTTGGTGGCTCAGGCAACACACCTACGAACCATTCGGGGCCTCGCACATTGGAATGGGGACGTTACCGGAGAAACGCTGTCGGAAATCTATGGCCCGGGGCGTTTGGTGCTGACGGTCCGGAATGAGGATTCCGAGCCATATCAGGGTATCGTTGCCCTTGAGGGCGCAAACTTGGCCGGAGCCATCCAAACCTATTTTTCCCGCTCGGAACAACTGGCAACCCGGCTTTGGCTGACGGCCGATGAACAGCGCGCCGCTGGACTCCTTATCCAAGAGCTGCCCGCTAAACAACGTGATCGCGATGATTGGGCGCGCATTGAGTATTTGGCGGACACAGTTACCGACGCAGAATTACTGCATCTTCCCAGTCAAGAGTTGTTGTATCGACTCTTTAATGAAGAAACGGTGCGGCTTTTCGATTCGGAACCGATCTCGTTCCGCTGCGGGTGCTCAAGAGAGCGCATCGAAACCGTCCTGCTTACTTTGGGGAATCGCGAGGTCGAATCGATTTTGGAGCATGAGGATTCAGTAGACGTAGGCTGTGAATTCTGCAACCGCCGTTATCATTTCGATCGCGTCGATATCGGCAGCTTATTTACCAAAGAAATAAGACTTTCACCCCCCTCAACTCGACAATGATCGACCTGACAGCATATCCGTTTTTCATGGCGGATAAATAAAAGGGCGCCACCCGAGGAAGTAGCGCCTTTTTTGGTGAAAAGAAGAGGCTGGTTACAGCCAATAGACAAAAATGAAGAGGCCCAGCCACACTACGTCGACAAAGTGCCAGTACCAAGCGGCAGCCTCGAAGGCGAAATGATGATCCGGGCTGAAGTGTCCGCGTATACTCCGAAGCAAAACCACCGTAAGGATGATGGCACCGATCGTCACGTGCAAACCGTGGAATCCGGTTAGCATGAAGAACGTCGAGCCGTAGATTCCGGAGCCTAAGGTCAGCCCCATTTCGGTGTAGGCCTCGTGGTACTCGACCCCTTGCAGGATCACGAACAGAAAACCTAAGGCAACCGTGGCGATCAGGCCTTTGATCAATTGCCCGCGGTTATTCGCCAGCAGCCCCCAGTGCGCCCATGTGACGGTTCCACCACTGCTCAGTAGAATCAACGTATTCAGAGCCGGAACACCCCAGGCGCCCATGGGCTCGAACTCGCCGCCCACCTGTCCAGGTCCGTTCGTCGGCCAGATAGCCTGAAACCCCTGCCAGAGATCTCCGGTCGCCCCAGCGGAGAAACTGCCCTCGCCCCCGAGCCACGGCACCGAGTAAATGCGCGCATAAAACAGCGCGCCAAAAAATGCGGCGAAGAAGAATACTTCCGAGGTAATGAACCAAATCATCCCCATGCGGAAAGAGCTGTCCACCTGCTGGTTGTACAGCCCGGCAACGCTTTCGCTGATCACTGAGCCGAACCATCCGGCCATCATGAAAATCACGATGGCGGCCCCCAGCAGCATTAATGTCCCGCCGATGCTCGATCCGTTGAGATAATTAGCGAATCCCACGAGCAAAGTCGTCAGGCCGATCGAGCCCACGATAGGCCAGCTCGCTTTGTGCGGTAGATAGTATGCGTCTTTCGTTGCCATTACATTCCCCTGCTTTTGAAATTGTTGATCTTTCTCTCGTCAGTTCTGGTTCTTATCAGTGATATCGAAGAATGTGTAAGACAGCGTCATGTCCTTCACGTTCTCTGGTATGGACGGATCAATCACAAATCGAACCGGCATTTCCCGCAACTTGTGCGGTTCGAATTCTTGTTCGGAAAAGCAAAAGCACTCTGCCTTGCTCAGGTATTCCGTGGCTACACCGGGAGCTACGCTGGGAATGGCACGCCCGATCATTTTCTTATCGGTTGTATTTTCGGCATAGAACTTGACCGTGTAATACTGCCCCGGATGTATTTTCATCTTGCTTCTTTCGGCACGGAAAGCGAGCGGCATATTCTCATTAACCGAGGTGATGAATTCGATCGTCAGCTCTCGCGACTGATCGACCACATAAGCGGCATCCGCGACCGCCTCCGTTTTCACTTTCCCATTCAGCCCCGTAACCTCGCAGAACACGTTGTACAGCGGTACCATAGCGAAGCCGAAACCGAACATTCCGACAGCCACGAAAACGATCGACCAAATCAATCGCTTATTGACTTTTCTGCTCTCTGAATTGTTCACTGGCCGGATGATGTCGTAATAACTCTAAGGATCGCACCTACATAAAGCATCAAAGCGATGACTGCGATAATGATCGCCAACAGTGCGTTCTTTCTTCGAATATCCATAAGTATCTAAATCGGAGTCCCCGCCCTTGAGGACGGGGACCGCGTCGTTTCCTATTTGATTTCGGGCGCTGTCGTCCAAGTGTGGTAAGGAGGCGGAGATGGCAATGTCCATTCCAACCCGTGCTCATGTGCACCTTCCCAAACTTCGTCGGTCGCTTTCTCGCCGCCGCGAATGGCCTTGATGATCACGTACACGAAAATCAGCTGCGAGAAACCGAAAACAAAGGCGCCGACACTCGACCAAGCATTGAATTCCGCAAACTGGGTCGCATAATCCGGAATACGGCGCGGCATGCCGGCCAGTCCCAAAAAGTGCTGCGGGAAGAACAGCAGATTGACCGAGATTGTAGACAACCAGAAGTGCAGCTTGCCCAAACGCTCATCGTACATATGGCCGGTCCACTTAGGCAGCCAGTAGTACGTTGCGGCAAAGAGCGCAAACACCGCACCGGGCACCAACACATAGTGGAAGTGAGCGACGATGAAATAGGTGTCATGGTACTGGAGATCGGCCGGCGAAATGGACATCATTAGCCCGGTAAAGCCCCCCATCGTGAACAGTACCACGAAGGCGATGGCGAATAGCATCGGTGTTTCGAAGGTCATCGCACCTTTCCACATGGTGGAGACCCAGTTAAACACCTTCACCCCCGTGGGTACGGCGATCAACATCGTCGCGTAGGTGAAGTACAGCTCTCCGGCGAGCGGCATGCCGACGGTGTACTGGTGATGCGCCCAGACGATGAAAGACAAAAATCCGATCGACGCCGTGGCATAAACCATCGAGCTATAACCGAACAGCGGCTTCCGCGCAAACGTCGGGATAATCATGGAAATTACCCCGAACGAGGGCAGAATCATGATGTAAACCTCGGGGTGCCCGAAGAACCAGAACAAGTGCTGATAAAGCACCGGGTCGCCGCCGCCCGCCGCATTGAAAAAGCTCGTGCCGAAGAACTTGTCGGTCAGCAACATGGTCACCGCGCCTGCAAACACCGGCATAACGGCAATCAGGAGGAAAGCGGTGATGACCCATGTCCACACGAACAAAGGCATTTTCATCAGCGTCATGCCGGGTGCGCGCATATTGAACACGGTGACGATGATATTGATCGCTGCCATGATCGATGAAATACCCAGCAAATGGACGGAGAAGATGGCAAAAGGCAGATGCGCGCCGCCCTGCAGAACCAGCGGCGGATAGAGCGTCCAGCCCGCTGCCGGCGCGCCGCCCTCCATAAACAGCGTGCTCGAAAGGAGCAGCAAGGCGAAAGGCAGGAGCCAGAAACTCCAGTTGTTCAACCGGGGCAAAGCCATATCCGGCGCGCCGATCATGATTGGGATCATCCAGTTTGCCAAACCGGCAAAGGCTGGCATAACCGCGCCAAACACCATAACCAGGGCGTGCAGCGTGGTCATTTGGTTGAAGAACATCGGGTCCACGAACTGCATGCCGGGTGCGAACAGCTCGGCACGAATGACGAGGGCCATAACACCTCCGACCAGGAACATGATCAGAGCCGTCGTCATGTACAAGGTTCCGATGTCCTTGTGATTGGTGGTGAACACCCATCTCATGACCCCCTTGGCGGGGCCATGGTCATGGTGCTCATCGTGAGTTGCCACTGCTGATGACATAGCATTTCACCTCATCTACTGTTAATCGATTAATGTTGCGACGTGATTTCGGACGGCTGAACCATGTCGCCCTTGTTGTTGCCGAAGGCGTTCCGCTGATAAGTCACCACGGCGGCAACTTCCACGGGATTGAGCGAATCTTCGAATGCCGGCATCATCTCTCCTTTGCCTTTCAGCACAACCTTAAGGTGCTCATCAACCGGACCGGTCGCAACCGGGCTGCCTTTGATCGGCGGGAAAGTTCCCGAAATACCTTCGCCGTTGGTCTGATGGCAACCCGCGCAGTTGGAGTTATAAACTTCCTTGCCTTTCGCCATCAGCTCCTCCATGGCGAAGCTCTTGGTCGCTTCGGTCTTAGCCGCTTCCGCCTTAGCCTTCTGCTCGGCGACCCATTGCTTGTACTCTTCATTAGTCTTGGCGATTACGACGATCGGCATGAAGCCATGATCGCGGCCGCAGAGCTCGGCGCATTGACCGCGGTAAATGCCCGGTTTTTCGATCTTCGCCCACGCGTCGGTCACGAAGCCGGGAATGGTATCTTTTTTCCAGCCGAGATCAGGCACCCACCAGGAGTGGATCACATCGGCACCCGTAAACAGAAAACGTATCTTTTTGTTGACCGGAACGACCAGCGGATTATCGACGTTCAGCAGATAATTGGGGATCGAGGTAGGATCGATGTTGGCACCTACCTGACGGGCTTCATTGCTTTTGGCCTCTAGCGTGCTGAAGAAATCGATGCCTTCGTCCAGATATTCATAACGCCACTTCCACTGATAACCGGTGACCTTGACGGTCATGTCTGCGCCACTGGTGTCATAAGCCTTGACCATGACGCTGGTCGCCGGAATGGCCATACCCAGAAGAATGAGGAAAGGAATGACGGTCCAAACGATCTCGAGTTTCGTGTTTTCATGAAACTGCGCCGGAATCACCCCTTTGGATTTCCGGTGATGCATGATGGAGTAAATCATTAGGCCGTACACGCCTACGCCGATCGCTACGCAAATCCACAGAATCAACATGTGTAAATCGTGGATATCGCGGCTGACCTCGGTGACACCTGGCGTCATGTTAAGTGCGTAGTCGGCGTGCGCCTCCCCCCATAACACCAGCCCGAATCCAGCAAGCAGTCGTCTTATCTTATTCACGGAGCACTCTCCTCAGTCTTTTAGAAATGCTTTGTGTCTAATCATTTGCTATCAAACAAAATCTTTCGCAATTCGCCCGCGAGCGCCACGCGCTCGGACTCGGCCAAAAATCGGCCAATTTCAATTTCCTTTCCATGGGAGCGAAATGACAAACGGCTTGGGTACCCTTTTATCGGCGATTTAGCCCAATCGAGCGCTACCCATGCGCGCTGGAATCGGTAGATCTGCTCCGGTGTGCCATAACCTCGCTCCAATAGAATCGAGGTATCCGTGATCGTAATGACCTCGCGAATCCTACCGCTTCTCAAGCCAAGCTTGAAGCAATAGGCCAAAAGAATCCATTCTGCCCCAGAAAATGGCAACACGAGCCAAGCACCCATCAATGCAAAACCGCCCGCGATGACAGCCATTACGAGGGCGATACCGAACATCAGAAACGATGCCTGACGGCCGGTCAGGGATGCATTTGGTCTCAATACGAACCGTTGGCTGCCAGGCTCAGTATCCCGTTCTGACTCGATCATTTGAATCCCTGACTTCGGTGTATTTCGATGAGTTAAAACACCCACCCTCACCCAGGCTCAAAGAGAGCCAAAAACACTTGAAAAACCGGCCTGCAGCTAGCGCAGCTTAAACCGTGAGAATGTAACTTATGAGCACAGCGCATGCAAGATTTTATCCTTAGCCCAAATAGGGAAAATGTTCTGTGCCTTCCTCCCGCGCTCATCGTAAAACGGCAAGGCGGCCAGCAGCGGCCAATTGAGCGAATTCTCCAAAGTCTCGATATTTTCGGCCGAAAATAAAAAGTCCCGTTCGATCTGATTGACGATCCAGCCTAGACAGCTCACACCGGAGTTTTTGATCGCGCGCTGGGTCAGCAGAGCATGATTTAGACAACCAAGACGCAATCCCACCACCAGCAGTACCGGCAGATTGAGCGCACGGGCTAAATCAGCCACCCGCTGCCCTTCATTCAAAGGCACTTCCCAACCGCCGACACCTTCCACCACCACACAATCGGCAACCTCGGCCAATTCCTCATAGACTCGACAAAGATGCCGGAAGTCGATTTCTTGCCCTGCCTTTTTGGCGGCGATATGGGGCGCAACCGGGGGCTCGAAAACGAACGGATTGACCTGATTGTAGTCCAGCCGGATCGATGCGCTCGCCTGAAGCAGCAAGGCGTCGTCATTGACCAACCGGCCATCCTGCCAACATGCACCAGTCGCCACCGGTTTCATACCCACCACTTTCAGTCCTGCACTCTGCAGCAGACGCATCAGAGCCACCGACACGATGGTCTTACCGACACCGGTGTCGGTCCCCGTCACAAAGACACTGCGCGCCTTCAAAGACATTCCGCGGAACCTCTGGCATAACCGTAAACGACCTCGAACGTAGCCTCTATACCATTGCCGGCCGCGTGCCGTTCATAGGCTGCAACCATACGCTGCAACGCGCCCTTACCTGTCAAATGGCGCGGTCTGTCGAGCGTTACATTGTGAGCCCCTAAGCCTTTCAACTCACGCATTAGGTCATAGACGGAGCTGTAATTCAGTCTATTGACCTCGACGCTGACATCGATCTCTCGGAATTCGGCCTCTCGCAGGGAAAATGTCACCTCCGCCGAATCGGCAAACAAATTAACGTGGGAGTAATCGTCGACCGATGCCCATGCCGATCGAAGCTCTAGGAGCGTCTCGGCGCCAAACGTGCTGAATAGCACGACGCCGCCCGGCTTCAAGACGCGCCTCATCTCGCGGAATACCGAGCCGGGGCTGGAACACCATTGAATCGCCACATTCGAAAAAGCCACGTCGATCGAACAGTCGCGAAAAGGCATCGCCTCGGCATCGCCGCACACCAATCGTCCGGCCCCCCGCTCGCCATGCCGAGACCGCGCGAACCGCAGCATACCCTCGGCGATATCCAAGGCTACGAGATCCGCTTTTGGATATAACTCGATCAGCCGCGTCGCCAGATACCCGGTTCCGGAGCCGACATCCACGATCCTCTCCGGAGCGAGACTCATACCTGCCAAACGGGACAGTAGTCTCTCGCCCACGGTCCGTTGCAAATCGGCGAGTCCGTCATAGCGCTCCGCGGCCGCGCCGAAGGAGCGACCGATCAACCGCTTTTCGGGACGGCTGCCGGCGCCGCATGTGCCGGTTTGCAAAGAATCAGCGGTCATCGTGTCGCGCAAGGAAATCCGTAATGAACGAAGCGGTCTCGGCAGGATGAGTAAGGAACGGCAGATGTCCCGCCCCGTCGATCACATGCAATTCGCTTCGAGGGTTCAGGCCTTGCATGGATGCTCCGGCGGATTTCGGAATCAAGCGGTCCTGCGCCCCTAAAATAACCAAGCTGGGAATAACCACCCGCCGCCATACATCGCGCAAATCGGCCTGCCGCAGCAAATCCAATCCGCCTCGTAAAGCGCTCCGATCGGGCGGATCGCATTCCGCCACTCGATCGGCAAGCGCTTTGACCAGCAACCTCGCGTTCTCCATGCCAAAGGTTTGCAGGCCAAGGAAATGTCGAATCGTACTCTCATAATTTTCTTCCAAGGCGGAGGCAAACTGGGCGAACACCGCAGCATCGGTGCCGGGCCAGTCGTTTTCTTCCCCGCAGCTCTTCGTGTCAGCCATGAAACGTGCACTTCCGGCCACGACAATCGCGCTTCTCGCACGGTTCGGGCACTGATCCGCAATATGCAGCACAGGCAAGGCCCCAAGCGACCAGCCCAACCAATGGGCGCATTCCGGCGCAACTGCCAGCAGGACATCGGCAAGATTAGCTATGGAAAAGTCGGCAATATTTTCGCTGCGCCCGTGCCCCGGAAGATCGACCACGGTGACCCTAACTTTCTTGGCTAGCATTTCAGCAAAATCCCGCCAGATACCACTGTGCATCCCCCAGCCATGCACCAGAACGAGGTCCGGCCCTCGTCCCAAGGTTTCCCAGTACAGGCCGCACTTTTTCATCCCGAATGTCCCACGGAAAACGAGAAGGCTTCGGCGGTGAGCGGTCGATTTTCGACCCCATTGCCGCCGAGGAGTTCAGGCGGCAGATCGGCCAGCGCCCTTAAAAGCCGGTCGACCTGAGCTTCGGTATGCCCGGCGGTAAATGTAAAGCGCAAGCGCGCCGTACCTGGCGGAACCGTCGGCGGGCGAATCGCGGCAATCAGGAAGCCGGCGGACCGTAAAATCTCGCTCGCCCGCACGGCGCTCTGGTTGTCGCCTACCACGACCGGCTGAATCGGAGTATCGGATTCCATGAGATGCAGTCCTATCTGCGCTGCCCCGGCGCGGAAACGATGTACCAAGCTGCTCACCCGCTCCCTTCGCCAGGATTCTTCCCGAATCAGGCGCAGACTGGCCCGGGTCGCTTCCGCCACAGCGGGAGGCAAGGCCGTCGTGTAAATGTAAGTGCGGCCGCGCTGGATCAGGAATTCGATTAGATCGGCGTTTCCCGCGACGAACGCGCCAAAAGTGCCGAATGCCTTTCCGAGAGTGCCGACGAGCACCGGCACGTCATCCTGGGTCAAACCGAATTGCGCCAAGCTGCCGCGTCCGCCATCGCCAATCACCCCCAAACCATGGGCATCGTCGATCATCAGCAAAGCGCCGCACTGCTTGGCTAACGCCGCCAAAGCAGGAAGAGGCGCCAGATCGCCATCCATGCTGAAAACCCCGTCGCTCGCTATGAGGCATCGCTTTCCGACGGCGAGATCCAGCTCACGCTTCAGCGCTGCGGCATCGGAATGAGGATAGCGCTTGAACCGGGCACCGGAGAGCCTGGCGGCATCGAGTAGCGAGGCATGATTGAGCCGATCCTCGAAAACCTCATCGCCGCGTCCGGCTAAAGCCGAAATCACGCCGAGATTCGCCATGTAACCGGTGGAAAACAGCAACACGCGCTCCCGGCCCGTGAACTCGGCCAACTCCTCCTCCAGCGCATGATGAGAGCGACCATGACCGCAGACCAGATGGGCCGCACCGGCCCCGACGCCACAGCGCTCGGCTCCCTGTCGAAATGCCGCGACGACATCCGGGTGATTCGCCAATCCGAGATAATCGTTGCTGCAGAAGTTGACCAATCGTCGTCCGTCGACGATCACTTCGGCACCCTGAGGCCCTTCGACGACCCGGCGCCGGCGATAAAGCCCTTGCCTTTCGATCTCGTCGAGCTGACCGCGCAGCCAATTACGCCACATACGCTTTCAGCAATTCCAGGATTCCCAAAAAATGCTCATGCCTGATCGACGCATCCGGACATCCGAATCCCGAGGCGCCGGAAAAGCCGCTTGTCGTTCTCGGCTGCCGGATTTTCCGTGGTCAAAAGCTTTTCACCGTAGAAAATGGAGTTGGCGCCGGCAAGGAAACACAGAGCCTGCATTTCATCGCTCATCTCCGTGCGCCCGGCAGACAAGCGCACCCGCGACTTCGGCATGAGGATGCGCGCCACGGCAATGGTTCGCACGAAAACGAAAGAATCCAGTTTGGAGAGCCCAGCCAAAGGCGTACCCTCCACCTGAACCAGCATATTGATGGGCACGCTCTCGGGATGTTTCGCCAAGTTCGCCAGTTTCAGAAGCAACCCGGCGCGATCCCGGTCGCTTTCCCCCATTCCGACGATGCCGCCGCAGCACACGTTAATCCCGGCATTGCGTACTCGCTCTAGCGTATCGAGACGATCCTGATAGGTACGGGTCGTGATGATCTTGGCGTAATGCTCTTCCGATGTGTCCAGATTGTGGTTGTAATAATCGAGCCCGGACTCTTTCAGCCGTTGCGTCTGACCATCGGTCAGCATGCCCAGAGTGACGCAGGTTTCCAAACCCAGCGCCCTCACCCCCTCGATCATCTTACAGACCTGCTCGACATCACGGTCTTTTGGGCTGCGCCAAGCCGCTCCCATGCAAAACCGAGTGGCGCCTTGTTCTTTGGCTGCATGTGCCGCTTTCAGCACCTCCTCCAAAGGCATCAAACCTTCACGCTTCAAGTCCGTATCGTGACGCGCACTCTGCGGGCAATAGGCACAGTCTTCCGAACAAGCGCCGGTTTTGATGCTCAAAAGGCTGCTGACCTGGACCTCGTTCGGATCGAAATGTTGACGGTGAACGGTTTGCGCTCGGTAAACGAGATCATTGAACGGCAGGGCGAATAATGCCTCGACCTCATCCAATCGCCAGTCATGACGCAGACCATCCGAAAAATACGCTGGGGCCGCTGCATCCACCTGGAACTCTTCTGCTATTTTCATGGCTACTCCGGAAAAGATTCGGACTATGGCCGGGACCGGCAACCGAACGCTGTCAACTTCGAAAACGGAAAAACGTGAACAAGTGGCCGAACATTATACAGAATTGGCTGTATCCACCCACCTGTTTGCTATGCGGCGATCCAGGGGCCGAAGGAATCGATCTCTGCCCGGATTGCCTGCGGTCTCTGCCTTACAACACTGTGGCATGTCCTCGCTGTGCGATTCCGATCGAATCCCCCACGCCTGAGATCTGCGGAAGCTGCCAGAAAAAGCCCCCGGTGTTCGACTCGGCCTTCGCCTTGTTTCGCTATGAGGAGCCTGTCCGGCACCTGATTCATTCGCTGAAATTCGGCGCCCGTTATCCTTGCGGGCGACTCTTGGGCGTTTTGATGGCGGAAAAGCTGGCGGCGCTGAAAGAAAAGCCCTGCGCGGTCATACCGGTTCCCCTGCATCCCAGCCGATATCGCCAACGCGGCTTTAACCAGGCCATCGAGATCGCACGCACGGTATCGCGCCGATTGGACATTCCCCTCGATCTCCACAGTTGCTATCGCATCCGCGCAACCATCGCCCAAGCCGAACTGCCAGCCAAACAGCGCCGCAAGAACCTGCGCAATGCCTTCGAAGTCGAAACGCCGATCGAACACCGGCATGTGGCTATTTTGGATGATGTCATCACCACCGGCGCGACGGCGAAGGCACTTGCCGGAGCGTTACGCCGGGCGGGTGTCACTAGGGTCGATGTGTGGGCGTGTGCGCGGGCTTAACCTAAAACAGGGGGGCTTCGCTTTAGAAGCCATCATTTACGGTTCATGGAACACGGAAAACATCACCTATCGGCGTCAGATACTTGGGCAGATATTTTTCCGCCATCAGCCGATCATTCCCTCAAACTCCCAAGGACTTACAGGGTTTTTGCTTTTTTAGAACACTTTATTGAGAGTTCCTGATTTGTAAACCATAAGGATGATGGCTAAAATCTCGGCCTGCTTCTCATTCGCATCGGCTGATCTGCTCGCTTTGTTCGAAAAATGATGCACCCTTGGGTTTCCACAGCAATCATTTCATCCTTTCCCAAGGAGCGTATCGGCTTAGTAGTACTCATTGCCTTTTTCTGTACGCTCATCCTAATTTCCCGCTTTCAATCCCTTGTTGATTTTCCTTATCTGGCACCCGTAACCACAGAATTTGCCGCACAGGAAAACCATAAGTCCGATCCCCATAAAGATCGGATGCCATTCGCCGAACATCAGACGTGCGCCGACGAGGACGACGGCCATGACCCCGACCGGTACCTGCTCCCTTCTTATTGTTATCCGTTGTCGCATCCTGTTGCGACGATTCTTGCCGCTAGTGACAACATAGCGACGGACTGGATTTCCGAACCCATCGTCCCGCCTCCGCGCCGACTCTGATCCGTCACCTTCTGTTTTGAACGGCAGAATGC
>Ga0206093_100068_pt1 | contig 16849 bp, 10 predicted proteins | sample S1v_2013CmetaT_FD_197215 | JGI IMG/M metagenome (GOLD analysis project Ga0206093, IMG submission 197215) | Metatranscriptome of soil microbial communities from Anza Borrego desert, Southern California, United States - S1+v_20-13C (Metagenome... | ecosystem: Environmental > Terrestrial > Soil >...
TAACAGTACATTTCAACGGCTAATCGAGCATTCTCGTCGCCTGTCGCAGCGCGCCTCAGAATTTCACGCATGTCATTCGCGCCGGTAAGCCCTTTGAGTCCGCTGTTCTTGCTGAGAAGACGTTCTAATTTGCTCGCCGAGTAATTGCCGGACGTCATTAAATACAGCATGACGCCTGGATCAATGTCGCCACACCGCGTCCCCATTATTAAACCGGCCAGAGGCGTCATACCCATAGATGTATCGACGCTGCGGCCGTGCTTGATGGCCGCAGCGCTGGCCCCATTGCCCAGGTGCAACACGATGAAATTGCAGGACTCCACCGGTCGACCAAGGTAAGCCGCAGCCTGTTTTGTTACATACGCAAAGGACGTTCCATGAAATCCATACCGGCGTATTCGATCATCCCGATAAAATTCATTCGGCAGCGCGTAACGATATGCACGAGGCGGCATGGATTGGTGAAAAGCCGTGTCGAACACGGCAACCTGTGGCACTCCTGGCCAGAGTTCGCGGCAAATCTCTATGCCTAACAAATTCGGCGGATTATGTAATGGCGCGAGAGGAATAGCCGTTCGAATGGCTTTTATAACAGCATCGTCCACCATAACGGCTGTATGGAAAGTTTCTCCACCATGAACAACACGATGGCCGATACCGAAAAGCTCATTTGGGTCCGGCATTTCGCCTGACTCCTTAAGCCGATGCAGCACTTCGGCAATGGCTTGTCGATGGTCAGCGAATCCGTCCGCCCCATTACTATCAAGCAAAAAAGTACCGGACTCTCCAATTCGTTCGATCATGCCTGAGACCAAAACACGCTCGTCGCTCAAATCGAACAACCGATACTTTACGGATGAGCTGCCCGAATTGAGGACTAAAAGCTTTCTCTGCATGAGCTCTCAGCTAGGTTGCCAACGTGCATCTAGGAAATCGTCCCTGGGCCCCCGGACAGAGCCGCATGATCGTCAGCCACTCATTGCGGCCACTTCCAATTGGCAAACTCCGGCTTATCTACACCGTGCTCGTAGGCATAATTACTGCATTCGATCTGCATGTCGCGAAGCTTTTCCTTGACATGAGCGCCCGCAACCAGCAGCCCCGGCACGCGATTGATCACATCGATCGCCAGGCTGAAACGGTCGATTTCGTTTTGAATGGCAAGCTCCAACGGAGTATTGATATTTCCTTTCTCCTTATACCCGCGCACGTGCAGGTTCTTATGATTGGTTCTCCTGTAAGCGAGGCGATGGATCAGCCACGGATACCCATGGAAATTGAAAATAATCGGCTTATCCAGGGTGAACAAGCTATCGAAGTCGCGGTCGTTCAGACCGTGGGGGTGTTCGCTGGCAGGCTGCAGCTTGAACAAATCGACCACATTGATGAAACGGATCTTCAATGTCGGGAAGTGCTCGCGCAGGAGCATGACAGCCGCTAGCGCCTCTTTCGTTGGGATGTCGCCGCAACCCACCATGACGACATCCGGCTCCGAACCCTGGTCGTTGCTCGCCCAATCCCAAATTCCGATACCCTTGATGCAGTGTTTTATCGAGGCTTCCATGTTCAGATACTGCAAATGCTTCTGCTTGTCCGAAACGATCACGTTGACGTTGTAGGTACTTCTCAGGCAACGATCCGCCACGCACAAGAGCGTATTGACGTCCGGCGGCAGATAGATCCGGGTCACTTCGGGACTCTTGTTGACCACGAGATCGAGAAACCCCGGATCCTGATGGGTAAAGCCGTTATGATCCTGTCGCCAAACGGTAGAGGTGATCAGCAGGTTCAGGGACGATACGGGAGCGCGCCAGGGGATGTCGTTGGCGATGTCCAGCCACTTCGCGAACTGGTTGAACATGGAGTCGATAACATGAACGAAGGCTTCATAGGTCGAAAAGAATCCGTGTCGCCCAGTCAGCAGGTAACCTTCGAGCCAACCCTCCAGGGTGTGCTCCGATAACATCTCCATGACACGGCCATCAGGCGATAACTCGCCGCCGTCGGCATCTTCCGGCAAATAATCCGCCAACCACATTTTCTTACTGGCCTCATACACGTCGTCCAGTTTGTTCGAAGAGGTTTCGTCCGGACCGAATACCCGGAAATTACTCGGATTCATCGCTAAAATGTCGCGCAAAAACCGTCCGAGGGGCCGCGTATTTTCCGCCTCCGAGACGCCGGGCTTCAGCACCTCGACAGCGTAATCGCGAAAATCAGGCATCCTCAAGGCCTTACGAAGCAAGCCGCCGTTAGCATGGGGATTGGCACTCATGCGCCGAGTCCCTTTCGGAGCCTGGGCTTTTAACTCGGGAATGAGACGGCCGTTGGCATCGAACAGTTTCTCCGGCTGATAACTTCGCATCCATTCTTCTAGCATCTTGAGGTGCTCCGGATTCTGAGCCACTCCTGCGAGCGGCACTTGGTGCGAACGCCAAAAACCTTCTATCTTGTGGCCGTCCACCGTCTTAGGTCCAGTCCACCCTTTTGGGCTGCGCAGCACGACCATGGGCCACCGTGGCCGGGTCAGACTGCCACCGTGGCGGGCTTCCTGCTGAATCCGGCGAATCTCGAGCACGCAATGTTCTAAAGTAGCGGCCATCGCTTGATGCATGATTTCGGAATCGCTACCTTCGACAAAATAGGGTGTCCATCCATAGCCTTCGAACAGCCGCTCCAGCTCCTCATGAGAAATTCGCGCCAAGACAGTCGGATTATTGATCTTGTACCCGTTGAGGTGGAGGATCGGCAGCACGGCACCATCCCGTGCGGGATTAAGAAACTTGTTGGAGTGCCAAGACGTCGCCAAAGCTGCGGTTTCCGCCTCGCCGTCGCCGACGACTACAGCAACCAACAAATCGGGATTATCGAATGCCGCACCGAAGGCATGGGAAATGCTATAGCCCAACTCGCCTCCTTCATGAATCGAACCCGGCATTTCCGGCGTACAATGGCTGCCGATTCCGCCTGGAAACGAAAATTCTCTGAAAAACAGCCGCATCCCCTCTTCGTCTTCATTTTTATTCGGATAAATTTCGGAGTACGTGCCCTCGAGATAAACCGGAGCCAGCACGCCGGGCGCTCCGTGACCGGGACCGGCGATGAAAATCGCGTCGAGATCGTACTTGTTGATTAAGCGGTTGAGATGAACGTAGCTGAAGCTCAAACCAGGACTAGAACCCCAATGGCCGAGCAAGCGCTTTTTGATGTGCTCGGGCTGTAAAGGCTGTCTTAACAGAGGATTGTCCTTCAGATAAATCATGCCGACCGCAAGATAGTTACATGCCCGCCAGTAGGCATCGAGTTTTTGCAGCTCATCGGTCTCTAGAGGATTTTCCGCAATAAATGACGCCATGGGCTTACCTCGCTGTTTGTTAGCTGATGAACTTAAGAAATAAGGCCGATTCAGACTCGGCCTTCATGATTAACTTCGCTTTGCAAGCAAACAAAAGATTTTAGTTTGACAAGCTCAGATGAGCATAATTTGATTGCTTTTATATGAAAGGCGATGCGAATACCAAGGCAGCCGCCCATAAATTCGCCAACCCCCCCTATACGGCGACCTCTAACCAAAGGTGGAGCAGCACAGAGCGGATCGCATGAGAAAGCGCAAAGATTTTGGCGTCCATCCAGACTCGCCATAAAATGACGGCCTCCAAACATCGCCGGCACATCAACTCTTGAACCCTCTCCGCAAGCTCGCCTCGCAAACCGCCATCTACGGCTTGAGCAGCATCATCGGCAGATTTCTCAATTATCTGCTGGTTCCCCTTTACACCTATACCTTCCCGGCGCAGGAATACGGCATCGTTTCGGAACTCTACGCTTACGCCGGCTTCTTCGCGGTGGTTCTGATCTTCGGCCTGGAAACGGGCTATTTCCGCTTCAGCAACCGAGAAGAACTCCGGGCAGACACGGTGTACTCGACCGCGCTCGGCTTCCTGATCCTCGCGAACCTGGCGTTTGTAGCCGGAATCGTCGTATTTCGGGAACCGCTCGCCGCACTGCTCCGTTATTCGGAGCATCCGGAATATCTGGTGTGGTTTGGCGCCATCCTGGCACTCGACGCCATTGCGGCACTGCCGTTTGCCAAGTTACGTTCCGAAAACCGGGCTTGGCGCTTTGCCGGCATCAAACTGACCGAAATCCTGCTCGCCATAGGACTCAACCTGTTTTTCCTGGTTTACTGCAAAAAGGCCGAGGCGCTTTGGCCTAACTCACTCGGAGCGCGTTTGTATGATCCGGCTATCGGCATCGGCTATATCTTTTTGGCCAATCTTGCGGCCAGCGCCTTCAAATTTCTGCTGCTCCTGCCGCAGTTCAAGAGCTTGCGGCATGGGCTCGATTCGCGACTCTTAAAGAGCTTGCTGGCTTACTCCCTGCCCATGGTGGTGATCGGGTTTGCGGGAATGGTCAACGAGATGCTCGACCGCGCAATCCTAAAATTCTTGTTGCCCTATGACCTCGCAACCAATTTGCGCCTGCTGGGCATCTATGGCGCGTGCTATAAGCTGTCGATCCTGATGTCTCTTTTCATACAGGCATTCCGATATGCCGGCGAGCCCTTCTTCTTTGCCTATGCCGGACGGGCGGACGCGAAGCGCACTTATGCCGTCGTCATGAAATATTTCGTGATCTTCTGCGTGTTCATCTTTCTAGTAGTGACCTTATATATAGATCTATTCAAGTATTTTATCGGCGCCGAATACCGCGAAGGGCTCGACGTCGTGCCCGTTTTGCTCTTGGCCAATTTATTTCTGGGCATCTATGTAAACCTGTCCATCTGGTACAAACTCACTGATCGAACTCTGATGGGTGCATGGGTATCGCTGGCTGGCGCCGCACTGACCATCGGATTGAACATATGGTGGATTCCGATCATGGGCTATATAGGCTCCGCTTGGGCAACGCTGGCGTGTTATGCCACGATGACCATTCTTTCGTACGCGCTCGGTCAATACTATTACCCGGTGCGTTATCCAATAGGAAAGATCGCGGGCTATCTCCTACTCGGACTCTTGCTGTACGGCGGGCACAAGGATCTGGTGGAATCGTGCGGCTGGACGTCGTGGGTGGTTGGCTCGGTATTCCTTGGGCTTTACCTCCTGATCGTCGCCCTGGCGGATATGCGACCCTTGCTCGGAAGACGGCAGCCGGCATGAAACGCTTTCACGGCATACGTTCAACAGCGCCCGAAAATCAGTAGCGGTCATAAGGCCCCGGCGCATGCCGAAGGTGCTGAGCCAGATAGTCCGGACGATGCATCGGACCGACCAGTATCAAGCCTGCCACAAAACCGCCGACATGAGCCCAAAACGCCACACCGCCGCTAGCCTCTTGTAGGGCGGGGAGTCCGGCAGCAATCTGGATGAAGAACCAATATCCCAGCATGGCGATAGCGGGCAAAGCCACCGTGGTCACATAGAATCCGAGGAAAATCAAGGTTACCACCCGAGCTCTTGGATAGAGCCGGGCATACGCGCCCATGACCCCTCCGATCGCACCGGATGCTCCCACCATGGGTATTGCCGCAGCCGGATCGGTGAAGATTTGAGCGGCGGCGGCAGCCAAACCGCACACGAGATAAAAAATGAAAAACCGTGCCGGCCCCATCGAGTCTTCGACGTTATCCCCGAACACCCAAAGAAACCAAAGATTCCCAATGATGTGGAACCAGCCGCCGTGGAGGAACATATGGGTCACTAAGGTCAGAATGGACGTATCTCCGGTGAGCTCGCAGCCGAGGTTTTCTCCGAGGGGAATAACGGTTCCGGACGGTACGCGATCGAATAGCTCACCCGGAATCAATCCATAGGTACACAGTGACCATGCTAGCGGCTCGCCGCTACCGAGGCCTTGAACAAAAACCCAACTGGCGATATTCAGGCCGATTATCACAAACGTTGCCACAGGCCGTCTGACAATCGGATTTTCATCTCTTAATGGGAACATAGCTTCCTCGCGTGCTGGCTGAATTTACGCAGAAAAACCTTTAAGGCAGCTCGCGGCGATTACCTCGACGCGCATGCTAGCTCGAGTCCCGCAGGAAAAAACCTCGCCTCCATCAATGAGATTTCAGACCTCAATAAAGGTCGATAGGGTCGATATCTATAGACCAACGGACTCGCTTGACTTCATCAAGTTCCGAAGCCACCGGCAGCAACACATTGATGAGACCATGCAGCGCGTTTCGCCTGGAGGACTGAAACAGCAACTGATAGCGCTGCCGCCCCGCTCGCCGTGCCATCGGCGCAGGAACCGGCCCTAACACCTGCAGATCGGGCCATGATCGCTCGTGCGCGAGATTAGCCACGTGCTCCAAAAAACGTCGCGGCACCTCGATATCGGACGCCTCCGCCCGCCATAGCGCCTGATAGGTAAAGGGCGGCAAATGGGCCGCTCGGCGCTCCTCCGAGCAGGCTTTCGCAAAACCGGAATAACCACCCCTAATCAGTACGTGGAGCAATGGATGGCCTGGATGCCGCGTCTGCAGCACAACGGTGCCCATCCGCTCCTCGCGCCCGGCGCGGCCCGCTACCTGAATAATCAGCTGAGCCGTCCGTTCCCCGGAACGAAAGTCGGTGCTGTACAGACCGGAATCCACGTCCGTGATGCCAACCAGCGTAACCCGGGGGAAATGATGGCCCTTGGCCAGCATCTGCGTGCCGATAAGAATATCGACTTGGCCTTCGTGAATATCGTTCAACAGCGCTTCCAACTGCCCTTTGCGCCGCGTACTGTCGCGGTCGATACGCGCAACGCGGGCCTCGGGAAACAACTCGGCCAAAGCTCTTTCCACCCGCTCGGTCCCAAGCCCCAAAGGATGCAGATCCTCGCTGCCGCAGCCGTTACAAGAACTGGCCAGGGATTGTTCGAAACCGCAGTGATGACAACGTAAACGGCGGTCGCCAGCATGAACGACCAAGTTCGCATCGCAGCGCCGGCAACGCGCCACCCATCCGCAGGCGTGACAAATCAAAGTGGGCGCGAAACCGCGCCGATTGACAAACAGCAGCGCCTGCTCACCGCGACTCAAGGTATCAGCGATATAAGCGGTCAGCGCCGGCGAAAGCCCTTCCCGCAAGCGGTGCCCTCGAACATCGAGCAATCGGAAAACGGGCTGAACCGCCCCGCCGGCCCGATGAGGGAGCTGCAAATGACGGTACCGGCCTTGCCATACGTTGCAGAGACTTTCCAAGGACGGCGTGGCCGATCCCAGCAAAATGGGAACATTGAGCAGTCGAGCTCGCATGACGGCCACATCGCGCGCCGAAAAACGAAACCCGTCCTGCTGCTTGAACGACGTATCGTGCTCTTCGTCCAGAATAATCATTCCGGGAGCTTTCATCGGCGTGAACACGGCGGAACGAGTGCCGAGCAGGATACTGACCTCACCTCGCTGCATCCGCAGCCAGGAACGGCAACGTTCGGTTTCGGTAAGCCCGGAGTGGAATATCGCGACCGGAACCGAGAAGCGCGCACGAAAGCGGTTTTGCAACTGGGGCGTCAGATTGATCTCCGGCAGCAGGATCATGATTTGCTTGCCGCGCGCCAAAACCTCTTGCGTCAATTGCAAGTAGACCTCGGTCTTACCGCTGCCGGTGACACCCTCGAGCAGGAAAGCACTATAGGTGCCTATAGCCTCCCTCATGGCGGCTATGGCACGCTGCTGGCCCTCATTGAGATCGAAAGGGGGAGGCTCAAATGAATCGCGAACCGGAATTTGAGGTTCCCGGCTCTGGCACCAGCACACCAAGCCTTTTCGAATCAGACCGTCGGCAGCGCCGCGCCAATCCCAATCCAATCCGCTCAGAAGGCCGTAAGGAACGCCGTCCGGGTGCTCGCGGAGCAATCCGATCAACGCCGTTTGGCGAGGGGCTCTTTTGCACGACTGCTCCGCCAAAGCATAGTCTTCCGCAGTTAGACGCAAAAGCCGTTCCCCTGCAAGCTCGGCCGCACTACCCTTGCGTAACAGGACAGCCAGCGCCGTCGCGACCACCTCGCCAATCGGATAGTGATAATACTGGCTCGCCCACCTGAGCAATCGGAGGTCGTTGGGAGACAGCAAGGGCTCGGTATCGAGTATCGCCAGAGCCTCCTTCAAACGTCCATGGTCCACTTCGGTTTCTTCCGACACCGCCATCAAAATACCGATCTTCCGATGGCGACCGAAAGGAACTTCAACGCGCACGCCGCACTTCAAATCCTCCGTTTGAGTGGCTATAGGAGGAAGATAGTCGAACAGACGCCGCAAGGGTACCGAAACGGCAATCTTTAGAATCTTCGTCATGTTCAACTAACTGCCACAAAACCCGGGTAAAATCGGGCAAACCGTGACGGATACCACAGCTTCAGCGAAATTTTGCTTATCCACAGAAACTGTGGATAACTTTGTGGAATAGATGTCGGGATGTCGCCGAAAATTGCATGCGGGCTAGGGTTTTATTGAATTGTAGAAATTTTGGCCAAAACTTTGTTTTTTATTTTTATCAATGACTTAGCAAATTCAGAAGAGACTAAATTGCGGCCGCACCGATTCAAATTTTTCCTTGACAAGCAAATTGAATACACTGTGCATAAGCTAAATGACGACACTATCCGGAAATCAAGCGTTTAAACATTTTGCAATGAAAGACAGCAATCGACCAATGGAGGAGCTATGGAGATTTATCATTTACAGGTGTTGCGTACCGATGCCTCGGGCATGCCTCTGGAATGGATAGGCTACCAAGAGGCGGCAAAGCTTTATCATCTCGGCGAAGTAGCCTATAGTTGCGGCACCCACCTGTACACGCTGAGGGGCGGCATCAATGCCAAGACGGGCCGCCGCAGCCTTATCGAAGTCAATTCGATCATCGCCACGCACCACCATCATAACAACGGCTACGGCGTCGATCCCAATTACGTTCCGCCTCTAAGCAATCCCGCCCTATTCCGCCGCGACAACAATCTTTGCCTCTACTGCGGCCATCGGTTTCACCATAGCGACCTTTCCCGCGACCACATCACTCCGATCAGTCTCGGAGGAGCCGACACCTGGAACAATGTCGTAACCGCCTGCAAGCGCTGCAATAACCATAAAGCCGGACGCACCCCGGAACAAGCCGGCATACAGCTCTTAGCCATCCCATTTACCCCAACTCATGCAGAATATGTCTACTTGCAGGGACGCCGGGTACTGACCGATCAAATGGAGTTTTTGAAAGCGCACTTCCCTCGCAAGAGCCCTTTGCATCAGCGCTTGAGTTAGCGCCTCAGGAGCCGTTCGATGGCTTCAGGAAGCCTGACGAGAGCAGACGGCGAGCCCGTTTTTCGCCTAGCGCTTGCCGATTTTGTCCGAACTGACCAGCCTGATCGCTTCCCAAAGCAGAGGAGCGGCCGGTGACAACAACTGTCCTCGCCTCGCCTGATGAACTCCCAACCCCAGCAACAAAAGAAAACAGACCGACTGCAAATCTACCCATCCGCCACTCACCGCGGTAAGGCTGCGGTCAAATGCATCGAGACCTTTGGCAGCCTGTTGGCCCAGCGTACGGGCGGCTGTTGCCGATGATGGTTTCACAGAAAATAAAGCAGTTTGCTCCGCGAACCTTGTGACATCGCTTGCACTCGTTTCCGCGGCATGAAACAACAAAACGCTACCGGTCAGCGCATTGGGCTTGACACCCGTAACACCCGGACATTCGCTTAAACGCTCGGCAAGATCGGCAAAAAAGGCTGGATCGCTGCGCTTCTCGGGAATTCTCAGCCGTAATCGGCCGGGAAGTTCATGAATGACAAAGGCCGAAACCATTGTTCAGCCTTTCGGATTGCTTTCCGCAGCGGTTTTCTCGGCCGCTTCGAATCCTTCTGTGCTCGCTGCCTGCTCCGCCAATTCCGCCCGCACCTCGGCCACCAAATCCTCAAGAGTTTCGCCTGCTTCAGCCGCCCATTCGCGGCCTTTTTCAAACAGCAGGATACCGGTTTTCACGGCTGCGCGGGCCACCGGCCGCAACGCCGGCGCAAGCACGACACCGGCCGCCACCATGCCTAGCCCGATCACAACGCCCTTGGCCACGCCATTTTCAAAAAAATCGCCGAGACCTGCCATCACTGCCTCCTTGGTCCTAGAAACGTCCTGATTGATGCTTCAATCCGCACCCGGCCTCGTCCATCGGGTGAAATCCGCCGGCGGATTGTGGCCGGTGAAAGGGCCGCAACTTAAGCGCCCGTTTTGCAATTGAACGCCCGGTGAATGAGGTTACCGGAAAGGATACCAACGCCCTGCATTGGAGTACATTTCTAATTTCTTTAGAAATAAGGAGAGAGTTCAAAACGGCGAGACAATGGCGAAAAAACCCAACCTCAGCCTGCCCGGCAACCTAATTTATTAGGCCGGTAAGCCAAGGATCACGAACCGCTTGAATCAGAGAGACTAAACCGCCGCGTACAATAATTTATACTCAGGCATGCGCAGCTCGCCGTACTCAGCCTGAACGAGGCGCTGACCATACTTCCGCTCGAGGCGGCGGATCGTAAAGTGGCTGTGCGCCATATCCTGAAAGTGTTGAATGAACACGCTATTGATCAAAGCGCCGCCGACCGCCCCCACGATCGGGATGATTTCCGCAGCGGCTTTTTCCGAGACCGTTATGCCGAAGCGGCTCGAAACGGTCGCAATGAAATCCACCAACATCGGCGCTCCGGCCCGATTGGTAAGGCCATTCCGAGCGATATAGCCAGAAGCTGCCGCGATAGGCTTCTCCAAAGCGAGACGCAATCCATAGTATCCGGTATCTGCCGCATCATCATCCTTGGAACGTCCACCCAAGGCAAACACTTCCAGACATGCGAGGCGAGTCGCGATATCGTCCAAATCTTCACCTTCGCTACGGGCGATGTCGGCGATCGAACGGAGCATGACGGTCGTCGTAAATGGCAGCTCCAGGAGCAAGGCCGGACCGCCGAAAAAACCGCCGACCGCGCCGCTCGCGATGCCGAGCAGCTTGTGGTACATATCGCGAGATGCCGTTCCCGGTTTATTCTTCAGGCTCGTAACTGCCACCCCTAAAGCCTTCCAAATCGCGTTTTCGGCGCTACGCTGCAAACGTAGACGCCACGCTCTAGGCAGAAGCTTGAGCCCTCTCTCGATCGGTGTGCCAACCGCATCGGCAAGCCTAACGGCGAAGCCGGGATGTTCTAGATGCCGATATGCCCGCCTAAGGCTTAAATAGTCCTCGCGCGACAAAGCCATGGGTATGCTGCTCATTTTCAGATCGTTTGTTCGGCCAAACCGCTGATTGAAAGGACGTGAAAATAGCCGCATGAGGTTACGGTTTTATGACGGCAGCCATCATTGGCTATGTTATTACCGCTCCCGTGCCCCCTCATGGAACGCTTTTTGAAGCGGCGAGAGCAAATACTCCAATACTGTCCTCTCCCCAAGCTTTATTTCAGCCGCGACCTGCATTCCGGGAGCAAGTTTATAGGTTACTTCGTCCGCCACCAACTGCTGGCGATCAAGTGCAACGAGAGCCCGGTAAACTAGGGTATTATCGGGCTGGCTGTCGGCTTCCACGGATTCTTTCTGCGAGTCGGCTGCATCAGCCGCCACGTAACTCACCCGACCGTCCAGCATGCCGTACTTCTGGAATTGAAACGCCGCCAATTTCAATTTCACGGGCTGACCGGGCCGAACGAATCCGACATCTTCGTTCGATATCCAGACTTCTCCACGCAACGATTCGGAATCCGGTACCAAAGTCATCAAAATAGTGCCTGGCTGAGCAACAGTGCCAATAGTATGCGTCGCCAGATCCTTGACCACGCCGTCCTGAGGAGATTTAAGCTCGAGCAATCCCTGCCGGTGATCCTGCTTCGCAAGCTCCTGTTTAAGCTTCTCAACTCTCTCAAATACGTCCGCTCGTTCAGTTCGCAGCTTCTGCAGATAGTCGGCCTTAAGCTGGGCAATCCTTCTCTCAGACTGCGTCATACTGGCCTCTTCACGAGCGATGATAAATCTTTGAGCTCGGAGATCTTGTTCTTTCTCGATAAGCTCGCGCGCCTTTTCGCTTGCCTGAAGCCGCCCCGCAAACCCCCTCTGCATGAGCTTGCGGTAAGCCTCATCTTGCTCCCTGTATTGGGGCAAAACCTTTATCAATTTATCCTCGGTCTCGCGGGCCGCAGCCCTCTCCTGCCGAGACCGCTGCCAAGCCGCCTTCTCTTCCGCGATCGCGGCATCGAGGGCTCGGCGGTTGGCGACATATTGCGCTTCTGCTTCGTGAAAAAGCTGCGGAGGGTCCATCGAATCGGGCATAAATGGCAGATCCGACAATTCCGCATCAATACGCCTCAAAGCAAGAGACTTTTGCAGAAATTCCGTCCGAAACGCTTCCAAATCGGCTACTGCTAAAGTCCTGTCCATGCGTATTAGCACTTGCCCCACCCTCACGGCATCCCCCTCACTGACCAGGATTTCCTTCACGATACCTGCTTCGGCGGGTTGCACGATCTTGACATAGGTTTGAGGAACGAGTTTGCCGTGGGCCACCGCGACCACATCGAGTCGGCAAAGTGCGGCCCACGCTGTGGTCATCACAAAGAAAATCAACGTCAGCCTGAATACCGCACGCGGTAATGGACGTGGCGGGATGGTTTGAATGCGCAGTATATCCGGAGCGAATTCCGCAGGATTGGTCCATAAGCCGTGGCTAAAGCGCCACGACTTCAATGCGGTTTTCATTGCGCATTGCCTTCTCTTTATCACCTTATGCAATAGGACGGAAACTGTCCTGCAGTCCTCGGAAAGGCTTTAGACGATTGCCGTCACCGCCAAGAGAAAGCGTATCCTCGGCAAAACCGGCTGTTGAGCCGAGAAAACCGTCAAAGCCGGTAATATCCGTTCCAGTGACCATACCGCTCCCGAATAATGCTTCGTCCGTTTTTGCCAGATGAGTCGACAGACGTTCGTCCAAATCACTCCAATGCAATAAGGCATCCCATGCGCTGGTATCAGCCGTGACAGAAGGTTGGTTAGCGCTAACATTTTCTAAATGACCTGGATCGATATAAGTAGGCTCTCGCAAATCCTGTGGTGAACCGCTGAACCAGTGATCTGCAATCGAGTCATCCGCGATACCATGATTGTTAGAGGGTATCGGCTTAGGCTTAGGGCGACTCCCCGTATCGCCGTCCATCACCGGGGCATCTGCCGAAGCGGGCATGCTCGGCACGGATGCATTGGGAATGGCGGGCACTCGCGCTTCACCGCCATTCTCATGCGGCCCCACTTGCGCATTGCGGCGGTGACCGTGCAGTGCCTGAGCCGCCTGCGCCTGCTTTAGCTCAGGTGCTGCCATTTGCATGCCATCCAGTGCAATCTCTGAAATCTCCGGCGGATGCACGTCGGGCTGGTAGCCGTTGCCACCTTGAGCACCGGGATTACCGGGTGAAGCGCCGGGATCATCGTTAAAACTGTGACTGTGGCCTGGAGGCGGCGCGTCCGGACCATTACCCACGCCCTCGTTGCCGATGCTGCCACCGCCGCCCGCTTTGGCAGAAAACGTAAGCCGGAAAACATCCGTTACCGCAAGACTTCCGCTTGGATCGGTATCGTCAGCAACTCTATCCGTCACGGTAACGCCGATGTCGAGATAGCCGGAGGCGTCCCGCGGCACCCGGCCGGAAAAGGCTCGGGTGGACGCATCGAAACTCAGCCAGGCAGGTAGCGCCGAACCATCGGCAAGTGAGGCGCTATAGACCAGTACGTCACTTTGGTCTACATCGATAAAAGCGCCGTCCGGCACCTGCCAAGAATAGGCGGTATTGGTCAATGCGGTTTGATCGGGCAACGACAAGACGACCGTAGGCGCATCATTGCTTCCCGATACCGTAACGTCCAGCTCGGAAGGACTGGCGGCGATTCCATCGGTCGCCGCATAGTCGAAACGATCGACGACGTGCTGATAACGTCCGAGGGACTGAACGGCCATCGAGGTTTTATCCAAGACGTAGGTATATCCGCCATCCGCCTCCAGCGAAAGAGTGCCGTAGGCGCCTGTATAAATGCCGGGTGCGGCCACTCGAAGTGGCGTGCCTGCATCGACATCGCGGTCGTTGGCCAACAGATTGCCGGTCGCTGTAGCATCACCATCCTCATTTATATGGAATGCATCAGGCTCCGCGATCGGTGCGTCGTTGCTGCCGGCAATCTCGACGACCACGAATGAAGACGCGGTCGAAGCCCCCGCTGGATCGTCATCAGTGACGGTATAGCCGAAGCATTCGGTTACCGTCTGCCCGGCCGCAAGCGCCTGCACCGATGCCGAGGCATTATCGAGCGTATAACTGAAATCTCCACCAGCATCGAGCGCCAGGGTACCGTAAACGCCCATGTACATACCCGGATTCGTCACTCGCAAGCTTCGTCCTTCAGGATCGGCATCATTGGCAAGCGCATTGCCATAGGCTGTGGTTGGGCCGTCCTCGGATAAGGCTACAAGGTCTTCGGTCGCCGAAGGCGACTGATTGAGGGGGATTAGCGCTTCAACGTCTGCCCGGCTCAACGTTGTGCCGTCGCTCAGGATGAGGTTTTGGAAACTGCTCGCCGCGTCGAACCAGTTTCTCACTGTAAGCCGATCATCGCTGGCGTCCTCGATAGAGATCAGGAGATCGTTTCCCTGGCGCATCAGACTGACATTACCAATACCCAGATCGCCGACGAGTTGCACGGAGTCGACGCCGGCCTCGTCGATCGCGAAATCCTGCCCGCCACCCCGGCCGAAGCAGTAGGTATCATCGCCAACTCCACCTTCAAGAATATCACTCCCGCCGCCACCCGCCAGAATATCGTTTCCGGCTTCGCCATGGAGAAGGTCGGCTCCGGCATCGCCTGCTAAAACATCATCGCCAATCCCACCGTACAACAGGTCAGCTCCAGCGCCGCCATAGACGATGTCGGCTCCGTCGCCCGCTTGCACCTGATCATTGCCTTCGCCGGCGTCCGCCCAATCGTCTCCCGCATTCAACTCCACGACATCGTCTCCGCCGCGAGCCATGACGACGTCATGCCCCTCGTAGGCCTGGATGGGCTCGCCAAACGCAGTACCGGACAGAAAATCATCGAAGGGCGTACCTTCGATTTGAAACCCCAATGACTGGATCAATTGCTGGCGACTCATGACAGTGCCGTCGGAAAATTTGATGTATTCGATGCCACCGGGACCAAGAGGATCCTCCGGATCGAAATCATCGAGATGGATTTGACTGCCGTCGGTAAAAACCAGCTTCAGCGAACCTACGTCCAAACGCAGATTATTCAACGTGGCGCCGTTGTAGAGCACGAGCCAATCGATACCACCACTGTCGGTGATATGATCCACGCCTTCACCCAATCCATAGTAATAGACGTCGTCCCCCAAACCGCCGTCCAACATGTCATTGCCTTGTCCGCCCAGCAGCAGGTCGGCTCCGTCGCCGCCGATGAGCGTGTCGTTGCCGAGCTCGCCGAACAGAGTGTCGTTGTCGCTCCCGCCGTCCAGGAGATCGTCGCCTTCTCCGCCCTGCAACTGATCCATCCCGGCATCGCCGTAGATCGTGTCGTTGCCGAGCCTACCGGCGATGAGATCGTTGCCGTTACCGCCCCGCACCGTATCATCCCCGCCTTGGGCATCGATCACATCATCTCCGTCGCCGCCGTCGATAGCATCAGCCTCGCCGCTCGTATCGCTTCCGCCGTTATCTCCGACGATTTGGTCATTGCCGGCTCCGCCGTAAAGCACATCCATGCCGGCGTTCCCCATCAAGAAGTCGGCGCCGTCGCCACCCCAAAGCTCATCGTCTCCGCCTTCGCCTAACAGGGTATCGTTGTCCGCCCCGCCGTCCAACAAATCGTCTCCATCGTCCTGACCCGTGCCGCTGTCGCCCTGAAGCCAATCGATGCCCGCACCTCCGAACAGGGTATCGTCATTGCCGGCACCGAGCAGAATATCGTCGCCCGCCTCACCATCGAGATAATCGGCGCCTTGGGCAACCCCAAGAACGTCGCCATCCAATCGGTCGTTATCGGCGCCGCCAAACAATCTGTCATCGCCAGCATAGCCTAATAGCCTGTCGTCACCCGATTCACCGGCCAGGTAATCACCGCTCTGCTCGCCTTCTGGAGCATCGGTTGCACCACCATTGATCCAGTCGTTTCCGCTGCCGCCGAAAACATGGTCCTGGCCGCTTTGCCCGAACAGGACGTCGTCACCGCTACCGCCGTCGATCCAATCGTCACCCTGGTCCCCAAATACCCAGTCGGCCCCGCCACCGGCATAGATGACATCGTTTCCACCCTCGGCAGGAAGCTCGAAATAGGTGTTGACATAGGTAAGGTGATAGGCGATGTTGCCGTCCCCGGTAGGAACGGTGCTTCGTTCCGCGGCCCAGCCGTTCAGCACAGCATCGGTTTCGAGATCGCCATTGATGTTGTCGTCACCGGCTCCGCCCAAAATGAGGTCGTCTCCATTCCCGCCGTTGAGGGCATCATTGCCGATGTCGCCCACCAAGGTGTCATCGTCCACCCCGCCATCGAAAAAATCACCCTTGAGACCGGATGGAGCCGCATCTTGCTGGGTCAACGCTGCCTCGATGGTAATTTCGGCTTCAGCGTAGAGCTTGTCCTGCCCGTCATCGCCACGCAGCAAATCGGAGTCCGCGCCACCGATGAGAGTGTCATTACCTGCTCGACCGGCAAGGGCATCGTTGCCTACTCCACCGTCCAACCGGTCATCACCCCCCAGACCGGCATAAAGAACATCGTTACCGCCGAAGCCAAGTATGAGATCGTTGCCAGCGGTGTCGTAAAGGACATCGTTGTGATTGGGTTCGA
>Ga0206093_100069_pt1 | contig 16792 bp, 14 predicted proteins | sample S1v_2013CmetaT_FD_197215 | JGI IMG/M metagenome (GOLD analysis project Ga0206093, IMG submission 197215) | Metatranscriptome of soil microbial communities from Anza Borrego desert, Southern California, United States - S1+v_20-13C (Metagenome... | ecosystem: Environmental > Terrestrial > Soil >...
CACGTGTGTCCAGAGATGAAGGGTGGTTTGCATCAATCCGATAGCCAGACCAAGCCAAGCCACCAGCGGCAGTGGAAAAGTAACGGGAAGCACGAGCCAAAACGCAATGACACTGATTGCCATACCCGAACTCCAGGCGAAAATGGCCAAGAGCGGACTCGATAAAACGGAAGTTCTAAAGGGGCAAAGAACATAGCCAACCGCGGTGCTGACTATCGCATACAGGAACATTGCATGGGCAGGAGGACCCGATTCGCCACTACGCCAGAAATCGAGCGTCATTAGCAGCGAGATCCCGACCCCCAGCAGATACGACGGGATCATGGCTACCAGTGGATTTCCGCGCCCCATGGCCGGCTTATCCTTTGTGGTGTCAGGCGTGGAATCCCTAAGTCGCCGCCCTCAATCCGGCGAGATTTTTAATGCCTGACCTGGCTGCAATTTTCGATCGATGTCGCTCGACGTACTCGAGCAACAATCCGAATTGGGCGGATAAAGACTGCTCGGCTATGCCGATCGGATTCTTGAAGAAACTGGCCAGGTGCGGGGTCGATCCGAATTCTCCTTGGCAGCCGGCGAAATGTATTAGACGGATCAGATCTAGCACCAAGGGTGCGGCCAGTATCGAATCACAGCCTTGCCAGGTGAATTGCATCGTCATGGGTACATCCATGAACCCCTGAAAGTGAATCAAGTCCCACGCCGTTTTCCAATCACCCAACGAGGGAACGTAATTGATGGCGACTCCCGATTGAACCGGATAACCAAGTATTTTTTCCAAAACAGCTTCTTTATTGCCGATTTTTGCTTTGCTGTTGTCGGGGTCGTTCAATGTCCGCCCGTCGTTGTTGCCCAGCAGGTTATAGCCCTCCCAGCTCATAACACGAAGGTTGCGGTAGGCAAACATCGGCGCCAGCGCTGTTTTCACCAGCGTTTCGCCGGTTTTGCCGTCGTTGCCGCAGTATGATACGCCTTTCACCTCAGCGAGCTGCTGCAGAGCCACCACGTTCGCGCCCAGATTGGGGGTGAAGTTGACGTAAGAGCAGCCTTCGGAAAAGCCCGCATAGACCCAGGCCATACCCGGCGAAATCAAATCCTTTCTGTCTTCGTTCAGGAGTCGTTCGAAGCCGGTCAAATCCTGGTGAAATTCCGATATCGGCGGATTCGGCTCGGCAGACGTGAGATTGACCAGAACCACATCATCGAGATCGAATTTGTTGACGAAGTCACGCAGATAGCCGCGCATCCGTTCAATCATCTCATCGAGCAGCGGCAGACGGTCGGACGGACTCAATACGCTCCATTGCAGGGAGGAATCGATGACGATGTTACCGGTGATCCGCTGCAGATCGGGCTGAACCGTATCCAGGACTTCCCGCGAAAACGTCCGCGACTCGCGATAGATGCGTTCAGCGGACTCGGGCACGGAACCAGCCGCAATGTCGTGTCCGCCGAATTCGAGGTTTTCCAAAGCGATCAAGCTCAAATCGGCGAACGGCGGCAGTTCGGTAACAAGACCGGCACCCGAGACTAAACCCTTCCGGATCGCCGAAGCGCCCACGAATAACGTATTTGCGACGTCCCCCAATGCACCTATTATGAAAACTCCAGTTTTTGAGGCCATTTTTGTAAAACCTTATTGTTGTTCTTGGTTAATGCAAGATTATTCTCAGATGAGGATAGTCGCTGCGAAAGCGATTTGGCCGCTCAATACGTACCCCACCACAAAAAGTCAGCAGGCTAACCAGCAAGCCTTATAGACCGCAAATCCAACGGTTCTTGTATTTACCAGCGTTGAAACTCTGGGGTACAACGGCATGAATGTACGAACGCGGAATCAACTAAAACGCTTCTATCGGGATAGGACTCCGAACCGCAACCCGCATTGCTCATTCGTTTAACAAAATCAGCCGACCCAGGAGAGAGTATGGGTCGGCTTACAAATTTGAGAAGAGAGTTTTCCGCTTGTTTAAAGCAAACTGTAGACCATGTTTTTCGGTTTACAGCATTGAGGCAACATTACCTTTATCTTCAATCACTTAAATTCTTAAGTTTTTTCGGCCATGCTGGTGCAATGTCGTTGGCGTGTCGGTTTTCTGTACAAACATCCCCTTTACATTTTGCCCAAAAACCTCTCGCCAGACTCTGTATAACCGCAGGATGCGAGTCAGAGAAGGACATTCGTAACGCTGTACAATTTTGCATCAGGGAGAGAGATATTTTTTTCTCAACGTCGTGCGGTGCAGCCCCAAGAGCTCAGAAGCGGCAACCTGATTCCCTTTCGTGATTTGCAAAGCCTCATCGATGATCGCGTGTTCAACCGCTTCGGTTAACGCGTAAAAAATCCCCAAGGTCGAGTCTTTGGACCAATCGACGTTAATGGCTTCGCGCAACGCGCGCCGAGCGGCATACCGCAAGTCGTCCAAGGCTTTCGGACCCTGAGAACGGCCGTCCGTCGGAATCTTCGGCTTTATGCTGAGCTCGTGGAGGCTCAATAAGTTGCCGCGGCAGAGCAATACGGCCCGCTTGATGGTGTGTTCCAGCTCCCTGACGTTTCCGGGCCAATTGTAGGCTTGAATGGCCTTCATGGCATCCGCGTCGATACCGGCGATCTGGCGACCGAGCTCGTCGTTCGCCTGTGCAAGGAAATGCCGAGCCAATAATGCGATATCCTCGCGGCGCATCCGCAACGGCGGAATTTCGACCGTAATCAATTTGAGCCGAAAATAGAGGTCTTCGCGAAACCGCCCGGCGGCCGTTTCTACATCCAAATTCCGGTTGGTCGCGGCAATGAGCCTGGCTTTAAAGGGAATCGATGCGACGCTGCCGACCCGCTCGAAATTTCGCTCCTGCAGAACCCTCAACAGCTTGCCCTGCAATTGAAGGGGCAATTCGCCTATTTCGTCGAGAAACAGCGTGCCCTCGCCGGCCGCTTCAAATCGGCCGATCCGCCTTACCTCCGCTCCCGTGAACGCGCCACGCTCATGCCCGAACAATTCGCTTTCTACGATGTTCTCGGGCAAGGCGGCGCAATTGACCGCGACAAAGGGATGCCCGCGCCTCGGGCTGTTGAAATGAATGCCGCGCGCGACCAACTCCTTGCCAACGCCGCTCTCTCCGGTCACCAGAATCGTGAGGTCGTTGGTGGTAAGCAGAGACATCAGTTTGAAGATTTCCTGCATCGCCTTGCTCTGACCGATCATAGCGCCTTCGGCATTTGCGCCAATGCTGGCCGTAAGAGGAATTTCGGCGGCCGATGCGGTACGGCTCGGAAGGGCGCGTACCAGCAACGTTCGGATCTGCGACAGCTCCAGAGGCTTCCCGAGATAATCGAACGCGCCGAGACGCATCGCCTCCATAGCGCTTTGCATGGTTCCGTAAGCCGTCATGACGATGACCGGCAATTGGGGATTGAGCGCGCGGATTTGCGCGAGCGCATCAAGGCCGCTCAAATCCGGCATGTTGACATCGAGAAAAACGGCCGCCGGTTTCTCCCTCTCGATCAATTCCAGCGCTTCCCGTCCCCCTGAAGCAATGAGCGGCTCATAACCGTCCCGCTTCAGCAGTTGGCTGAATGCCTGGCAGATGGAACGTTCATCGTCGGCTATCAGGATCTTGGTCATACCGATGGCTCCAGCGAAAAGTAGACAGTAAAGCGTGCACCGCCTAAATCACCGGACGATACTTCGATGGTGCCTCCATGCAGTTCCATGATTTCCTTGCAGATAGGTAAGCCCAATCCAAAGCCGCCGGCCTTTTTGGTATGTAATGGCGTGAATAATGACATCAACTGTCCGGGCTCGACGCCGGGTCCCGAGTCGTCGACGGCCAACATCGGCCGGCCATCCACGGCGCGTCCGGTTATTATCCGGATCCGTCCGCCCCGAGCCAGCACATCCGCTGCATTGACCAGGAGATTCAGTAATACCTGTTTGATACGATCAGAGTCCAGCCAGATTCGGGGAAGAGACGAATCGAGGCGAATTTCGAGCATAATGGCTCGATGTCTCATCTGCGGAGCAAACAGATGAACCATTTCGTTTACAAGATCGTTCAAGTCGGTCGGGACGGGTTCGATACTCCAGGATCGACCTAAGTCCAGGGTATTAGAAACCACTAATTCTAGCCGTCTAATCTCATCGAGCACTTGCCCGAGCGATTCGGCTTGGGCCGCCTCAGTGCTTTCTAGCATTAATTGCAATCGGATCTTGATGGCAGTTAGCGGATTGCGGATTTCATGGGCGATGCGTGCGGACATTTCGCCTAAGGCTTCCAGCCGGCTCCTACAGGTCAGCATTTCCTCGAATGTTTCCAACTTCTCGGCCATTGCATTGAGTATGCTGGCCAGTTCCCCGATTTCGTCGGATCGCTGAGCCTTAACCCGCACCTGCCGATCACCCAAGGTGATGCGCTCGGCCATGCGGGCTAGATCACGCACCGGGTCGATAATGCCTCTGGCGATGCGCTGCCCAGCCCAAGTCACGAATGACACACCCAACAAGGTAGCAATTCCTATCCAGATCGCGGCTTCGCGGGTGGCAAGCCGGACATCGGCAAATGAACCCAGTAAGACCACGGCGGAGTAACGCTGATCTCTGCTTTCCGGTATCAGCCGGATTACTGCCATGTAGATTCCGTTAAATAGTAGGCTTTGCGGCGAACCGTCCGCGAAGTCCTCAGCCTTCGCTGACTGGCTTCGGAATTCTTTCCGGATAGCCTCGTGCAATAAATGATCGAGGTTAGACATCGTCGAGATACCAATGCCCCCATCACGCCGAATGAGGATGATTTCGGCTCGAAGCAGGCTGTGAGCCTTGGTGACTAGCTCCTCTGTCAGGGGAAACTGTCCTTCAGCCAGTACCGTCGCGGCGTGTGACAGGTGTTCGTGTATGCGCATTTCAAGCGTGCGCGAAAACATCCGCGTAGCGGACCACCACGCAGCAGCGGCCGTAAGCAGCAGTACGACCACGAAAGGGATCAGTAACCGCAGATGAATTCGGTCTTTCCAGCCGAAGAAAAAACTCGAGGCCGGACGCCGTGACTGAATCGTCAAGAACCACTCTCCTCTTAATTCCTGAAAAAACGCGAAAGATATATCACCTTATCTCATTTTCAGAATATTTCGCGCATCAGCTCTGACCGCTGACTGCTCGCATTTGAAATCGCATGTTTCGGCAATGTACACAGTGTCAGTTTTTTTTACACCAATCCTCAATCAGCGTGACGAACCATCCGATAATCAACACATGTCTTTGTTTATATAAAAAAAATTTTAGTGGTCCTAATTTTGCTAAGAGTGTATTGGCCATCACACGACCCGTGATGCAAGAGGTGGGCAGCGAGCGAAATATTTCGCGCCGGTGCTCGCTTAAGATCAATTTCGAATTGACGGGCTATAACCATGCGAAGAACTTCGTACATACCTGTCGTAGCAGCCCTGGCCCTGAGCCTGGGGTGTTCGGCGGCACAAGCGGCGGTCATAGATCTCTATGACTGGGGTTTCAATCTGGACGGTACGACCTACCTTTCACCAGCCACCTATTCCGGTCCGGGGGCCTTGCCGGGCAATATCAATGCGGGCGCTTTCGGCTTTTCATCCGGAATGGGCACGGGCGGCGGCTTGGGAACCGTTACGATCACGATTACGGGTGCCGGCAATCACAGCGTCGACGCCTTCTTCGATCATGAAATCGACGAAGCGGTCAACACCTATTTCAACGAATATGGCGTGACCGGTGGTGGCGCATTGGCGGCCGGGCAGTCCTATGAAATCGACGAGCCGGGCTGGGTATTCGGCGATATCTACGACAACTTCGTGGCCAGCACGCTGGACAATTCGAACGCCGTTCCCTCAGGCAGCGAGGACGATGTATCGATGGCTTTGGGCTGGGACTTTTCCCTACTAGCCGGGGAAACGGCAACGATCCAGTTCTTTTTGAGCAGCGTGGCGCCGAATCAGTTTTTTCTGGCCCACATCGACCCCGACAGTGACTCGGCAATCTATTTTTCGAGCACACTGGTGAAAAGCGGTGGAACCGTACCTGATCCCAGCGTACCGGAGCCTGGTACTTTGCTGTTGATGGGAGCCGGTCTGGCCGGTCTTGCCGGTGCGAGCCGCCGCGGACAAACGCCGAAAGCCCGGTAAAAGGTGCCATGCACGAAGAGGAGAGACTTCGGGCGCAATAAATGGCGTTTTTCGTTACGGGTTTTTTTCGGTTTTTATTGAGGAGAGAACACATGAATATAAAGAAAGGTTTAATCTCGGCCGAATCCAGAGACCGATCGACCGGCCGGCAGATCGAATGCATCGCGCTGGCCACCGGCGTATTGCTTGCCCTAGGTGTACAAACGGCATCGGCGGCATCACGGGTCAACGTCATGCCCGACCGGCAGGTTCGTCCGGGGGTATCGATTCCGGTATGGGGCAATGCCGGAAACGGCGGCGTAGTGGGCAACGGCAGCGCCAATGGCGAAATGTACACCTGGTCATTCGTTCCCAATCCGAACGTATCGGTAGTCACCGACGGCAATCTGAGCGGCAGCGTCACCAACGACCGCTACATTCCGGAAAACGTGAGCTTCGCATTGCTCAACGGCAGCACCCGCGAAGCCGTCACCGCCACCCTCGACGTAGGTGGGACCACCAAGTCGGTGGTTATCGACATCGTATCCCCTTCGGATCCGATCTCCGACACGCCAGTGGAAAATCTCGACGTGAATACCAATATCGCCATTGAGAATACCAAGCGGTATTTGTACTTGCAGCAGCAAAGTAACGGGCGCTGGCTTGATGGTGGCAGCAGCATCTACGAATGTGCGGTAACCGGCTATGCTGTATGGGCCTTCAGCAACAGCGGCCATCCGCCCACCAACGACATCAACAGCGACATCTACGCGGAATGGGTGCAGAAGGGCGTCAATTATATTTTGAGCCTGTCGCAAGCATCGGCACCGGTCGCACAGACAAACATCGGTCTGCCGGACGCCAACGGCAACAGCCGCATGATTTCCTTGTGCGGCAGCAGCTTCTCCAGCCCAGTCGGCTATGCCAACCCCATTGCGACTGCGGCGCTGGTCGCCGCCTATGCGGCCAATCCCGACACCCTGGTGCCGGCTGGCAGCGCCTTCGCCGGCGAAACCTACAAGACCGTGGTGCACGATGCCGCGGACTGGATCGCCTATGCCCAGACCGAAGGAAGTTCTCCTAATCGGGGGGGGTGGCGTTACACAGCTAATGGAGGTGCCGATACTTCAGCGGACAGTTGGAATTACGTTGCCCTGGAAGGCGCGGAGCAGTTGTTCGGGCTCCCCGCCGGAGTGGGCACGTTGTTCGACAAAGTGAAAACGGAAGCCGAGCACCGTATCAACGGCAGCCAGAGCCAGAGTGCTCCGGTAGGCCAGTTCGGTTACACCGGCACAACCTGTCTGGGGAGCGGGTGCAACGCCGATACTGGCGGAGGGTTATCCGGTCTGAACCTGGTGACCACGGGCGCTCATGTACCGAGTCTGCTCAATGGCGGTCCTCTGTCCTCGGTCACGTTCCCCAATGTAGCTACCCGCAAGGCGAAAGCCGTCGAACATCTGGGCAACAACTGGAATGTCGGCGCGAATTGCTGGGGCGGCAACCTGAATAACTTCTATGCCATGTGGACCCAGGCCCGCGCCCTGCGGCTGAACGGCACCACGACTCTGGTGAATGCCGGCACAACCTTCGATTGGGAAACCGGCGAAGAATACGTTGGCGGCAATCCCACCGGCGTTCTCGGCGGTGCCGGCGATCCTCAGGAAGGCTATTTCGCCTACCTGACCCGCACCCAGCAAGCCGATGGCAGTTGGGCCACAGGCACATTGTCCTGTTCCGACGACAGCTTCCCGGCTAACTTCAATACGGCCCTCGGCCTGCTCGTCCTGGAGTCTACCGTATTCGGTCCGGCGCAGTGCGTGGACGACCTGACGGCCCGTCCGAAGAGCGGAAAGGTGCAGTTAGTTTGGACCGATTTCGGTTCGCCCGGATATAACGTCTATCGGAGTACCACGTCCGGCGGCCCCTATGCTCTGATCGGGTCTACCGCGTCCACCTACTCCACCTACTTGGATGCTGCCGTGGTGAACGGAACCACCTACTACTACGTGGTAAAGCCGACTAACGCGGCCGGAGGCGAATTGTGCACCTCCAATCAAGCCAGCGCGAAACCCGTGGCTCGCTAACGAGCAGTCGCGGCTAGCAAAGCGTCGAATTGGGTCCGCTTGCGGGCGGACCCAACCGACCGAAAGAGCATCAGAGCCATGAAAATCAAATTATTCATATTATCGGCACTGCTTTTAGGGAGCAGTGCGGTGATATCGGACGACATTGCCTTTCGGGTGTCCGGTATCGTCGGTTCCACTGACCAGGGGTTCGCTGTACTTATCGAGAATGACGGGAATAAGCCGAAACTTTATCGGAAAGGCGACAAAATCCGGAACGTCGAGATCGTCGAGGTGGCAGAAAAGGGCATCAAGGTGTTGTTCAACGGCGAGGAACGGTTCGTGCCTTTAGAGGGCGAATATATCCATACCGAAGCGAAAATAGTCGAACCGAAACCCACGCTTCCCGCTACGGTCCCGATAACCATCTCCCCGGAAGAGATCGTGTTCAACCTGGAGCAGGTCTCCATCAAACCGGGACAAGACGTCCATACCGCCATCAAAGCGCTCAATCCTGTACTGGGCCTGCCTAAAGACGCCGAAGTCACTGCCATTAACAGCCAGCCAGTGCACTCGCTCGGCGAGGCTATCGATACGTTGCGCAAGATCCTAGGAGGCAAAGACCCCGGCTCGCCGCGCCTCGATGTCTCCGGTGTTCCAGAACTCAAGGAAATGTATTTGATACCGGCCCCACCGGAGCAGTCGGATACCTCTTTTTGATTGAAAACGCAGATTCTTTATCGTAATCCTGTCATTAATATTCGGCGGTACGGCACTGCTTATCGGGTGGCGGACAACCGCTTATTCTGTCTCCACAAGCGCCACAATAACCACGCAATAGCCGGCATCGCCATCGGCAGGATCAGCCAAGGGCCAAAGAGTGTGCTCGGCACGAGGGCCGCGCCATTCGCTGCCAAGCTCAATGCATAAAGCGAATTTCCGGCCGCCGCCGCCACAAAAAAGCGGGAAAGACGCACACGCTCTGCGCCGGCTGTGAACGCTACAGCCTCCGCTAGTACCGGTACTGGCCTGCTAGCGAAGATGAGCAGCAACGTAGGAGTTTCAGGGAGGCGGATAGCGAAACCGGCGAGCAAGAGCCGCCCGGCACCATAGCCGATAAGATGACCGATAGTCAGTCCTGCCCATGTCCATAATGTTCCGGATACGAAACCGAGACGCGCGCCGAGCAGGGTTCCGATGACACTAGACGGTATCGGCAAGAGGGCATCGCCGGCTAACAGTGCGCCGCCAAGAAAGCCAAACCGAAGCGCGTTGTCATCCGTGGCCGACAGCCACCGTTCTCCAGGCAGTTCGCTGACGACGAGAAAAGGAATGATCGGTATCGCTAATGCCGTGGAAATCACGAGAATAAGCTGTCTGTTGATTTTCATGGGTGAAACATATCGGGAACTAGTTTCGGCATACTACACTAAGAGCCTATCCCAGCAAGCTCACGAAGCCCTTCCACAAGCTCGGGGCAAACGGCTTACTGGGATAGGCTCTTAGCCCAAAGAATAATTCAGGAGACCTATTCCATGCAGCCTCGCGCTCTCCCCGAAACCGCCAAGCGCAAACTGGACTTAATCTTCGAAGGCATTCGCTACACTGAGGCTTTGGGACGAGCGACGGAGCACTCGTTTCCGGGTTTCTATCCATATCGTTTCAAACCCGGCGAACATGATCCGACTGGCAAAGGCAAGGCGATGGTCCCCTACTCGCTCGCCACGTCGGATGGCGTTTTCGCCAGGATCAAGGGCAACGGGGACTCGGCTTGGTCCGTAACTGGCTCCCTCGAATCGGGTTACCGCTTGAATCATGACCGTGGAGCTCACCCGGAAACGTCGGTCGAGTTCATGAATCTTCCCAAGTGGATGCACGGAAAGACCAGCGATGGCTTTCCCATGGCCCAAGCCGGCATCACCTTGCACCACGACATGGCGGTCATCAATGTGGCGCCCGCCTGCCAATATTTTCTCGCCGACAAACAGGACGGACAGTCCATGCGCTGCCTATTTTGCGGCTACGGCGCTCCCGATGCCCGTACCGAGCAGTTGGGGCAGGTCATGGACCGAACATCCTTGTCGCCCCTGACTTACGCCCGCCTGAAAGAGACGCTTGATGCCGCCCTGCGGGAAAGCGAAATCCGCCACATCTATCTGGTTGGAGGCTCCATGACCGATTGGCGGGAAGAAGGCGAACGCTTCATCGAATTGGCCCGCGAGGTACAGTCGATCAATCGGAATCGGGTTCCGGTCACCTGCGGTTCGGGCGCGTTGCCCGAGGACTGTCTGCGCCGGTTATACGATGAGAATTTGGTGGATGCTGTTTGTTTTAATCTGGAAGTCTGGTCCGAACGATTGTTTAGCCAGGTTTGTCCCGGCAAGCACCGGTTCGTGGGTTATCAGCGTTGGATCGAGGCTCTCGAAAATGCGGTGTCTTTTTGGGGTAAGGGGCGTGTCTACACGGCCATGGTGGCGGGGATCGAACTGGAGCCGGAGTACGGACTAACCGAGGAAGAAGCTATCGAACTTGCGCTTGAGGGCGCCGAGGCGCTTTGTGCGAAGGGCATCATACCGATCTACTCGCTTTATTGGCCCATCGCGGGGCGGGATCACCCCAAACATCTGGAGAAGCTGCGCAACTACTTTGAGCGCCTTAACCTCGGCTATTTCGACATCCGCCGGAAATACGAATTGAACATCTGGGATGGATTCATGTGCCACCGCTGCGGTTACATGCAGCTGGAATGCGACATCGACCATGCCCTTTGCGCCTAAGACATCATAAGGAAACGATCACATGCTCGATCCGACACCGATCATGCAACTCACCACCGCCTACTGGAATGCTATGACATTCCTGACGGCCAATCGTATCGGCGTGTTCGAAGTTCTCGCCAAGACACCCATGAGTGTCAGCGAGGCGGCCGATGCCCTGAATACCCACCCACGGCCTACCCGTCTGCTGCTGAACTCTTGCGTTGCCTTGGGATTGCTCGAAGAGTCCGATGGGCTCTATACGAATAGCGCTCTAGCCAATGCTTTTCTGGTGCCGGGAAGCCCGGCGTTCATGGGAAATGCCGTGCGTTACAGCGATGACCTTTACGCCACATGGGGCAAGCTGGAACAAGCGCTCCGGGAAAATCGCCCCCCTCTCGCCCAGAAAACCTATCTCGGCGACGATCCCGCGAAAACGCGCCATTTCGTCTATGGAATGCACAACCGCGCTTTGGGCATCGGCAATGCTTTGGCCAACCTAGTCGACCTGAGCGGACGCAAACAACTGCTGGATATCGGCGGCGGACCGGGGACATATTCCGCTTTGTTCGTCCGAAGATATCCGGAACTCCAAGCGAAAGTGCTCGACCTGCCCCATGTGGTGGAACTGGCCGATGAAATCATAGAAAGTCTGGGGGCCAAGGATCGGGTGTCTACGCTCGCGGGTGATTACCACACCACCACGTTCCCGACCGGTAACCACGTAGTGTTGATCTCGGGAGTCCTGCATCGAGAAAGCGAAACGGGATGCCGTCAACTCATCCGCCGCGCCAAGGACGCCCTGGAGCCCGGCGGTCTATTGATTTTGAGCGATGTCTTCGCTGACCATGGCGGAACCGGCCCTCTTTTTGCGACCCTTTTCGGTCTCAACATGATGCTGACGGCGCCAGAGGGCGGCGTACATGCCGATGCGGACGTGGCGGCGTGGATGGCCGAAGCCGGATTTACTCACATTGAAACCCTTCCCTTTCCTTCCCCGATGCCGCATCGGGTGGTCACCGGCATGGTCGGCTAGGAGATCGGTCGATGCGACAAATCAACTTTATTTATAGCGCTTTGATCGGTGTTCTGGTGTCGTCCGCCACCTTTGCGGAAGCCCCGCTGGAATATGGCTCTCAACCCATGCCACCGCAGCCTGAAATCCGCGACTTGGGCGGCCAGCGATACCAAGTCGGCAGCATCGAAATCAACAAGGCCGAACGGAATTTCACCGTTCCAGGCAAGGTGATTCGGTCCGAGCCGCCGCTGGAATTTCTGGCGGTCACTAAGGAGGGGTATAAATCCTACGAAAGCCTTCTCGAACTAGAGACCAATGCGGTCGAATTCAATTTGGCCTGCATTCTCATCGGCTTGGATGCAAAAAAAGCCAAGCCGGCCAGCTTTCATTTCGATAAAGAACCGGTTGCAGGCGACAAGCTTGAATTGTGGATTAGCTGGGACTCCTCCGGCAAAACCGTTCGATATCGTGCCGAGGAGCTATTGACGGCGGCGGGAGGGCAAGTGAGCCATGAGTGGGTTTATACCGGATCGACATTTACACCCGATGGTCGCTATCTGGCCCATATGGATGGCACCCTGATCGGATTCGTGCATGATCCGGCCAGCATTATCGAGCACAGAGAAGGCATTGGCCTCGGTGCTTTCGGAACCATTGAGGCGAGAAAGGACGTTCTGCCTTCTGTCGGCACTCCCATTCGATTGCTCGTCCAAAAAAGCAATTAACGACTGCCCGACGTCATCACATCTGTCGCTGAGAAATACCATCCTTGAACGGGCAGAATTAAAGGCGATTATCCTCGGCCTTTTACACGGCCTGCCCTCGTTTGCCTTTAAGAGACTGATCCTTATATTTCGGGCCTTTACCCCATCCAGACCTTCCCCCTTAAAGAGGGGAAGGAGACTTGTCATGCCATAATCATGAGTCACTCAATGGAATCACCCCCATACACTCAATCTGAAGCTGCTCTGACACATTGTTTGAACTCAGACTCCAGCCGTGACAGAGGCGATTCCTTAACGGACATTCGTCGAAGACGACCTCTCCAGCTCGCGGCGCTCTGTTTTTTCCTGCTAACCGCGTGCAATCCCCGGTCGCCGAATCGTCCTCCGGAGTTTGTCGAGGTGATCGGGCGTGCCTCTCCGGCGATCGTGGCGATTGGTGACGATCAGGGCCTACATGGCTCGGGTTTTCGTATCGAGAAGTCGCGGCTCGTCGTTACGGCGGCACATGTCGTGAATCCCTTGAAAGGCAATTCTTTCATAGCTTGGGAGGGGCGTCATTGGTCCGCGCGACTCGTTCGCGTGAACGCCGATTCCGATCTCGCGTTGCTGGAACTTTCGGACGATGCTCCGATGCCAGGTTTGACTATTGACAAGTCTGCTGAGCCGCCGATGCCGGGCGAGTGGATCATTGTGCTGGGTTGTCCGTTCGGTGCCCGTTCCACCGCGACGGTCGGGATCGTGAGCGGCGCGCCAGGAGCTGTGCTCGAGCCGGCCGAGCTCCGTACGAGAATGCAGCTCAACGCCGCGGTGAATCCAGGGAATTCGGGAGGCCCGGTTCTGAACCTTGAGGGCCTGGTGGTGGGTGTGGCCAACGCGACGATTCCCGGTGGCTTCGGACTGGGATTCGCGATCCCGGCCTCGGCGGTCGAAAATCTACTTGACGAAAAAAACCGGGGGCCCTAAGGCCCCCGATCTAGGTTGTAGTGCGGGTTATTGCCCAGCGAAGTTGAAGATCGCCGAACCAAATTGAGCACCCAGCGGATCGTTCGTCCGAACGAGGATGATCACGGGCTGGAGATTAACCGGCCCCGATCCGACGTACTCGAAGCCGTTGTCGTAATGCAGTTCCACGCACCTGCTGGCCCCGCTGGCTATGCATCCGAAGTCGTCGAAGCCTGTCAGCAGGACAGAACTCGGCTGCTGATGCGCTGTATCGTAGGCTTCCTGAGCATCATCGAGTGCATCGAGCATTCCATTGTAGAAGTCGTACAGGTCACCGATGCTGCGGATGCTGCCGATCGATTTGAGCTGATCGATCAGGCCATCTACCGCATCGACGGCGGCCCCGCCGATCAGGAATACGTCCGCAGTCTGTGCGGCAGCAAGACTGAGCCCGGTCATCTCGATGATGCTGTCAAACATGTGATAGGCGTGAAAGCTGAACGATCCCCCGGTCTGCAGTCCGGCCACTTGGGCTGTCTGGGTCAGGAACTGGTTGAGTAATCCCTGCGCCGCAAGCAGGATGTACATCTTCTGGACCTGGTCGAGAAAATCGCCGTAGATCTTCTGAATCAGCTCGCCGATATGCCCCCCGTACCCGAGCAGTCCGGTAAGCAAGAATACCGGGCGTGTCGAAGCATACATCTGCATAGGCGACTGTCCGCCCTGTCCTGCGAAGGCGTACATCGTTTGCGGGTGCCCCTGTTGTAGAGAGGCTAGTCCCGCTTGCTGCAACTGCACGTTGACGCGGTTGATGACCGCAAGCATCACCTGAGGCACATCCTTGATCAGCAGATTGTTGATATCCGCCGCTTTGTTGATGAGCCCGTAAACGCCGGGTCTGTTCGCGTCAAGCTGCAACTGGTCAAACAATGCCTGCAAATCCGTCGCATACTGCGTTAGCGTTGCCGTATCGGCGGCTTCATTGTCGGATGGCTGGTTCAGCAGCTGCTTGATCTGCTGCAGTTTCGTGCGAACCTGTGCAGTGAGCGAGGCGAAGTTCGTATCAGCCGCGGTCGACGGATAGCGACCTACGATTTTCGATATCGGCGGTACGAATCCGGCGTCCGGCTCATAGACCGTTGCCAGCGACAGGGCATTGACGTTCAGGCTTCCGGCGGCGGCGCTCAGCTCGCCCATCGCGCCCGGAATAGCAGCAGTGTCACCGTTCTCCATAGCCTTCGCGATGACGTCAAGGTTCTGCACGAGCTTGGTCTGTGCTGCAGCCAAGGTCACCAATAGCCCCGAGTTTCTCGACTGCGTTGCGTTTTGGATGACCGTGAACGTGAACTGCGAGGTCACGGTCGTGCCCTCCACAGTGCCTTGAACCGTGAAACTGCCGCGCGTGTCTGGAGACGTGCCGATCTGGTTTCCGGTAACCACCGGGGCCGTTCCCTGCGTCAAATCCGGATCATACTGGACTTGATAATTGACGTTGGGCGCCGGGGAAATCGGGTTGCCGCCGTTGTCCAATACCTGCGCAGTTACGATGATGGTATGACCCGCCCCGATAACAAACTGACTGGGTGTAAGGCTGAGGCTATCCGGTACAGCCGTCCTCGGGCCGGTGGACACGACCAGATTCACCGCCGAGCCGAGAGCTACGGAGGCACCCGCTGCCGGGTTCTGGCTGATCACCGAGCCGGACGGCACGGTGTCGCTGGGCGATTGATCCACATTGCCGACGCTCAGGCCGGCACCGGTGATGGCGGACTGCGCAGCTGCCAGGGTCTGACCGACCACGTTGGGTGCAGGCAAGGCTACGGCGCAACTCGCCAATGTACATTGATTGGTACAAGCTCGCGCGTCATAAACGTTGATCGTCCCGTTATGGTCGGCATCACGGGGATCCGAAGGCCCGCTGGCGGTTTGCCCACGGGCGGCCGAAATCACGGAGATATCGTTCTTGTCTACATCAAGATCGCCGTCGACGTCGCACACTGCCGCGAAACTTTCCGCCGCGAAGAAAGTGGTTATTATCAGAAGCAATAGCAAAAGAAATTTGGGAATTGTCTTGTTATTCACTTTTTTCCTCCCATATGAGCTTTTTCCTGTAAGTTATCCGATGTTTTTGAAATGCTGGCCGCGGGCAGCACGCTGTCTTCTCTTATGCGCCAGTCCCGCAATGAACCCCGCTCCCATCAACGCCCAGCTTGCGGGTTCCGGAACCGCGGTACGAGGCTCGACGGTCACCCCACTGTTGGCGTATTGATCGACAGTCAGTGGGTTTGGAAACGTAGTCGATAGATCACTGAACCCGGTCAGATCGGCGTTAGTTATCGTCAATGCGCTGGTTCCGGCCGTCTTAGCGGTGAAATGCAAGGTCGCCAACGTAAAGCTGTCGCCTTGCAGCGTGTCGAGATCCAAATCGCTCAAGAATGAGACTTCGAAAATATTGAACAGGCCAGCGGTGGTGAAATCAGGATCTTGCAAGGAATCGGATAAACCGCCCAAGAAGCTTCCGAAATCGACCCCGGTCGCGGTCAGCATGGATGCATCGTAGGAAATGTTGATGTCATAACCGCTGAGAATTTCGTCAGGGTCCGGCGCGTGCAGCCCGGAAATAACGACATCGACGTCGAACGGGTTGCCGGCGGTAATCGTCTGGCTCGCCGGAGAAAGACCGAGTGTGATCGCCCATCCGGTATCGGCGCCAGCCAGTGACAAGAGTGCGAGAAAAATGCCCGATGGAATCTTTGCTTTCATTATTATCTCCACGTTCCTCTTCTAATTGTGATTGAGAAAATTAGGATCTTGTTGAACCGAAGCAGAGCGATTTCGTCCTGAAGTCAATCCCTGGATCCAAATCGGTATCGCGATCCACTAAGCGGAGTCTTGAAGCAAAGACCACACCATACTTCGATAAAATCGAGCGGCGCGCATCTATCTTATTGTTATACCAAGGGACATAGGGAAAAGAAGGTGAGACGGGCAGGCGGATTCGGCTTTCAAAATCCAGCAGTGTAAAAAAAATTGACGGTGAGACTAGTGTCCTGTCCCAATAATCCGTAGCATAAATCTTGCTTGGTCTTCGGGTATCTTGACTTGAGGAGATACCCGATGCGAAACGGTCGCCCGAAAGCCGAACTGGTCATTACGCCCGCTGA
>Ga0206093_100085_pt1 | contig 14745 bp, 9 predicted proteins | sample S1v_2013CmetaT_FD_197215 | JGI IMG/M metagenome (GOLD analysis project Ga0206093, IMG submission 197215) | Metatranscriptome of soil microbial communities from Anza Borrego desert, Southern California, United States - S1+v_20-13C (Metagenome... | ecosystem: Environmental > Terrestrial > Soil >...
ACCAGATCGATAAAGCCCTTCATATAGCCTTCGATATGTTTGAAGTCGAGCAAGCGGACGGCCTCGGCATAGCGTCGGTCGCATCGGAAACGCGGATCGGCGAGAAGTTTTCGTAAGGTGCCGGAATCGCCGCCGCGCAACGCATAGGTGAATTCCATTTCGGCCAGGCGCTTTTCCGCCGGAATATCGGACAGCTTGAGCCCGTTGCCGTCGAGCGGCGCTTCGAGGGCAGTTTCGAGGGTCCGACGGACGGTCGGCGTCCAGTAATCGTCGATGCCGTGCGCTTTCAATTTGCGGCGAACGAGTTCGCTGAGCCGTTCGGAATCCCGGCAGGCAAAATCCCATTCCTCCAGAATCGCGTGCAGGCACGATCCGGCCCTGGCGCCACGGGGAAAGGCGAATATGGAATCGCCCGGCGCTTCCGGCAAATCGGACTCGGGCAGAATGTCGTAGTCCGGCGCCTCGCTGTGCCGCCCGGTGGTCAGGCCCGAAAAGCTGCTCATCCGCCAACTCGGGTAAAGTGGCGGACGATCAAAAGGGCGGACGGCCAGCGGCGTGCCGTTCTCGGATCCCGAGGCCCGGTAGCGGACGGGGCGATTTTCGATGGACCGGATGCTCACGCAGCCGGGCGCCCGTTCCGCGAACGCCTGAATGTCGGTCGCGATGAAGCTACTATCGGCTTCGCGCAATCGCGTCTCCAGTGCGGACAACGGATCGTCCTCCTGCGCCGCCGAGCCGCCGTGCAGCAGCCAGGCCATGGCGGTCGAATGGAAACCTTCGGTTTTGTCCCGGCCGTTTCGGACATTGCCCCACACGACATAGCAGCGGTACACGGCGCGGGTGAGCGCCACGTAAAGGAGGCGCAGGTTTTCCGCCATTTCTTCGAGAACCGCCTGTCGGCGGTTCAATTCCAGCTGCGCCGAGCCGAGGTCAAGAACCGATTCGCCGTCGCGGTGCAGGAGCACGGACTGGGCCTTTCGCTGCCGCAGCCGTCCGTCCCAGAGAAACGGACAGAACACGACCGGGTATTCGAGCCCCTTGCTGGTGTGGATGGTCACGATCTTCACGCGCTTGGCATCGCTTTCCAGCCGCAGCAGGGCGGTTTCGTCGTTCTTGGACGGATTCCGGATGGCGCGGCCGAACCAGCCGAGCAGCGTATCGATGCTCGATTTCTTGCGGCTCTCCACTTGCAGCAATTCGGCCAAGTGCAGGAGATTGGTCAGCCGCCGCTCGCCGTCGCGGAATGTCGGCAAATGAGCGGTGATGCGGGCGTCTTCGAACCAGCGGCGGAACATCGGCATGAAGCCTTCGCTCAGCCAGATGTGATGGTAGGTCTGGAAGCGGTCGAAGATGGCTTCCCAGGCGCCTTCATCCTTCTGCAGCTCGAAAATCGCATTCGCCGTATGATCCATGAGTTCTGTCGCCAGCGCGGCCTTGAGCAGCGATTCCCGCCCCGGCTCGGCGACCGCCTGCAGGACCCGTTCGAGTTCAGCCGCTTCGGGGGTCGAGAACACGTTCTCCTGCCCCTGTCGCACGCTGGGCACGCCGCAAGCCGTCAGGGCGTCCTCGATCAAGCGTGCCTGGAGGTGGGTGGAAACCAGTACGGCGATGTCGCCCCCGTCGAGAGGCCGCTCGCCCAGACAGGCCTTGCCTTCATTCGCATCATTGAGCAGCGTGGCGATTTCGAAGGCGGTCGCCAGCGCGGCCGAGCGGCTTGCCGTGCCTTTCGAATAGGGTTTCTCTTTTCCTTTGCCGTCTTGTTCCGGCGGCAGCAAAAGGAATCGGAACGGCTCCTCGCCGTTGCCTTTGATGTTTAAAACGGCACGCTGCCGTACGGCGGGTTCTACTTCCGGATAAGGGATCTCGTCGAGCAGGAACGGTCTCGGATGGCCGACAAACAAGGCATTGATGGCGGCGATGAGATCGCGCTCGGAGCGCTGGTTGGTCTTCAGCGTGCGGCGGGTGATGCGTTCGTTGCTTCGCGCTTCGAGGTAGCTGAAGATGTCCGCGCCGCGAAAGCCGTAGATCGCCTGCTTGGGATCGCCGACGAAGAACACCGGCAAACCGCCGTCGCCGTAGATGCGTCGAAAGATATGGTACTGCGTCGGGTCGGTGTCCTGGAATTCATCGATCAGCGCGGCCCGGTAACGGCGGCGAACGGTCTCCGCCAGGCGCTCGCCGTGTTCCGAATCGAGCGCCGTCGCCAGACGGTTCAACAAATCGTTGTAACAGACGACTTGCAGCGCGTTTTTGCGCTGGTCCAGCTCGGTGTTACAGAACTCGATCAAGCGCCACTTGAGGCACTGGAGCCGGGCTTCGAAATCCAGGCGCAAGGTTTCGTCCGCTTCGATCAGGGTCTCGCAGCAATCAAAGAAAGGGTGCTCCGGAGGCCGGCAAGCCTTTTTGATCGTGGCGGAAAGAGCGGTCCGCGTGAGATGGCGAAGGCCGTCCGGCAGGTCGAGCAAGGGCGGAACTTCCGGCAAGACGACCGGCTGCGGCATCTGTTCCAGGGCCGATGCCGGCCATTGGCCGAAAAATTCGGCCGTGTCGTCGAGCCAGTTCCGCAAGCTTTCGGGTTTGACGCGGGTCCGGTTGAAGTCCGGATAATCCAGCAACAGAGTTTCGATGGCGCTCTTTTCGGCATGCCAGATTTCCGCCGCTTCGAGCACCGCTCGCTCGAAGCGCATGATGGCGTCCGTTTCGTCCGGCGGTTCGACAGGCCCCGCAATTTTCAGGAACGGCTTACCCACATGAGGCTGAATTTCGCTCAGCCAAACGTCGGGCGATTGATTTTTTTGGGCCAGAAAATCGGCCCAGGCCCCGGACGCGAGATAGACCTCCCGCCGCCAGAAATCGTCGACGATGTCCCGCAGCAGATCGGTCTCGTCCGGCATCAGCTCGCAGTCGAAATCGGCGCCCGATTCGAAGGCGCTTTCGTTCAACAGACGCTGGCAGAATCCATGAATGGTGAAGACCGCGGCTTCGTCGAACCCGCTGATCGCATAGCCGAGGCGGCGCACGGCGGTTTCGGTGCGGTCGCCGTAAAGTGCGAGAATCCGGCGGCAGAATTCGTCCTCGCTGGTGCCGGCCTCGAAAGCGGAAAGCACTTCTCGCAACCGCTTGCGGATACGATCCTGAAGCTCGGCGGTCGCCGCCTTGGTGTACGTTACCACTAGGATCTGATCCACGCTCAAGCCGAGCTCGAGAATCAGCCGGACGTAAAGCCCCGAAATCGTCCAGGTTTTGCCCGTCCCGGCGCTCGCCTCGACCAGATTCAGTCCGCCGAGCTCGGCGGCGTAGATGTCGAACTCGGGGGTGTGGTCTAGGGATTGCGGGCTAGCATGGGGCATGGGCGATTTCGTTATGGGGCCGTCGCGTGATGGAAAAACGTGCCGTATTGTACGGCGCTCGAGCGCCTCGTCATCCATTCCGCTCCAGTTTGTAGGGCGCAATAGCGTACCCGCGTATTGCGCCGTATGAAGTAATGACCGGAAAACTCACCGTGAGATCAGATGGTCCCACGGTTTGCTATTGTTCCCCAAGGTTATTGTCTCTTCGGAATATGAACCCCAATGCCCGACTATCGACGTTATCGCGTACCCGGCGGAACCTATTTCTTCACCGTCAACCTGCTCGAACGTTATCCGAACGATTTGCTCGTTCGGCACATCGACCTACTCCGAACCGTGGTGCGGGAGGTACGGATCAAACGGCCATTCCACATCGATGCGTGGGTGATCTTGCCGGATCACCTGCACGGCATGTGGACGCTGCCGCCCGGCGATGACGATTTCACAAATCGATGGCGGCTGATCAAACAAGGATTCTCCAAAACGTTGCCGCCGACCGAACGGCGCTCGAAAGTACGCCTTGCACGCGGCGAACGCGGAGTATGGCAACGCCGGTTTTGGGAGCACGCTATCCGCGATGATGCGGATTATGCGGCGCACGTGGATTATTGCCACATCAACCCGGTGAAACATGGTTATGTCCAGTGCGTGGCGGAGTGGCCGTATTCAACCTTCCATCGTTACGTTGAGCGTGGCGTGTATCCGTTGAATTGGGCCAGTGGGGCGGAATCCGATATGGATGCGGGCGAGCGAGCTTGAAGCTCATGCGGCGCAATACGCGAATACGCTATTGCGCCCTACGCGGGCTGCTCAACAAAATGCAGCTCTGGCATTATTGACACATCCCTCCAACCAAAATGCATTCTTAAAATCTGCTCACGTAAATCCCGCCATAAAATGTTAATCCCTGAAGTATATTTTCTAAATTCATCTCCTCGATCTGAAAATCTCGTCATAAACTCTGGAAAAGAGTTGTCATCAAAGTGCGCAATCTTCATGTACATATTTGCGACATTAAATGCATGAAACATTGCATTATTATATAAATCAGGTTCGGCGCCGGTTTCAAAATATCTTTGAACGTGTTCGTTTTCAAGAAGAGCCATTATTGACGCAAATATATTTCTCATTCTAAAGGATGGGTCTGGGTGTGTGCCAATAGCGTTTCCATTATGGTAATCTCTTCTGTTTCCGTAAAACTTATGGAAAAGACATGTTAATCCTGCAATAAGAATCCACAGTGCTTTTACCCTTAAAACTCCACTCTCCTTAAAGAGCAAATATTGAAAAGTTAAGTTTGCTGCTTCGTAATCTGCTGCCAATTCTAGGCAATGACGCAACCAAGCATCTCGCTCACTCACATCCTGTTGTAAGAATAAGGAAAATTCGGCGTCTTCAATAAAATAATTGAACTCACCATCATCTGATGCACTTGCATTTTTCAAAAATTGCCAATGGCATTGGAATAAGTGTGATTGCTCATGCAAATAAATCCATACTAGCGAATAAATAAAGAAGTCAATCTTTGTAGATTCATGGCTTGTTCCAGCCGGAAGAATATTCTTACGACCACAACCGTAATCAAGAATGTTAAATAGTTCATCATATTTTGCATCAGAGAAATGCCGCGTACACATCTGCGGGAATAGTATTGCGTCCTTATAAATTGAGACCGGAAAGCCATATGAAATCGAAATATGGTGTTTGTTTATATCACCATCAAGTAATCCAGCGCATGCGCGCACAGCATCTGAGGCTATCCAACGAACATCTAGATGTTTCCCATCAATGTATTTTGGAATAGAAAACTTTTCTTTAGCCTCGTTCACAACAAGACTGGAAATATGTGTAATTTTTGGAACAATTGGTTGAAATAGCTCTTGCGCTTTTTCTCCATACAATCGATCGCGAAAAGTCATTTCAGTATTTTCTCGCATATCCATTTATTCCCCTACGATCATCATTAAATGGATTGATAATATAAGATAACATCGGGCGCTAACTAAAAGTCGACCCAAAAGTGATATCGAATCCAGAAGCGGACAATATTCAACGTCTTGCTTTGCGTCAATTTTGATGCCTAAAAACTGACATTTCTTTCTTGACCCACATTTCGTAGGCTGGGTTGGAGCTTTGTGGAAACCCAGCGTTTCCATGCCTGAATTGCTGGGTTTCGTTCCTCAACCCAGCCTACGGCCTTCGTCCAAAATCATCGAGATACCTCTTTCGTCATCGATGCCAACATCGGGCTTATAAGCTCGACAACAAGCGCCTCGAATCTATCGTCCAACGGATCGCTGCCTCGGTAGACCGTCTGATAATAGGAATTCACGCTTTCGCCGGATTGGAATTCCGAGCCTTCCCAGATGCTCTGGGCCTGTCTCAGGGCATTGAGCCGGATGGTTTCCGGATCGCCGCCGAGTCTGGCCGGCGGGTCGTGCAGGCAACGGGCGTAGGCATAACTCGTTTTGGGGAAGAAGGGCAGCGGGGCGGACAATCCTTGCCAGTAGGCATTCAGCAGTTTCGCGAGCTCGTTTTCGGGATTGTCGACAGGTTCGAGTTTGATGGTCTGCTTGGGCGTGTGCAGCAGGGACTGGGGCGCCACGCCTTCCGGAGCGATCAGGCATAGCATCAGGTGCCGGAGCCAGAGATCGAAGAGCTGGCGCGGACCAGGCTCTTCGAAGCTGTAGTCGGTGAGGCCGCTAGTGCCGACTTCGGCGAGAGAGCCGAGCAGGCGCAATCCGGCCGCTTCGAAATCGACCGGCAGGGGTTCGAAGCGCGGTTTGACGAGCTCCGGGAGCAGTTTGACCGCGAAGCTTTCGACCAGCCGTTGCTCCTTGCCGTGTAGTGCTTCGCCGAACCGGCCGTGGGGCAAAAGGCCCTGGGCGTCGGCGAGCAGCAGCGCACTCTGCGGTTCTCGGTCCAGCGCCAAGGTGTTTAAGAGGTTCTGGCGGACTTGGTGTCTCGTCCGGTAATCGAGCGCAAACGGTTCGCGGATTTCGAACTCCGCCGCGGCGTCTTCCAGAATCAGGTTCAGCCGCCGCCGCAGAAGATAGCGGGCCGGATTGCTAAAGAAATAAGCGAGACTTTCCGGATCGACGGTGCGCCATTCCTCCTCGGGTTCCGGAAGAGGGCCGGCGAACAAGGGCATGGGCTCTTTATCACCTCGTCCGATCAGGCGGGCCGCGGCTAGCCAGGTTGACGAAAAGCCCGGCAACCTGGGATCGTTCCTGAAATAGCCGGGATCGAACGGTTGCAGCGGATGTCCGGTCACGAGATGGCTCTCGATCTCGCCCTCGGCCAGTTCGCAGCTTTGTTTCGCGACGTCGATGAGCTCGGACACCAAAGGGGAGGGCGGCAGTTCGGCGTTGTCGCGGACGCTCCGGCCCACGTAGCTGAGATAAAGAACCTCGCGCGCCGATAGCAGCGTTTCCAGAAGGAGATAACGATCGTCCAGCCGGCGAGAGCGGTCTCCCCGGCGGGGATGTTTAGCCATCAGGTCGAAATCGGGAGGATGCCGCTGGCGCGGAAAGCTGTCGTGGTTCAGGCCGAGTACGGCGATGACCTTGAACGGCAGACTGCGCATCGGCACCATCGCGCAGAAGGTGACCGCGCCCGTCAAAAAGCCGCCGGTGCCCGAGGGCTGACACAGACGGTCGGCGAGCCAGCGCTTGATCACCCGTATCCCGACCGGCTCGCGGAAGCCGGCTTGCCCCGAGAGCTCCCGCAACTGATCGAGCGTGCCGCGCAGTTGAAGCAGGATCGATTCGTCCTCGTTCCGCGCATCAAACAGCCGGTCGATAAACGTGTTCAATCGCTCGACCCATTCCGTCACTGGCTGCCTCGTTTTGAACCGGTCCGCCCAGTCGAACAGGGTTTCCAGAAACTCCGCGAACCGTTCCAGAATCAAGACCCTGCTGCCTTCGATATCGTCATAAGGCAGGGTTTCGGCGAACAGCGGAAAGCCGTCACCGGCTAGTTCCTGCGGTAGGGCATAGCCCAGCATCAGGCGTTTTAGGCCGTCACGCCAGGTATGGCGCGGGATGTCCGGTAGCCGGTATTCGGTTTTATGGGCGCCGTCCCGTCCCCAGCGGGCGCCGACCGCCTGTGCCCAATGATGGATCATGGGGAGATCGTCTTCGCACAACCGGAAGCGGCGCTGTATGGCGGGCTGTTCCAAAAAGCCGAGCGTCGTGTCCGCCGCGAACCGGCTTTCCGGGAGATCCAGCAGGGCGAGAAACGTGTCCAAGAGCGGCTGTTCGTGGGCTAAACCGCGGTCGGCGATGCTGAAGGGGATCATCGGGGCATCGTGGCTCTCGGCGAATACCGCTTCGATGTAAGGCGTGTATTGCTCGATGTCGGGGGTCAGCACCGCCACGTCGCCCGGCTTCAGCTCGGGATTCGAATCGAACAGCGCCAGAAGCTGATCGCGGAGGACTTCGACTTCGCGCATTGGGCTGTGGCAGGCATGGATTTGCAGCGAGCGGTCGTCCGGTTGTATCGGCAAGCGCTCGGCAGTGCGGCGGTCGATCGGTTCCAGGATGTCGGCCTGGAGGATTTGCAGCATCGACTCGCGTGGCGGATCAGCCAGAAATAGGCTGTGCAGCTCCGCATGCTCGGCCACGGAATCGAAAAATTCGCGGCCTTGTTTCCCCAGGGAAGCCAGCAAAGGGTGCCCCTCTTCCAGGTACAGATCTTCCGGCGAGCGGTCCCCGGCTATGCGGCCGATCTCCCGTTTGTCCCGGATTTCGCCCCAGTACTCGCGGCAGGGATTGAGCGCGTACAGACTGACCTCGGTATGCTGGGCGAGCGCGTTCAGCACATCGAGAAACGCCGGCGGCAACGACGACACGCCGAATACGACGATGCGCCGGGGCAGCCGGTCAACCGCCGAGTCGGATTCAAGCGCCGCCAGCAGTTCGTTCATGAAACGGGCGCGGTGGGGCGCGGCTTCCACCGAGGTCAGGTCGCGCCACAGCAGGGCTTGCCACTCCTCGTCGCCACCCAAACCGAGCATTTCGCCGCATTCCCAGGCATCGATCCAGTCCGCCCGGTACATCAGGTATTGGTCGAACAGATCGGCGATCCGCCTGGCCAGCTGGAACCGGCGTAATTCGTCGCCGTTCTGCAGATATCCGAACAGGCTCGGGGCACGTTCCAAATTTGCGGATCGCCCCAGCCAGTCGAAGATGCGGAACGTGAGGACCTCGCAGGAGAATGCCGAGCGCCTCGGGAGTTCGCCGAGGAATTGCCTGAGTAGATCCCAGACGAACGAGGCCGGCAGTTGGAAGCGTACGTTCGCGCAGATGCCGAGCTTGTCCGCAAGGCACAGGGACAGCCAGCGTCCCATGCCTTGGCTTTGAACGATGATGATGTCCGGCTCGAAAGGGGAGGTAGGTGTTGTGTTGTCCGCCGTCAACAGTTCGGCGAGGAATTCTAGCTTGTCGGATTGGTAGAGGTGAAGCACGGGCGGTTAGTTTGGTCTAGAGCACGATCAGTTCGACGGTACGGATGGTGAGAGAGCCGACGGGTCTAGGTCCTCGGCCGGCGTTTTAAATCCCCCTCGATCCCCCTTTTACAAAGGGGAAGAGAGCGTCACTATCCCCTTTTGCGAAGGGAGAAGAATGCGTAACTCCTTGTCCGCACAAGGGGAAGAAAACAGTCATTCCCCCTTGGCAAAGGGGCAGGGGGAATTGCCTTAATCCCGCCCGTCGCGGTGTCCCTACAGTCATGTGAAACTGCTCTAGTTGTCATTCGATCAAGGCTCTGCATGGCAGAAAAAAGGCCTGCTGGAAGCGTTGTCGAGCAGGCCTTTCTCCCTGGTTTACCGATTAGCAGGCTGGATCGAGGAAGAGACCCAGCTTTTCAGGACGGCAGGTGCCGGATTAGGCTGGGATTCCGCAAAGCTTCATCCCAGCGCACGGGCTTTGCCCTTCCTACGGCGCGGTGATGCCGGTTTACGCCTTGCCCAAATGAGGCCATTTATAGCCTTTGAGCAGACCCTGCCAGTAAATCACCGGGATGATATAGCGCTTCAGCAGATACATGCTGTAGCGCTCCTTGCCCTGGTCGAAGGGGAAGGTTTCCTTGGGCTTTAGATCGTAGTCGAATTCGGCCAGGATCAGTTTGCCGTAGGCGGTGATTAAAGGGCACGAGGTGTAGCCGTCGTATGTGGCGACCGGCTGTCCGCCGTTCATGACCGACAGGAGATTCGCGGTCATGACCGGGCTTTGCGCCCGGATTGCCGCCGCCGTCTTGGACGTGGGCAGACTGCTCGCATCGCCCAGGCTGAACACATTGGGATAGCGGACATGCTGTGCGGTGTCCTTGCTCACGTCCACCCATCCGGCTTCGTTCGCGAGCGGGCTTTTCTTGATGAAATCCGGAGCGCTCATGGGCGGCACCACGTGAATCATGTCGTAGGGCTGAATCACGTTTTCCCCGGTGTCGAGATTTTTGAACACGGCCTCTTTCGAAGCGGGGCGCAGTTCCACCAGATTGTGCTTGAAATGAACTTCGATATTGCGGGGTTTTACCACCTGATCCATGAGCGCGGCGGCATATTTGGGCGCGGTGAAGATGGTGGGCGTGGCGCAGTAATAGACGACGCGGGATTTGTCGCGCAGGCCGTGCTTGCGGAAATAGTCTTCCGCCAAATACATGATTTTCTGCGGTGCTCCGGCGCATTTGATGGGCGGCGGCGGGAACGTGAACACGGCATTGCCGCCTTTGAAGTTCCGGATGTTTTCCCAGGTGCTGTTGACGGTGTCGTAGCTGTAGTTGCTGCATACGCCGTCCTTCCCCACCGCTTCCTTTACTCCCGGGATCTTGTCCCAGTCGATTTGGAGTCCCGGACAGACGACCAAATAGTCGTAGCCGATCTCCTTGCCGCCTTGGGTCTTTAGCGAATTGTTGGCAGGATCGAACTCCGCGGCGGCGTCGCGAATCCAGGTGGCGCCTTTCGGAATCAAATCGGCCATCGGCCTGACCGACTGCTCGCGAGTGACGACGCCGCCCCCGACGAACGTCCAGAAGGGCTGGTAATAATGTTTGTCGGACGGTTCGATGATGGCGACATCCGTTACTCCGGCATGCAGCAGACGGGCTGCGATGCCGAGTCCGGCAGCGCCACCGCCGACAACGACGACACGATGATGAATCTTGCTGTCCATGTGGCCTTCCTCTCGAGTGGATGAGTTTGCGGGTTGGTTAACCGGGATTTCTTTTTTTCAGGCTTTGTTCCCGGCGATTTGGCTTTGTTTCACCCGATCAATTCTGCCTTGTATAACGATCCTTTGACAATGTATTTGGATATGGGTGGGAGGTTGGAAGTCTATCGAAGACCGCTTAACTCGTCTTATCGAGTCTCTTAGTTATGGTTGATATCGAACGAAGCTATTATTTTGATCGGGCGGGGGAATGGACACGATTTTTGGGGTTCAGTCGCCCTCTCGTTATCCACAAATCTACAAGGAAAAAAATGTTTAAGAAGATGTCTTTAACGGCTTGCGCAGCCGCCACACTGGCCATTTCAGCCTCTGTTTCTGCAGATATCGTTATCAAATCGGGAACCGGTCAAACACAAAGTCTTCCGGATGCGTCTGTCCAAACACTTATCAGTGACGGTCTGGATTGGGAAGTAATTAATTCGTCGGCCCCCTGGGATACCCAGCTTGGGCATGCGACTCTCAAAGCAGAGAATCGGGTTATGCTATCCTGTGGGATTCTGGGAAAGCTCAAAGGTTTTGGTGCTTCGGGTGAAGTGTTGCTGAGACACATCATTACTTGCAATGGATCGCGGTTAAATACCGACGATGATGTCGCGATAGCAATTCCCCCTTCCGCCCCTCCGTACTGTGAATTTACAGTCCACGAAACAATGAAAATCGTGGCTCCTATGGTAAATGTTCCTCCGAATCCTTTGGATCCTCTCGCCCGTTCGCTGGCGCCGGCGCTCAATAGCGGCATATTCCAGTACGTAACCGGGGGTACTATACAGGTCACAGGGACTGTGAACGTCTGCACCGGAATAAATACTTTTAGCCAGATCAGCGGAAGACTTACTGAGACTACGCCATAATGAGAATCCAAGGAGCGATTTTGCTACGCGCGTAGCGGCTTGCAAATTGAGAGGCTGCGGGTTTGAAAGTAATGGCCCGCACCTCCCTCTAAACATCGTATTTTTCCCCATCCTATCTCTTCCCAAGCGTCCGAATTTTGGCGCCTTGCTCGATTTTGTCTCGCGATAGCGTGACGAAAAGCGTTCAGCGTCTGCTAATGCCTTGTCACTGCAAAGCTTTTTGGTGGGCATCATTGTTGCTGAAGGGAACAGAAAATTTTGGAAAACCACGATGGCGCAACAAGACAAGCTGAATTTGGGCGAAGAAAAGAAAAACTCATACAAGGGCATCGTTTTTATCGTTCTTGGGGCGGTGCTGGGGACGCTCGTTGCCGTATTCGCGGCGCTTTATTTTTTGGGGATCTTTCCATCGCAGCAGAACGAGCCGGCCAACGAGTCCCATGACGAGGAGGCCCACGTTCTACCGATGATTTATTACCCGATGGACCCCGCCTTTGTGGTCAATTTCAAGAGCAATCCGGACGCGCGCCTGCTTCAGATCGGTCTTAGCGTGGCTTCGAAAAATCAAGCCGTGATCGACGCGGTGAAAAAACATTCGCCGATGATTCGCAACAACGTGCTTTTGCTGTTGAGCGGCCAAGAGCCGGCAGCGCTCAAGACGGCCGAGGGCAAAGAGGCGCTCAGAGGCAAGCTGCTCGAGGATATCAATGCGATAGTCTCGGAGCAAACGGGCCACGAGGAAGGCATCGACGAGATCTTTTTCACCGGTTTCATCATGCAATAGCCATGGCCGTTCATGATCTTTTGACTCAGGAAGAAATCGACGCTCTTCTGCACGGCGTCGACGACGGAGACATCGACACCGAATCGGAGATCGATTTTCGAAGCAATGAGGTGCGGCCTTACGACTTCACCAGTCAGGACCGCATTGTGCGCGGGCGGATGCCCACTCTCGAGATGATCAACGACCGCTTCGTCCGTCATTTCCGCATCAGTCTGTTCAATCTGCTGCGGCGCTCCGCGGAGATTTCGGTGTTGGGCGTTCAGGTCCTGAAATTCTCGGAATACGTGCACAGTCTCTTCGTGCCCACCAATTTGAACGTCATCCGGCTGAACCCGCTGCGCGGGCGAGGATTGATGGTCATGGAGCCGACCCTGGTGTTCACGGTCGTGGACAATTTTTTCGGCGGCAGCGGTCAGTTCTACAACAAGATCGAGGGACGCGAATTCACACCGACCGAGATGCGGATCATCCAAATCCTGCTCGATCTGATTTTCAAGGACATGAAAGAGGCTTGGGCGCCGGTCATGCCGATCGAGTTCGAATATCTGGGGTCGGAAGTGAATCCGCAGTTTGCCAATATCGTGAGTCCCGCCGAGGTCGTCGTGATCTCCACGATACATATCGAACTCGAAGGCGGCGGAGGCGATCTCCATATCACGCTGCCGTATTCCATGATTGAGCCGATCCGGGAGCTTCTGGATGCCGGAATTCAAGGGGACAGAAGCGACGATTCGGACGACCGCTGGCGCATGGCGCTGCAGGCGGAAATCCTCGACGCCGAAATCGAGATGCACAGTACGTTGGTCGAAAAAACGCTGTCGCTGGAGGACATGCTCCGACTAAAACCGGGAGACGTGATTCCGATCGAAATGCCGGAAATGATTTCGGTCGTCGTCGACGACGTGCCCGTGTTTCGGGGCAAGATCGGCGTGTCGCGGGGCAATTATGCGGTGCAGATTCTGGAGAAGATCAGCCGTGCCGGCGGCGATAAAGAGCGCTTAATCGGGGTATTGGGAAGCGGAGCTGAACGAGTATGAACGAAGAAGAATTCGAGGCACTGGCCAATGGGGGGCATCTCGCCGGCGAGTCCGAGGATTTTGCCGACGATTGGGCGGCGGCTTTGTTGGAGCAGCAAGAGGCCGCCAAAAAAATGGCGGAGCCGCCGCGTCAGCCGGCGGCTCCGAGACCGGAGCCCGCGACCTTCGAAGATCTTGGGAAATCGTCGCCGACGACCGGCGCGGTGAGGACCGAGGATATCAACCTGGACGTGCTGCTGGACGTTCCGGTGACCATTGCGATGGAAATCGGGCGTGCGAAGATCAACATCCGCAATCTGCTGCAACTGACGCAGGGCTCGGTCGTCGAGCTGGATCGGTTGGCGGGCGAACCGATGGATGTGCTGGTGAACGGCACGCTGATCGCTCACGGCGAGGTGGTGGTGGTCAACGACAAGTTCGGTATCCGCCTCACCGATGTCATCAGTCCCGCGGAACGGGTGAGAAAGCTGAAATGACGGCGCGTTTTCTTGCCGCGATATTGGTGCTGCTGTCGCCGGCGCTGCTGGCCGAGACCGCCCCCGGCGTGCCCAAGGCTTTGCCTTCGGTGGATATGGCAAAGAGCCTGGCCGGACTAGTAGCGGTCTTGGCGGTCATTTTCGCCCTGGTCTGGCTGCTGCGGCGCTTCGGTACCTTCTCCCGGCTCGCACCCGGAAGCTTTCGCGTGTTGGCCGCGGTGTCGCTGGGATCGCGGGAGCGGGCCGTGTTGCTGCAGGCGGGGGGGAAACAATTGGTGTTGGGGGTGGCGCCGGGACGGATCGAAACCCTGTGCGTCTTGGAAGATTCGGACATCATTCCGGTCGAGACCGGGATGCCGGCGCGCGAGGCCGGGACCTCGTTTGCCGAGCGCTTGCACGAGTTGACGGGGCGGCGATTATGAGTTGCCGGCCGCGCTCCGCTGTGATGGCGCTCGGGATGATTTCGGCTTTTTTGACACTGTCGATCCCCTCGGCACAAGGCGCGCCCGGCATCGAGGCTTTCACCGTGGCCGCCAACGGACAGGGCGGACAGACCTATACGGTTACGATCCAGGTTCTGGCGCTGATGACCGCGCTGACCGTGCTGCCCGCGCTGTTGCTCAGTATGACTTCGTTTACCCGGATCATGATCGTCCTGGCCATCTTGCGGCAGGCTCTGGGTACCGGACAGACGCCCAATAATCAGGTGTTGCTCGGCATTTCGCTGTTTCTGACCCTGTTCACCATGCTGCCGGTGTTCGAACAGGTGAACGAACAGGCCGTGCAGCCTTATATGAAGGAACAGCTCGCACCGGGCGCGGCCCTCGACCGCGCTGCGGTTCCATTCCGCCAATTCATGCTCAAGCAGACCCGGGAAACCGATCTGGAGGTTTTCGCGCGCATTTCCGGCAAGCAGGACATCGCGAGTCCCGAAGAAACGCCGTTTTCCTTGCTGGTGCCGGCCTTTATGACCAGCGAGCTGAAAACCGCCTTTCAAATGGGATTTCTTTTGTTCCTG
>Ga0206093_100090_pt1 | contig 14276 bp, 18 predicted proteins | sample S1v_2013CmetaT_FD_197215 | JGI IMG/M metagenome (GOLD analysis project Ga0206093, IMG submission 197215) | Metatranscriptome of soil microbial communities from Anza Borrego desert, Southern California, United States - S1+v_20-13C (Metagenome... | ecosystem: Environmental > Terrestrial > Soil >...
CGACGCTCCGTTAGAACGCGTCGCGTGCCACGGCTTTTGGCCTGTTCGGGGGCGTTTTGTCTCTCCCCCAGATCCCTGGTGGGGCGAAGCGCCGGGCGTAAATCACGAGCGTGGAGCCAGGCGCTGGGTCGAGTTGTATTATGTAGCCGGAGCCCCCATGCTTGATCGTACGGGGGCGTTCTATCGCGCGAATGGCGGACGAAGCCGAGATACCGAATCAAAAGGAAAAAACAAACTATGAAAACGGCAAGCGTATATCGGAACTATTATCGCCAGAGAACGGCAAATCAATGGCATAAGATCGAAACCGAGGTCGGAGACCCCGGAGCGATCCGACCTTTCCTAGCCGGCAATTGGAAAATGAACGTGATTCCACGGTCAGGGGTCGCGCTCGCTGCCAGAATCTTCGATCTTTGCAAAAGCGTGAAGGACGTCGACATCGGCCTAGCTCCCCCCTTTACCGGACTCTCTACGCTCGCCGATTACGTCAAGCCGGATTTTCTCCGGACGGAATACGGGCTCGGAAGAAATGTATTTCTGCTCGCACAGGATACGTTCTTCGAATCCAAGGGCGCGTTTACCGGAGAAATCTCAGCCGAGATGCTCGCGTCGATCGGCGTTGACCGCGTGATCATCGGACATTCGGATCGCCGGACCAATCTCGGGAAATATTTCGGGTTCGGACCCAGTATCGCGAAACGGCTGTCCAGAAGCTTTCTCCAGCAAGAGCTGGAGCTGCTCAAGACAAAACAGGACGCGGATCGGCAAGTCCTCGTGGCCCTTGAACACCTGGTTTCCGAAGCGAACCAGGACGTCCTGACGGGAATACAGCGGTTTTTGGAAGAAGAGCTCATCGAACGAGCCGGAGAAAGCGACGAAGTCATACAGAAAAAGGTTCAGGCATCCCTGGCCCACGGACTTCAGGTGATCCTCTGCGTCGGCGAAAACAAGGAAGCGAGGGAAGCCCATGAAACTTTCCATCTGCTGGATCGGCAGCTGAGAATGGCGTTCGAAGTCATTTCGCCGAGAACCGCGAGCGAGGTCGTGATCGCTTATGAACCGGTGTGGGCCGTCGGCGCAGGCGCAAAGCCCGCCGAACTGGAACAAATCAGCGAGGTGCACGACTTTATCAGGAATCTGATCATGGACCTTTACGGCGAACAAATCGCGTCGACCATCCGGATTCTGTATGGCGGCAATGTGAAACCCGACAATATCGCCGATATCATGAATATCGCGGGAGTGGACGGCGCCCTGGTAGGCGGGGCCAGTTTGAAGGCTTCGGATTTCGCGCAAATCATTAGATTTGGCTTGGAGTGTCCAAGCTCCTGAATCCGGCTGTCATACTCGGTCCGTTCCGGATTCTCTCATCATCAGACTCACCGTTTCGCGAGCCGTAATCGCTAGGTTCACGACACTTCGAAGCACGACCGGAACAAGGCTTTAAACCTGCAGAAAGAGGTTTCGTGATCCAGTATTACGAATGACTTTAAGTACTCGCCATTCCGATTTCGGTTATAGGCAAGCTAGACAATAATACCGGCAATCTGACATCAAGCTCTCAGGTGTGGAAGAGGTCCAGCTCGGCGAGTTGCACCAGGCAGAAGCTCGGATGAACCTGCACATTCCGGCGGTTAAGGGGAACCGACAGCAGGCTATGGAAAACGATATGGGAAGTAAGCGATCATGAGCTAAATGAAGTCGTTGTCTTAGGGCAAGGCGGAGTCGGTGACCTGTCTTCGTTCGGCAGCCCTCTCGGGCATATGACCCGACCATGGAAGAGCGATTCCAGTTTGCGACGGTTTACGGCGACTGAAGACTCCGGATGAAATCTGCCGGAACGTCAATTAGGCCATTCTCACTTGCCAGGGACTGCACTTTCGACAACACGACCGAGATCGAACGGACACGCTTTAAAACAAAAAAGCTGGCAACAAGCCAAAGCAGGCTGCGATGCCATTTTGGAAAAGTCTCGTCTCGGAATTGTCATTGGCATTTCTGAGAATGTTTCCAAGCGTATGACGACGGACTACTCGTTTTATCCGCGGACATCTGTTTGGCGATGGTGATTAGTGAAAGGACAGCGGTTCCGAATTGACTGGAGGAGTAATCATGAACAGCTTTTCGCAACGTTCCAACCTCAGCGAGATCCTCGACGACCCGACTCTCAGCGGTGATGATCTGATCAGAAACCTGGAGGACATCGCCAGGATCAACCGCTGGCTTGGTGGAGAAAATACCTTGATTTCGGGTATTTCGACATTACTTGAACAGCATGATTTCAGCCGGCCACTCGAAATTGTTGATCTTGGTTGTGGCAGCGGCGATCTTCCGAGGGCAATCGTCCGATGGTGTCGAAGAAAAAATATCCCGATTTCTGTAACCGCTGTCGACGTAAATAATTCTATTATCCGTTATGCGAACTCGCAGTCGAAAGATTTTCCTGAAATACGCTATGAAGCGATAGACGTTTTTTCAGACGAGTTTAAAAGAAGGCGATTTGATATCGTCGTGATGAGCTTATTTCTGCACCATTTCGACAACAGCAGAGCACAAGAATTGCTAAAGAATTCTTACGACCAGTGCAGGCTAGCGGTTTTAATCAACGACCTGCACAGAAGTCCTGCTGCTTATCACCTCTTTAAATTATTTACATTTTTTACAGCCTCAAACCATATCACCCGCCACGATGGACTAGTTTCCATCTTGCGTGGATTCCAGAAAAATGAACTAGAAATGCTCACAGATAAATTTCCCGTGGCGAAAAGGGACATCAAATGGAAGTGGGCATTTCGTTGGCAGTTGATGCTGAAGAAAGAAAAGGAGGTTTCCTTAGCTGGAAAAGTATAAAAAGTGAAATGAAATCGGAAGTTATCGTAAATGAAATAATACTGATCTAATTTCAAAATCATTGACACGCCATCGAATATATAAGTCAGCTTTTTTGGCTAAAGAATGATACAGCAATATCATACACGTCGCATTTTAAGGTTATTGCGCGATCTCTAAGAGCCAGCATTAACATATTCGCCTACAAATACTGGAATGTCAGAAAATTTTACAACCAATTAGGCATACTTCGATAAGTACTGGTTCTATATTTATAATCCATACAATACAATTGACATGGATAAGTGACAGTTTCTGATTAACCAAAGCTCACAGATTACTACTTCCCCAAAAATTTGGCATAACCTCCCCCTCAGTGCGCCAATTTCAAGGTGTCAGAAATTTTTACAAATAGTTAGCCGTGCTTAGGCAAGCGGTTGATCCATATTCATAATGTATATATGGCATGAGATTCGCCTAATAAAACATTCGGTGCTACGCCGCCCCCGCAACAACAAATCAAATTAACGAAGGAGGAGACGAGATGAAAGCTAATACTTAACTAAGCAAAGGTCCGTAACATACGTGAGCGCTGCTCGGGTACCGGCAACTCGGTACAAGCAGGATAGATGCACTTAAGAAAAAGGAGTATTGAGATGATTAAGTGCAATTGGCGAGTTGTGTTTCCCTTGTCTCTTCTTATTCTTCATTCGGCGGCAACGGTTTCCCATGCGCAGACCGTTACCGTTTTAGCCAAGGCCGTCCCGGATGAGTGCTGGAACGGCTGTGGCATGCCTTATATTGCCGCGTCAGCAAATGGAAGGTGCCCGACCGGCACCACACCGAAGCGAAATCAAGCCTATGTCTGGGGTCTAGTCCAATGGAAACAGAATCTCTGGATCGGAACAGGGGCCAATATTGCGGGTATAGGACAGACCGCAGGCAGTGGATTACAGGAATGCGAGTATGCTAACGATTCCGCTGGCAAGCCCATCAACGTCCTCGAAGGCGGGCTAAGCCAATACCCCGGCATTCCCGCACCGCTGCGCCCTTACTTGGGGGATTGGAGGCCGCCACAGCTATGGATTTACGATATTACCACCCGTAAGCAAACCAATGTGACACCGAATGATCCTCGCATCAATGAGACCTTGGGTTTGCGAGCGGCTGGCACAGCCAATGGCGTTGTGATACTCGCCGGTCCGGGTCGGATCGGGGTGAGCGTCAACATGTTTGCCTTCGACGCCGAGACCAAACAATATCTCGGATCGAAGACCTTTCCGCAATACAGCAACATCCGCAAATTTGTATCTGCGCAGGGCGCCGTTTATACCGGCGTCCAGACACTCGACGGGGGTGGAGCAATACTGCGTTGGACGGGAAGTCGGGCCAATCCTTTCAGCTTTAAAACCGTGGGTATCGTAGACAACGATGCAGTCAATCTCGCTGAACATGAGGGGCGCCTTTTTGTAGCCACCTGGCGCCCATCGACACTGTCGAGCTCGGTCGGCAGCTTCTTCGGAACAGATAGACCGCCGGCAGGGATCTGGATGAGCCCGCCCATTCCTGCAGGAGGCTTGAAGCTTGCCCATTCCGCGCTTTGGACCAAGGTTTGGGAAGTAACGGACTACGAGGTCGACGCGGTTGTTGCTTCGACTCAAGGTGTCGGCGACTTGGCCTCATATGCGGGTTATCTTTACTGGGGACATATGAACCCGCCTTGGTCGGTCTATAGTACGTTTGTGAATACCTACGGAGAGCCTGCGAATCCTAGCGAAACCCGAGAAAACCTCAATCGGGCCATACCGATCTTCCGCGGCCGCAATTTTGGCAGCAGTCCCGAAATTCAACTGCTATACGGAGAAAGGAAGTTGCCGAAATATAACGGCAGCACTTGGAATCTGGTGGATAACAACTTGGGCGGCGCGACCCCACGCTTTGGTGCGGCGGGCTTTGGCGTTCCAACGAATGTCTATACTTGGACCATGGCGGTTTTCCAAGGAAAGTTGGCCGTGGGAACGCTCGATTCGGCATCTAACGATGCCTCTACTGGCGCTGACCTGTGGGTCTTCCCCAATGGGAACTCCAAGGCAATAGCGTGGACCAAAAACGGCTTCAGCCATCCCAACACCGTTATGGGTGTACGGACGATGGTTCCTTCGAAAGATATGCTCTTTGTAGGAACGTCTAGCAGAGCAAATCTCTCGCCGGATGGAGGGTGGAAACTCATCGGGATAAAGCCGTAAATCGGCAGCCAATGCTCTGGAAAGGAGTGCTGCATCGCGGCACTCCTTGCAAGAAAGATAACTCCTGAACTTTGGACGGTCGGCTCAGTGGGTAAACTGCTCCGTGGAAGCGTGGGCAATTTGAGCAAAGGCTCCCGCCAGCCCACTTACCGGCCTTCAAGGCCCAAATCGCCTTGGCTAAGCTTCGGGACGAGAAGCCCCAGGCCGAATTGTCCCAAGAGTTCGATGTTTACCCCAACCTAATCAGTGACTGGAGAAACCAATTGCTGGAGCAAGCCGCTAGCGTACAAAACAGAGTCGACCGGGATTTGGAAGCCTTGCACGCCAAGATTGGTCGGCAGGCTCTGGAGATCGATTTTTTTATCCTCCTAGCTCAAAGGCGGGAAAGGCTGAGCGCAAAGCGATGATCGCCCGCCCTCATATCCTAGCGGTGCCCCCCGCCAAGCCGAATTGCTGGGGATCAGCCGAGGGAGCGTTTACTACCTGCTTCGACCGGTTCAGGACTTTGACCCGCGGTTGATGTGACGGACCGACGAGTTGCCCTGGATTATCTTGTTATGAGTGCCCGGCAATCGCGCGAACTACTGCAACCCGAGGGCTCCCGGTGAGGCGCCGGCATGTGTCCACGTGCATGGCGCGTATGAGCATCGCCCTTGGTATATCACACCAGCTGGAAGCATCCCACCCACCGGCCTTACCCGTATCGGCTGTGCGGACTGACCATCGATCGGGCAAATCACGCCTCAGCTCTGGACATCACCTACATCCCGGTGCACAAAGGCTTTTATGGAGAACTAAGCACAATGATCGGCCAGTAGGTGTCCGTAGGATAGCAATGCCAAATGAGTGATTCTTCTTCAAACTTGGCGAAGGGCTGTTCCTCGGCGTACACGACCCCGTCGACAACTGAAATACAAGCAAATGGTCCGAACCACTCCGATGGTTCGCCCGCGCTATTCTCAAACGAGATTCGCACCGGCTCTTTGCAATCGTACCGTGTAAAGTGTCGGCCGTGAGTTTCCCAGAAATGATTGCGATAGGCGGCTACGATGTTTCCCTGCGGTCCTTGATGAATGAAGTTGCCGCCGATGCGAAACCAAGGCGCGGGTCCGAGCTGTTCGGTCAAACCTCCCGCGCCGTCAAATATCAATCGAATCATAAGTCTTCTTCCGGCGAGCTTTCTTATATTTCTTATATAGGCATCGGGAACAGGCTGAAGTTTTCACTGATAGATCAGGACTTGAAAGGCTTCAGTCAACAGAGTATCAAAGTCGCAGTTGGGTTTTGCGGGATTATTTGACGTGCTTCGATTTATACGTAGTTGTATTTAAGCGCTTTTCTTAACGCCGTAGTAGACTGCTCTTTTGATGCTGTAGCCACTAGTCGGAATCCCTTCGCGACTGATCAAAGCATCAAAGGCTTGCGGTAGCCCTCTGGCATCTTTAATGACGTAGTCGATTTCAGTGATTGCGCGCGAAGCGTCGGACATGCTGCTGCCGCGTTCGGTCAAATGCTCATCGTTTAGCCAAAAAATATAACACCTGAATTTTGCTGACGATGGCGGACCCGACCGGGCGTCTTCGTACATCGTACATCCGTCAACCTCAATCTAACCTCCTCTATCCGCTTCACAGCTTCGTCCTGGAGTGCAGGGCTCGCTTTATCGTCATCCTCGATTTCTGTTATTTTATGGAATACGAGCTTCATCTTTTCAGTCTATTCGATGCTGGATAGGCATGATGTTCAATGAACTCCACTCACTTGGAGTGATCTCATTAATTGACTGTGAAACCAATTAGGGATTACCCATATGAAACCAGGTGCCATAGTTAATGCTACATTCAATAACTGTCATTGTATTGCCAGAATTACTGGTGTTGGCAAAAAGTATGGAGAAACCTTCTTTCATATTATATTAATCTCGCCATGTGTAATGGATACCGGAACTATACCGGCTGGAACCAAAACCTGGGTATGGCCAGAAATGGTTACACTGAGCGTTAATGACGCCAGTTAGGGAGGAAAGGAAGAAGTGAAGGGTAAAACGCTGCCGATCTGCAGAAACGGGCCTGGTGTAGTGTTATCCGTCGCTGCTCGTATCCAACCTTCCGATGCCTAAGCAACCGATCGAGTATATAACTACACGTGGTAGATTAAGCTGCACGCAGTTGGTTATCCGAACGCCATGCTGGATGCGATCCCATCAGCCGTAATTGCACCAGTTTGACTGCGTTGAGAAGGAGTCTCGTACTACGGGAATCAAATGCGAATTAAGGGCTTTACAGCAGGCCTTTCAACCGGAGCATGGCGGCGGCTAGACGGCCGAAGACGTGAACGAGAAGTCCTCGATGAGAGCAGACTTTGCGGGTGGTCTCGATCCCGGCGCTGTCCTGAATCCAGTGGAACAGGGCTTCGATGGTTTGGCAGACCTGCGACACGGCCTTTTTATCCACGATGCCGAACGGGTAAAGCATGATGCGTTGTGCTTGCCAGTTCATGGCGATCTCCAGGCGGCGTGTTGCGGAATACTCATCAAGAGATACTGGCGCGCTGGCGCTCTCTCGATTAGCTCTTAATCCGCATTTTTCTCTGCCGCTATCCCCTGCTCTCCACCGTGTGGCGGGAATTCGCGAATGACTCAACATCGCCGAGCACTGGAACAGAACGTAATATCTCTTTTCGCTCTAATATTGATGTGTGGATGGTATTTGGCTGCCGCTGATACCAGGGCTCTTGATGAGGCCAGGGCGTCACTTCAGGTTGACGAATTAATGGATTTGGAATTGTTTGTTGCGGGTTGTGGCTGGGTATTGCGGACGGTGTCTCTTTATCTTGCACATCCGTGAAATAGGTTGTCTTTATATTTGTCCATAAAATACCAATTTTAGATTGAAAGCTTGGACTCAACAGGTAGGCCGCGAACAGCGATAAAGCAATCAAGATCCATGATCCATGGCGGCTAACTGTGTTGCAGTTCCTTTTGCGGTCGATTGATCCATTCTTTCGTACTTCGTCTCGATACCAGCTTCGATCATAAAGTCCCATCTCTTTGCTCCTAGAGAAAAAGCACGGTACGCCTTTATCTTATCGGCGGCCTGGCTGATATCTTTAGATTTCTCTGAGGTGGGATGAAAAGGTCTCTGCCCACGAGGGGCCTGGAAATACCCGCACCGAGCGAAATAGAAGATGCCCTCGAGCACTCGGCAATGTCCTGCGATCCCTTTGTTGAAATCTTTCGGCGGCTGAGCAGGCGTGCGGCTTTGACGGCGAAGAGCATCCGATGCACGGCGTAGAGGCGGAGATCCCGATAGCCGAAGGTGGTGGTCACCTGATAGCTGACGGGTCCCCGCTGCACCAGCCTCAGCGAATGCAGTGTCAGCCGGGGCGCTGGGTATTTCCTCCTCCAGTCGCTTCTCTCATAAAGCATCAGGAGGACGACCTCGATGAATCACGGCTGGCGGAGTACTATCAACGCATATTCCATACTGTCGGATAACGCTCGCCAGCTGGCCTCGATAATGTTGGGGCTCGCACCCACCGTAGTCCACGTGCGCTCACCATGGCAAAAATCCATGAGAACCCGCGTAACGGCTCCGGTACCCTGCTCGGTATTCAGAATGCGTACTTTATAGTCGGTCAGTTGAACCTGTTCCAGCTCTGGATAATACCGGCAGAGCACTTCATGGAGGGCTTGAGCCAGCGCGTTCACCGGCCCGTTGCCTTCGGCGGCGGCGAATCGAACTTCTCCCCCTACTCGGATTTTGACGGTCGCCTCGGACAATAAACCGCGGCCATGACGGTGTTCCGCCAACACCATGAAATCGATAAGCTCGAACGGCGGCTGGTAATCCGAACCGGCTCGATGCAGCAGAAGATCCACGGAGGCTTCCGCCGCTTCGAATGCAAAACCCTGATGCTCTAGGTTTTTCACCTGATGCAGCACTCGTTGCGCCTCATCGTCCGAGAGCTCAAGCCCGCGAAGCCTGGCTTGGGCAAGCAGATTGCCACGCCCCGATAACTCCGACACGAGCATGCGGGTCACATTACCCACCAGAGTAGGATCGATATGCTGATAACTGTCGGCGTGCTTCAAGACGGCCGCGGCATGGATCCCGCCCTTGTGCGCGAACGCACTCTCCCCAACGTAAGGCTGCTGCTTGGAATGTTTCAGGTTGGCGACTTCGGCCACATATTTGGACAGGCTCGTGAGCTCCCGCAACTGTTCCGAAGCCAGTACCGAATACCCCATCTTGAGCTGCAAGGCCGGGATGATGCTCGTGAGATCCGCATTGCCAACTCGCTCTCCGTACCCGTTGATGGTGCCCTGGATCTGAACGCATCCCCCACGCACCGCGGCCAAGGAGTTGGCCACCGCGCAGGCGCTATCGTTGTGGACATGAATCCCGAGCCGGCCCGGTATGCGGCGACTGGCGGCCGCTACGATCGCCTCGATGTCCCAGGGCAAACTGCCCCCATTGGTGTCGCAGAGGACCAGGAAGTCCGCACCGCTTTCTGCCGCAGACTGCAAGGTCGCTAGGGCGTAGTCCGGGTTTGCCTTGTAGCCGTCGAAATAGTGTTCCGCATCGAAGATCACCTCGAAACCGCGTTGCTTCATGAACGCCACGCTGTCTCGAATCATCGCCAGATTTTCTTCCAGCGTGGTGTTCAACACGCTACTGACCTGGAAGTCCCAACTTTTCCCGACCAGCGCCACGGCAGGTGTACCGGCACTGATCAGGGCGGCCAGATTCCGGTCCTCCTCACAGCGGCTGTGCTTTCGCCGGGTGCTGCCGAATGCCACCACCCGGGCCTGTTGGAGCCCGATGCCTAGGACTCGGTTAAAAAATTCGGCATCCTTCGGATTGGATCCGGGCCAACCGCCTTCGATGTAGTGGATCCCGATCCGATCCAGCCGCCGCGCGATCGCCAGCTTGTCCTCACAGGAAAAGGAAACCTCCTCCCGCTGGGAGCCATCGCGGAGCGTGGTGTCGTACAGGAAAAGTTGAGCCATTCTCATCCCCCTTGTTAAGCCGTCAGCGGCATTGATGATCTGCTAATAGCGCTCAGGAGTCCCTCGCACGACGGAGCCAAGCAAGGTGACCTAAGCTGATATTTGAGGCGCCCACGCGGGCATTGTACTGCTCCCCCGAACTCGCCAACAGCGGTCGATTCAGAAAACTCACGACATCGCTGAAGGCTGCCTTCCAGAACGGCAGGTAGCATCCGATCGGACCCAGTCGGCGGACGGATGAAACCTACATCACGAGCGAGGGACAGTAGAAATCTCTCTGTCGCGTGGTCGAGAAAGATGAGTTAAAGAATCGACTCTCTACTCACCGAATGCCACCCGCTGTCCAGCGATTTACGCTGGAAGCGCAAACAAATGGATTCATCCTGATCGTCCAAACTTCTGTCTTTGCCGGCATGATCTCCTGATCAAGCCTCAGCGGTTTCCTGCTTCAACGATGCTAGATCGATAACGAAGCGGTACTTTACATCACTCTTGAGCATGCGTTCGTACGCGTCATTGATCTTTTGGATGGAAATGAGCTCGATATCCGAGACGATGTCGTGATCGGCGCAGAAGTCGAGCATTTCCTGCGTCTCCTTGATCCCACCAATGAGCGAGCCGACCAGCCGTCGGCGCCTGAAGATCAGGTTGGCGACACCGGGCGACGGATGCGGCGTATCCGGAACCCCGACCAAGCACAGCGTGCCGTCGCGCTTGAGCAGCTCGATATAGGCGTCCAGGTTATGCGATGCGGCCACGGTATCGAGGATGAAGTCGAAGCTGTTGATGTGCTTGTTCATCTCATCGGAATTCTTCGAAATCACCACTTCCTCGGCACCGAGCCGCTTGGCGTCTTCGGCCTTGCCCGGGGAAGTCGTGAACAGCACCACATGCGTGCCGAGCGCATGGGCGAACTTCACGCCCATGTGGCCCAAGCCGCCGAGTCCAACGATTCCGACCTTCTGGCCCTTGCCTACCTGCCAGTGGCGCAACGGCGAATAAGTGGTGATGCCCGCGCACAAGAGCGGCGCAGCGGCGGCGAGATCAAGCTTCTCGGGTAGGTGCAGTACGAAATGCTCATCGACTACGATCAAATTGGAGTACCCGCCATAGGTCATCTGCCCCGTGTGCTTGTCGGGACTGTTATAGGTCAAAGTAAATGCGTTCTGACAGTACTGCTCCAGATTCTCGCGACAGTCAGGGCAATTGCGGCACGAATCGACCATGCACCCCACGGCGGCCAGGTCGCCCGCTTTGAAGGTTTTCACCTCGTCGCCGACCGCCATCACCCGTCCGACAATCTCGTGCCCGGGTACCACTGGGTAGACGGTATTCTGCCATTCGCTGCGGACCGTATGGAGATCCGAATGGCAAACCCCGCAGTAGAGGATTTCGATTTGCACATCGTGTGGATCCGGCTCACGCCGCTCGAAGTTGAACGGACCCAGCGGCGTGGTCGCACTGTGCGCGGCATATCCGATGGTCTTGATCATGGAGAACTCCTTCATTCCATTTCCTTAGAGGGACCACGTTTTGGAGGGTTTGTTCGATTTACTTCCAGGCTTCCCTGCATACAATGATTTGCCCGCGGCCTGTGCCCAGACAAGGAGGCAGTGCTCGCCGCCTTCCGGCTACCGTGGAGCCAGGGTCAAGCCAACCGGCTGAGTGGACCGCCCCGATTTTCCCGGAGACTGTTTACGTTGAGTCAGGCCGCTCTGGCCGCCCCTACCCGTTGGCGATCATACGCCTGTTCCAACTCCGCTGGCAGCACGTGGCCGATCGGTTCCAGCAACCGATGGTGATTGAACCAATCGACCCATTCCAGGGTGGCGTACTCGACCGCGTCGAGATGCCGCCAAGGCCCTCGCCGGTGAATCACTTCCGCTTTGTATAGCCCGATGATGGTTTCGGGCCAAGGCGTTGTCGTACGAGTCGCCGATGCTGCCTACCGAGGGCACAACGCCCGCTTCGGTGAGGCGTTCGGAATAGCGGATCGAGAGGTATTGGCTCCCCCGATCGCTGTGATGCACGACACCAGCGGCACCAGAACGCGCCCAAAGGGCCTGCTCCAAAGCATCCAGGACGAGATCGGTATTCATCGACCTCGCGACCCGCCAGCCGACGATCCGACGCGGACACATCCACGACGAAAGCCGTGTCGACGAAACCCACCCAAGTCGCGACATACGTGAAGTGAGCGACCCAAAGTTGATCGGGCCGGTCCGCCTTGAACTGCCGCTTCACCCGGTCGACCGGCCGATCCAGGCTTTCATCGCTGACAGTGGTCCGGCACGTCTTCCTACGCACGGCGCCCTCGAGGCCCAGCGAGCGCATCAGGCGCTCCACCGTGCAGCGGGCCACCGCGATGCCTTCGCGTTCGAGTTGCTGCCAGACCTTGCGCGCACCGTAGACAGAGAATCGGTTCGACCCCCATAGGCGACCCGATGGGCGTCGATGAACACCACCCTCATTTCGGTCGGCGGTCGAGCTCCGCCTGGGCGAAAAAAGCCACCGCCTTGCGCAGGATCTCGTTGGCCCGTTTAAGCGCGCGGTTTTCCCGCTCCAATGCCTTGAGCCGATCGTGCTCCGAACCGCTCACGCTGCCCCCCTTGCCCTGAGTCGCGTTCCGTCCGACGCACCCATTTGCGCAACGTTTCCGCGGCGCAGCCCATCTTACCCGCAATCGAGCCGATCGCCGCCCACGGCGATTCGTACTCCTCTTGATGTTCAAGAACCAGGCGGACCGCCCGTTCGCGGACTTCCGGTGAAAACTTCGATGACTTCTTCATGACCCCATCCTTATATGGACTCCTCCGGGGTTGCAAGTAACGATGGGCAGGGTACGATGCTGGCTTGCGTCCTTATATCCGGCCTGTTGACGAGGGGCGTTGATTGTTCTCTGGCCCGCAAGGTAAATTCGCGCACCGGGTTCTCAAACTCTCAAACGGCTGTTCCGAAGCCGGAGGATGGAACGGAATGCACCGGTGCCGGTCGGACCTGATCGCCCTTGCTCACTGCGACTTGCAAAACCGTGGATAGCCTCCTTGGCGAAATATTCACTCTCTCAGCTGGCAGCGGCCACGGACCGACAGCATTCGCCGTTGGTTAGCATCGCCCAGAGAATTCGCACATTCTTGTTGGCGACAGCCACTACCGCTTTGTTGTGGACACGGCGTTGGACCAGGGCCGCAATCCACCGGCTGCGCGAATCATCCTTGCCGAGGGCCGAGCGCACTGCCGCACGGGCGCCATGCACGAGCAGGGTATGCAGGTAGGTATCGCCGCGCTTGGTCATGCTCCCCAACCGCCGTTCTCCGCGCTCGAGTGTTCTTGGGGGTCACACCAATCCGGGCTGCCATCTGTCGGCCACTACGGAAACAGCGGGCGCCGCCCACCTGGGCCACGACGGCACTCGCCGTGATCGGCCCGGTGCCTTCCGCAGCGGCGATCTGTTGGCAAGCTGCCGCCATTCCTGCCATAACCCTGCCAATAGATCGCGGAAATAGCCGGTCACCTCGCCCGTGGCAACTCGCTCCAGCACGTCCTGGAGTAATACGGATCTGAAGAAGTTCTCGGACATCAAACGCTCTCCCGAGCGGCTTTGATCCAGGCGAAGTCGCACAGGCGCCTCAGCCGAGTGGGATCGTCCGCCCGGGTATTCCAGGCCATAGCCACCGCGTCGTCGAGCACAGCTTGATCGGCCTAGACCCGGTTGCTCAAGTGCCGCTGACGCAATTCATGCCAGAGGCCCCCGGCCGGGTTGAGTTCGGGGGCGCGCACGGGCAGGGGCAACAACGTCAGGTTGTCCGGCCTCCTCAGCGCTGGAGACATGTGCCAGCCGGCCTGATCGAGCACCAAGACGGCGTGCACACGGGCGGCGAGTTGCCGCCTCAAGGCGTCCAACGGCACCTGGCTTGCCGCCGTGTTCGCCACCGGCATGAGCCAGGCGTTGGTCTCGCCGGTAGCCGGACACCTGGCGCCGAAGAGATACCCGGAGCGGTACTTCGTGCGTCGGGGCCGGCGTGTAGGCGGGCCAGAAAAGCCGCCTCGTGCTCGTGCGGCAGGTGAGTCGGGCGGCCCGAGCGTGGCCGATCCGCAAGCCCCCCCTAGTGTCCTGTCCCAATAATCCGTAGCATAAATCTTGCTTGGTCTTCGGGTATCTTGACTTGAGGAGATACCCGATGCGAAAC
>Ga0206093_100100_pt1 | contig 13435 bp, 10 predicted proteins | sample S1v_2013CmetaT_FD_197215 | JGI IMG/M metagenome (GOLD analysis project Ga0206093, IMG submission 197215) | Metatranscriptome of soil microbial communities from Anza Borrego desert, Southern California, United States - S1+v_20-13C (Metagenome... | ecosystem: Environmental > Terrestrial > Soil >...
GGCGCGTGCCGCCGGAAAATCCGCACGGACCGAGAAAGCGAAGGCGGGCACATAGCCGAACTCCGGGTTGATGGCATGGAATATTTCCAGACTCGGATTGCCGCTGCCGGTCCGGTCGTCTCGGCCGAACAGGTCTTTTCGCTCCACGTCTCCGAACACGAACGGCACCATGACCCGGAACAGCCAGCGTGGCGTGAAAAAGCCTTCAATAGCGGGGCTCAGCACAAACTGATCCTGATGCTCGCGGGTTCGGAGATAATGGAAGGTGTTCTGAATCTGACGCGTTTGATCGGCGATCGGGAAAGCGTCTTCCAGTTCCACCGGCAAGCCCGGTTCCAGATTCCTGATCTCCTCGCTTCTCTCGTCAGAAAAGAGCGCCGGGCAAAAAACCGCCAATTGCACGAACCCCATGAGGCCGATCCGTTGGCACAACGATCTCATCGTCAGGGCCCATCCTTAAACTCTGAATTTAAACCCGACCGGAGCCGAGCCATGCCGCTAGCGAAAGCATACGGGCTCATGCGTATTTTCCGTTTCCGTGCGGACGTTCGTTAATGGCATTGTGGAACTCCCTGAGCGGTTTCGTGATCAGCTCGATTCCTTCAACTGACGGTGCTGACTCTCGTGGCGATATGGCCGACCTCGTTATGGGCTCTGGGCCTGATGCTGATTCAGCTTTATGCGGGGAAACGCCGCATCCTGCAAGGCATTTCGCGCAGCCGGTGGTTATCCAAGGCCGGTGGAGGCCGGTGACCCGACCATGAGATCGCCGGAGCGACCCGTCACCATCGTCGTGCTCCTCGGAGTCTCGGGCTCCGGAAAAACGACCATCGGTCAGCAGCTCGCCGCACGTCTCCGCTGGCCGTTCTTCGATGGGGACGATTTCCATCCCGAGCAGAACATCGCGAAAATGGCACAGCATCAGCCGTTGACGGATGCGGACCGGGAACCCTGGCTCGAGCGGCTCGCCGAGCTGATCGAAACCTCCATCGACACGGGGCGTTCCGCCGTCATTGCCTGCTCCGCGCTCCGGCAAACCTATCGGGACCGGCTTGCGCGCGGATATCGCGAGGTGGTTTTCGTGTACCTGAAAGGTTCCTTCGAGCTCATTCGTGACCGGCTCCTGCACCGGCGCGGACATTTCATGCCGGCCGACCTTCTTCCCAGCCAATTCGCGGCACTCGAGGAGCCCGCCGATGCCATCACGATCGACATCCGCACCCCGCCGGCAGCCATCGTGGAGACCATCGTCCGCTGCCTCGAAGACCGATGGGTTGCCCTTCCGCGAAATACTTAAGTAATTTCAACGGCCGGCGCGGCTTGCCGTTCATGTCGCCCCTCCCTACAATCGTAAGCTTGTCCATCATCCGGTTATCAGGGAGAAGATTATGCTGATGTTGTCTGTTGCGGTTTTTACCTTAGTGGCAATCATGGGGGCGGGTATGGGAATCGATGCCTTCAAGGGACGAGGCAGCCCCCGGTTGTTCGCCCTGATACATGGCGGCTTCGCGCTGTTCGGATCGATTCTGGTGATCATGGTCGCGTTGGAAGGTAACACCGATCTTTATCTCGTTGTCGGCCTGGCGCTCGTCATTATCGCCGCCGGACTGTACATCTCGTTTCAACGAGCCAAAGGCATTCAGCCCAGAGCCCTGGTTTTATTGCACGGCGGAACGGCCGCCGCGTGCTATGCGCTCCTGGCCTATTACGCGTTGCGCCCTTGATCTCAAACCGTCGGCATCTTGGATTCGCGGCGCCGACCGTAGCTGTTATCACAATCGATTCTTAAGATCTCGGGTTAAAATACCCGCTGACCATGCTTTTGACACCCCCGCTTAGTCTTTACATCCACCTACCCTGGTGTGTGCGGAAATGTCCCTATTGCGACTTCAACTCGCATGTGGCGGACACCATGCTGCCCGAACGCGAGTACGTGAAAGTATTGCTCACCGATCTCGAACAACAATTACCCTCCGTCGAGGGGCGCCAGGTAGAGACGATATTCATCGGCGGCGGCACCCCGAGCCTGTTCAGCCCGAGCGCGATTCACGATCTATTGGAAGGAGCTCGTTCGCGGCTCGACATAGCGGCCGACGCCGAGATCACGATGGAAGCCAATCCGGGAACGGTAGAAATCGCGAAGTTCAGAGGGTTTCGCGAAGCCGGGGTGAACCGTTTGTCGATCGGCATCCAGAGCTTTCATGATGCGCATCTGAAAAAGCTGGGCCGCATCCACGACAGCCGGGAGGCACGGCTGGCTGCGGAAATCGCCTGCGAAGCCGGATTCGACAATTTCAATCTCGACCTCATGTTCGGCCTGCCGGACCAAACGGTAGACCAAGCGCTGACCGACGTTCGAACCGCAATCGGTTTGAGACCGACCCATATCTCGTTCTATCAGCTCACCCTGGAACCTAACACCGTGTTTCACAAATACCCCCCGCACCTACCGGAGGACGACCGCATCTGGACCATGCAGCAAAGCTGTCAGGCGCTTTTGGCGGATCACGGCTATCGCCAGTACGAGGTGTCCGCCTATGCGCAGGCAGGGCGCCGCTGCCGACACAATCTCAATTATTGGCGCTTCGGGGATTATTTAGGCATCGGCGCGGGCGCTCACGGCAAGATCACAAACGCCGCCCAGCAAACGGTAACGCGGACCTGGAAGATCAAACACCCGCAGCACTATCTCGAGTTCGCCGGCCGGCCGGACCGGCAGGGCGGGCAGGCCGCAGTCCCGCAAGGCGACTTGCCGTTCGAATTTCTGATGAATCATCTGCGCCTCCGGGAAGGCTTCGCCGAAGTAGCCTTCGGCGAACGCACCGGATCGCCCTTGGAGGCGCTCGAACCGGAACTTTCCGGCTGCATCGCCGCCGAATGGCTCGAACGGCATGACGGCGTCATTCGCTGCACCGACGCCGGCTGGAATTTTCTGGATAATGTGTTGCAGCGTTTTCTGACATAACCCTTCACGTTTATGCGCGCCCCATCCTCGCCAAGCCCGCTGGCTACGACAAAGCCCGCCGACTCGCTCGTCCGCCCGACGCTCGAGGATCTGATCCGCCTCAGCCAGCCCGCGGCCGGGCTGACGCTGGCCCGCCCGACCGTTCGCGCCTTGCAGAGCGGACAGTATCTCTCGGCGTTCAAAGGGCGCGGCATGGAGTTCGACGAAACCCGGCCTTATACCCAGGGCGACGATGCGCGGAATCTGGACTGGCGGGTCACGGCGCGCACCGGCAAGCCGCATACCAAGCTTTTCCGCGAAGAGCGCGAACGCCCGGTATTCCTGACGGTGGACTATCGATCGGCGATGTTTTTCGCAACCCGCGGCATGTTCAAATCGGCCATGGCTTCCCGGCTCGCCGCACTCATCGCCTGGAGCGCCCGCCGGCACGGCGACCGGATCGGCGGACAGATTTTCTCCGAAGCCGAAAGCGTCGAATTCAAACCGGAGCACGGGCACCGCGCAGTGCTGCGACTCCTCAAAACGCTGGTCGACCAGGCGAATTCCCAAACCGTCGGCGTATCGGAAATCGCCTTGCAAGACGCCCTGGCACGTCTGCCTCGCCATGCCCGTCCGGGCAGCCTGGTGTTCGTGTTCAGCGATTTCCGGCATCTGACTGCTGCCGGCGAAATCAGCTTGAGCCGGTTGTCGCGCCACTGCGATCTGGTGCTGGTATTCATTTTCGACCCTTTGGAGCAACACTTGCCCTTGGGTCCCCACCGGTTCAGCGATGGGCGCCGCGATATCTTGTTGAATGCCGATGTGCGAACCGCCGACGCCTACGAACGCTCGTTCCAGGCCCGCGAAGAACGCTTGCTCGAACTGGCCCGCCGGCACGGCATCCGCCTCGTCCCCTGCCGCACCACGGACGAGCCTTTCCTCGTATTGCAGCAGAGCAGCCGCCCATCGCTTTTCCACGCTTGAGTATGGAACCCTTGCCGTTACGCGATATTCACCTGCCGGATCCGATAAGCTGGTGGCCGCCCGCCATCGGCTGGTGGATCGTATCGGCCGCGGCCCTTTTGCTGATCGTGACAGCGGTAGGGCTGGTTCGCCGCTGGCGGCGGGTCACGGTGGCAAAGCTCGCTTTGCGGGAACTGGACGCGCTACAAACGGATACCACGCTGACGACGGCCGAGAAACTGAGAAAATTGTCCGTTCTGCTGCGCCGGGCCGGCTTGAGCGCCTTTCCCCGAGAAGAGGTGGCGGGACTTACCGGCGAGGCTTGGCTGGAATGGCTCGACCGTCCGCTCAAGACGCCGCGCTTTTCTCAAGGTGCCGGCCGAGCACTGCTGGATGCGCCTTATCGTCCGGCGGGCAAAGCGGATATGGACGGCTTGATGGCGCTTTGCCGTGACTGGCTTAAAACCCTGCCTCAAACCGTCGTGCCAGCTCGAAAAACCACGGCCCCCAAGCGCACGTCGACCAAGCCATGATCGAATTCGCCTGGATCTGGGTCTTTCTGGTTTTGCCCCTGCCCTGGCTGGTCCGCCGCTGGCTGCCCGCGGCGCCGGAGCAGGGCCATGCCGCGCTCCGGATGCCGTTTATCGAGGAGCTTGAATGCCTTCCCTCGAGCCAAGGCATCAAGCGGGCTAAGCCCTATGCTCTCTGGATCGCCGTCGCCAGCTGGGTGTTGCTGGTTAGCGCGGCGGCACGCCCGCAGTGGCTCGGCGAACCCATCGAGCAAGCCGTGAGCGGCCGCGATCTGATGCTGGCGGTCGATCTTTCCGGCAGTATGGAGATCGAGGATTTTTTCCTCCATGGCCGGTCGGTGGATCGCCTCACCGCCACCCAATGGGTGGCCGGCCAGTTCATCGAACGGCGCGTAGGCGACCGCATCGGTTTGATCCTGTTCGGCGAACAGGCCTACTTGCAAGCCCCTTTGACCTTCGACCGCACCACGGTGCATATCCTGCTGGACGAGGCCGTCATTGGGCTCGCCGGCGACAAGACCGCCATCGGCGACGCCATCGGTCTCGCCGCCAAGCGGCTTAGGGACAATCCCGCCGAGCAGCGGGTGCTGATACTGCTCAGCGATGGCGCCAACACCGCCGGGGCGGTCTCGCCCCTGCAGGCGGCCGAACTCGCGGCGCGCGAGAAGCTCAAAATTTACACCATAGGGGTCGGCGCCGATCAGATGGTGGTCAACGATCTTTTCGGCACGCGGCGCGTGAACCCGTCCCAGGATCTCGACGAGGAAACCATGAACGCCATCGCCGAAAAAACCGGCGGGCGTTATTTCCGTGCACGGGATACCAACGAGCTAGAGCAAATCTACGCGCTGTTGGACGAACTGGAGCCGGTGGAGCGGACCAAGCACTTCTATCGGCCGCGGACTGAGCTCTATCCGTGGCCTCTGGCTGCCGCGCTACTGTTGGCGGGCATGTTGGCCGTAACCAAACTGCGCGAATGAGATGCCGTGAAAAAACCTACTTTGCGGCTCGCGACGGTTTTTTCGACATCAGCGAGTCCATGAATCGCGACGACGATTGCCAATGACCGACTTTCATTTTTTGAGGCCCTGGTGGCTTTTGGCCGTCCTTCCGCTCGCGGCGCTCCTTTGGGGGCTTTACCGGCGCCGCCGGAGCACCGGAGACTGGAAGGACATCTGCGATGCCGCGCTGCTGCCCCATGTGCTCATCGGCGGGGACGGCCGAGCGAGCCGTCATCCGTTGTTCATCGCCGCCCTGGGCGGTTTGCTTGGCATCCTGGCTTTGGCAGGACCGGTTTGGGAGCGGCTGCCCGCGCCCGCTTTCCGCAACATCGCCGCCGTGGTCATCGTACTCGATCTGTCTTCGGCCATGGATGCCGCCGACCTCAAGCCGAACCGCCTGGAGCGCGCCCGGTACAAGATTGCCGATATTCTGAAGGCGCGCAAGGATGGCCAAACCGCCTTGGTCGTCTATGCGGGCGATGCATTCACGGTCACGCCGCTGACCAACGATGCGGCCACCATCACCGCGCAGCTCTTCGCCCTCGGCACCGGCTTGATGCCGGTCCAGGGCGAACGCATCGATCTGGCCCTGGAGTCCGCCGCTCGCCTCTTGCGGCAAGCCGGCTTGCGATCCGGCGATATCTTGCTCGTCACCGCCGGAGAACGGGCGGCCGAAGCCGAAGACGGGGCACGCCGACTAAAAGCCGACGGCTACCGTCTCTCTGTGCTGGGTGTCGGCACCGAAGCGGGGGCACCGATACCCTTGCCCGAAGGCGGATTTTTGAAGGACGGAATCGGCAATATCGTGGTTCCGCGGCTCGATACCGACGCACTGAGGAAATTGGCCCGGACCGGGGGCGGCATCTACCGAGATCTCACCGCCACCGCGGGCGATCTCGATGCACTGTTAGGCTTTTTCGAACAGCATGCCGCCACCGATACGCAGAACGAAAAAACCCTGAACGTGGATCAGTGGAAGGAAAACGGCGTTTGGCTGCTGCTGGCCCTCCTGCCGCTGGCGGCCTTGTCGTTCCGGCGCGGATGGCTCGCTGCCGGACTGTTGGTTCTGGCAATCCCGGTTCCGAACGACGCCCAGGCGCTCGACTGGCACAACCTGTGGCAGACGCCCGACCAGCAGGCCCAACAAGCCTTTCGGGACGAGAATTATGACAAGGCGGCCAAAAAATTCGAAAATTCCGAATGGAAAGCTGCCGCGCAATACAAAGCCGGACGCTATGAGGAATCGGCCAAGACCCTAGAGGGATCGAATTCGGTGAGCGGCTATTACAATCGCGGCAACGCCTTGGCCCGTCAGGGACGCTATCAGGAGGCCATCAAGGCCTATCAGAAAGCTCTGGAGCTCGACCCCAAACACGCGGACGCCCGCTACAACAAGGAGCTTGTCGAAAAGGCCTTGGAAAAGCAGAAAAAGCAGCAGGAAGAACAGCAGAAAAATCCCAAAGATTCGGGCTCGGAATCCGAATCCAAGTCCTCGCAATCGCCACAGGGGCAAACGGGGGGGCGAGATCAGAAAAGCGATAGTGGCGAGCCGCGCAAACAAGCGGGCAAGGAGCAGGACGCCCAGCTGCAGAACGACGGCTCGAACGGCGATACCAATTCGCCCGAAAGCTCCGACACCGCCTCCGGATCGGAAAGCAAGACGCAAACGCAAAATCGGCCGGGTGACGAAAAGAAGCCCGAGAACGCATCCGAACCGCAACAAGCTGCGGGCCAAGCTCAGGAGCGGCAGCCGAACGAGCGCAACGGGAAAGATACCGCCGCCGCGGCAGCGGAAACGGAAAAGACCGACGAAACCCGACAGGCCGAGGAGCAATGGCTGAGGCGAATCCCCGACGATCCCGGCGGCCTTCTGAAACGCAAGTTTTATTATCAGTATCGTCAACGACAACGAACTCAAGGCGCGGAGCCGAGGCCATGAGCGTATTCTTCTTCTCGTACCCATGTTTTCTTGGGCCACATCGCTCTGGCCCGAGGCGTATCGCGGTCTTGGGTTTCACGCGGGGATGGCCCGCTTTACGTAGGCTGATTCGCCTGCTGCCCCTGATCTTCCTGTTCCATGCCGGAATGGTTTCGGCTGCGGCGATCAGCGTAACCGCCGACCGCAATCCGGTGCCGCTGAACGAGTCCTTCACGCTGGTCTTCTCGGCGGAAAAAACGCCGGACGACGATCCGGACTTTACGCCTTTGAAAAAGGACTTCCATGTTCTCGGCCAAGCGCAAAGCAGCCAGATTTCGATCATCAACGGCCGTTACAGCAAGCGGACGGAATGGCAAGTCACCGTCATAGCGAAGCGGGAAGGCGCGCTGACCGTCCCGCCGATCGCCTTTGGAGCCGACCGCTCCGAACCCTTGACTCTTCAGGTCACCGGATCGCCGCCCCCGATGACGGGCGGCGACGGCGAGGATCTTTTTCTCGAAGTCGAGGCCGAGCCGAAGAACCCCTATGTCCAGGCGCAGGTGATCTATACGGTTCGGGTATTGAGCCGCATCCATTTCAGCGGCGCGAATCTCAGCGAGCCCTCGGCCGACAATGCCTTGATTCAAAAGCTCGGCGACGATCGGCGCTATAACACCTACCGTAACGGCGTTCAGTACACGGCGATCGAACGAAAATATGCGATTTTCCCGCAGAAAAGCGGGACGTTCCTTTTGGAACCGTTGACCCTCGAAGCACGGAGTGCGGCCAGCGGAAGGTCCGTTTTCAACCAGTTTTTCAATCATTCGACCCGCATTTTGAGGGCCCATTCCGATTCGGTGAGATTGGATGTCCAACCGATCCCGGTGGCATTTTCCGGCAAACATTGGCTGCCGGCGGAACACCTCGAAATCGAGGATTCATGGTCGCAGAACGCCCCTCAAGCCGCGGTAGGCGAACCGATCACCCGAACCATCACAGTGCGCGCCGACGGAGCGACGGTAGGGCTGTTGCCCGAACTGGAGCCGCAAGCGTCCCGGCAATCCCCCTCGGATATCAAGCGCTACCCCGATCAACCGCTGCTGAACGAGGAAAAACTGACAACCGGCCTTGCCAGCGTCCGGCAGGAAAAAATCGCGCTGATTCCTGCGCGTTCCGGGACTTACCGGCTTCCGCCGATCGAAATTCCCTGGTGGAACACCAAGACCGAGCGGATGGAGATCGCCCGGCTTCCCGAGCGCACGTTGACCGTGTTGCCAGGGGCGCAAGCGCCGGAAACCGCTCCACCCCGCGTGCCGACAACCGGTCCGGAACGGTCAGCCACTCCGGCACGACCGGAATTTTCGCCTCTGGGCAAGGCGCAACCCGCCAGCGGGATGTGGTTTTGGCTGGCCCTGCTATTCGGACTGGGTTGGCTCGGAACTGCCGTGGCCTGGTGGCTCAACCGGAAGCCGCGGAAAATGCCGGCCTCTCGGTTACCGGACAATTCCCAATCCGAGCGCTCCGCCGCGGACGCTCTGAGAACAGCCTGCCAGAAAAATGATGCCGCGGGAGCGCGCCAAGCCCTATTGGATTGGGCGAGACAGCGTTGGCCGTCGGCTTGCCCGATGGGTTTGGAAGATCTGGAGGGCCGCTGCAGCGGCGAATTGGGTCGTGAGATCGAGCGGCTTAACCGGGCACTTTACCGAAACCCGGAATCGGGTTGGCAGGGGCAACTCCTTTGGGCGACTTTCCGGTCTGATCCGGTTACCCTATCCAAGGCGAGCGATCCGTCCGGAGCCGCGGACCTCGAGCCTTTATACAAGCTCTAGCCCGCATTTACGTGGACAAAATTTGTACGATGGATGAATACCGGAAACGACTCGATACGACTGGACGATGACGGTTTGAAATCGCCGGAGGCTATTCCAGCCATGGTGGGCATCGGGGCTTCGGCGGGAGGCCTAAACTCGCTGCTGGATCTTTTTCAAGCCATCGAGCCCGGCATCGGCTTCGCCTTCTTGATCGCCCAGCATTTATCGCCCGATCATGACAGCAAGCTGGCGGAAATCCTGGCCAATACCGCCAAATTGCCGGTCATGGAAGCGCGTGAAGGAATGAGGATACAGGCGGATCATGTTTATGTCATTCCGCCGGATGCGGATATCAGCGTCTCCGTCGGTTGCCTGAGGCTTCAGCGCCGCCAGGGATGTTCGCCACCTCATCTGCCGGCCGATCATCTGTTTCGCTCCCTGGCTCGTGAGCTGGGAAAAGAGGCCATTGGCATCGTGCTGTCGGGAACCGGGTCGGACGGGGCCAAGGGGCTTAAGGCGATCAAAACCGGTGGCGGAGTCGCGTTTGCGGAAGATCCGTCCTCGGCCCGATTCGATGGAATGCCGCGCAGCGCCATCAGCATGGGATGCGTCGACTACGTATTGCCGCCCAAAGAGATCGCCCGGGAACTCGCAAACCTCGGCCAACTGGCCGGGACCGCCGGCAACTTGGAGACCCTGGCGATTCGGGAACAGGATCTGAAGCAAGTGTTCCGCACCGTTCTCGCGACTTGCGGGCTCGATTTCAGCCAGTACAAACGCAAAACCATTTTGCGGCGGCTCATGCGGCGAATGGGGCTCAACAAGATCCACAGCCTCTCCGATTATCTCGCCCTGTTGCAGAGCCAACCCGCCGAAGTCGAGGCGCTATGCCAGGATTTTTTGATTCGAGTTACCGCGTTCTTTCGGGACCCCGAGACATTTCGAGGATTGAAGCAAGAAGTCTTTCCGCGTCTGCTGCAAGGCCGGTCTCCGGACAATCCGATCCGGATTTGGGTGCCCGGTTGCGCGACCGGCGAGGAGGCTTATTCCATCGCCATGACGCTCCTCGAATTTCTGGACGAGCAAAAGGTCAACGTTCCGATCCAGATTTTCGGCAGCGACATCAATCCACAGGCTATCAGCCTGGCGCGGGCGGGCCGCTATCCCGAAAACGTCAGACTTCATATCTCCGAAAAGCGGCTCGGGCGTTTCTTCATCCGGACCGACGGGCATTATCAGATCATTCCGGCGATCCGGGAATCGTGCGTCTTTGCCGAACATAACGTGGCGCAAGATCCGCCCTTCTCTAAACTCGATCTGATCAGCTGCTGCAATCTCCTGATTTACCTGGATCCGGAATTGCAGAGACAGGTCATGTCGACCTTTCATTACGCGCTCAATCCGGGTAAATTTCTCGCGCTCGGCCCTTCCGAAAATATCGGCCCACATGGTTCGCATCTCTTCGAACCTTTAAATAAGAATTGGAGCATTTACGTGCGGAAGAACATTCCCGGACGAATGTTGCTGGACTTCGGCGGGAAAGAACAGAGGATACTTCAGCCTGAAAAGACGTTGGCAGAGCCCCCTGCGCCACTCCAAAACCCCGGATTGGTCCAGCGGCAGGCCGACAACATCCTGCTTGCACGCTACGTTCCGGCCGGAGTACTGGTCGATGACGATCTGAACGTCCTCCAGTTTCGCGGCCATACCGGATTTTTTCTCGAGCACCGGCAAGGATCGGCGAGCTTAAATCTGAAAAGCCTGACTCAGACCTATCTTTTTATCGAGCTGTCGGAAGCCGTTCAGGAGACGCGGTCGACCGGGCAGCCCGCCAGACGGGAAAACATCCGCATCAGCGGCGATGGCGAAGAACGGTATATTCGATTCGAGGTATTGCCGCTCAACGACGCTGAAGGCGCCGCACAATACTTCTTGATTCTCTTCGAAAATTCGCCGTCCCGGCTTCGAATCAGTGCCCCGGCCGAGTGGCTTCGCCGGATGTCCTCGGTTCTGGCGCGACAAGTGGGCCTGTTCAAGTCCACGCAGGCTGGAGAGCAATTCCAATTTTCGGAGCTGAGACGAGAGCTCGACGCCACGCAGCGCCACTTGCAATTCGTTGTCGAGGCCCATAACGCTTGCCAGGAAAAACTGAGATCGCTGGAAGAAGAACTCTTGTCCGCGCATCAGGAATTCCAGAGTACGAATGAAGAGCTCGAAACCGCCAAGGAGGAATTGCAGTCCGCCAACGAGGAACTGGCTACGGCAAACGAAGAGCTGAGGGTCAGCAACCACGAGCTGAGCCTGGTCAATCTCACCTTGAAGAACGCGCAAGACTTTAACGAGGCTATTCTGGGAACCATGCGCGACGCTTTGGTGGTGCTCGATCGGGATCTTCGGGCAAAGCGCGCCAATCGGGCCTATTTCGAGATGTTTCGGACCAAGCCGGAGGCCATCCAGAATAATTGTCTCTACGACACCGGCAACGGCTTTTGGGACAGGCGGGAAATCAAAGAGCTTCTCCAGCGTGTGGCGCAGGGCGGAAGGACCCTAGAGAACTATGAGGTCGTCCAAGCGCATCCCGAAATCGGCGAACGCATTCTGAATCTGAGTGCCTATAAACTGCTCGGGGAGGATCATCTGAACGATCTGGTCCTCCTGACGATTCAAGATATCACCGAGCGGCGCGGCATCGAGGCCGCCCTGCGGCAGCGAAGCGAAATTCTCGACCAGGCCCACGAGGCCGTTCTGATGTGGGATCTCGGCGGCACGATCCGCTATTGGAACCGTGGCGCCGAGGAACTGTACGGATACAAGCGTTCCGAGGCTATCGGGCAAGTCAGCCACGCCTTGCTGAAAACCGAACGCGGCATCAGCTCCGAGGAGTTCGAGCGCATACTCGCCCGAGACCGGCAATGGGCCGGGGAAGTGATTCATACCACCCGTACCGGAAACCGAATCGCCGTCGACAGCCGTAACACGGTCGTGGTCCAGCGCAACAAGCCGCCTCTCGTGCTCGAGACCAATCGCGACATCACCGAGCGCAAGGATATCGAGGAATCCTTGCGCGAGGCCCACAGGCAAAAGGATGAGTTTCTGGCCATGCTCGCGCACGAACTGCGCAATCCTCTCGCACCGGTCCGCAACGGCCTTCACATCCTACAGACGGCCAACCCGGACAAGGTTCCCATCAAGCAGATCCACGCCATGATGGACCGGCAACTCACCAAGCTCACCCGCATCGTGGACGACCTGCTCGATGTGGCGCGCATTACCCGCGGCCAAATCGAGCTGCGTGAAGAAGTGATCGATCTCGTGCCCCTGATCGTCCACGTCTTGGAGATCGTCAGATATCAGCTCGACGCGCGCCGGCACAAGCTCGCTCTGGATCTGCCCGGCCATCCGGTGTTCGTCAGAGTGGACCCCACCCGCATGGAGCAGGTCGTCGAGAACCTACTCTCCAACGCCGCCAAATATACGCCACCGGGCGGTCACATCGAGGTCACTCTCCAGGCCGATGGCAATGAAGTCGTGCTGCGAGTCCACGATGACGGCCGTGGCATCAGTGCCGAGGCTCTGCCGCATATCTTCGACCTTTTCGTGCAGGCGGACAGAGGTTTGGACCGCATGGAAGGCGGACTCGGAATCGGGCTCACGCTGGTACGCCGGCTGGTCGAATTGCACCATGGCCGGGTAGAGGCGAGAAGCGCCGGACTCGGCCTCGGGAGTGAATTTTGGGTATATCTGCCGTTATGGCAGGGGATCGACCAAAATCCGCAAGATACGACCGCTCTTCGATCCGAGCTGGTCTTGGTGCCGCGCCGTGTCCTGATCGTCGACGATAATCACGATGCCGCCGAGAGCACCGCGCTGATCGTCAGCGCCTCCGGACACACGGTCGAGGTCGCTTACGACGGATCTATGGCATTGAATATCGCGGCGAGCTTCAAACCCGAGGTCGCGTTATTGGACATCGGATTGCCTGGAATGGATGGCTATGAGCTGGCCAAGCGCCTTAGGAGCTTGCCCGGTATGGAAAATGCGCTCCTGGTGGCGATCAGCGGCTACGGCACGGAAGAGGATCACCGCGCTTCACAGGCGGCCGGCTTGGACTGCCATTTGGTCAAACCCGTAGATCCCGACACGCTGGCCCGCGTATTGGCCACCGCAGCGGAAAATCTCTGACTTCTCCGAACCCAAGACATCGGTCGATAAGCTCTGATGGCTCTGGTGCGCCAAGGGCATCGGCCGTGTCAGCCCAGGCGCTCGAC
>Ga0206093_100107_pt1 | contig 12744 bp, 9 predicted proteins | sample S1v_2013CmetaT_FD_197215 | JGI IMG/M metagenome (GOLD analysis project Ga0206093, IMG submission 197215) | Metatranscriptome of soil microbial communities from Anza Borrego desert, Southern California, United States - S1+v_20-13C (Metagenome... | ecosystem: Environmental > Terrestrial > Soil >...
AAGGCCAAGAGGCGTTTTGGCGCTCAAGCCGGACGCTCCATATCAACCGGGTGCTGCTTTCGCTGGACAGGGAACAGATTCGGACGGCGGCCCGTGATCCGAAAACGGTGCAGCGGTTTATCGCTACGGCCCATCAACACGGCATCAGGGTGGAACTCTTGCTGGGCGATCCGCATTGGCTACTGCCGGAACTCCGGCCGGATCTGTTGGCCATCATCGGCGACTTGGCCGAACTCCGCTTCGACGGACTGCATCTCGATATCGAGCCGGACCAGCTTGAGCCGAAACCGCCCCGGCCGATGCTGATCGACGAATGGCTGGAAACATTCCGCCAAGCGGCGATACGGTCGCCCTGGCCTGTGGGTGCGAGCATCCATCCGCGCTATCTCGAAAGCGACACATCGATTTGCATTCCATGCGAACTGGAGAAAGCAAAGATCAGGGAACTGGTCGTGATGTATTACGTAGTCAATTACCGGAAGGCGGCGGATCTCATGGAATCCATCATGCGCCGGTATCCCGGTTTGCGTTTCGGTCTGGCGCAGAGCGTCGAGCCGGTTCTGGACGAATCCGAAAGCTACGCCACGCTGCCCATGCCCCGTTTCGAACAAGCCATGTCCTACTTGAGCAAACACTTAAAGGCCGACAACTTCGGCGGCCTCGTTATTCAATCCTGGCAAGACTTGATCCGCTACGCCGATGAAAATCCGCTTTGATCCCCCCGAACGGCAAGACCCCAGCCGTGATCACGGTCTGCGAGTCGAATACGGCGCAACCAAGCGCACCGGCTGGCGTTGGCGCTGGTACCTCATCCTGCTGCTGGTCAGCAGTCCCCTGCTCTATTTATTGTGGACCTTGCTGAAGGATTGGATTTTCGTCGAAGCGCACGGCTATATCACGGTTCCCCAAACGGTCGTGCGTGCCGGTGGCGAGGGGTATATCCAGGAATTGCGGGCCCAGCCGCTGACGTCGGTCGTCGTCGGAACCGTACTTGCGAAACTCGAGAACGAACCGCTTTCCGACCGCCACGAGCGCATTCAAGACGAGTTGCGCTATCTCGAAACCGAGGGTAAGGCATGGCAGGCTCAATCAAACCTCTCGGGAATTCGGCAATTGCTGGCTTTCGCCGAGGAACAGAAACAGTTTTACCGTAAGCGGCTCATACAATACGAGCGGCTGCTCCGACAGGGCGCGGCAACTCAGGCGGAGCTGGCCACGGCCCGCAGCCAGTACCAGAGCTCGCTGGAGCGGCTAGCGGCACTCGAAGACAGCCTCAGACGCGAGAACCGGTTGCCTCCCGAAGCGAAAGACGCTACGGCACGCGTGCGCCAGCTCTCTTTGGACCTGAAGGAGATCGACGATCAGTTGGGACAGCTTTCGATCGTTTCGCCGGCATCGGGTATCGTTACCGAGCTTTTCGCGCAACCCGGCGAATATCTCGCCAAGGGCCATCCGCTCTTGCAGATCGCCGAAACGGAGCACGCCTTCATCACCGCCTACGTGCCTCCCAAATACCTTGATTATGCGGTGATCGGCCAGACGGCAACGGTCAGCCTGCCAAGCGGCGAGCGCATCGAAACGCGTGTGGTCTCCGTCCCCGGCATTACGCAGAAATTGCCGGGAGATGCCGTTACGCCGCTCGAAACCCGTTCTCCGGCCATCGTGGCCCATTTGGCATTGGTCGAACGGGCACCGGTGCGTTTGGTGCGTTTGGTCCATGGGACACCGGTAAGGGTGCGGTTTCACCCGCACCTCACCTCCTCAAGGATTGAGGAAAGCCAGCATGTTCCGCCGGTCCGCCCCTGACGGCAAGGGCTTAGACCTATCCGCGACCCAGGCCGCGATATCGCCCCAAGGCTTGGCGGCGCTCAAATCCCGCAGCAGCAAATGGTAGCCCTGCTCGTAAAGCGCGACGCGGGCAGTCCCGGTTTTCGACAGCTTCTTCAGCATCAGGGAAACTGGCTCTTTGGGGATTACTTGGTCGTGCTCGCCATAGAGGATTAAAACCTCCTCATTCAGCCTCTCCACTCGTGACAAAGCCTCATCCATGAGATTCACCAGTCCGTAAATCGCATCGACTCGCGTCTCTTTTATGACTAGGGGATCGCGTCCGAGTCCACGCAGCATCTCGATATTGTCCGAAGGGAGAATCCCGAGGCTTTCTCCGGTCAGCTGCAGCCAAGGCACGGTACTTACCGAAATCGAAAGCATAACCCGTTGATACCAGGGCATGGTTTGCCTGCCCCATACCGCCGGTGCCGAGAGAATGATTCCGTCGGCCGCAGGCGGCCGTTTCGATGTCATTGCGACGATCGCCAAGGCTCCGCCCATGCTCTCGCCAAGAATGTAAACCGGTTTTCCGGGATGGTTCTCGCCAACCAATCGGGTGAATTGTCTCAGATCGTCGACATAGGCCCCCATCCCCGCCCACAACCCTCTTCCGGGTGCGTTCCCGAAACCTCTCTGATCGTAGGCGTACAAGGCAATCCCGTGCTCGCTCAAATAGCGGCCGGGCATGGCAAAGGCATTGCTGTAATCGTTGAAACCGTGGAGCGCTACGATGACCGCCTTGGCTTTGCCATTATCAGGCAACCAGGATCGCACCGGCAAAACGACGCCGTCCGTAGCGATGAAATGCGCTTTGCGGAGCTGTGGTTCGATGTGATCGGGTCCTGCAGGGTGGATGAGCGGCGTACAGCCGCCGAGCAGCAGGCATGGAAAAAGCACGAAGCAAGGCAAACGAAGAGTTTTCAGAATCATGGCTGGCGGTACAGTTACGGACAAATCCTATATTACCTTTGATCGCGGCGGTTCGCCGAGGTTGCGCATCACTCCATTCACCAAACCGGATATATTGAACACTGTTTATTTTTAACCTAGACTTTCACCTCGGAGGTGAACACTATGCTAAAAAAAATTCTTCGCTGGATTCTCGCCCGACTGTTCCACGTCAAGCTCATCGGTCTCGAAAACTACCAAAAGGCCGGCGCTCGCGTGCTGATCGCCGCCAATCATTCGTCGTATCTCGATCCCATCCTGTTATGGGCGTTTCTGCCGGACGAGGTGACTTTCGCGATCAATACCCACATCGCGCAGCACTGGTGGGTGAAACCGGCGCTCCGGTTCGCCAAGGTGTTTCCGATGGACCCGACGCAGCCCCTTTCGGTAAAAGCGCTGACCCACTATCTCAAAGAAGATCGGAAAGCGGTGATCTTCCCGGAAGGGCGCATCACCGTAACCGGGGCATTGATGAAGATTTACGACGGTGCCGGTCTGATCGCCGAAAAATCCGGCGCGACGGTTCTGCCGATTCGTATCGACGGTACCCAATACACGGTCTTTTCCCGCCTGCAGGGGGTGGTGCGGCTGCGCTGGTTTCCGCCGATCACGCTGAACATTCTGCCGCCGCGGGAAGTGACTCCGCCGTCGGATGTGACTGGCCCCGAGCGGCGGCATCAGGTCGGGCTCATGTTGTCCGACCTGATGAGCGAGATGATGTTCGAGACCAGCCATTACCGGCGGACGGTATTCTCGGCCGTGCTCGACGCACGCAGGATTCACGGCGGCGGACATTGCGTGCTGGAGGACGTACAGCGGAAACCCCTCAGCTATGATCGGCTGATCGCGCAAGTCCTCGCCTTGGGCCGCAAGCTGGCGGAAGAGACGGAAGACGGCGAAACCGTCGGCCTGTTGCTGCCCAATCTGAACGGCACGGTGGCCGCCTTCCTGGGGCTTCAGGTCTACGGGCGAGTCCCCGCCATGCTGAATTTCAGCGCCGGCACCCGTAATCTCCTGTCGAGCTGCGCCACGGCGAAGATCAAAACCGTGGTCACGGCCCGTCGGTTCGTGGCCACGGCCAAGCTGGAGGATGCCGTTGAGGCTTTGTCGGACAAAGCTCGAGTGATTTATCTCGAAGACCTGGGCCGAGAGCTGGGCACCTGGGACAAAGCAAAAGCTTTCCTCGCCGCGCTCACCGCCGATTACTGGTACCGGGGCCAACGCCGTCCGGACGATCCGGCGGTCGTCCTGTTCACCTCGGGCTCCGAGGGCGAACCGAAAGGCGTCGTGCTCTCCCACGCCAACCTGCTCGCCAACCGCGAACAGCTCGCCGCACGCTTCGATTTCAACGCCCAGGACATCATCCTCAACGTCCTGCCCGTCTTTCACGCCTTCGGGCTGACTGCCGGCACGCTGCTGCCGCTGCTGTCGGGCATGCGCCTGTTCCTCTATCCCTCGCCTTTGCATTATCGGATCATTCCGGAGGTGGCCTACGACATCAACGCCACCATCCTGTTCGGCACCAACACCTTCCTCCACGGCTACGCCAAACACGCCCACCCGTACGACTTCTACAGCGTCCGTTACGTCTTCGCTGGCGCGGAAAAGCTGCAAGCCGATACCCGGAAGCTTTGGGCCGAGAAATTCGGACTCCGCGTCCTGGAAGGCTACGGCGCCACCGAGACTGCGCCAGTATTGTCCGCCAACACGCCCATGTACTACCGGGAAGGCACCGTAGGACGCTTCTTTCCCGGCATTCAATGGCGGCTGGAAGAGGTTCCCGGCGTCAGCGAGGGCGGACGCCTCCATGTGGCCGGGCCTAACGTGATGCGGGGTTATCTCCGATCCGAGCGCCCCGGCGAACTCGAGGCGCCTGTCTCGCGGTATGGCGTCGGCTGGTACGACACCGGCGACATCGTCCGCATCGACGAGGAAGGTTTCGTCAGCATTCTCGGCCGAGTCAAACGGTTCGCCAAGATCGGCGGGGAAATGGTGTCGCTTAACGCGGTCGAAGAGCTGGCGACACGGATTTGGCCGGGGCAGCGGCATGCGGCGATCACGCTGTCCGATCCCAAGAAAGGCGAAAAGATCGTACTCGCCACCGAGTACCGAAACGCCGATCGCGCCGAACTGACGGCTCGAGCGCAGCAGGAAGGTCTCGGCGAACTCTATCTGCCCAAGGACATCCGGGTGTTCCGGGAATTGCCCCTGCTCGCCACCGGCAAAGTGGATTATCCGGCGCTTACCGGGTTCGTCCGGGAAGGGAGCGAAGCATGAACCGGGGACTTCGTTCGCTGATCGCTGCGCAGTTTCTCTCCGCGTTCTCGGACAATGCCATGCTCTTTACGGTCATCGCCATCGTGCTGCAGACCGGCGACCGGGGCCCTTGGTACGTCCCGGCCTTGCAGAGTGCTTTCCTGGTGGCATTCGTCATGCTGACGCCCTGGGTCGGAGCGTTCGCCGACCGGCATTCGAAGCCTAAGGTGCTGATTCTGGCGAATATCGTCAAAGCGCTCGGAGGGCTTTTGATTCTGCTCGGTGTCGAACCGCTCATCGGCTATGCCGTCGTCGGCGTGGGCGCGGCAACTTACAGCCCCGCCAAATACGGGATCTTGCCCGAACTGGCCGATCATACGCAGTTGGTCAAGATCAACAGTTGGATCGAAGGCGCGACGATCGCCGCGATTCTGCTGGGCACCGTGATTGGGGCCAAGCTCGCCGATGCGTCGATCGAACTCGCGCTGGGCGTGATCGTCATGTTCTATGTCATTTCCGCCGGGGTGACGCTCCTCTTGCCCAAGCTGCCGGCGCGCGGCATACGCCCTGGCTCGTCTTTGACCAAACTCGTCCACCTGATGAAAGAGCTGTTGACGTCGGAGCGCGCCCGGTTGGTGCTCATGGCTCTCAGCCTATTCTGGGCCTCTGCCGCCACCCTGCGCGTCATTCTCGTGGCCTGGGCGCCGCAAGTGCTCGATATGCAAACCGCAGGGGAGATCGCGCAACTAACCCTGTTCCTCGCCATGGGCATCGTCATCGGCTCGGGCGTCGTTCCGCGCCTCATTCCGCTGGAACACATCCGGCGTGCGCGGCTCGCCGCCTATGCGCTGAGCCTCTTTTTTCTGCTCCTGGCCGGTGTCAACAGCCTGTGGCCGGCCAGGGCGACGCTGCTCGCCATCGGCATCGCCGGGGGGCTGTTCGTAGTGCCGCTCAACGCGGCGATCCAGCAGATCGGTCATCATACGGTCGGCAGCGGCGGTGCCGTGGCGATTCAGAACTTCTTTCAGAACGCCGCAATGCTGCTAAGCATGGGAATTTACACCTTCGCGTCGGCCCATGGCGCAGGCCCCGTGGCCGCGATTTTGGCCTTGGGCATGGTTGTCCTGGGCTTGACGGCGCTCGTGTCCTCGCGCCTGCCCAGGCAACCCGCTGTGTAGCGAGTTAACCTACAATTCCCGGGCGCGCCGCTCGCCTTCGGCCACGTCGACCCGCCAGAGCAGTGCGCCGCCCAAGCTGAAAAGTACCAGTAAGGAGAGTATCGAGAGCCGCGGTTCGCCGGTGGCGTGGCTGACGATCCCCACCAGCACGGGTCCCAGAACCGCCGCGAACTTGCTGAGCAGATTGAAAAAGCCGAAGAACTCGCCGGCCTTGGCTTTTGGAACGAGGCGCGCGTAAAGCGCCCGGCTGAGGGCCTGAACGCCGCCCTGGACCAAACCGATGCCTACGGCGATCCCGTAAAACTCCCACTGCCGGCTCATGACGGAACCCCAAATCACCAGCAACGCATACGCCGCGAGCCCTGCGAGAATGCCGAATTTGGCGCCAAAGCGCTGACCGAGCCAGCCGTAGGCGAGCGTCGCCGGCACGCCCACGGCTTGCGTGATGAGCAGGGCCAGCATCAGCCCGCCGGCATCGAAGCCGATGGCCAGCGCATAATCCACCGCCATGTGGACAATGGTGTCGACGCCGTCGATGTACAGCCAGTATGCGCCCAAGAACAGCATGACGATCTTGAGCCGCCGGACATGCCGGAAGGTTTCCCGAAGCTGCATCAAGCCAGACTTGACGGCATTGGTACCGCTAACACACCGGGGAGGCGGCTCCGGAACGACGAACAGCAACGGCAGGGTGAATACGAACCACCACACGGCCACGGTCAAAAACGACATTCGGACCGCGGCGGACGCATCCGCAAGGCCGAACCACTCCGGCTTTTGCGTCATCAGAATGTTGACGGCGAAGAGCGCGCCGCCGCCGAGATAGCCCATCCCCACCCCGAAGGCGGATACGTGCTCGAAACGAGCGGGAATCGTCACCGACGGCAGCAGCGCATCGTAAAACACCATTCCGGTGGAAAACCCCACGAGCCCAAGGCCGAACAGGGTGAGCGCGAGTTCCCAGGCACCCTGCTCGATCCAAAAGAGTCCCGCGGTCATGGTGATGCCGATGAATGCGCAGAGGGCGAGCAAGGGTTTCTTCCACCCCCCGGCATCCGACAGCGAGCCGAGCACCGGCGCGAGGATCAGCGCGATCAGCGCACCGACTGAGCTCACCACGCCCAGCCAAAAGGTGCTTTCCGTCACCGGCAGTCCGCTCGCCCAAAACTGCTTGAAAAACACCGGGAAAAAAGCCGCCATCACCGTCGTGGCGAAGGACGAGGTCGCCACGTCATAGAGGGCCCAGGCCCATTCGTGGGAGCGAAGCGATGTCGAGTCGGAGGTTTCCATACTTAAGTATTCGGGTGAGGAAATGAAAGCGGCGATTGTCTTTTTAGGGCTCCATTGTCAGTTTTTCAGCGGAAAAAGAGGCGAACGAGGCGGAATAATGCCTACATCAACACACTTTTTTCTGCCCGACGGTGGGCACGATCGGAACGAATGATGGTCTCTATTAGAACACTTTCCGGCTGCGCCGGTCTGGCTCAAGGCAATCCCATGCAAAACAGCAGGATCACGCCGATAAAGCTGGTTGAGCATTATCGCTATCATGGCTTAAAAGATGGAAGGGCTGGCGTTTTTGTTTTCTTGCCATCTCGCCTCGCTATTCTGCAGCGCTCTGCTTGTACGCGCTTCCTCCCGAAGTTAAAGCGGCAGACTGTTAAGCTGCGTGTCCCCGCCTGTTCAGGATTATAATGTTCTCTTCTTGACGAATCGGCCTATCTGTCATGAGTTTGCGCGAAGACGCCCCGTCCTTCGACATCAAAGCTTTCCTCGAAACGCTGACCCAGCTGCCCGGTGTTTACAGGATGCTGGATGACAAGGGCGAAGTGATTTACGTCGGCAAGGCGAAAAACCTGAAAAAGCGCGTATCCAGCTACTTTTCGGGCAAAGACTGTTCGCCCAAACAGCAAGCGATGGTGGCGCGGGTACACTCGATCGATGTGCGCGTGACGCACACCGAGGGCGAAGCCCTGCTTCTGGAAAGCCAGCTCATCAAGCGCCACAAGCCGCGGTACAACATCAATCTGCGCGATGACAAGAGCTATCCCTACATTTATGTTTCGACCCATCAGCCCTTTCCCCGCATCACCTTCCACCGCGGCGGCAAGAGCAAACACGGCCGCTACTTCGGGCCTTATCCGAGTGCTAGCGCGGTGCGGGAAAGCCTAAAGCTGCTGCAGAAGATCTTTCCCGTGCGCCAGTGTCAGGATTCTTATTTCCAAAACCGCTCTCGACCCTGCCTGCAATACCAAATCGAACGCTGTACCGCACCCTGTGTGGATCTGATCGACCGCGGAGCCTATGCTCAGGACGTGCAGGATACCGTCATGTTCCTGGAGGGTAACGGCAAACGGCTGATCGACGATTTGGCAGGACGCATGGAAAAAGCCGCGGCCGATCTCCAGTTCGAGCGGGCGGCACGCTACCGCGACCAGATCGCGAGTTTGAGAACCGTCTTGGCGAAACAGGCGGTGCATGGCGAACATGGCGATGTCGACATTATCGCCTGCGCGATCAAGGGCAACGTCGCCTGCGTACAGATGTTGTTCATCCGCGGCGGACAGCAAATCGGCGATCGCGCCTTTTTCCCGAGCATGGTGGAAGAGCACGATCCGGGCAGCATTCTGGCGGCGTTCATCCCCCAGTATTACCTTGGGAAGCAAGTTCCCCGGGAAATTCTCATCAGCCATCCGATCGAGGATGCTAGCCTGGTCGAGGAAGTGCTCGCCAGCCAATCCGCCCACGCCGTGCAGATTTCCGCGCGGCTCCGCGGCGAACGTCAGAAACGCCTGCAATTGGCGCTTATCAATGCCGAAAATGCGCTGGCTGCAAAACTCGCGAACCGACAAGACCTATACGCGCGTTTTCTCAGCTTGGGCGAGGCACTACACTGTCCGGAGCCGCCGAAACGCTTGGAATGCTTCGACATCAGCCACACCCAGGGCGAGCAAACCGTCGCATCCTGCGTGGTGTTCGACCGGCAAGGTCCGGTCAAGTCCGCTTACCGCCGCTTCAACATCGAGGGCGTGACGCCCGGCGACGACTACGGCGCCCTGGCGCAAGCCGTTTCGCGGCGTTACCAGCGAATCAAGCAAGGCGAGATCGAAGCGCCCGATATCCTATTCATCGACGGCGGCAAAGGCCAAGTCAATGCCGTGCGCGAGGTCTTGAGCGAGCTCGGAATGGATCGAATTCGCACTGTCGGAGTGGCCAAGGGACCCGACCGCAAGCCGGGCATGGAAACGCTCTTCCCGGCGGACTCGTCCGATGCCATCATCCTGCCCAGCCACTCGCCCGCCCTGCTATTGATTCAACAGATTCGTGACGAAGCCCACCGTTTCGCCATTACCGGGCATCGTCAACGCCGGGCCAAGGCCAGAAAACAGTCCACGCTCGACGACATCGCCGGACTGGGTCCGAAGCGACGCCAACAATTATTGCGACAGTTCGGCGGCCTCAGGGAAATCAGCCGGGCCGGCGTGGACGCTCTAAGCAGCATCGAAGGCATCAGCGTGCAATTGGCAAAGCGCATTTACGAAACGTTCCACGAGAGAGAAAGCTGAAGATGGAGTTGAATCTCCCCACCAACTTGACGTTACTTCGGATCGTATTGATCCCGGTCCTGGTCGTCTTTTTCTATCTGCCGTGGAGTGGCGCCCACATCGCCTGTGCATTGGTTTTTACCATCGCCGCCGTAACCGACTGGTTGGATGGCTATCTGGCCCGCAAAATGAGCCAAACCACCCGCTTCGGGGCATTTCTCGACCCCGTCGCCGACAAGTTGATGGTGGCCGTCACGCTGGTCCTGATCGTTCAGGCCGACCCCAGTCCTTACGTAGCCATCGCTGCCGCAGTCATCATTGGCCGCGAAATCACGATCGCCTCTCTGCGGGAATGGATGGCGGAAATCGGACAGCGCAAGCGGGTAGAAGTATCCTGGCTAGGCAAATGGAAAACGACCGCTCAGATGATCGCGATTGTCACGCTCTTGCTGAGCATGGATGTCTGGCTAGGTTTTCTAAAGAACCTCGGGCAGTTGTTTCTGCTGATATCCGCCATACTAACGCTCTGGTCCATGGTCAATTATCTGAAGGCCGCGCTGCCGGCTCTAAAAGGCGATAACGAAGAGTTGACAAAGCCGCCAGTGATACCTAAAATGCCAACTCTCAACAGCACGACGCGGGAATAGCTCAGTTGGTAGAGCACAACCTTGCCAAGGTTGGGGTCGCGAGTTCGAGTCTCGTTTCCCGCTCCAAATTCAGAAAGCCGCGATAAGAGACGCGGCTTTTTACTTTCGCAAGCCCACTTAGGCTGAGTGGCAGAGTGGTCATGCAGCGGCCTGCAAAGCCGTGGACGCCGGTTCGATTCCGACCTCAGCCTCCATATTCCAGGCTCTTAAGCGTTTCTTTCCCTTCTTCATCGGTTGTTTTGGCGAAAAGACTTTTCGCCATCACGGGCATTCTCCCTTATCCTGACGCCTCATATTTTCGGTGGCGTGTCCCAGTAGTTTTAAGGCTTGGGCCATGCTTTGGAGATCCGAGGTGGCTTTAGCGCGAAGGTCACGAAGTTGGAAGCGTTCTAAGGAATCCCGAATTCTTGAGCCTCTCTTCCGGCCTTAATTCCGGCTTTATCAAAATGACTCCGGAAGTAGCCGAAGTGTTTTAAGGGTTGTCCTTTCAGATCAGTCAGGATCCTCTACCCGCGAGTACCGTGCATTTTGATCCCGGCCCGTTTCAAGGCTTTCTGCCACGCCTTGCTCAATTCAACCTTATCCCCAGAAACGAAGGATAGCCGGTGGCGAGGGCCGTCAGCCAACCCGCCATAAAAAGCACGTCGACAAAGATAGCGGTGCCGACTCCAGATCGGTAAAGGATTCCCACAAAAGCGTTCGAGGCTGAGGGACGAATTTTCCAGGCAGCCAGAGCGCCTGCTGCGAGACTAACACCGATGCTTGTGATCGCGGTTAGCGAATCCACACACCAAGGGCAATGGGGAACCGGCGTGTTGACGATGGCGTTACAGGCGAAGAAAAAGTCACCCCAAGGCCAACCACAACCGCACGAGAACCAAAGGCCGCATAAAGGTGTTACCAAGACACTAGCCGTGCCCCAACTGGTGACAATTGCTGGCACTATTTGAGGGTCCATGTCGATTTCTCCTACCCGAAGAGCGCGTTTCCTGCTATGGATTACGCTGTTACAGCAAAATCGTTAAGCGGGTCCGAAGGATTTAGACGCCGGAGGACACCCCTTTACCCTCACCACGTAGATAGATAATCCAGTAGACGAATGCGACAAAAACGCTTCCCCTGACTATGTTTCCTAGCGTAACCGGCAGGAGATTGTGAAAAAAATCGACAATGGTGATCGTGTTTGCATTATTGAGCATCACGATGGGAATCGAATACATATTGGCAACGGAATGTTCGAAGCCAAGAGCGACAAAGGCTGCGATCGGAAAAACAATGGCCAAGATTTTGCTCATAACATCATGGCTTGCCATGCAGAGCCAGACCGTCAAACAGACCAAGCTGTTGCAGAAGCGGTAGCAATTTTCAAGGCGGTTTCGGCAACTGCACCGTTATCCAGATTCAGCATGCCGGAAAAGTGGACCAACACCGCGCTGCCCAGTGCACCAACGAAGTTGCCCAGATAAACCAGAATTGTAGCGGCGGCCGATCACTCTATGGATTTACCGGGCTTGAATCCGGGACGCGCCCGGCTTGGGAGCAAAACTCCGTTACTTGGGCATTTTGATTCGGTGATCGCAACAATTGGCTGTAACAATTTTGTGTCAGAGATGGTACGTATTCGAAACAAGAATTCAAAAGAGCAGACTACCCAACCCTTAGAGCGTGTTATGCATTTTGCAGAAGTGGAGCAGCCTTGACGAGCATGAGGATGGCGAACACCACAAAATGGAGGCCGGCCAAGGTTTCGGACAAGCGCTCATAGTCGCGGGCCAGCCGGCGAAAGCGCGCGATCCAACCGAAACTCCGTTCCACGACCCACCGCCGGGGCAGCAACACAAAACCCTTTTTGGCTTCGGGCAGCTTGACGACGTCCAGCCGAATGCCGTGCTGGCGGGCGGCCTCGCCGGTGTCGCCCTGATCGACAAACGCCACTTCGACACGCTGCCCGGTGGTTTGTTGAACGGAATGAGCCAGTTCCGCCACCTGCGCGCGTTCTTGCTCGCTGGCCGGGGTCACCAGAAGCGCCAATAGGTGCCCAAGGTATCGACCGCCCTATGCACCTTGCTGCCTTTCTTGCGCTTATAGCCATCATAGCCCGCGCGCGGCCCGCTCTCGCACGTGGATTGCAGGGTTCGCCCATCGAAGACAACGGCGCTGGGTTGGGCTTTCCGGCCTTGGACCTGGCGCAGAAGTTCTCGGCGATCATGCACGATCGCCTCGAAGCAGCCCGCCGCGAGCCAACGCTGGGTCTGCTGATAGACGGCTTCCCAGGGCGGCAGGTCATGCGGCAACATCCGCCAAGGCGCACCGGTCCGCACCAACCAGCGCAGACCATTG
>Ga0206093_100130_pt1 | contig 11459 bp, 9 predicted proteins | sample S1v_2013CmetaT_FD_197215 | JGI IMG/M metagenome (GOLD analysis project Ga0206093, IMG submission 197215) | Metatranscriptome of soil microbial communities from Anza Borrego desert, Southern California, United States - S1+v_20-13C (Metagenome... | ecosystem: Environmental > Terrestrial > Soil >...
TCGGCAGGCGCCACTGCCGAAGCCGGGCAATGGCTTCCGGCAATTTAGGGATTTGCAGAAAAAGAATGTATGCACTTCTGAGCCACTGGCTTGGACTACGCAAAAGGTGTTTCCGGAACACGGCGCCCTGGGGGCCGTTGAGAACCACCATGTGGCCCAGCCGCTCGGGGTGATGCTCGGCGAGCCACCAGGCCACGGCGGCGCCCCAGTCGTGCCCCACCAGGAACGCCGATCGCCGGCCGGCGGCGTCGATCAAGCCGATCACATCGGCAGCGAGCCGCTCGAGCCGGTAAGCCCTAACACCTTCGGGTTTGTCGCTCTGGTTGTAACCGCGCTGATCCGGAACCCGGTCGGTATTACTCTGAATGTCGAAGGTATGCCAATCCGTTTCAGGCTCAATCGTCCTCGTGCCAGCGATGGCCGCTGCGCGACAACAGTTCTGCCGACGCGGCGGGACCCCAGGTGCCGGCTTTGTAAGGTTCTGGACCTTTGGGATCGGCGGCCCAGGTATTGAGGATCGGTTCGACCCAGCGCCAGGCCATCTCCAATTCGTCCTGGCGCACGAACAGTGCCTGGTTGCCTCGGATAATGTCGAGCAGGAGACGTTCGTAGGCTTCTTCACGGCGCTCGCTGAATGTGCTGGTGAAATCGAGGTCCAGCGAGACCGGCCGCAGTTGCATCGAATCCCCCGGCACCTTGGCATTGAGGTACAGACGGATATACTCATCCGGTTGCAGGCGAATGACTAGTTTCGCCGGGGCACGAGAGCCGTTGCGGGGCAGTGGGAAGATGTGGTGAGGTACGTCGTGGAAATGGATCACGATGTCGGCGAGGCGCGTGGGCAGGCGCTTGCCGGTAAACAGGTAAAACGGCACCCCGGCCCAACGCCAATTGGCGATTTCCGCCTTGATGGCGACGAAGGTTTCCGTCTTGCTGCCGGCAGGGACGCCGCTTTCTTCGAGATAGCCGGGCACCGGCTGGCCGCGGGAAATTCCGGGGCGGTACTGACCGCGCACCGTATTGGCATGGACCTCTTCGGCGGTGAAGGGCACCAGACACTCCAATACCTTGAGTTTTTCGTTGCGGATGGCGTCGGAATCGAGGCTGGAGGGCGGTTCCATTGCCACGAAGCAGAGCAGCTGCAGCAGATGGTTCTGCACCATGTCGCGCAGGGCCCCGGTACCGTCATAGAATCCGGCGCGACTGCCGATCCCGACCTCCTCGGCGATGGTGATCTGGACGTCGGTGATCCATTGTCGGCGCCACAGCGGTTCGAACAAGGCATTGCCGAAGCGTAGCGCCATCAGGTTTTGTACCGATTCCTTGCCTAGGTAATGGTCGATGCGGTAGATCTGCTTTTCCTGGTAATGGCGGCCGACCGCCTCGGTGATGGCATTGCTGGAGGCGAGATCGTGTCCTAGGGGTTTTTCCAGCACCACCCGGGTGTTAGGGCCGTTGAGCCCCTGCCGTGCCAGGCCTTTGCAGATCATGGTGAACAACGACGGCGCCACCGAGAGGAAAAAGACGTTCACCTCGGCCGGGGTTTGTTCAAGCCGGGATTTCAACGCGACATATTCCTCCGGGTTCTCGGCATCGATCCTTTCGTAGATCACGCGCTCGCGGAAGGCTGCCCAGATTTCGTCGTCCCAATCGGCCTTCGGCAGAAATTGCCGAGCGTTTTCCTCGGCGATCGCCCGGTACTTTTCCAAGGTGTAGTCGCGCCGTCCCAGACAGTAGAAATAGCCGGCCTCTCCCAACTGGCCGTTTTTATGACTCTGGTACATTGCCGGCAGCAACTTGCGCATCACCAGATCGCCGGTGCCGCCGAAAAAAACCAGGTTGAAGGATTGGGGAAAAGGGAGCTGACTCATTGTTTGGATCCTCGTGGGCCGGGTAGGGTTACAAGAGGGGCTTGCGAAGAAGTCGCCCATAACAGGCCCCGCCCCTCATCGGCTTAGACCGGGGGCCTGATGCGACTTATCTACGTGCGATGGCCAAAATGCGCTTTCGCGATTTTGCGCCAGGTACAATGAGTCTACCTTACATGGAGCCGCTCGCTGGCGGACCAAGTCGGCAATAAAATATAAGAAATTCAATTGTCTAATGCAAAGTATGGGGCCGATAGTAAGGAGCCCCGCCATCGATGTCAATGCGATTGTCAGGGCGTCGCGCCGGGAGCGAACCGGGCAGGCGGCCGGATAGATCGAGCCGATGGGTAATGGTTGGTCAGCGGCATAATCAGTGACGAGCAACTGGCGGCGCTCAACCGGATAGCGGCACACCGACTTCAACGACTTGGCGGCCACCTAAAGCGCGCTGGGCAAGGGTGGTATGGGGCGCCAGGTCCGGGCGGTCGTGCATCAGGCGCTACTTGAAGGGAAAGAGCGCCAGACCCAGTATTGCGAACAGCCGCAAGAACAGCGTCTTGAGCAGCGTCCGGGACAAGCGGGACGAGTGGCACGCCTCGGGTAATGCGGCACCCACGCGACGATCAACAAGGCCGGCAATCTATCCCGGCGTTTTTGTTTTCGAGATCCACGCGGCGGTCGTTTTCAGAAGGCGACTAGTCAGAATATCAAGAGCAAATTGCCCGACTGAGGAATCCTCGCTTATTGCCCGTATCCGAATGCTCAGCATTGGACTTGTGAGGTGACGATGGGCGGACTGCCATGTGCCCGGAGCCGTCTTCATACTCTCCAGAAAATGGACGCCAAAGTTTTCAACTGATCTCAACGCTTGACAGTCTAACGCCGCTTGGAAAGAGCCCTATCGCGCAGATCCGCTATGGCGTCAACAGGGGCAGGGGATTGATAGGGACGCCCTGCCACCACTTCCGAATGTCGTCAACTCGCAGAATTCCGAAATGGAGATGCGGGGCGGCGGGAGAGGCATTCCCCGTGGTGCCGACGTAGCCCAGGATCTGCCCCTGACGCAGTACGGCGCCTTCTTCAAGACCGTCCGCATAGCGGTCCAGATGCCCGTACAACAATACGAAACGATCGGAGGGATCAGCGGCATACACCATCAAGCCGCCGCGCCTGCTCAAGAATAACTTGAGTAGGCGGCCGTCCGCCGCCGACAAGACGGGAGTTCCCTTGGGCGCCGGAATATCCAAGGCTTCGTGGCGGCGCTGGTCGCGCGGATCGTCGAACGTATCCGGCAGTTGTGATGCCGAAACGCCCTCGATCGGCATGCGGAGAATCGTCCTCAGCCAGTCCCGTTCCGCATCGGTGAGCGAGACCGATTCGGAGCGGACCGCATCGATGGCCGCTAAGATTGATGCCGTACTGTCAGAATACCGCTCGCTATCCATCGGCATCACGCCGCCTAGTAGGATTATTCCAGCAGCAAACGGCCCTACGCGGCGAGTTCGAATCATGAGTCACCGCCTGTTCGCTCCCTTTTCCGCATCAGCTCGCGATTTTTCCTGTGCCGTGGCCGCCCCTTGACTATTCCGAACCGCCGCGGATCTTGTTCACGGTGGCCCAAGCGCAATGTTTGGCTTGTGCCTCGGGGACTCCGCAGGATTCGTCGCTATCCCCAATGTGCTGGGCTTATTGCTTCGGCTGATCGGTGTGCCTTTCCCCACTCTCTGGCCATGGATGCGTTCCTCCGAGATGGTTGCTCAAAACCAACCTGGGCACGAGCGAAAGTAGCAATGCCTAGTTAGACTCGCTCGCGAAGCGATCGTTTTATCCGGGGGCTCGGGCGTCAAGGGAGTGATTTAAAGGCCAGTAGCCGATGGGTTCGGCGGTATGCGGCCAAATGGCTCGCCGAGAGCGGCCGACGATGCCGGCAGGAAAGTCATGCAATCAGCGAACGCCTTCCAGGAGGAAGTAGTGATACGGATTCGGTGAAGCGTGCAGGCCGCCAGATGATTCCCGGTAAGCACTGGAAAGGCCATAAGACACAATAGCATCGAACGTCCGTTACCCTATCTGAGGGAGCCTGATCATGGCGGGACAGTCCACGACCCGTCGCGAATTCATGCAACAACGAATGACGTTCATGATGCGGTTGCCTAAGGCGGGCTGCCGTCCAAACGATCCGAGGCGCCGCGATAAGCAAGTGGATGCAGTTTACTCCAACTGACTGCGTCCACTTGCCTCCGGTACATCGAATTAGGCTACGTCGCTGAAACGAATAATGATTTACGAGGATGGAATTCGAGCCAGTACGGGTACGCCGAGCTTTTCTTCAGCACCTCCCGCCGCGGCGCGTCTCCTGAACTCAGCAAAAAAGGCGACGCCGAATCCAGCCAAAAGGCCGAAAAGTGCGCCAACCATTACCTTAATGAGCTTCGACGCATTTAATGGCTTCGGAGAAGTCGTGGGCTCCTGGAAGACGCGAACATTGGTAACCTTTTTAAGATCAAGTTCCTCGGAAATCTTGGTCTCCTCGAGCTTGTTTAGATAATCCTTATAGAGGCTTTCCTTAACCGCCAAGCGCGCCTCCAGATTCAGCAACTCTCCTTTATGCATATTAATCACCGATAATTGGTCATTAATCTGCCTGAGAGTTTGCTCAGCATCCTTTATGGTTGCTTGAGCGCTGATCAATTCGGGTTCAAGATGTGTCGTTTCTAGCTCCAAGTCCCAATACGCTTGGTTTGGTTGGCGACGAAACCGAGCGGTCTTTTCTTCCTCGTCCTTGCGCAGAAATTCTTGAACGTTAGCGATATCCTTCCGTACTTCAACTACGGTTCTGCTGTTCTCGTTGTATCTTCTCAAGAGATCCTGTTCTTTCAGCTGGAGTTCGAGGAGCCTCTGCTGGGCAAAATCCCCGCCGCTTGCCACGAATTCACTCTGCGGCACCTTGTTTTTCAGCTTCTGAAGGGATACCAATTTATGAGACAGCTCATTCGCTCTCGATTTTGAAAGCCGCAATGTCTCCTCGACGGCTGCCTGTCGCCCAAGTAGCAGCCGTATCTGTTCGTCAATATTAATGATGCCGTACTGCTGCTTGAAGTCTCGCAGGGATTGCGTGGCCTCAGTCAAGCCTGCCGTGTATTCGGCGAGCTTTTGTTCAAAAAATGGAGCCCGAGACTCACCGTAGAGTCGCACGTGCTTCTCGATAAAATTGCTAACTAATAGATCGACGACCCGCTTTGCGACGGTGGGATCTTCATGTGAAAAATAGACGTGTATCACGCCTGAATTTTTTACGCTTTTAACTGCAAGAGCCTTGTCGAAATTTAACAAAGCCTGATCCATTACGGCTTGATCACCTGGATTTGAATTTTTAAATTCCGGATACAGCGTTTTAATGCCTATCGCAGTAATGACCTTTTGGCGGAGATCTGTGCTGTTTAAAAGCTCTGTTTCAGTATTAAGTAATTCCTCCATTCTAAATTCACGTCTTGAGCTACTGTAAGGGCCACTATATTCGGGTATATATCTATACTCGCGACCCAAATTGAACAATAGCGCAGCATGCGCCTCATAAACCGGTTTTTCAAGCAATGCGGTGACCGCTCCAGTTGACAAAGCAATTAAAAATGCCGCCAAAGCCTTATATTTGTGCCTAAGCAGCATGGTTACCAGGTTAGAGTCTTGGATTTGACGGTTAGCGAGCATCACGGTTATATCCCTATAGTCAGTTATCGAGAAATTTACGAAAACAATGAACGCCTACCAGAATGAGCTGTATTCCATTGTGCAGCTTGAGGTAGAGAAAGAGCAATTCCCATCAGAAGCCAAAAGTATTTCGGATAAGAGTCATGCAGAAATATGCTGCCGACAAGAAAGCCGAAAATTCCGATGCCAAATGCCGTTGCGAGAGTTCCGTAGTCGTGACGTCCTGTTGCTTGAAACAGATGTATAGCATGCTTTAGGCTTCGGGCCATAAGCCATAATAGAGCGCAGAAGGCCATCAAACCGATAAGCCCTCGTTCTGCCGCTATCTGAAGATAAAGACTATGTGCATTCCGGTCTTCGCCACGATTGATTAGGTGTAAATCCTGGCTATAGCGTTGGAAATTGAAAACATAATTACCAGCCCCTACACCAAATAATGGATTATCCGAAAACATGCGCAAAGCAACTTGCATTTCAGCCTTGCGTCCATCGACTGAAATATCGGCAGCGCTAGTTTCGGAAGGGTCTTTTTCACCGGAAAAGGTGGCGATCATATCGTTTACGCGAGTGAAATACGCACTCGGAGTAAACGGCAGTACGCAGAGCATCAGGACTAGACCCGCTGCCAAAGCTTTAGGAGGAATGCGGACGCGTATGAGTGCAAGGCCCAGCATGCCGATAATCGCAACAAGTGCACCGCGGGAATAGGTGAGGCTGATGGCCAAGAGTACCAGTATGAGAGCGGCCGCCGCTACGGGGCGAAGAAAACGTAGCGGCTCATTTAACAGGCGCTCTATACATAATGGAACAATGGGTACAAGGATAAGAGCATAAAAGTTTGGATCGGTCAAAGGTCCGGAGATACGGTAATCACCAAGTTCCTTTGCAAGTTCATCATATGCAGCATTTGCGAACCCAGCAAAGTTTTGCCAATAAGCACCGGTAACAAACTGAAGGAAATTCATTGATGCGAGAAAAGATGCGGCAATAATCAATGACCAGACCAGGAGTCTAAACGTCGCATCATTCTTTACTATCAATATTATGAGAAAGCAAATCATGCCCTCTCTGATATAGTTGAGCACCATTTCTTGTGCATCTCGAAAATAATCCGAGTACGACAGTGACGCGAAAATCGTCAACATGTATACCAGAGTTATAAGCGCGGATTTGATTGCTCCAACCGGCTTATCGCCACCGATTAGGCGAAGAGCGACGGCTGTGAGGAGTGCCGCACCATAAAACTTGGTGGGTGAAAATGCCCCATATTCTATGGCAACGTCTGAGGCATTCGTGTAGATGATAAATATGAGTGCCGCCAGGCCCCAGTCGGTACGCAGAAAGGTGAGAATGGCCAGCGGAAATCCAATAAAGACGATGCCGAACATCAGCGCCAATTCGAAGGCATCGAGCTGAGATACTAATAGAATAGGTATTATTGCACTTGTACCTAAGGCTAAAAGATCCCATTTTTGTGCAGTAATCCATCGCCCCATCTCCGGAGGGTTGGAGAACCAAGTCCTTGTCTTTGATAACACCTTCTTCTCCTTATGTCCGACTAAAATCGGCGGTCTTTCGCCCTTTCAAGCTTTCAAGGAAGCCGTCGTGTCATGAGCCGTTTCGTTTTAGCCCGCTAGCAACCCAGTGCGCGTTGAGTCAGCACAGCTCGAAAAGTCCGTAAAAGTATTTCGAGATCAAGTCGGAGACAGGCTCGCTGTATGTAAGCGATGTCGAGCTGCGACCGTTCATCGAATTCGGTCTTGTTTCTGCCGAGAATCTGCCACAAGCCTGTGATTCCCGGTAGGGCGTCAAGCCGTTCGGTCTGCCAGAGCCGATAGGTCTCAGGGCGGAAAGAGGTCGGCCGCGGTCCGACCAGTGTCATTTGGCCGAACAAAAGATTAAAAATCTGAGGGAGTTCATCCAGGCTTGTCTTTCTTAAAATCTTGCCTATACGGGTTATCCGCGGATCGTTTTTAATTTTGAAGTCAGGCCATTGCAGTTCATTCAAATGCATGAGCTCGTATTTAAGTTCTTCAGCATTTGGAACCATAGTCCTGAATTTGTAAATCCGAAACCGTTGGCCATTCCTGCCAGTTCTTTCCTGTAAAAACAAAACCGAATCCCTTGGCGATTCCAATTTGATGAGGAGTGATATGATTATTATCAGAGGCATCCATATTGGGCTTGATATCAGCACAAAGAATAAGTCAATTAATCGCTTAGCAATTACGTAACTATGATCGTCAGGCACTCGTAACCTTGGTTTAAACCGATTTAACCAATCGAGGTCACTGCCATATCGCTCCTTGAGAGTTGGGCTGATCATGCTGCCTGCTCCTCGGTTTCTTCGATAGGTGAAGCATTTTTTCCATCCATTAGTTGCGATTCAGCAGCTTTGATCAAAGCGTCAAGCGTAAATCCATCGCTTGGGAAGGATGCAGCTCCCACCGATACGGGAAGATCAAGGTCCTTTGCAGCGCTAGTTTGAATTCGTTGAGCCACGGTATTACATTTTTCTAGGCTCGTTGAAGGACACATGATTAATATGCGCGAATCATACTCCGTACACATCACGATCATGTCACTGCGCCGAAAGCCAGAGATACTGCGATTTATTAATCGTGCCTTTAGATAGCGTTTTAAGTAACGCGTGGCAAGTTCTCGTAATATTCTTTCTTGTTGCTTGGAAAGCATCTTTGAATCTTGTGGCTCTTTGACATCCAATACAATTACGCTGAGTGGGTGGCCTGATCGCCGGCTTTGGTATAGGTATTTATTAATGTCGTCTAACGAGTCGGTGAGTTTGGCAAGCGGTTTGTGGATGTCTTTCATAAGCATGCTTTCCAATTCTTCTGAAATATAGGATATCCATTTAGAAACAGCATGCGAAAAATAGACTACGGCACTAAGTACGCTAATTTCCAAGAAGCTAAACAGATAGATAATATGCTGTTTGCTATACAGCACCGATATGGCAAAGCTGGTGGTGATAACCAGCAGGAGGGGCAGGTATATGGAATGCCTGGTCCAGAATCTCCAGCCACCGACAATAATTAATACCGATAAAACAGCTAAAATCTTTGTGGGCGAGGAGACGCTGAAGGTCGAGTTTGCCTCTAGACTTAGGGTATCCAGACTGAAAAGCACGAATATGCTCGTGAGCAAGCCAAGCAAGTCCTTTAAGATAGATTTCATTTGCAAACCCTCCTTTGCTGCAAACTCCATTCACTCTTTCTTTAACAGTCCGGTGAGAACGTCGGATGATATACAATCCACGGTAGATCCTTCCTAGACCATGCACTGTGGATTACACGTATATCTTTTTTCACCATCCTGTTAATGGGACGCGTTCGCTGCATCCCGCGATCGGCTGCTGTACTTTTCATTACCTCCTTTGATTTAAAGATTAAGCTTTCGAGCTCGTTTCAGGCCTGCTGATCTGGTTTGTTTCGCATCGTTGGGCTTCTGGCAAGCGCCAACTTCGGGTTTTGGCTATAGGAGCAACCATCCGACTTGTAGATCCGGGCGATCGATGCCGCTTCTCGACAATATGGTCGATTAAAAAGGTCGCGGCGTTCGGACAAGCTCAGATAGCGTCGGGGAAGGAATTTTGCATCGCAGCGCGGGATCGGCCGGAAAGCTTGGCCGGTCATGTGGCACCCCGAATGCCGCGGTTCGGCCGCCCGGCGGGGCCTTGGGGTCGCGTGAAACGGAAACGGTGCGCTGTCCATCGCCTGACTCCGCAAGTCGACTCTCCTCCATGAGCGGGCCGGCAACGCGAACGGTCCGGCCGCTGGCAGTCACTATATCAAACAGTTACAGAATGAAAAAAGACAAAAATCAACAAACGCGGGTTTACTTTTAAAAACGCAATATCGCTACACATAACCGTGTTTGGGCTCTCTCGGCTCAAGACCGACAAGGCGGAAGAGGTTAATACGAATGGCAGCAATGGAGTGCTTTCGGCACATCCGAGCACGACACACGCAGGTGGATGCGACAAGTTGTCACTGTGATTCGACTGGATATGCTCCCTAATACAGGCTAGTGTTCGGCGTCTCTTGGCGTATCGATGAGACTTGTATTACAGTAAGAGACGCCAGTTGGTTATTCACATCGCGCAACACAAGGATGGGCGAGCCTGCTGCTCGCTGCTAAGGTGGTGGTGCGGGCAGTTTGAGATTTATGCCATGACGGTGTGATCTCGATCTGCAAAACAATTTGCAACAAGGGATTGAGCAATGAGACATGCTGGCAACAAGACCGTACATGCCGTGGCGTGGAACTATGCGTCTTTTGCACTGAGTAAGGGCGTTGTGCTAGTCACGATGGCAGTGCTTACCCGGCTCCTTCCGCCCGAAACCTTCGGGGTGGTCAGCCTAGCGGCGGTCGTCATTTCATACTTTTCCCTGCTTCAAGACTTGGGGTTGGGAAGCGCCCTCATACAACAGCGAAGCAACGTGCAGGAAGCGGCAAATACCGTCTACGCCGCGAATCTCGTTATCGGAATATTTTTCTTTCTGATTACGTTTGCCATAGCCCCAGCAGTCGCGACTTTTTTTCGTGAGCCATCTGTAGAGTTCATGTTACAGATACTGGCTTTGACATTCGTCATCGATCCATTCGGGTCGGTCCACATCGCGCTTCTTCAGCGGGATTTGGCCTTTCGAAAAAAGCTTATACCGGATCTTGGGCGATTGCTCATCAAAGCCGTTGTTACGATAGTTCTTGCCGTTAAAGGATTCGGGGCATGGTCACTGATCATCGGTCAGCTATCGAGTTCGGTTTCCGGCGTTATCCTAGCTCGCATCACACTACGGCGAAAACTTCAGATACGCATCGACAAGCCACAGTTAGGCCGCCTCTTGAAGTTCAGCATACCCTTTATGGGATTTAACCTGGTTAACGCATTTGTCTCGAATCTTGAATTCATCATTATCGGGAGAACCCTCGGAGATACGGCACTCGGAGTATATTCAATAACTTACCGTATCGTCGATCTCCTAATTATGAACGTATGGGTAGTGTTAGCGGGAGCGATGTTTCCGGCACTAGCGACGATACAACACCAGCCTCACTTGCTGCGTCGAACGTTCCTCTCAGTGACTCAATACGTGCAAGTGTTCATCGTTCCTATATCTCTCGGTCTCATCATAACGGCCGAGCCTATAGTCTTGGTTTTGCTCGGCTCACAGTGGCTGGATGCGATTCCTATTCTTCGATTGCTGCCAATAGCATTTCTTATTTTTTCGATCGGAACTACCGCGGGAGATGTATATAAAGCGATTGGACGTCCCCAATTACTATTGAAAATAGGAGTGCTACACACCGTAATTCTGGTTCCTTTGCTTTTACTAGGTGTTCGATACCAGCTCGTCGGTGTGGCACTTTCCTTAATTGCGGTAGCATTCTTGGTCAAAATGATTCACTTAGTTGTGATCATCCGTGTTATAGGGGTTACCGTATCGGAATTGATGCGCGCACTCAGGCCAGCATTCCTCGGAGGGACGGCACTTACCGTTGTTACGACCCCATTAGTTTATTACATCAGTGGTGTGCCGCCCCTGATGCAGCTGCTTATTGTCGGAGTAACGGGGGCTGTAACCTATGTTGGAGCATTATGGCTGTTAGAGAAGGAGGTGGTCATTAAGGGAGCAAATACGATAGCTGATGCTGTTAGGCGTTAAGGCAAGTAATAGTGTCTTAAACACCAAGCGTTCATAACCCCAGACGGTAATGTCGATTTTAACTTTATGGATTGCTGAAGTAGATACTTGGGGAAGAGGATGACTTAGGCGCCTAACATAGGCAAGGATCATTGTAAAACGTGGACTTATGGGCAGGATGCTATGAACAGAGTCAAACCAATCGGACGACGCCGCA
>Ga0206093_100136_pt1 | contig 11197 bp, 8 predicted proteins | sample S1v_2013CmetaT_FD_197215 | JGI IMG/M metagenome (GOLD analysis project Ga0206093, IMG submission 197215) | Metatranscriptome of soil microbial communities from Anza Borrego desert, Southern California, United States - S1+v_20-13C (Metagenome... | ecosystem: Environmental > Terrestrial > Soil >...
CTCCAGCCCCGATTCCCCACAGGGAATCGAAAACCGCGGTAAACTTTTCTCTTGGGAGGTTTGCTGCCTGCTATCTCCGGCAATTGGCTGATGCCATAGCGCTGAAAGCAGCGGTGCAGTGTCGAGCCGGGCAGGTGTGGAAGGCTGGCTTGCAGGGCTGTCAATGGCGGCGGAAAAGTGGCTCTCCCGCACTTTTCGTGGTGCGGTGAGGAATCGGCACGGTCGTCTGTTTGGAACTCTCCGCCTGAGGGCCGGCCCAAGGGCCTATGCTGTCTCCCCATCTTTTCTTACCCACACCGTCGCTATCGGCCACGCCCTTTCAAACGGAAAATACCCGTATCAGCACGATCGTTCGGAGCACGCTGTTATCGGCAACTTGCCCAAGCTGTGGGACGCCCAGTCGACGCGTCCATAGCCGCTATACCCGTGATCCGGCCGACCTGCCGGTGGCGGGCAGGCCGGTCACGCTCCACGTGGAAGCCCGGCGTTTTTACTGCCATCGGCCGGATTGCCGACGGCGTACGTTCAGCGAGCCGTTTCCCGGATTTCTCTCCCGCTCTCGGCGGCGGATCCAGCGCCTTGAACACGCCGTCGAGATGCTCGGCCTGACCTTGGGCGGCGAACCCGGTGCGCGCCTGGCCCACGGCTTTGGTATCCGCCTCAGCGCCGATACGGTGCTCCGCACGCTCCGCCGCCACACCCTCCCGCCGGCGCCGGAGCCGCGGGTACTCGGCGTGGATGAGTGGGCCTTCCGGCGCGGCCACACCTACGGCACGGTTCTGGTGGATCTGGAACGGCATCGCCCCATTGATCTACTGCCGGACCGGAAAACGGAGACCTTGGCGGCCTGGCTGAAACGGCATCCCGGTATCCAGATCATCAGCCGGGATCGGGCGGGGGCCTATGCCGAAGGCGCTCGGCAAGGCGCCCCTCAGGCCGTGCAGGTCGCCGACCGCTGGCATCTTTTGAAGAACCTGAGGGATACCGCGGAACGCGCGCTGAACCGCGATCACGCCGCGTTGCGCCGAACGGCGGAGGCCGTGGCGGATTCTCCGGCTCTCGACTCAACACCGCCGAGGCTTTCCGCTCCGGCCAAGGCGGACTCGGAGCCTCATTCCCGCTCACCGACCCGCGCCGAACGGGAACGCCAGGCCCGGCGCGAACGCCGCCTGGCCCGTTATCAGGCGGTTTGCGACCTCCATCGACAGGGCGGGTCCATCCGCGCGATCGCCCGCCACCTGGGGCTGGACCGGCGGACGGTGCGGTATTTCCTCCTGGCCGATGGTTTTCCCGAACGCATGGCGCGCCCACCCGTCCCGAGCCTTTTGGATCCGTTCCGGGATTATCTACACCGCCGTTGGAACGAAGGGTGCCGCAATGCGCGGCAGCTCTTTCGAGAGATCGTGGCGCAAGGCTTTCAAGGTTCTGAAAGCATTGTGCGGCAGGCGCTCCATCCTTGGCGTCTCGCCACAACGGTACCGACGTATCCCATCCCTCCAGTGCGTGCAGGAAAGAGCCCGGCTCGAGCGCGGCCGTGGCTTCCCTCGCCCCGCCAAGCCAGTTTCTGGCTCTTGGATTTGGGGCAACCGCGTGAGCCGGACGACCGCGACCGAGCCAATACCCTTGTTACCGAACTTTGCGCGCGGGTTCCGAGTCTTCAAGCCATACGGGACCTCGGGCGGGACTTCATGGCCATGGTCCGGCAGCGGCGGGCGAAAGACTTTCCAGCGTGGCTGGAACAGGTCCAACAATGCGCCGCCGGTGATCTCAAAGCCTTTGCCCGGAGCTTGGAGAGCGATTATGACGCCGTCTTGGCCGCCCTCCGGCTCCCCTGGAGTCAGGGTCAGGTCGAGGGCCAGGTCAACCGTCTCAAATTGATGAAGCGCGCCATGTACGGCCGCGCCAGCTTTGATCTTCTGCGGCAACGGGTGCTGGCGGCCGCCTGAGCCGGTGGAACAAACTCGTTTAAGGGCTGCCGCGGTCTTTCGCCTGGAACACGGGCCATGGATATCCCCGGATCATCACCGGCCGGATCAGCCCGCTGCGATCAAAACCGCGATCACCGCATTCTCCGCTGATCATGACACCGCCAGAACAATGCGCGCGACTTCAGCCGCTCTCCACGAAAAGTGCGGGAGAGCCATTTTTACATCGGCGGTGACAAATAACGTTTGCTAGGCCCTATTCAGCTAGTTTGAGGAGGCTATGAGGGAATTTTCTGTTGTTGGGATGCTATTCCCGCTGCTCGGCTCATACCGGTGGATCATACCGGTTATCATAATTCTTGGAGTCCTATCCTCTTTTGCAGAAGGAATAGGAATCGGCCTTTTTATTCCCCTGCTGAATAATATTGGGCAGTCACGACAAGCGCCCGTGGCAGGGAACTGGTTGATAGATTCGTTTGGCCAGTTATTCAACGACATTCCACCTGACCAGCGCCTCACGATAATATCCGTGGCTATTTTGGGCAGTGTGCTAATACGCAACGTTTTATTCTTTAGTAATTACGTTCTTTTCAGTTGGCTAAACGCCCAGGTCGGCCATAAATTATGGTGCGATATCTTCGAGCAACTATTAACTGTTGGTTATCGCTTTATTGAGCAGAGCAAGACTAGTAATTTGTTAAATGCTATTAATCACAAGAGCTGGCGTGCTATTGATGCGCTTTCGATTATTGTCCGGGCGATTATCATTACGTGCACGCTCATCGTCTATGCCGCATTATTGATTCTGCTTTCATGGAAACTTACATTGCTGGTTGCCGGCGCAATGGTAGTAATATCGATCATTGTGCGGATATTAACAAGGAGCACCGAACGGCACGGGGCACGAGTAACCCAGACATATGAGAAACTCACAGATCGTATGATCGAGGGTATAGAGGGCATGCACGTCGTTCGCAAATTCGGTCGCGAGCAGTATGAGCAAAACCGTTTCGCGCAGACCTCTAATGAAGTGAATAAGGCGCTTGTTAAGCTTGGAATCATTAGTGGCACCATATCCCCCATCTATGAGATTCTTGCGGCAGTCTTATTGGTTTTTATTCTGTTCAGTACGTTACAAGGCGCGGCGCACCTCCCCGGTGTTCTGGTATTTATCTTTGTGCTTTACAGGCTCCAGCCTATGGTTAAGGAGCTTGATTCATGCCGCGTGCGTCTGTTGTCCCTCGCAACCCCTGTGCAGGAGGTCATGGAACTCTTGAATCGCCACGATAAGACTTATCTGGTCTCCGGTAGCCAGCCGTTTCGTAAATTACAACAAGGGATTTATTTTGATCACGTGACGTTTCAGTACGATGCAGACAGTTCGGCAATGGACGATGTTTCATTGCTGATCCCGGCCGGAAAGACAACGGCGCTGGTTGGCCCATCAGGAGCAGGCAAATCCACGCTTATCAAATTGGTTCTTCGCCTCTACGACCCGACGCACGGCGCCATTTACGTCGACGATTGCAACTTGCGCGATCTTGATCTCGCCTCTTGGCGGCAGAGGATTGCTGTAGTAAGCCAGGAGGTTTACGTTTTCGATACCACCGTTCGCGAGAACATCGCCTACGGAAATCTGGACGCTACGGAAGCCGACATAATCGAGGCGGCGAAACTTGCTGAGGCTCACAACTTCATCTGCAAACTTCCGCAGGGCTACGACACCCGCGTCGGCAGCCGCGGTATCCGGCTTTCCGGCGGAGAGCGGCAGCGCCTGGCTCTAGCCAGGGCGATCGTGCGCAAACCGGACATCCTGATCTTGGATGAGGCCACGAATGCACTGGATAGCGCTTCGGAACACCTGATTCAGCGGGCCTTGGAGACGCTCAGCCAAAATCGTACGGTGATCGTGATTGCTCATCGTTTTTCAACCATCGAAAGTGTTGATCACATCGTTGTTCTGGAGGATGGGGGCGTGCGCGAACAGGGGAATATCGGATATTTACTCCAGCTTAACGGTTTGTTCGCAAAACTCTATAAGCTGCAAAATCGCACCTCCGCATTGTGTATCTAGTGAAGGTATTACGCTTTATCGTTATAGGGAGTTTATGAAATGCTAGGAAAACGTTTGACGGCTCTTTGGAAATCCCCTCAGTCATCTGCTAATCCAAACCTGGAGAGATTAATCCGAGATAACCCACAATTTCACCTCTACCAAGGCACATTGACCAGTTGGTCCATTCAGGCCGATACGTTACGTTTTTTACATAGTCTGCTTGCTCCCGGAATAACAACGCTAGAGACGGGTTGCGGCCAGAGCACTGTTGTTTTTTCTATTGCTGGCACAAAGCACATTTGTATTACTCCAAACCAGGGAGAAGCTGAACGGGTAGAGCAATACTGTGCAAAATTGGGGCTTCCAAAAAACCTAACATTTATAATCGAAAGCTCAGACGTAGCACTGCCGAATAATCCACTGATATCCACTCAGTTCGATCACATCTTTATTGATGGTGCGCATGCATTCCCAGCGCCTGTTATAGATTGGTATTACACGGCACGCAAATTGAGAATAGGCGGAATTCTAAGCGTTGACGATTACAAGATGCCATCTGTTCAAATTTTGTACGATTTTCTTTGTGCCGAGGACGAATGGGAGCTCATAAGTATCGTGCAGAACACGGCATTTTTTCGGAAATTACGAGAACCCAAAGATCTAGCCGACTGGACCGGTCAGAAAATTAACTCAACGTATCCCGGTTATTAGCATAGAGAACGGTGGTCAGGCCCCACCGCTTGGCAAGTACAGCGGCAGCCTTCCACTAGCGGCGCCGAAGCCTTATAGGCAGAGAGACGGATGCATCTCTCGTTATACGAGAACATAGGAGATGTCCCATGCCCAATGGCAAGCAACTATTTTGTGCCAAACCATTTGAATGGTTTGAGGTAACACAACTGAATGGGCGAGGCGGAGTATATTTGTGCTGTCCATCCTGGCTGGATACGCCAGTCGGCAATCTGCGGTACCAATCGGTCGGTGAAATATGGAATGGCGAAAAGGCACGGAAGATAAGGCGTTCAATTCTGGATGGATCGTTTGAGTACTGCAACCGCTCTCGATGTTCGTTCTTACAAACCGAATCGGGGCCAGTACAAAAACGTGAAGAGGTGCGAGAGGAATACCTAAATAAAATTATCGAGAATCACGTTACAGATCTTCCCTATGCCCCCAAAAAGATTATCTGTACTTATGACCAATCATGTAACTTGTCCTGCCCCTCATGCCGGACGCAAGTCATCGTAGAACGTACAAGTGCGCAGGATATACTGGGCATTCAAAGTAAACTTCAAAATGAGGCTCTGAAAGAGGCTGAATACCTACACATTACGGGATCCGGGGATCCTTTTGGCAGCCCATTTTTTCGGAAATGGTTGCAAACCATGAAAGGACAAGATATGCCAAACCTGGAGAGAATACATTTGCAGACAAATGGACAGCTGTGGACCCCAAAGATGTGGGAAACGATTCCAAGAGACATACAGCAGCTGATAAAAAGTGCGGACATTTCAATTGATGCTGCTAATGCCGAAACTTACGCGATCAATCGGCGAGGTGGAACATTTGCGCGGCTTCTTGAAAATCTCGAATTCATCAGTACACTGCGCCAAAATGGCCCTCTGACATCACTGAAAATCAGCATGGTTGTTCAGGAAAATAATTTTACGCAAATGCCCGAGTTCGTGCGCCTTTGCCAGCGGTTTAAGGCCGACGTCGCTTATTTCAGCCAGTTGGTTAATTGGGGGACATTCTCCGAGCCAGAGTTTAAACGCCGTGCCGTTCATGTTCCGACTCATCCACGCTATGGGGAGCTCGTTAATTTGTTGCAGGATACGGTTTTTAACGAGCCTATCGTTGATCTGGGAAATCTGACGTATACCAGAAGCTCACTTAGCCTTCCTCATGCGGTTAATTTCGTACATTTCGCCGATAGGCTTTTCCGTAAAGTGAAGACTTGCTTTTAAATATGAAGAGTGTTCCGGAGAGGGATGGCTTTTCCATATAGTATTATGGTAGGTAGTGCGATGGCCGCAGGATATGCAGAACCAGACTACGAAGTGGTGGACTATCAGATCTATTGCTTAGATGACGAAGTAAGAGATCGTCAAACCAATAACGCGCTGCTCCTAAGAGGCCCGAAGCCAAAAATCCTGGAGAAAGAGGCATATTTTGTTTGTATCGGAGCGGCGCAAACTTTTGGGCGTTTTTGTGAAAAACCTTTTCCAACGATATTGCAGGAAAAGTTGGGTATAGAAACATTGAATCTAGGCCGTGGAGGTGCCGGTCCTTCATTTTTCTTAGGCGATAACGAGAGCCTTCTGCATTATATCAATGGGGCGCGTTTTGCCATTGTCCAGATTATGTCCGGGCGGTCCGAAGGCAATTCCTTATTTGACTGTAAAGGGCTAGGCCATTACACCAGATTGACGGATGGTGCCCTGATCGGATGCGATGAAGCCTTCCGGGAATTAATAGAGAAAGAAGATCAGAATTATGTAAAGCAAATTGTCACTGAAACAAGGCAGAATTGGATTGATAGCTATGCAAAACTCCTAAATAGTATCCATGTGCCAAAAATACTCTTTTGGTTTGCCGAGCGAAAGCCACAGTACAATGAACGATATTCGGATGTATACGGGCTTTTTGGTGAGTTCCCTCAGTTAGTTAATTTCGATATGGTTAAAGCCATAAGAAAGTACAGTGATGACTATGTTGAATGCATGTCGAGGAGAGGAAGACCCCATTTGCTATATGATAGATTTACAGGCAAACGTACTACGGTAAGTGACAGTTGGGGAGGGAAATGGACTGAGAATTGGTACTATCCTTCGCCAGGAATGCATGAGGATGCTGCAACCGCACTTGCGGCGGTGTGTAAAAAGTTTTTGGCGCCTATTTATTAAGAGGCCGTGTTCGGCGGAGCCGAAAGCAAGCTCAGCTTAGGATATATACCCTAAGATCAGGGCGCCCGAAAGGACTGGAACAACAGGATATGAATAAAGCAATCGGTAATTGGAAAAAGACCGCGGTTAATAAGAAGATGCCGAGAGTTATTCAGGCAGCTTTGTTCTACTCGCAGCTTTTAGCTCGTGACTTAGGATTGTTTGGTGCTCACTTAAATTATTGCCGGTTTATAATTCTCGGAAGGGGAAGGTCGGGATCAAATTTTTTACGCAGCTTATTGAACTCGCACAGCCAAATTCTTGTGTTTGGCGAATTGTTTAGGTTTTATGACTCTATCGGCTGGGAGTTTCCAGACTATGACCAATGTCTGCAGCATAGGCGTGTTCTATCACTGATACAACAGGACCCGGGCAGGTTTTTACAAGAGCAAGTATTTAGGAATGGCCCGAAGGGTATTTCTGCTGTAGGGTTTAAGATTTTTTATTACCATGCTCAAGAGGATTGCCGTAAGGCAGTATGGCCATATTTGAAAGGACAGCGGGATCTAAAGGTCATTCATCTTAAGAGAAACAACACTCTCAGGATGTTTCTTTCTGAAATTAAAGCCTTTCAAACAAATAGATGGACAAATATCAACGGTGAGAAAGAAGAGAGCGATCCTGTCTCACTCAATTATGAGGATTGTCTCGGAAGATTTATCTTGGCCGAAGAGGAAAAAAAACAATTCGATGCTTATTTTTCGAATCACCAGAAGATCGATGTTTATTATGAGAATTTGGCTGATGACTACGAAAGAGAAATGAAACGTGTTCAGCAATTCTTGGGGGTGAATCACGAAATCGTGAGGCCGTCTACTTATAAACAATCCAACCAGGCGCTATCTCAGGCAATCGCAAATTATTTTGAATTAAAGGAACGGTTCAAAGGCACGCGGTGGGAAGAATTCTTTGAAGATTGACTGCAAGTGAGTGCAATGGAGGGCGGTGAAGCTTGTACGAGGTATTGGAGCATTCACGCTGTGGGGGACGGGCTACGAATGCAAGGCTATGGCTGACAATACGCTACGCGGCTGACTGCAAGAGTACAGTCCGAGAGGACTCCTGACTGGAGCAAAAAATATGCAGAGTGAATATACCGAGGAATTTTATCACGCACTCCGGGAACGGACGCGTCGCTCGGCACGAGTGGTCGTGCCACTGATACTGGAGCTCGTCGAACCGCGGTCGGTAGTCGATGTCGGTTGCGGCATTGGGATATGGCTGTCGGTATTCAAGGAGCACGGAGTAACCGACGTTTTGGGGATTGACGGCAATCACATCAGTCGGGATATCTCGGAAATCGAGGCAGAGCAGTTCCTCGCATGCGATCTCACCGAGCGATTGGAGATCAATCGGCAATTCGATCTGGTTGTGTCGCTGGAGGTGGCGGAGCACCTTCCCAGCGAATCGGCTGAGCTATTCGTAGACTCGTTGACGCGGCTTGGCCCGGTAATCTTGTTCTCGGCTGCAGTCCCATTTCAGGGGGGAACGCATCATGTTAACGAGCAATGGCCGGATTATTGGGTTCGGCTTTTTGGAGCGCGAGGCTACCTGGTGATAGATCCCATACGCAGACGCATCTGGCGGAATACCGATGTCGATTTTTGGTATTGTCAGAACAGTTTGATTTTCGTTCGGCAAAACGATCTCGATCATTACCCGCTATTGCGGGACGAGGTCGAGTACACCCGAGCGGCGCAACTTTCGATTGTTCACCCGAAACTATTGTCGCAGTTGGCGACGGCATGGGCGGCGGGCCAGTCCGAAATCGAAGCGCTTAGGATCGATAAAGCCAGGTTCAAAGGCGAGGCCGAAAAGTTCAAGGCCAAGGCCGATCCCAGGAACATGTCTCTCAGGGGAGTCGTAAATGCTTTTCCGACAATTCTTGACAGCGCTATCAAGAAGCGAATGAGTCGTCTGTTCTCCGGTCGCTAATTCCAGTTTGGTACGTTTGGTAAGGCTTGTGTCTCCAGGGATATGTCATAACTAGTAAGACAATGAGTCAGAGGCGGTGGGGATATGCAGGATAACAAGTCAGGAATGCCTACCTTGCGGAGGTGGTACTCCTAATTATCGGCTTACGGGCGAAAGTAATACATAAGCTCGCCGGCTGATACGGCAATTTGCCATCCATAGCGATTTCCAGTTGCCCATCGGGAATATGGGATGGGCGACCTGATCTGAGCGGACCTGGCCCCCCCGAGTTCGACAGTTCGAGTCGTAAGTATTTGAATTGATGGGATTGTGTTCAAAAACGCTCCACCACAAACGGCTTCAAGGTTGGGTCGAGGTCGGCTTCTTGACGTTCAGGGCCTTGAAAATGTCGGTTTGTTCCGGAGTGATGGATGAAATTCCGGATAACGGCGTCTTTTGGTTCAGCCTCACCTGATGGCGTTGGAGTCGCCTGAGGATTTCCAAGGCGCGTTCCGGAGAGTGGGAACTGTGGGAGGCCTTCAAGCGCATCCGCATGACGCGATAGAGGATGAGCGCCATGAAGCAGAGGGTCGCATGGGCGCGGATGCGATCGGGTAAACGGTGGTGTACCGGACCGATCTCCAGTTCCGACTTGAGGACCCGAAATCCGCGCTCGATGTCCGCCAGCGACTTGTAGCGACTCACCACGTCCGCAGGACTTAGATCGTGGGCATTGGTGACCAGCAGGAGCTTGCCATCCATCGCCTCCGCGAGTGCCAAAGCCGCCTCGTCAATGCCATAGCTGAATCGATCGGACTTGAGATCCACCAGGAGGATGCGCCCTAGGCGGGCGTCGCAGACGGCGTGATAGAAACGCGCCTTGGCACCGCTATCGGACAGTTTGCGGCCCCGGTAGGCTTTGCCTTCATCCTGAGCATCGAGCTTGCCGACCCACTGCTCGGCTTGATCGATCAAGGCCTGGATGTGTTGCTTGCGGATCTGCCGCTGCGCTTCAGCGCGAACCGGGTCGTGGGCAATGATGAGGCGCAGGTCCTGCCAAGTCCTCTCGCCGATGGATTCTTGTTCTGGAGAAAGCCCCTCCGCTTCATGGAAGCCCTGCAAGCGTTCGGCGAATTCACCGTAGCGACGGCCCGGGACGGCGATGATGAACTCTAAGGGCTTGCCGCTGGCAAGCTGGATCTGCCGGAGTGATTCCAGATTGTCGAGGCTCAGAAGACCCCGGTCGGCCACGAGCACCAGCCGCCGAAGGGTTGGGAAACGGTCGAGGACCGTTGCCACCGTCGGCAGGAGCGTTTTGGTCTCGGCGGTATTGCCATCAAACACCTCGTGGTAGAGAGGAAGGCCATCGGCCGTCTGCACCACGCCCAGCATGAACTGGCGCGCGATGATCCCCTCTTTGCTCATGCCGAACTGTCGAACATCCCCCGTCTGCTGGGACAGGCCCTCGGCACGGAGGGTGGTGAGGTCATAAAAGACGATCGAGAGATCCTGATCGATCAGGGGGCGCAACAGACTTGATGTGACCTGATCGATCGCGTCCCGGTGCTCGATCAGGGCGTCCATGCTGCGCAGCAACTGTTGATGGGAGACACCGCCTTCGGGAAAGGCTGGCATGGCCACCGTTTCCAGCCAGCGGATCACCCCCAGCTTGGACTCGGGGTCACAGAGCCGGTTGAACACCATGGCCCGCAGACAGGCCTCGATGTCCGTGGTGTAGCGGGTGCTCCTGAAAATCCGGCGGAGGGCCTGAAAGCCCAGGGTGTTCCACAGGCCGGCCAAGGCCCACACATCGCCCAAGGCCTTGGCCGGTTCAAAACTGATCTCTGGCACTTCCAAAGCCGAGAGATCGCGACCCGACACCTTGAGGAGTCCCTTGATTACGGCATCCAGTTCACCGCCGATTTGGTCTAGCCGTCCCAAGGTCGCGATCGTGCGTTTCTTGACTTTACCTGTGTCGTCGCGAAATGACTCGACCAGCTGGACGTATTGGCGGGGACCTGATGCGGTGACTTTGACATGCATGCCACTAATGTACACGCCAGAACTATGCTGTCAATCAGGGCTTAACAGGGCCTAGACGTGCCACCACAATGGTTTTGCGGGATTGGCCGCTAACCTTCTGATCTTAAAAGAACAGGGGAGCCAAAATAGCTCGTTTTTCGCGTCGAAGTGTCGAACTCGGGGGCCCCGGACTCACTTGATTTACGCCAGAAGCTTCTTCATGCGGATGACCATTGGGTTCTAAAGGCGTGTTAGCCGAGCTCTTTGGCGTCAGCGTCTCGTTTGTGGAGAACCTGTTACAGCGCCAGCGCACCACGGGCACCGTAGGACCAAGC
>Ga0206093_100137_pt1 | contig 11171 bp, 15 predicted proteins | sample S1v_2013CmetaT_FD_197215 | JGI IMG/M metagenome (GOLD analysis project Ga0206093, IMG submission 197215) | Metatranscriptome of soil microbial communities from Anza Borrego desert, Southern California, United States - S1+v_20-13C (Metagenome... | ecosystem: Environmental > Terrestrial > Soil >...
AGTCGAGCCGCAAGCTCGTCGGCGTCGGTTTTGCTTGTGCAATCTTGTGCTACGTGCCAAGCCACGCCTCGGCGATCCCACGGGGCTATCAAGCTAACATGGGGTAAATCGAGCAGGCCAGTTGTAAAATCTCCTTTGTTATCAAATACTAACGCCCTATCGCCGCGCTCAAGGATTTGATTTAGCAAAAAATTTATGATTTGCGTTTTGCCGCCGCCAATGCTGCCGAGTATTAAAAAGCCTCGGGTCTCGCGGTCGATCCCGATTTGAACTTGTGGGTGAAGCCTGATCCCTTTGCCGCTGATCTTCGCCTCGGCCGCCATCTCCCGCGCGCATTGCCGCGCATCGGCGCTAAGCCGGCGGCCGCGCATATGCTGCTCGCCCGGCGGCGGGGCGGCGTAGTTGTACGCCAACCCTGCCAAAACCGAGCCGGCGGCTGCGGCTAGGCCGCCGCTGGCCTTTAGCCACGGCAGCCAGTCGCCGGCTCCCGCCGCTTGATCGAGCCACACGGCGGCCGACCATCTTGCCCACTCCCATAAGCCGCCGGCATCGAGTGCCGGCCAGCTCTTAAGGTAGTGAGTAAGCAGCCAGCCGGCCGCCAAGGTTGCCCCGGCCCCGGCCGCAAAGCCGAGGCCGGCCAGCGCGATGGATAGCGCTAAATCGCGGGGCGGTTGGGGATGGGGCGCATTGCTCATTTTTGCGCGCTCCCGGACTTGGTCGTTGCGGGCGGAAATTGAATGCGCGGCGGGCAATCGGGGGATAGCGCGGCGAGTAAAATTGCGGCGGCCAGCGCACCGGTCCAGCCCGCGCAATACAGCGCTTCGAACGGGCGTTTTCGCACCCAGTCGGTAGTTGCAACGATATATCGTTGCAATTTCGGCGGAAAACAATAGGCGGGGTGACTCGGATGCAGGTTCATTCCGCGGCCTCCAGAGCGTTGATTTTTTTGTAAATCAGGTCGAGTTGCTGTGCTACTGCTTTAAGCCCAGCCGTTACGCGCTGATCCAGTGCGTTTAAGCGATCTTCGGCTTGCTTGCCGTCGATCCGATCTTGCGCCGCTTGGCGTATCCAGTCGCTCGCCGTCAGCCCCTCGGCCTCGGCTGCGGACTTGAAAGCGCGCCATTGCTCGCGAGTAACGCGGAGTCCGATGCTTGTGGTGCTCATATTTTTTAACCTCGTTTGTGATTAGATGACATTAAAACACAAATTAAATCAATGGCTTACATAGTCGCCCATAATAAGATCATGGCACGACTATATTGTCAAGTGTTGTATTGCACGCGGTTATTCGGGGTTTGGGGTGGTGGCCGGGGGTCTGGCGGTGTTTTAGGTTGGCGCGTTATCGCGCGCCGCATTCGCCGTCCAGCCGCAGGCGGACGGGCACCCGGCACCCCAAGGGGGTGCGACGGGTGTGCTGCATTGCGCGTTTCTGATTGATTTTGTTTATCGATTAGTTAGATGCGCAGTAAGGTTTGGAACGATCAGCCGCGGGGTATTGAAATGTAGAAGTTTGGACGTGATCTGACAGTAGGTGTCAGATTAGCCTGTGATCCATCGAGAGAAATGTGCCCGTTCCGGTCATTCACTTTGAGATCGGGGCGACATGTTTTCGGCGCATCTGTGTGAAAACTCACGAATGAGGCACGCTGAGGTGGATTTTATTCCATTAACTTACCAATACCGGGCAAACTCTTAATTGTTGGCTCCACTTGGATACAAAGAGCAGGCAAAAATCAGTCGAGTCTCTCCACCAGATTTTCGATCTTTGTGTTTTCACACAGCCTCCGGCCATTCCGGTCATTGCTCATGCTTAACACGTGCCATTTCCGGACATCAGCTTTTCTCAAGCCTCTGCGAGCATTCCGTGTCTAAAGCAGCCTTAATGACATTTGAAATGCCTACGGCAGTTTTCTGATCCGTTAACTGTCTTTCACGAGAGTTTGGCATCGGGCGGCAAATTTCTAGCACACCTTAAAGCGACACGTTATTATCTCCGTTTCGTCCCCATGACGTGGCTTGCAAAGTCAGAAAACCCAGATCCCATGCTACTCCCCTCCCAAGCACCGACCGCTAGATTGACAGCTTGGTTTATGAGACGGACCGCTCCCAGCGCGGTGCGCCGCGTGGCGCCATTGAAAGCGGTCTTAGCAAGCGACGTGGGCATGACGCGCGAGGAAAATCAGGATCGGGTGGCTCTTGTGCGGAGCATCGACCGTAACGGCTCGCCTTTCATCCTCGCCGCGCTAGCCGATGGCATCGGTGGCATGAAGCAGGGTGCCGAATGCGCCGCGCTCACGCTGGCAACGTTCATAGATGCAGTCATTTGTGAGGCTCAGCATGCCGTCGACGCGGAGGGGTGGCTGCGAAAAGCCTCGCATGAGGCGAACCGTGCCGTGCATGCGCGTCAAGGCGGCTACGGTGGCTCGACTTTGGCGGCCATTCTGTTCGCCAAAGGCTATCCAGCTCTTTGGCTTAGTGTCGGCGACAGTAGGGTATATCACGTGACCGAAGCAAAGATGACGCAGCTTTCTAAGGACGACACGCTTGAAGGGCAACTTGGAAAGCAGGTCGAGGGCGGGAGGAGGTCTGAGCTGCTCCAATTCGTCGGCATCGGTGATGGACTTGAGCCGCACATCGAACCAGTGCCTTTGTATCTCTCCGGCACATTGATGCTCACGAGCGACGGCGTGCATTTCATCAACGCCGACTACCTCGGCAAAGTGGCGCACTACGCCCAAGACCTAGGCGTGTGCGCCCGTCGCTTCATGGAACTCGCCAGGATGTTGGGCGGACCTGACAATGCATCTGTCGTGGCGCTTGGCGTCGATGCGCTTTCCGCGGCCTCTGCTCCGGAAGTTGATTCGGCTTATGAGGTTTGGGACCCGTTCGGAGAACTTCATGTGATTGTTGATCACTATCGCAGTTATCCGTCGAAGGCATCCTCGCGCGCTCCTGCGAGCGCCACTGTGGACGAGGGATCGCCGGCCTTAAGTGGGCACACTGAGTCCGAAGGCAAGCAGGCCCGCGACCCAGCGCCAGTCGAGGCACCTGCCAAGCGCAAGCCGTCCAAGCAGAAAGGTAGGGGCAATCGCAAGGCCAAGGAAAAAGACGTAAAAGGCGAAAGTGAAGACGAACGACAGGCAGACGGAGAAGCTCCACAACTGTTCATCGAGTTTCCGCACAAGGCGCCTTAATAATGCGTGTGATCCCCAACCGCTACGTTTCGTCCAGCCACACGATGTCGGGCGGGATGGGCAGTGTCCTGGTCTGCCAGGACACGATCTTGGAACGACCTGTAGCCATCAAGTTTATCAGTAGCGCCGCCCACAAGCGGCGAATGGATGACGAAGTTGCAGCCCTCCTCAAACTGCGTTCAAAACATGTTGTGCAAGTCTACGACGTGCTGCAAGCCGCCCCAGACGAAATCGGCATCGTCCAGGAATTCATCGACGGCAAGGATCTGTTCCAGTCGCACCAAGTCCCCACGGTTTCTGCTGACTACTACAAGCAGCTTTGGCAAATCGCCTCTGGCATTGCCGATATACACGAGCTTGGGGTGATTCATCGCGACATCAAGCCGAACAACATGAAGACGGACTCGGAAGGGATAATCAAGATTTTCGATTTCGGTTTGGCCCGCGACGATGGACCCACGGCAAAGACGATGGGCTTCGTTGGCACTCGTGGCTTCGCCGCCCCCGAGCTCTATGAGCGGCCCTTTTGCTTCACCAAAGCAGTGGATACCTATGCATTCGGTGCGACTGCGCTTTACCTGGCTACCGGCGATTTGCCGGGCGAGCTGCTGGCGCAGCCGCCCAAGATTAGTCCCGGCGGCTACTTCGGCGGGCCTCCCCTGAGGATCGCTGCGGAGATCGCCCATCTACTTGATGCGTGCATCGCTCCACACCCGAAAAATCGCCCCCCCATGCACAAGGTACGTGACGTCCTGGCTCAGCATATCCTTTCAGACAGGCACAGGGCCTTAGTCGTTTACCAAGGTAAGGCGTCGATCCTTGACGCCAAAAATAGGCACGTCAACCTGAGCTTCGGCGACATCGGGAAGATCGCTATCCGCTACGATGGCCTTGCGTTCGTCGTTGACAGCGTCTCCGGCGAAGTACAGATCAACAACCAGTCGGTAACGGCTGGATCCACCCTACCCGGTGCGTGCGTGGTGGCGTTAGGCGGCTCCCACCGGCGCAACGACGAGCGGCGCTTCATCACCTTCGACATTTCGCATCCGGAGATCGTGCTATGAGTGGCCCGTTGTCAATTGGAGACATAATAGGCGGGCGCTATCAAATCAAGCGCTACATCGACGAGGGGGGTATGCAGTTCGTCTACAAGGCCAAGGATCAGCTTTCCAACCGAATCGTGGCCCTTAAGACGCCAAAAAACAAATCAGCTACCAAGCGTTTTCGCCGTAGCGCTGTTGTAGCCGCCAAGGTCAACCACCCCAATGTGGCCAAGACACTCGACTACGTTAAAGAGGGCAACAGCCGATATCTCATTGAGGAGCTGATCGTCGGCTCCGATCTGAGCAAAGCTCTGCTGCACAGGACCACTTGCCTAGACCCCTACTTGTCGGCCAAGGTCTTCCACCACATGGCCAAGGGGTTGGCCGCTGCCCACCACGCGGGTGTAATTCATCGTGACCTTAAACCCACCAACGTTATGGTCGTGGGTGGATATTCGCTGAATGAACTTAAGATCACCGACTTCGGGATTGCCAAGATGGCTGAGGAAGAACTCGCCGAAGCGGCCGAGGGTGGAGACCAGACACTCACGACCTCGCAGACGGCTGTCGGCGCCCTCCCTTATATGGCTCCAGAGGCCATCGATACGCCTAAGCAAGTTACCCAGGCCGCCGACGTATGGTCTTTGGGCGCAATGGTCTTCCATGTGCTCACGGGGCAGCAGCCCTTTGGTTCGGGCCTAAAGGCGGTGCAGAAGATCCTAGCGGCAGAGCAGCCTGACGTTCCCGCTTTCGTGCTTCGCAACCCACAGTTCGCACCGCTTGCACGTGAGCTTCTCGACATTACGTTCGCCTGCTTGCAAAAGGACCCTGTCAAGAGACCCACCGCCGACGATCTTGTGCATCGCTGTGGGCATTTATGCTACACCGTTGCTCCTCGGGCGGAGGGAGTCGTCAGGCGAGTCTACTATGGCAGCTATGGCTTCATCGGCGCCGAGTCAGGCGACGTATTCTTCCACATGGACAGTGTCTTCGGGCCGCAACCGAAGCTTACTGAGAGTGACCAAGTCGTCTTCTCCGCCTACGCGGGTGGTGGTTCACCCCGCGCCTACCCCGTCTTGAAGCTGACCGCCTGAGCCGCTAGCGACAGCTATGAGATAGAGGACAGATTTAGGCAACTCGATGATTACCAATCTCTATTTCTGGTCGATAGCGGCCAAAAGTTCAGGACAAAGTAAACAATAATTCTGGCCGAACTGAGACATCACATCTGACAGATGTCTGCCAGATCAAGTCACAACTTCTACAATTAAAATAATGTGCTTATGGGTTTAAGGGCCAGACAGCGCCGTCGGTCCAGCGCATGGGCTCATCCAAGGGGCACATGCGCTCCCGCCATCCCTCGCCGGTTACGGACTGGATAACGGCTAAGATCTGTTTATCGTCCATCGTTAAGTGTTGTACAAGCGCGTTGGCGACCGCCTTGACCGTAGGCCAGTGCTCGCGCAACATCATTTTTGTTGCGGCCACCGCCGGTGCCATCGCGTCCAGTCCCTCCGGCAGGAGGGCGGCAATCTTGCGCGCATGCTCTAAATCGCTTTCCGCGCCGGCGTCAAGACACGTATCACCCGACATTTTGGGGTACCCCGCCCCCGCTATCCCGCCTGCCAGTAAAACGATGAGATCGCGCCGGGCACCGATATACATTAAGCGCACATGCTCGTGCCACATCTCGTCCGTGCCCGCCGCCTCCGCCGCCGCAGCAGTGCACTTCGCGATCTGCGTAAAAAACGGCTGGTAAAGGCCGCCGACATCCATTGTGCCTTGCCGCTCGCCTCCCTCGTCGCCGATCTGCAGTACGCGTCCGTGTGAGTCAGTGTATGTGCTGTCTGGGCTGATCGATACGCCGTAAACGATTTGCCCTACATACCATGCCGCCACAATGTGCCCGGCTTCATGTCTGGCTGTGTCAAACAAAGTTTTGTCGCTCATGTTGTTTTTCCTTCCGTTACTGCGTAACTGGTTCCGAAATAAGCATCCCACTCTGGGGTATCGAGTTGTAGTTGAGTAATAATCTCGTCGTCCGCAAAAAGGATTAGCTGCTCGATCATTTTCCGCTTTGTTACGCCGTAACGCCTTGCTAAACGCTCCAAGGCAAGGTCCGACTTAACGCTAATCCACATATTAAGCCGCCGGTCCCCCTCGCCCTCATTTCGGCGGGCGCGATACGCCGCCTGCCGCTCTCGCGATGTCTTTGCCATTTTTCCTCCAAAGCAATGTTACGCAGTAACAGAAATGTAGCATAAGTTACTGCGTAACGCAATAAGTATGTCGGTATTTTGCATGCTGTACAATTCCACACATATTACATGCAAAATAGTACATAAAAGGGGTTATTGTGGTATCTCTATACTATTATCACAAACGCCTCTTTAATAGTATTTTACGCTTGACAGAATAGGTGTATTGGCTATTATTTTTGGTGTGCACATATTGGTGTACTTTAAGCCTTTGGAAGGGGAATTAAAAATGATCTACAAAGACGCAGAAACTTTTGAGGAATACTTAAATCAGCACGCAGAGCAAATGACAAATGATGAATTGCGAAAAGTGCTGGATGGTGCGCCGACGGGGTTGCAGTGCGACCCCGTTTGGGTGTTCTGGACGGGTTTTTGGTTTGGCCGCGAAAGCGCGTATTACAGTAGTTTGCCGGTGTGCTGCCAGCAGCAGCACCAAACTACCCAGTTAGGTTAAACTGAGGGCGGGGAAGGAGGATGATTCCTTTTCCCCGCCTTCCCACCCCTAAACACGCATACATGTACTATTTACAATACCCCCCTCCTGCTAAGCCGAAACTAGCCCGCACAGCGGCAGCGCGGCGGGCGCTGTCGAGAAAGATCGCGCGCACGACGCGCGCGGCTTGCAATCCTAGCGGGTGCAAGGATAGCGGGGCCGGCGATGAGGCCCCCTAGCGGGTGCAAGGATGCGCACGCCGCCTGCCGGGAGCAGGCGCATGCAGGATGCATAGACGACGGGATCGCCGTCTTGCGAAGCATGACGAGACGCCAGGAATGGCGTCTGGAGACTCGCGCGAATCACTGCGCCGCCAGAGCGAAGTCGGCCATGGATGGCGGACGTAGCGAACAGCCTGAGCCTCGATCACCTGCCACTATCCGCGTTAGGGATTTGCAGGATTTAGTCCCGCAGTGCAGCGGAGGGACCGAAGCGATAGCCGAGTCCGGAGCAAGCCCGCCCCCGAAGGGGGAACGCCCTGGGGAGCCCCCTTGCATGAGCTTATCCGCCCCCTCCCCCGCGCCCCCTCCCCATGCCATCCCTGGCCCGACCTATCGGTCGGTCTTTGCCATTCCCTGGCTGCAGTATATATTTGCCCCCAATCCTCCTATTCCAACAGCCCATATATGGCTAATATCTGATATGGTTCGTGCATCACCCCGCATCTCGGAGCCACCGGGCAACCGTTGATTGATTGACCCTAAGCTCAGCAGCTATCGCACGGGTTGAGAGCCCCTGGGCCGCCATCAACCGTGCACTGGACCGCTTATCTTCGCTCGCCGCTCTGCGGGCTGTTCCGGATCGTCTGCCGCGCGCCGCCTGCGCCTCGCGGAATCCACCTGGCGTAATGTGTTTCCAGGTCCAGTTCGATACAGACTTTGCCGTCGCCTTGACTTCCGACGTCGGCAGCGGCGGCGAAAAGTCGTTGTATGACTCGGCACGCTCCAAAACCGCAGTATGCCACCGGGCATACCCTGCCGGCGCCCAATAGCTGCGGACCGCACGGTAAGCCCAGAGCCGCAGCCGGTCGAAAAGTTCGACGTTCCTGCCTATGCCCGTCGCCTCGCGCCGGCGCTTCCTTTTTTTTGTTAAATCAACGAACTCGGCAAGTTCGCCCAGATCATAGATTCCACCGTTGGCGGCGGCAGCCGGTAGCCAAACGCGCCAAGCAGGATGAGTGGGATTTTTGGTGAGAAGCCCGGCGTACCCCTCGTCCGCACCAAGCGCATCGCGATATGCCCCCTCGATTGCCGCTGCATAGCGTAGTGGGTCTATCCTCGATGCTTCCGCTAGCGCAACTGGCGTACGCAAGCCGTATGCTATGTGCGCCCCGCCATCCTCCCGACCCGCAACCCAAGCCGGCGCCGGCAAGCCGGCAGCCTCCCACCGCAGTGCAGGCGGCCCGCCGCCGCTGCCTATGTCGACGTCAAAGACAAGCCAATTAAGCGCAACCGGAGAGTTGTGCTGTATATAGGTCCGTCGCAAAGCGTGCGTCTTCGTCCGGATAAGGCTCGCAGTTTTATTGTCCGAGCAATACGGTCGCGTCGGCAGCCGCGCAACAAACAGCGCAAGTGTGTCCACAGGCTCAGCCTTTGCTGAGCTTGCCGCGCGCGATCAGTAATTCAGATTTTTATAGCAAACAGGCGATAAAATGAGCTATATTGATAACGTTCTGTTATATAGCTCCGGGGCCTGTCGCGGATCGTACGCGGCAAGCCCTTTTTTAAGCTTGTTGCTGTGCTTGTCGCCGTAGCTGTTCGGCTTTTGTCGGTCGGCCTCGGCGTCTTTTCGGGGGCGTGGCTTCAGTTTGGTGCTGGCGTAGCCATGCCTCGACATCGGTCTGTAGCCATAAGATGCGCCGCGCGCCTGGGATACGTATAGGCTGCGGCAAGCTGGTGGGATTGCGCTTAAGGTCGTTGTGGATGGACTTGGGCGCGCGCTTAAGCACGGCCGATAAATCCGTCACGGTGAGTGTGTTCAATGTAGCTGCGGGCATAAAAACTCCGGGCAATAGCTGTCCAGAGCCAGTACCGGTAGCCACGATTCGCCGTGGCGGGTTTTTTACCCTCTGCATAAGCCGGAGCCGTATGCAGCTGCTACATTGCATGCCGCTTGTTTTGCTTTGTGGCGGCTTTGGCTCGTTATGCCGCCACTCCCTAAAACAAGCATCCCCTCACGGATCCCGTTACCGTGGGTTGGTCGCGCGTTTATGTGATAAATCACAAAGGCCGCGCATTTCTGCGGGGAATGCCGGCCGGTCGAGCCCCAAAATTGTTCCCGACAATTTTGGGGCTCCCGGCGAGGCACCGCCTTGCCTTCAACCAGGTAGATCCTGGAAACATTGTTACTGCTGCCGAGGTAGGGCAAAGTGATTCGCCCAACAAAAATAATACCCCATCGATTACCCGCCGTGCTACAAAAACACATGTAAATTCCCAAAAGTTTTTTGCACTTTAATTGCGTTTGTGGTAAGCGATACATAAACCACAAAAACAGCCCGTGTTAATTGCCATGAGCTATATTAACCGCGATTTTTATGCATAAGCGCTATAAGTAAAGCGCATCCCTTCTCCAAAAACGTGGGACATTTCTTGGGACAATTTTGGGACACTGAACAGCAAAAATAATTGAGCAATCAAGGGAAAAGTTGTGGCCCAGCGTGATATTAAGCGATTGATTTATAATAGATATCTATAAATTAGCTTAGATAACCTTTTGATCTAAAAGGCGCTTTTATCCCCCTCCTAAGGGGAAGGTCGTACGTTCGAATCGTATCCGGGGCGCCAACTATATCAAAGGGCTGCAGACATGCAGCCTTTTTTGATTTCGATCAGGGGCACACTAACAGCAGCGCACTCCCGTTCCGTCCACGATCCGCCAGCAGGAGAATGCGCGCATGCTGCCGCTCCCGCCACAACACCTTGTTCGACCGGCTTATCCGTTCTACCCGCTGGCAGTCGTCCGCTGACAGGATGATCTCATAGAGCTTGGCCCGCATGATCGTCTTCCGCCATCGCCAAGGCCGATTTGACCACCTTAAGACGCCCAAGCTTGTAAACCGCCCTAAACCGAACACTCGTGTTCGGTTTTTCTTTCTGCGCCGGGCAATCGGAGAGGAGATGTCGGCAATTTGGTCTAAACGCTGAATGCGAAATGTGCTGCGGGTCGATGCAGATTGGAGTCGGGGCGTCTTCGATGGCTCCGATAGCATAAGCGTAGTGGGTTTAACCCATTGGTCCGGCTTCAGCAGTATTGGAACAGGTGCGAATTGATTCGCATCGACAATATCGTTTTACCGACGCTCAACGGGTTCGACCCGCCATCGATTAAGCCCGAACCGGACAGGATCTGCGTTACAAGCCCTTCGCAGCAGTCGGTTATCGACGGTTGAAGAAACAAACCCATAGCCACTCCGGTGCACAATCTATCTTTGCTGATCAACATTGCCGCGGCCTTGGGCGTCGCTTTCCTCGGTGGATTGCTTGTCCGCCGCATGGGACTTCCGACCCTCGTCGGTTATCTACTGGCCGGGGTCGCCATCGGCCCCTTTACCCCCGGCTTCGTCGGCGATCCCCACACCATCAATCAGCTCGCGGAATTGGGCGTCATCTTTTTGATGTTCGGTGTCGGATTGCATTTCTCCTTCCGACACCTTTGGCAAGTCCGCGACATCGCCATCGTGGGTGCCTTGGGGCAGATGGCGACGACAGCGACACTGGGATACTGGCTGAGCCAATGGTGGGGCTGGCCGCCTTTTTCCGGCGTCGTGCTGGGATTGGCGATCTCGGTCGCCAGTACCATCGTGCTGCTTCGGGGACTGATGGACAACGGCTTGCTGAACACATCCCATGGCCAAGTCGCGGTCGGTTGGCTGGTAATGGAGGATGTGGCCACCGTGTTGGTCCTGCTGATCCTGCCGACGCTGGTCCCTACGGAAAACGGATTCGATTGGCGGGCGTTGGGGTTTACCGTGCTGGCGGCCATAGGATTCTTGATCTTTATGGTGTTTGTCGGGGCCCGCCTGATCCCCTGGCTCCTGTTGGGGGTCGCCCATACCCGCTCCCGAGAACTCTTCATCCTGGCGAATCTGACGATGGCTTTAGGTATCGCCTTAGGGGCCGCCGAGCTGTTCGGGGTCTCGTTGGCACTGGGAGCCTTCATGGCCGGCGCCGTAGTCAGCGAA
>Ga0206093_100141_pt1 | contig 10885 bp, 9 predicted proteins | sample S1v_2013CmetaT_FD_197215 | JGI IMG/M metagenome (GOLD analysis project Ga0206093, IMG submission 197215) | Metatranscriptome of soil microbial communities from Anza Borrego desert, Southern California, United States - S1+v_20-13C (Metagenome... | ecosystem: Environmental > Terrestrial > Soil >...
CCAGTCGTGGGTCGCTGAAGAATTGTTCCATGGCCGAAACTTCGGTCCCGCGCTGGCGAAATTCGGGACACTCATGGGAAGCGCGTTCATTTGGATGGACCAGAATATCTTCCATGGAAAGCTGCCGTTTACGCTGCACAATCGCGTTCCCGATCACGCCTCGTTGGATCGGGCCTCCGGCAGCCGTGTCATCGATTATCCGAAACCCGACGGCGTGCTGAGCTTCGACAAGCTGTCCTCGGTTTATCTCTCTAACACCAATCACGAGGAAGATCAGCCGTGCCATCTGGTTCTGACCGATCCGTCCATCCCGATCTCACAGAACCTGCCGCTGTACGACGAACCGGCGCAGCGTTATTGTCCTGCGGCGGTTTATGAAATCGTGGAAGCTCCGGGGCAGGACGCCCGATTTCAGATCAACGCGCAAAATTGCGTTCACTGCAAAGTGTGCGACATCAAAGATCCGGCGCAGAACATTAACTGGGTGCCGCCAGAAGGGGGCGGGGGACCGAACTACGTAAACATGTGAAAGCAAGGTCGTTCTGCGTGTCGAAGTTTGGATAGTCATACGGTAGCAGAACGCTGTTGAACAAAATCTTCGTACCAGCTGTTTTCCAAGCTTGGCTAAAATAGCGAGCACACGCTTATCTTATTGAAAGTTGCAATGTGTCCGGGTGGCAGATACTCAGTTGTTAAACTAGATTTCTGGGCAGTAAAGTTTAATTGACTTTTGCTTCGGATCTTGGCAAATGTCAGAAAGTTTTACAAATGTACCGAAGTTGTTGCGTGTGTGAGCGAAATCTGTCAAAAAATCAATTTATTGGGACAATCGGCGCGTAAGTTGCATCAGGCTTCTTGATTACAATCAGAAAATTTGTACTAACAATGGCTAAAGATATTCTTCATGAAGAACAGTCTGAGTTGCGGTCATCAACGCAGCAAAAGGAAATTGATCAAACGCGGCGCAATTTAACGAGAATTGGTCTGACCACGCCTGTCCTGATGAGCTTTTCTGGTTATTCGCCGTTGGCTAATGCTTGCGCTACTCCATCCCGGCATGCATCTGGAAACACCAGTCCCCATACAGAGGAGCCGGTTTACTCTTGCAATGGAAAACCGCCTTCCTACTTGGTTAAGTGCGCTTCGTTCAGTTCATGGCCTCTAGGTGGATTGGATGCACCGCAACTACAGATACAAGACAGCAGTGGAAATCCGATCGGTTGTACTGGGGACGGTATTCCTTCATTTGACTCATTTTTTTCATCGGACTCGAATCCTCCCGCTTCAAAGATATCCAGTTTTGGTACAGCGGTGGATACATTTGTTGGCGTAACTACTACTTTTATACCAGTTTTACCAACAAACGGTGCTGAAACGGTAGATCAAACTCGGCTTGCATCGGTATGGGAAGTTCTGGCTTTTCCAGAAAAGCAGCCCGATCCACAAGCTGCCCAGTTCGCCCAATTCATTATCGCGGCAATTTATAACGCGAATGCCGACTCGAAGTATCCAGTTTCGGTAGCTCAAGCAAAAGAGATGTTTGCGAAAGGCCCTTTAACGGAGTATGAGCCCACGCATGGTGTTAAGTGGGGAGTAACGGAAATTATTTCTTATCTCCAAAGCACCATGGGGTTTGTCTAGGGATTAGATGGCTTTGGTATAAATTGCTTTTAATCTTCATGACCTTACGCGTGGTCACTCTTTGTTCGGCGGTCCGCCTGAAGATGTCGCCGCTTTGGCAGGACGAATGTGCGGTGTTCGATGTAGCCAGCTGTAACACTTACGCAGTGTCGAAATTGAGTGCTCAGATCTTGGAAATGCTGCAAGCTGAGAGGGAGCTTAAGACTTCAACTATTCTTGCCGGAATAAACCCAAAAGGTGATCTCGACGAGCAGGATTTGATTCGAGTGCTTGATATCACATTACAAGAATTCCAGCGTCTTGGCCTAATTGAAATAATTGCCAGTTGAGCTTTTTTAACTCCCTCGATGAGACCCTGTCCGCCCAGTTTTCGGATACGGGCATAACTCTAGAACTTGCTCCGTTTATTGTCCGAGTCTATACCGATATTCCGAGCGTTTTAGCCGGCTTACAGCTTTACTACAGCGAGTACCCGGTTTTAGGTTTAAGCGCGTTTGCAGATTTCCACGTATCGCTGCGACGACCTCGATCGTTGTGTCGATGGTTCCGCCCTCAGGTCAGTTTTGAATTCGACGGCACGGTTCCATTCAAGCCTTTGCCTTACGAGCAAGCTTATCCCATGTTCGAATGGGGGCTTAACTGGTGTATAGCGAACCATAGCCATCGGTTTTTGATGATTCATGCAGCGGTCGTTGAGCGGGACGGATGTGCAGCTATTTTGGCGGCTCCTCCGGGTTCGGGCAAAAGTACACTCTGCGCCGCTTTGGTCAGTCGCGGGTGGAGGTTGCTTTCCGATGAATTGGCGCTCATCGATCTGGCAACGCTTCAGATAACGCCTATTCCCCGCCCGATCGGGCTGAAGAATGATTCGATCGAAATTATCCGCCATTTCAATTCTTCGGCAGTGATTGGACCGGTAGTACACGACACCCGCAAAGGGACAGTAACTCACATGAAAGCGCCGACCGATAGCATTCTCCGTTTTCGCGAAACGGCTTGTCCTGCATGGGTCATTTTTCCCCGTTACGAGCGCAACGCTGCCGTTCGGTTGCTGCCTTACTCCAAGGCTCGGACTGCCGTGCGTCTTGCTGAAAACTCATTTAATTACACTTTACTGGGTGAAATAGGCTTTGATGCTTTGATCGGCATAGTCGATCAGGCTGAATGTTATGAATTTACTTACAGCAAGCTGGGTGACGCCATCTCGATATTCGCTGATCTGAAGGCGCCTCCGCTATGTTAGACCCTGTAAAAGCCCCCGCCGTCGCGGCGCTGACACGTACCGAGGCGTTAATCGCCTATTCACTCGGGGAGTGGGATAGTGTTATCCGCCAATGTAGAGCGGCTAAAGTGCTTGCCAAATTGGCCGTTCGCCTTGAAGACTGTGGCTTGCTCGATAGGATTCCGGAGGCTCCCCGCAGACATTTGACGGCTGCGCATCTGGTTGCGAGCCGGCAAGACCAAGCCGTGAATACCGAAGTCGAGCAAATCCAAAAGGCGTTGGCTAAAACTCAGGTTCCGATCATTTTGCTCAAGGGGGCGGCTTACGCGATGGCCGCTCTGCCGACGGCACGGGGCCGTACGTTCGGGGACATCGACATATTGGTGCTGCGCGAGCGATTGGCGGATGTCGAAGCGGCGCTCATGCTACATGGCTGGGTGACCACGCATCATGATGCTTATGACCAGCGTTACTATCGCCGCTGGATGCACGAAATCCCTCCGATGCGGCACATGCGGCGCGGTACCGTTATCGACGTGCATCACGCTATCACGCCGGACACCTCCAGGATTCGTGCCGATTCGCAAAAAATGCTGACAGCGGCGGTGCCGTTGCCGGGGCATGGCAAGCTATTCGTGCTTGCACCTGAGGACATGGTGCTGCACAGCGCAACCCATCTTTTTCTGGAGGGCGAGTTGGATTCGGGGTTAAGAGACCTCGCCGATATCGATAGTCTGATTACTCACTTCTCTACCGCTGACGACAGCTTTTGGAGTCGTCTGATGGAACGAGCCATTGAGGTGGGTCTTACCAGGCCTTTGTTTTACGCTCTTCGGTATACGGAAAAGATACTCGGGACGCGGATTCCACCGTGGGTTCAAGCAACGGCTATTGCGGGATCGCCAGCGCGGCCCTTGCTCAGTCTGATGGATGCGCTGTTTTTACGGGCACTTCAGCCGAAGCATTCCACAGCCGCCGACCGTTTTACGGGACTTGCCCGGTGGATGCTTTATGTGCGCGGTCATTGGCTACGCATGCCTTTCTTTCTGCTCATTTATCATCTTGCTCGTAAAGCGTTTGCAGTTGGACAGTCCGAGCAAAGTCCGGATTCGAAGCGAATCCATTAATTTTTCTAATGGATGATCTCGGAGTAAGAGAAGGGGATATTCTAAAGGTGCAAGATGTAATCCAAGGCTAACCCACCAAACACCGCTGCTCCGAACCAATGATTGTTCAGAAACGCTTTAAAGCAGTTGACGGGATCACGCTCCCGGATCAGAAATTGCTGGTAAGCAGCCAGCCCGGCGGCAATCAGGAGTCCTAGAAAATAAAGCATCCCCAGTCCGGATTGCCTTCCTACCGAAAAAAGAATCAACAGTACGAAAGTCTGAAGCATTGCGATCAGCACCCGGTCCAGGTCGCCGAACAGAATGGCGGTGGATTTGACGCCGATTTTGAGGTCGTCCTCCCGATCGACCATGGCGTACATCGTGTCGTAGACCAAGGCCCACAGAATGGTGGCGAAATAAAGCTCCCAGGCGACCCAGGGAATACCGCCCGTCTGGGCTGCGAAAGTCATGGGGACCGCCCAGCCGAAGGCGAGTCCTAGATAGGCTTGCGGCAGATAGGTGTAGCGTTTCATGAAAGGGTAGGATGCGGCAAGGAATGCGCCGGGAACCGATAGCGCGATGGTTACCGGATTGGTGAGCAGAACCAAGCCGAACGACACGAGACACAGCACGACGAACAACCACAGCGCTTCCTTGGGTGTCACCAGGCCGGCGGCGATCGGACGCAATTTGGTGCGCTTCACGTGAGGATCGAAATCGCGGTCGGCATAATCGTTGATGACGCAGCCGGCCGCCCGCATCAGCACGACGCCGGTGACGATGACGAAGCTCACCAGAACATCCGGTTTGCCATTTCCGGCGAGCCATAAGGCCCATAAGGCCGGCCAAAGGAGAAGAAAGATGCCGATGGGCTTGTCGAGGCGCATCAACCGCCAGTAAAGCTCGAGGCGTCTGCTTGATAGGCGGAAAGTCGATTGTTCGATCATAGACTTGCTTCTCGCTTCAACACTGAAGGCAGAAAGAACTCGGCGACCAACAAGTTGCCGTGCGCGACGGCATACAGTGACCGTCGGCCCCAGATTCGATCAGATAATCGGGTAATGTCGAGTGCATCGGAAAGTTCCGATCGCCATTTTTCCTTTTCGATGACGGCCAGCTGCAGCCCCAATCGTTTCAACTTCGGGTCAGAGAACAGAATTTCTCCCAACGGGCGATTGCCCAGATAGGCCAAATGACGCTGAGTGCCATGGAGAACGGTTGCCGGTATGACGCTGCGTGCCACGACTAATGGCTGCTCGCCGCATTGAAGCAGCACCTCGCGCACCAAGGCGACCCGCGAGGGCCGCAATTTCAGTGTCCGCGATTCTTCGGCAAATGGCCGCAGCCAGCTTTGCCGCAGCACTCGGAGGCGAAAGTCGCCGCCGCAAAGGCCACGAACTCGGCGGGTCAGTGAACCGCTCTCGAAAAGCCATGAATGGAGCCGGTCGGGGATCTGATTGCGTTGACTGCTTCCGAGTTGAAACCAATCCGGTGCGCGACTGAAAAGTTGGCTGCGTGTCGTCAAGTTGTAGATCTCGAAAATAAACGGCGAATTTTAAAGCGTTTTCATCTTCGGTGTAGGGGCGAATTGTCCGCTGTGATTCCGGCCGAGCCGACCCCAGGCTTGTAGGTCGACAATTCTGTTTCGGCCTACGGGCAGGGAATTTGGCTGCATTTTGCGGAGCGAGGCGGGCATTTGCCGATCCACACCGCTCTCCCGAACGCAAAAACGTTCTAAGCCCCGGCATACTGGACCGAGTGGCCCACCCAGCGCTGTATCAGGCGCTCGGCGCGATCGGGGTAATCCCGTAATAGTGCGGCGGCGGTTTGAGCAACGGTCTCCAAGAGGTGTCCGTCGCGCGACAAATCGGCGATGCGGAACTGGACTTGGCCGGTCTGCCGGGTTCCGAGGAGTTCGCCCGGCCCTCGCAATTCCAGGTCTTTCTCGGCGATGACGAAGCCGTCGTCCGAGTCCCGCAGGATGCCCAAGCGCTGCTTGGCGGTTTCCGACAAAGGCGGCTGATACAGCAATACGCAGTGGGCTTCGCCGGGGCCGCGTCCGACCCGGCCGCGCAATTGGTGCAACTGGGCCAGTCCCAGGCGCTCCGCATTCTCGATGATCATCAGGCTGGCGTTCGGAACGTCTACGCCGACTTCGATGACAGTAGTGGCCACCAGCAAGTCGAAATGTCCTTCTTTGAAAGCCAGCATGACGGCTTCCTTTTCGGCGGGCTTCAAACGCCCGTGTATCAGCGCGACGCGCACATCCGGAAGGGCTTCGGCCAAAACGACGGCGGTCTTTTCCGCCGCTTCGCATTGCAAGGCTTCGGATTCCTCGATCAGCGTGCAAACCCAGTACACCTGTCTGCCCTTGGACACCCAATCGGTGATGCGAGCGATGATGTCCGCCCGGCGACTAGTCGGGACGACTACGGTCTTGATGGGTGTCCGTCCGGGCGGGCGCTCGTCGATAACCGAAAGATCGAGATCGGCGTAACCGAGCATGGCCAAGGTTCGGGGAATCGGCGTGGCGGTCATGATGAGCTGATGCGGATACAGGCCATCCTGCAGGCCTTTCTCGCGGAGCGCCAGCCGCTGATGTACGCCGAACCGGTGCTGTTCGTCGATGATGACGAGTCCGAGACGACTAAACGCCACTTGCTCCTGAAACAGGGCATGGGTGCCGATGACGATACCGGCCGCGCCGCGGCTTATCGCCTCAAGCTCCGCCTTTCGGGCTTCGCCCTTAAGACGTCCGGACAAGAACGCGATCTGAATGCCGAAGGGTTCGAGCCATTGCCGAAAGCTCCGGAAATGCTGCTCGGCCAAAAGCTCGGTGGGAGCCATGATCCCGACCTGATAGTTGGACGACAGCGCGGTCAGCGCGGCATGGGCCGCCACAACGGTTTTGCCCGAGCCGACGTCGCCCTGAACCAAACGCATCATGGGACGGCTAGAGGATAAATCGGCCTCGATCTCGGCAATCACGCGCTTCTGGGCGGAAGTCAGGGAAAACGGCAGACTGCGCAGAAACCGGTCTGCCGCCTCCCGGTTAATCGTCATGGCCGGAGCTCGATGGGCCTGCATCTTGGCCCGGAAGCGGCCGAGGCTCAGATGGTGGCTTAGAAGCTCTTCGAAAGCGAGACGCGAGCGGGCGACGGCCAGTTGCGGGGACGCCTCACCGAAGCCGGCAGGGGGTTGATGCAGTAGTCGAAGCGCGTTCTGGAGCCGCAATCGGCTTGCGGGAGGCGCCAATGATTCGGGCAATAAATCCGGAAGCCGGATTTCGTCGACCATCGACAAGGCTTGTGCAGTCAGCCGGCGAATGGCTTTCTGATGGATGCCTTCGGTCAAGGGATAAACCGGCGTCAGCGCTTGCTCCGAAACATCGGCTTCCGTGTCGTCGATCAGCTTGTAATCGGGATGGGTCATTTCCAGACCGGCGTAGCCCGTCCGCACTTCGCCGTAGCAGCTGAGCCGTTTGCCGCGGATCAGCTGCTCGCGCTGCTTGGCCGTGTAATGGAAAAAGCGCAGATCGAGAAAGCCGGTGCCGTCGCCGATCCGAACAATCAGCGAGCGACGGCCTTTGGGAAGGATTTCCGCGAGTTCGACCCGGCCTTCCACCAGCATATGATCGCCGGGTTTCAGCTGACCGATGGCGGTGACGTGCGTCCGGTCCTCATAACGCAGCGGCAGGTGGAAGAGCAGATCGCCGATGGTCGAAATGCCCAGCTTTTCCAGCCGCTTGAGGGTTTGTGTTCCCGCCCCCTTGAGGGTGGCTACCGGAAGCTCGTCGAGAGAGCGGTTTTGCGAAGCCAAATAGTCGCAGGGCGCCTACTTCGCCAAAACCATGATGGCGTCCATTTCGACTCCGGCGCCCCGCGGCAGAGAGGCCACGCCGATGGCCGCACGGGCAGGGTAGGGTTCGGCGAAGTATTCCGCCATGATTTCGTTTACCAGCGGAAAATGGGCGAGATCGGTCAGAAAAACATTGAGCTTGACGACATCTCGGAGGCTGCCTCCGGCGGCCTCGGCCACGGCTTTAAGGTTGTCGAACACGCGGCGGATCTGCACGTCCATGCCGCCCTCGACCAAGGTCATAGTGCCGGGATCCAGAGGGATTTGACCGGAGAGATAAACCGTGTCGCCGACTTTTACGGCCTGAGAGTAGGTGCCGATCGCTTTGGGAGCCTGGTCAGTCTGAATAATTTGTTTTGCCATGGTTTTGTTTCTTTCTAAGTTCTGACTTTACGCGGGAGATTTTCAAAACGACCGATAATTTTCGCAGTTCTCGCATGACGGTGGCGAGATGTACGCGATCCTTGACCATCAAGGTAATGATGTCGGTGGAAATCTGGCTGTCCTGGTTAGTGATCTGGACGTTTTCGATGTTGGCGCGCATGCGGGAGATGGTGGAAGCCACTTTCGCCAGGGTGCCCACCTGGTTCATCAGTTCTAGGCGGATGACTGCCGGGAAATCGCCGCTGGCTTGTTTGTCCCAGTCCACGTCCAGCCAGTTCATGTGTTTTTTTCTAAGTTCCGAGACGTTCTTGCACTCGGTGAGGTGAACGACGATGCCCTTGCCTGGATTGAAGAATCCGACGATGGGATCGCCCGGTATCGGGCGGCAGCACTTGGCCAGATTGACCACCATGCCTTCCGTGCCTTTGATGATGAGGGGCGATAACGCGGGCAGGTTTTCTTCCGTAGCGGCCGTGTCCGATTTGGCGTCGCCTTGGCCTATCTGCCGGACGACCAGGAACGGCAGGCGGTTGCCGAGACCGATATCTTCCAGCAAGGCGTCGAGAGAGGGTAGATCAAGCACCTTCAGCAGTTCATCGATCCGTTCTCGGGGGATGTCTTCGAAACGCAGGTGTTGGGTATCGAATTCCTTTTCCAGCAGGCGCTTGCCCAAGGCAACCGCTTCCTGTTTCTTGAAGTTTCGGAGATAGCTGCGAATGGCCGCGCGCGCCTTGGCGGTGACGACGAAATTGAGCCACAAGGGATTCGGCCGGGCCCAGGGCGCCGTGATGATCTCGACGGTCTGGCCGTTCTCGAGAACGGTCTGCAGCGGCGCGAGTACTCGATCGATACGGGCGGATACGCAGGTATTGCCGATATCGGTGTGCACGGCGTAAGCAAAGTCGACGATGGTGGCTCCGCGTGGAAGCTTGGTAATCTTGCCCTTCGGGGTGAAAACGTAAACTTCCTGCTGGAACAGATCAACCTTCAGATTGTCCAGGAACTCCATCGAGTCGCCGGCGCTCTTCTGGATTTCCAGAAGATCTCTCAGCCATTCATGAGCGCGGGCCTGGCTCGTCGAAGTCTGTTCGTGCTCGCTCTTGTAGAGCCAGTGTGCCGCGATGCCGGATTCGGCTAGATGGTGCATGGCGCGAGTGCGGATCTGAATTTCCAGCGGCTGGCCGTAAGGCCCGACCAGTACCGTGTGCAGCGATTGATAGCCGTTGGCCTTGGGCACCGCGATGTAATCCTTGAATCGGCCCGGCACCGGCTTGTAGAGGTTGTGAACTATCCCTAAGGCCCGGTAACAGTCGTCCACTTGATCCGCAATGATGCGGAAGGCATAAACGTCATAGACGCCGGAAAAGGACACGTGCTTGTTTCGCATCTTTTGATAGAGGCTATAAAGATGCTTCTCTCGCCCGATCACTTCGCAGTTGATCAGTCCGGCGTCCTGCAATCGTTTCGTGATGGCCGACTCAATAATCGCCACCACCTCTTTCCGGTTGCCGCGAGCCTTTTTTACCGATTGTTCCAGCACGCGGTAGCGCACCGGATACATGGCGGCGAATCCCAGCTCTTCCAATTCCAGCCGCATTTCGTTCATGCCTAGGCGGTTGGCGATAGGCGCGTAGATATCCAAGGTCTCGCGGGCGATACGCCGTCGCCGCGTCGGAGACATAATGCCGAGGGTGCGCATGTTGTGGAGCCGGTCCGCCAGTTTGACCATGATCACGCGGAGATCCCTAACCATCGCCAGCACCATCTTGCGGACATTCTGCGCCTGCGCCTCGGCCCGTGACTTGCAATCGAGCTGGGTCAGCTTGCTGACGCCGTCGACCAGTTCGGCGACTTCGTCTCCGAATTGTTCGCGCAATTGCTCCTTGGTGACCGGCGTGTCCTCGATGACGTCATGCAGAATGGCCGCCATGATGCCCTTCGCGTCCATGCGCATCTCGGCAAGGATGATGGCGACCGACAAAGGATGGCAGACGTACGGTTCGCCGGTTAGTCGAAATTGACCCTCATGTGCGGAAAGGGCGAGTTGGTAGGCGCGGTAAATGTCTTCAACCTGAGCTTCATCGAGATAGGTCGAAACGATGCTGCAAAGCCTACGAATGAGTTTCTCATTCGGCAGCTCGGTCACTTCTTTCGGAAGAAGCTGGTTCATGGCAGCCCGCGTGTGTGTATCAGCCCTTCGGCGTCCAACAACCCCGATGCGGCCTATTCGAAATCATCCTCTTCGAGGTTGTTCAGCCCTGCGCCATGCGCGGTAGGCAGCGGCGGACGCTCGATGGCGAACCGCTCCTGCTTGGCGGCTGCGGTGAGATAGTCGCGGGTGATCAAGCCCGCAGCAATTTCCCGAAGCGCTACCACGGTCGATTTATCGTTTTCCCAGGGCAGCTTGGCATCGTCCGGGTGCCGAGACAGTTGACGGGCTCGCTTGGTCGCCAACAAAACGAGCTGAAAACGGTTGTCGACGTGTTCCAGACAGTCTTCGACGGTTACTCTTGCCATACTTACTAAATCCTCGATTTGGAGTCGATTGAGTGAAAAAGATTAATAAAAACAAATAGTTTATTGGGTATTTTTACCCGAAAGCCGGGGTTTTGTACAGAACGCCTGCTATTGCAAAGTGAAATCCAGTTTGTCTGGCGTGTAGTCGAAGGGC
>Ga0206093_100144_pt1 | contig 10810 bp, 8 predicted proteins | sample S1v_2013CmetaT_FD_197215 | JGI IMG/M metagenome (GOLD analysis project Ga0206093, IMG submission 197215) | Metatranscriptome of soil microbial communities from Anza Borrego desert, Southern California, United States - S1+v_20-13C (Metagenome... | ecosystem: Environmental > Terrestrial > Soil >...
CATGAAGAAAAATATCCTTCTTACTCAGAACGATCCGAATCCTATGGATTCTCTCGCCACGTTCTTCGACCGGCAAACCCGGCGTCACGGACCACGGGAAGCCATTCGCTTTCGGCCGCGATACCGGACCATTCGCTGGCGTTACGACACGCTCCGGGAGCGCGTGCTCGGACTGGCTCAAGCACTGAGCGCACACGGCGTCGAACCGGGAGACCGGGTTGCGCTTTGCGCCGAAAACTCGCCGTATTGGGTTGCAGCCTTTTTCGCCATCCTGGCCTGCGGCGGCGTGGTAGTGCCGCTGAATCCGAAAAGCACGCCGGACCAGATCAATCGAATCAGCAAGTCCGCCGAGCCCAAACTGGCCCTGCTATCCCCTTCGCTCGCCTGGCCCGATGAATCCGTGCCTTGCTTGCCCGTCGACTCGGTCTACTCGATCAATAAAGCTGCCATGCGGGACAGGGCCGTTTTCCAGCAAGCCGCCGGACTCGCCGAGATCATCTATACCTCAGGGACGACCGGCGACCCCAAGGGCGTCATGCTCTCCCATCAAAATCTCCTGGCCGATCTCGACGCCGTAACGAAAGCAGTGCCTTTGACACCCGACGATCACATCCTCACCTTGCTCCCGCTATTTCACGTGTTCGGTCAAATGACGAGCTTTTTGTGCTCGCTGCACAGCGGATGCTCGGTCACCTATCTCACCGCCCCGACGACCCGCGCCATCCGCGAAGCCCTGACCTATACGCCGGCGACTCATCTGGTTACGGTGCCGGAGGTGCTCAAAACCGTAATGGACCGCCTGGAAAGCCGGCTGGGCCGAATGCCGGGTTTCCTCCGGCGCGCCCTGCGCGACCGCATTCGCGCCCGCATCTCGGGAACGCTTAGAACTATCGTGTGCGGCGGCGCACCGGTCGATCCGGTAATTGAGGACAAATGGTGGAACTTGGGCTTCGAAGTCTTGCAGGGTTATGGACTCACCGAAACGAGTCCCGTCATCAGCACCAATACCTCCGCTGCCCACCGCACGGGCTCGGTCGGAAAACCCCTTGACGGCGTCGAAGTCAGACTTGCCTCGGACGGCGAGATTCTGGTCCGCGGTCCGATCGTGATGCAGGGATACTATCGGGATACCCAACGCACCGAAGCCGTCCTGGCCGATGGCTGGTTCAAAACCGACGATGCCGGACGTCTCGACGAGGACGGTTTTCTTTACGTCTTCGGGCGCAAGAAATACATGATCCTCGGGCCGAGCGGCGAGAACGTCTTTCCGGAAGATCTGGAGGCCGAGCTGAACCGCGTGCCCGGCGTCGTTGATAGCGCCGTGGTGGGCTTGCCGAAAAACGGTCGGACCATCATTCATGCCGCCCTCCTCTGCGAGCCGGGCCAAGCCGCCCGCATCGTAGCCGAAGCCAACCGCCACCTGGCGCCGCACCAGCAAATCACGAGCTGGTCGGTTTGGCCGGAACCCGATTTTCCGCGCTCCGTCACGCGCAAGGTAAAAAAGGAGGAGGTCATCAAGAGACTCAGCGGCGAGCCGGTCAGCCGGCCGACTCAACCTGGACGGGTCACGCCGCTCAAGCGGCTGTTGGCCGAAGTAACGCAAACCGATATCGGAACTATCGACGATTCGAAGGAGATCGTATCCGACCTTAATCTGGATTCTCTGCTGCGGATCGAACTGGTTTCGCGGATCGAGGACGAATTCGGGGTTTATGTCGAAGAAATGCAAATCACGCAGGAACTCACGGTCGCCGATCTGGGCGCGCTGGTGCAAGGCCAAAAGGGGCGAATGCCTAAGCTGGCCCGCTATCCGCGCTGGTCCAACTCGGCTTGGGCCAGCCGATTGCGTCCCGTGGCACAACAGGTTCTCTTCCGCTGGTGGCTTTCGATCCTCTGCCGATTGCGCGTAAGCGGCGAGGAACACCTGAAGGATCTTCGGGAGCCGGTCATTTTCATGGCGAATCACCGCAGTTTTCTCGATTCCGTCATCGCAACCTGGGCCATTCCCGCAGCCGTTCGCTCGCGCCTTGGCATCGCGGCCGGCACCGAGGTTCTCTACGGCAAGTTCCCATGGTTTGCCCCGCTCGCGGAACTCACGTTCAATGCCTTCCCGTTTCCCACCGGAACCCACGAAAACATCCGACCGGGGCTCGATTACATCGGCCGCATGCTCGACGACGGCTGGAATGTTCTGATTTTTCCCGAGGGAGGGCTGAACCGGTCCGAACGACCGCTGCTGAGCTTCAAAGGCGGCACGGGTGTGGTCGCCGTCGAAATGGGCGTTCCGGTCGTGCCGCTCGCCATTCAGGGGACCGAGAAAATCCTGCCTCCCGACACGCTTCTCCCGAAGGGACGAGGTCAAGTGAGTGTACGCTTCGGACAGCCCTTAAGCTTAGCGGGAGAAGGATACGCCAATGCCAGGGCGCGCATCGAATTGCATCTTCGGCATTTACTTGAAGACTGTAGGCCGGACTAAGCGAAGCGTTTCATACGGCATTTCCGCCGTTCGCCGGGAACGGCTATCGCCCCTTCGACGGGGCTCAGGACAGGCTTATCCCGGCCTACAAAGACGGCAAGGCTGAAGCACTCTGACTAAATGAGACAGACGTTTACTGCCCTTACGGACGTTACACCAACCCCACGCTATCTAGGAGACTGTCAGGTCTTCTTGCTGTGCCTGATCAGGCGCCGGCGCTTTCGGACTTGCCGGGCCGAAAGCACGTTGCGCTTGCCCTTGAACGGATTTTCGCTGCTCCTGAATTCGAGCTTGATCGGCGTTCCTTGTATGTCCAAGGCATCCCGAAAGACGTTGATCAGATAGCGTTTATACGCTCCCGGAACCTCTTCCGTCTGATTGCCGTGAATCACGATAACCGGCGGGTTTTGACCGCCCTGATGGGCGTATTTGAGCTTGATGCGCCGTCCGCGGACCAAGGGCGGCTGGTGCGCAACCAAGGCATCCTGAAGGATTTTGGTCAGCCGCGAAGCGGACAAATCCTGCATCGAGGCCTCGTAAATGGATTCCACCGCATCGAGCAGATTGCCTACGCCGGTACCGTGCAGAGCGGAGATGTAATGCTTTTCCGCGAAATCGAGAAACGGCAGTTTCAAATCGATCTGGCGCCGCACCTGATCTTTCTGATCCGGGCTGAGTCCATCCCACTTGTTCAGGCCGATGATGAGTCCGCGGCCGATTTCCAGAACCATGCCCAAAAGCGTTGCATCCTGATCGGTCACGCCTTCGCGGGCGTCGACCAGAAAAATCACTACATGGGCCGTCTCGATGGCTTGAAGGGCTTTAATGACGCTGAATTTTTCGATGGCTTCCGAGACTCGCCCGCGGCGGCGGATGCCGGCGGTATCGATCAGGGTATAGGCTTTACCGTGGCGCTCGAAGGGAATATAGACGCTATCCCGCGTCGTTCCAGGCTGGTCGTAAACGACCACCCGTTCCTCCCCCAGAATGCGGTTCACCAAGGTGGATTTGCCGACATTCGGGCGTCCCACCACCGCAATGCGGATGCCCGGCGATTCTTCCTCCGTTTCGGGCTGTTCCGAAGCCGGCAATTTGGCTTCCAGCTCGTCCAGCAGCGTATCGATTCCGATCGCGTGGGAGGCCGAGATGGGATGAGGTTCACCGAGGCCAAGCGCGTAGAACTCGCCCGCCACGACGGCTAGATCCGCCCGGTCGATCTTGTTCACCACCAGAAAAACGGGTTTTCCGGTCTTGCGCAAGCGTTCGGCAATGGCTTCGTCGCCGGCATTGAGGCCGTGCCGTGCGTCGACCAGCAGCAGAATCAGATCCGCCTCTTCCAGCGCATAACTCACCTGCCGCATGGCCTGCTCGTCGATGCCGAGTTCGGTCTCGACGATGCCGCCGGTGTCGACCACAAAATAATCCCGTTGACCGCGTCTCACCCGGCCGTATTGCCGGTCGCGGGTCAAGCCCGGAAAATCGGCCACGAGCGCGTCGCGGGTCCTCGTCAGATAATTGAATAAGGTGGACTTGCCTACATTAGGGCGACCCACCAGGGCGACCACGGGCAACATAAGCTACTCCACGGTAATGGCAGCGACGGTGCCGCCGCTGGTATATACATAAACGACATCGTCGAACACGACGGGCATCGCCTCGATCGCGTTCTTGTCCACTCTGATCCGGCCCACCAAGCTGCCGTCCTCCTGTGAGAGCAGATGGAGATAACCTTCGAAATCACCGACCACCACATAATCTTTGACCAGCGCGGGCGCCGTTAGACGCCTGAGGTGCAGCTCGTCTTGTTTCCAAAGATCCGCACCGTTCCGCACATCCAATTGCCAAACATCGCTATTGGCGTCGGTCACGAACAGCGAGCGGCGACCTGCCGCCATGCCCGCGTAAGAAGAGAGTTCGGTTTGGCGCCACAGCACCTCGCCGTCATTTAACGATACTGCGGCCACGCCGCCTTGATAACCAGTCACGTAGATGGTGTCTCCTTTCACTATGGGATCGGAATCCATGTCGACCAAGCGCTCTATCTCGGAGCGACCGTGGGGCAACGCAACCGTCGCCTCCCAGCCGGGTTTGCCATCGGCCAAGCCCAGGGAGATCAGCTTGCCGCTGCCATAGCCGTCCAGCACCAAATCGTCTGCAATCGTGGGCGAACCTCGACTGCGTATCGAAAGCGCCGGGATCGTACGGTCATGATACCAGCGGGTCGCACCGGTTTTTTCATCGAGCGCGGTGATGCGCCCATCGCTGCTCCGTATCACCACGGTGTCGCCCTCGACGCGCGGCAAGGCGAGAATCTCGCTGGACACGTTGGTCTTCCAAAGCACCGAACCGTCGCCGTCGTTCAGCGCCACGACCTCGGCGTTGCTGGTCCCGATTATGAGCTTGCCCTCGCCGGCCACGGGTCCCGAGGAAACAGCCAGATCGGTGTCCACGGACCACTGCTTGTCGCCGTTGATGCGGCTGCGGGCCTGAACTTCGCCCTTGCGGTCGGCGGCGAAAACTTTGTCTTCGGTGACGGCGGGCACCAAGTTGACATACTGCTTGGCATAGCCTTTGCCGACATCGGCATCCCAAAGCACCGTCATCTTAACCGTGGGCTCGAAATCCCGGAGCTCCGCGGGAGGATCGGCATTGTCCGAGGCTCCGAGATACTCTCCTATGCCGGAGACTGCTTCTTTCAGGGGTCCAAGACCACTACAGCCGGTCAGCAGCAAACCGAATAAGAACAAGATAAGAAAACGGCGCATCAGGACCCGGCTGGTTTCGGCGCGGTCGGTAAATCGTTGAGCTTCAGCTCCAGCAGCGGAGAGATTTCGCCGGATTCTTTCGCCGCCTCGTAAGCCTTGCGGGCTTCCTCCGGCCGATTGGCGGCGGCGTACAAATCGCCTTTGAGCTCTTGATAAAGCCCCGCAAACTTGCCCATCTGCTCGACGGTCAAGGGTTCCAGCAGGCTCAGCGCCGGGCCGGTTTCGCCGGACGCCAGCATCACCTGGGCGAGGCGAAGCCGTGCGATATGCTTGATGTTTTCGTCCTTGGTCTTTGCGAGAGTCTCTTCCAACACGGCCTTCGCGCCGGGCAAATCATTCGAGTCGACCTTGAGCTTGGCAAGCAGCAATCGGGCATAATCGGCATAGCTGCTCGACGGATAGGTGGCGATAACCCGCTCGCCCAATTTGATGGCCGGTTCGGTTTGCTTGGCTTCGCTCGCTTTCAGCATCTGCTGATAAAGACTGGAAGCCTGCTCGTTCTGGCTCCGCACATTGCCTTGCCACATGTTCCAGCCGATGATGATCGCGACGCCCAGAAGAACACCGAGAATCAGCGATTGCCGATTTTCTTTCCACCACCGCTGGAGCGCTTCTAATCGCTCTTCTTCTGTCAAATAAGCTTCCACTCGAACCTCGTCGCGTTAAATGAGTGCTTGTAAAAAAGGAATCAATTCGGACTGCGCAAGGGTCACCTGATCGGCGTCCGTGCGTAAGTGCTTGATGCCGATCAACTGGTCTCGCGCCTCATCGTCGCCCATGATCAATGCCAGCGCGGCGCCGCTTTTGTCCGCCCGTTTGAACTGGCTTTTGAAACTGCCACCGCCGCAATTCACCACGAGCCGCAAATGCGGCAAAGCATCGCGCAGCGCCTCGGCCAGTACGGCGCCCTTGCGTTCGGCGTGCTCGCCCACGCGGATCAGATAAGCGTGAGGCAGCGCAGCGGCATCGAGCTTTTCCGGGGATTCGAGGAGCTCGATCAAGCGTTCCATTCCGAGGGCAAACCCGATTGCGGCGGAGCCTTTGCCGCCCAACTGTTCGATCAGGCCGTCGTAACGTCCGCCGGCGCAGACCGTCCCCTGCGCGCCCAGCTCGTGGGTTACCCATTCGAAAACCGTGCGCGAATAATAATCGAGGCCGCGCACCAGCGTGGGGTTCACCGAGTAGGCAATCCCCGCCTCGTCGAGAAGTTCCTTCAACCGCTGGAAATGAGCCCTGGACTCCTCGCCCAGCTCGCCCGCCAAAACCGGCGCTGCCTGTATCAGCTCGCGTATCTCGGGATTCTTGCTGTCGAGGATGCGCAAGGGATTGGTCTCCAAGCGTCTCTGGCTGTCTTCGTCCAGCTTTCCGTAATGCGCACGGAAAAAATCCACCAGCTTGGCCCGATAGACGTGCCGCTCGTCGGCTGTACCCAGCGTATTGATCTGCAATTCGAGCTTGTGCGCGATGTCCATTTCCCGCCACAGCCGGGCGCTCAGCAGAATCAGCTCGGCATCGATATCCGGGCTCGCCATGCCATAGGCTTCCACACCTACTTGATGGAACTGGCGATAGCGGCCTTTCTGCGGACGCTCGTGTCGGAACATGGGCCCTGCATACCACAGCCGGCTCACCTGGTTATGCAGCAGGCCGTGCTCCATGCATGCCCGCAAGCAGCCCGCCGTACCTTCCGGACGGAGCGTCAGGGAATCGCCGTTGCGATCCTCGAAGGTATACATTTCCTTTTCGACGATGTCCGTGACTTCGCCGATGGAGCGTTTGAACAGCTCGGTCTTTTCCACCAACGGCAGACGGATTTCCTCATAGCCGTAGCTCGCCATGACGCGGCGCACGACCGACTCGACATGCTGCCAGCGCGGCGTGCGATCGGGCAGAATGTCGTGCATGCCGCGAATGGCCTGAATCTTTTCCATAGTCGAGAGGTATGTCGTGGGTTGTTTAAAAAACGGGGGTCAATCTACAGGAAGATAGCGCTTGGCCTGCACGGCCTCCTTCGTATCGGGAAACTTCGACCGCAGGGTTTTCGCATAATTTCCGGCTGCTTGGAAATTGCCGAGCGCCGCTTCGGTCTCCGCGCCGAGCCAAAGCGATTTCGGGGCTGGTTCCGCCACGGCATGATACCGCTCCAAAAAAGCGCGCGCGGACATATCTTGACCGGTTTCGTGGCTCAGCTCGGCCATCTCAATCAGTGCTGGCGGGAAGCGGGGATCGTATTCTAGCGCCTGACGCAGATACTGCTCGGCCTCCCCCTTTTGGCCCGCCGACCGGGCGCAAATCCCGGCATTGGTGAGCGCAATCCACGGCGAGTTATAGAGCTTCGAACCGATAACCGCCTGGAACTGGCTCATGGCTTCGGCATACCGGCCCTGCGCGCACAAAAAACGGCCGTAGTTGTTGCGGACGCCGAAATTATCGGAACTGGCCGACAATGCCTTCTTGAACTGACGCTCGGCGTCGGCCGGCTGATCCAGCCGCTGATAGAGCACCGCCAGCGCGTTGTAGGCCTCGCTGTTTCCTCCATCCAGCTCGGCGGCCCGCGTCAGATCCTGCAAAGCCACCTCGTAATTACCGGCTTCCATGTATTGAATGCCCTTCCGGACATAAATATCGGATTCGCTGAGCGAACCATAGGGATCGTTAGAGCGGGCGCCGTGCGTCTTCGACGCACTGCAGGCGGCAAGCGCCACGCACACTAGCGGACCGATCAAAATGCGAAGCTTCATGACTGTACGGCCTGTAACCGGTGATGCCTGCGCGTACGGTCGTTCACCCGTCCCACCAGTTGGCCGCAGGCCGCGTCGATGTCGTCACCACGGGTCTTGCGGGTCGTGGCGATCAATCCGGCGGCATGCAGCATATCGCTGAACCGGCGTATGGTTTCCGGACTGGAACACCGGTAATTGGAACCCGGAAACGGATTGAACGGAATCAGGTTGACCTTGGACGGGACATGACTCAACAGCCGGATCAGCGCCTTGGCATGCGCAGGCGTGTCATTAACGCCGTCGAGCATCACGTATTCGAACGTCACTTTGCGGCGGTTTTCCCGCCCCACATAGCGCTTGCAGGCCGCCAAAAGCTCCTTGATCGGGTATTTCCGGTTGATCGGCACCAGTTCGTTGCGCAACTCGTCGTCCGGCGCGTGCAGCGAAACGGCCAAGGCGATATCGCTCACTTCGGCAAGTCGGTCCAAGGCCGGGACGATTCCCGACGTGCTGAGCGTCACCCGCCGCTTGGAGAGCCCATAGGCGAAATCATCCAGCATCAGATGGGTAGCGGCGACCACGTTGTTGAAGTTGAGCAGCGGCTCGCCCATGCCCATGAGGACCACGTTAGTCACTCGATCTTCGCCGAGTTCGCGCCGGGCCACCCAAAGCTGGCTGATGATCTCGGCAGCGCTCAGGTTGCGATTGAACCCCTGTCGCGCCGTGGAACAGAACGAGCATTCCAGGGCACAACCCACCTGGGACGAAATGCATAAGGTGCCGCGGTCGTCCTCGGGAATGAAAACCGTCTCGATGCGATTCTGCTCGTCCAGTTGCAGCAACCATTTGCGGGTGCCGTCCGAGGATTTCTGCGCATAGGCGATCTCCGGCACCCGGATTTCGCAGCGTTCGGCCAGCCGCGTCCGCAGCGACTTGCTCAGGTTGGTCATCGCCGAAAAGTCGTCGACGCCGCGCTGATGGATCCATTGCAGCAACTGCGTCGCACGAAAAGGCTTTTCCCCGATCTCGACGAAGAAGGCTTCCATCGCCTTCCGGTCGAGGCCGAGAAGATTCAGCTTTTCGCTGGAATTAGCGGGTACGGGGGCAGAGCTCATTCTCTTTGAAGAAAAATGCGATTTCCTGTGCCGCCGTGTCCGGTCCGTCGGAACCATGCACCGCGTTTTCGTCGATGCTGACGGCAAAATCGGCACGGATAGTGCCGGGCGCGGCTTCCTTGGGATTGGTGGCGCCCATGATCTCACGGTTCTTGGCGATGGCGTTTTCGCCTTCCAGCACCTGAACCATCACGGGGCCGGTAATCATGAAATTCACCAGATCGTTGAAGAACGGTCTTGCCTTGTGGACGGCATAAAATCCCTCCGCTTGCTCGCGGGAAAGATGCAGCATTTTAGCTGCGACGATTTTAAGCCCCGCTTTCTCGAAGCGGCTGTAAATTTCGCCGATCACGTTCTTGGCTACAGCGTCGGGTTTAATGATGGACAAGGTGCGTTCGACCGCCATTGGATCTCCTTGATTTGGATTCGCCGGTGTTGTGTAGTGAATGAAAACCGAGCGTTCTCGGCTTTCGGAAAAACATTCGCCGCCCAGATACGGGCAGATAAAACATTGGGATTTTACTGGAAAATTGAGCCGATGATAAGAAATACCGGCCCTTGAACCCGTTTTCAAACGCCATGAGCAGCGTCATGGCGTCGCACGGCAGATTGAAGACGGCCTTTAGACCGCGACACTTTCCCCGCAGCCGCAGGTCGCCTTGACGTTGGGATTGTCGAATCGGAACGCTTCGTTGATCCCCTCCCGGCGATAATCCACCCGAAGATGAAGACTCAACTCGCCGGACCAGAACTCCGGCCACTGCTGGAACCTTATCGTTATCATTCCCAAATCGACAGGAGAAGGCGCAGGCTTTCGTTGTTTGACTTCCATGACCGTATCAACGGCGCGGGTGGGTTAGCAGAGCATAACCTGCTTTTAGAGATTCACCGACGCCTCTCGACAGGCGGGTTACGGCGAGCGTCGGACATGCGAGTTTAAGCGGGGGCATTGTGGTGCGCGCCTAACCTGCCCTATGGCTCTTTACCTTCCGAGGGAGATAAACGAACCATTGATAATAACCACCAAATACCATGGAGATCCAGATCAATACATAATAGAGTTCCAACGTAATAACCTTGTTACCGGTAAGACATTGGAAAACCATGTCTAATAAGTCTAAAACTCCTCCTAAAATTAACGCAATGACGTACCCAGACGGAATAGTCAATAGCATCATCTCATAATAAAATAACTCAATAATCTCCGAGTTTTGCCATTTGTCCTTATCTTCATAAAATTTTATGAAGAAATATCCGCAAATGCCAACCCATAAAATACGGACAACATAAAACAAAATCCTATTGGCTATTGACATTGAGTTTCACAAGAAAAAACTATTGCTTGCGAATATTCCTGGCAATCAACTCCAAGAGGCCCTATAGCATATGGAGGTCTTGGCTTCCTCCATCCCTCGATGACGCATTGTTCAAAACACTGGTCTTTATCATCATCTATATCTTTGCAAGATGAGCGATAAGGGTCATCACTCTCGGGTTTTGAAGGCTCTACCGGGTTTGGAAAAAGCGCGGCAGGGCGCAATAGCGTACTCGCGTATTGCGCCGAATAGAGGCCGAATTCATGCGGCGGAATACGGGAGTACCCTATTCCAATGGAATGGACTCCTCCCCCGAACGGCATGGACAGTGCCAGACTTAAAGTTCCGAATACTTTGAAGTCAACCGAGGAGGAGTCGCCATGAAAGTAGCACAACTGGAACAAGACCGGTTAGC
>Ga0206093_100145_pt1 | contig 10775 bp, 6 predicted proteins | sample S1v_2013CmetaT_FD_197215 | JGI IMG/M metagenome (GOLD analysis project Ga0206093, IMG submission 197215) | Metatranscriptome of soil microbial communities from Anza Borrego desert, Southern California, United States - S1+v_20-13C (Metagenome... | ecosystem: Environmental > Terrestrial > Soil >...
GATCACCGGCAATTTCATCAGCCAAGGGCCTAATGGGGCCGTGGTCGCCCAATTCAGCAATCACTTCTGGGATATGCAGGGTCAGAATTTCTTCACCCAGTATGCCTGCCATGAGCGAACGGTGATCCATTTTGAGGATGCCATCGGAAATGCCTCGGAAGTCTTCGGCCCGTTCGACCAAATCGCGGTCGCCGATGGCGTGGTCTATGCCAACGGCAAACTCTTCGCCCGGTTTACCGAGGAGACACAGCTCTGGCATTGCTACAGCACCGATACATACTGGTTGAGCATGATCATCGCCTCGCCACCCTCGCCGGTTCTCTAGCTAGACCGTCCTGTTCAATTCTTGGAAGTAATCAGCGAAATCGTCGCTGGGTATTTCGAAAATCGCCCACTGCGGTCCCCGAAGAGCCAGAGCAGGCAATGTCTTTGCCCAAATTGCCTGAGCGTTGCATCAACTCGGACATCCCATTACGCGGCGCATCGTTGATAGCCGGCCATGTGCGGCATCATGAGGTTTCAGGTACTCTATAGCCGCAGTCCGTTCCAATCCTGGAATGAACACCCGCGCCGCGTTCGATAGTCGAAGACTGAGGCTGGCGTTTCTTATACCCTATCCTGAACTTTGCTTCCTAACCACCAGAACCCTCACACCTCAAAGGAAAAGTCCATGATCTTCTGGCGCGTGAAACCACTCGACGCTATCCTTGCCACAGCCGAAAAGAAGGCCCTTCACCGGTCGCTGGGCGCTTGGCAGCTGACCTTACTGGGCGTCGGCGCCATTATCGGAACCGGTATCTTCGTCCTCACCGCCGAAGCCGCTCAAAAGGCGGGCCCGGGCATGATGCTGTCCTTCGTCATTGCCGGCTTTGTCTGCGCTGTGGCGGCGCTCTGTTATTCCGAACTCGCCTCGATGGTGCCCGTTTCGGGGTCCGCGTACACCTATTCCTACGCCGTACTCGGCGAAGGCGTGGCCTGGCTGGTCGGGTGGGCGCTGATGCTCGAATATGCCGTGGCGGCGAGCGCCGTCGCCGTCGGCTGGTCAGGCTATTTCGTCGGCCTGCTCCACCACTCCTTGGGGCTGGTGGTACCGGCCGCCCTGGCGAATGGCCCCTATGCCGGGGGCATCATCAATCTGCCGGCGGTCCTGATCTGCCTGTTTGTGTCGGGTCTTTTGGTGATCGGCACACGGGAAAGTGCCACCTTCAATGCCATTCTCGTCGCCGTTAAGGTGGTGGCGCTGACGGCCTTCATCTCACTCGCGCTGCCCGTCCTCAACGTGGAAAATTTCCATCCCTTTATGCCTTTGGGTGGAGCAGGCGTTGTCGCGGCATCGGCTTCGATCTTTTTTGCCTATGTCGGCTTTGATGCGGTTTCTACCGCCGCGGAGGAAACTAAGAACCCGCAACGCAACGTGCCGATTGGCTTGATCGGCTCCCTGGGAATTTGCACGATCTTCTATCTCCTCGTCTCGGCGGGTGCCATCGGCGCTATCGGCGCACAGCCGGTCATGAACTCGGCGGGCCAGGGCCTTCCGCCCGGCTCAGTGGCGCTCGCCGAACAATGCCAGTCGCTGGTCGCACTGGGGCAGCAACCGCTGGTCTGCTCGCGCGAAGCACTGGCCGAGGTTCTCCGCCAAATCGGCTGGGTGAAAGTCGGCAACCTGATCGGCCTCGCGGCTTTCCTGGCGCTGCCCTCCGTCGTTCTCATGATGTTGTTCGGCCAGACCCGCATTTTCTTCGTCATGGCCCGCGATGGACTGCTCCCTGAAGCACTGAGCCGGATTCATCCGCGATTCAAGACGCCGCACATCGTCACTCTAGTGACGGGTTTCGCGGTCACCCTCGCCGCTGCTTTTTTTCCGGTGGGCAAGCTGGCAGATATTTCCAATTCCGGCACGCTGTTCGCCTTTATGGTGGTGGCACTCGCGGTGATGATTCTGCGCATCAAGGATAAGCACCGTGTCAGACCGTTCAAAACGCCCGCGGTGTGGCTCGTGGCACCGCTCGCGGTCGTCGGTTGCGTGGTGCTTTTCCTGTTTCTGCCGCCGCACGCCAAACTGGTTTTCCCGATCTGGGGCGCGATCGGCTTGGTGTTTTATTTCCTCTATGGTTACCGCAAGAGTCACGTCGCGCTCGGCATCGCAATGCCGTCAGGCGGTGAAGACATCATCAGCGAAGTTCGCCCCCTAGCAGCCTTTGGCGAAGACATCGCAACGTCTTCGACTCGAGATTGATCTCCTAAAGGACCTGCATCGCTCGGGCGGTCGAGTCGATTGCAGGTCCAAGGGACTAGGCGTGGACTGTCAGATCAAACATATGGTCTTCGGCGTCTGCACGTGCTGAAGGCGCTCTCTTGCCAAGGAGCGCTGCCGTTCCGCACCGGCCGATCAAATCGACAGACGTCGAAAGCCATACTCGATCAGCGGGGCTTAGGGCTTAGTGGAAAACAGGGGTTTTGTTTTGGGCCTCGCTTCACCGAGGATCACTTCGCACCGCACCGTACCGGCCCGCTCCTGGCGCGCCGACAGGTGCACGGCGGTTCCGGGCGGCGCCCGTAAAACCCACTCTGCCTTCATCCGCTGATCGGTCACATCCCCGCCCCACCCCCAAACCACCGGGGTGACGGGCGTATAAGCGCGGCCTTCGAGGTGTCCCAAGCTCTCGCGGGCTTTCCCGATCAATAGCGTCGCCTCTTCCGGGAATTGGATTTCCAAGACTACCCCATCCGTCAAATGATTGGTCAAGGCCCGCTTGGTGATATAGGTCGGCAGCCAGCCGGTGTTTTGAACCACGAGCGTGATGCGCCAGGTGCCATCGCCTAGCGGCACGGCCAACGCATCGAGCAACTCGAGCTTCGGCGAAATCAGCAGATGCCAGATTAGCCAGCGCGGGAATTTGGCGATTTCCCGCTCCAGCACCGCATGAGGCGGATTGATCCAGGAATACAGGACGTCCCAACCCCCGAGTTCCACCCTGCCGAGTTGGGGATGGTCATAAGGGTACCAGTCGACGAAAGCCCGGCCGCCGAGGACATCGTCGTTCCACTGCAGCAGCTTGAGATCGTCTTCGATCGGGTGTTCGCGATACCACTCGATGAACTTGGCGTCGGCGATTCCCGCCTCCCGCTGAGGACTCCAAAGCTCGACGGTCCAGGCAAAACAGCCCAGGTGATCGAACACCCAATCGTCGAAGGAGCCGGTGATCACTTCCTTAGGGTGATACCGAAAGTCGTGAAATACCGAAAGGTTCGGATAACCGGTCAGCTCCGTTCCCTTATCGCCGATCTTGCGATAGGTCCACAAATCCTCCGCCAACAAGGTATCGTCCGCCCGGTGCGAGTAGGGCCGGAGCAGGACGCCGCTCCAAGTGTGAAAGGTGACGGCTCCGGTAATATTGCGATGTTCGCTGACGAATCGGACGGCGGCCCGGACTTCCGGCTCGGATGCGGGGAAAGGGCCGGCGCCGGGTTGTTCGTGCTCCTGCCGCCAGTTCGCCGGGTAGTTTCGGTTCAGATCGAGCTGTTCCCGCGGCGGCTGAAGGCTCAGGGTGAAACCGTCGTAATCCTCGATAAAGCCTTCCGGCAACAGGCGAAAATACTCGCCCCCGGTCTCGCTGGGCTCGCGTCTCACCAGTAATCGCGGGTCCTGTTCGCTGATCTTCCAGGGACCGGTCGGATCGGCAATCCGCATGCTCAGCACGCGTCCGTCGCCATCGATGTCTTCGCGCCGCAAGCCGCCGCTTGGCCGCTCCTCATCAGGGTAAGGCCGTGTGCTCGAGCGAATGAAGCGAGGTATGTCCGCCAAGGCCCATTCGGCACCATCCGGATTGAGGCGGGGGCAAATGTAGAAAACGCGCGTGTCGAGGCACCGCGTGACCTCGGCATCCGTTCCGTAGTCCTGGACCAATCGGTGCACCAGGTAAAGACAGGCCATGGAACCGGCCACTTCGGTCGCATGGAGGTTGCCATCGACGTAGAGCGCGGGCTTGTCCGTGTCCTCGCCGGTGGCAAAGTTCGTCACCGTCGCCAACCAGAGATCGCGCCCCTCATAGCTCTGGCCCATGCTGTGCAGACGCACCAGGTGGGGATACTGCGCTGCGAAATCCTGAAGCAGGCTGCTCAGTTCAGGATAACGATAATAAACGTCGAACCGTGGAGAGCTCATGATCGGGTCATCCGCTATACCGCCAGTCGCCAAAGAGTATCACGACATCGCCCTGAGCCCTAAAACCCGGGCCAAGTGTCCTGAACTCGCTGATCTCCTGGCGAACGCGTTAGGTTTGAAGGCCGATGGATTTTCTTGCTTGTAGTAAAAAAAGCGACGTCGAAGAGGTCGCTCCGGTACCCTGAATGGCTGAGAAGCGCTCAAGGACTAAACCGCTCGCGCGGTAATCGATTGCGTCCCCATTTTTGCGAAACCTTTTGGGACGTCCGAGTCACCCAAAGGAGCCAAACATGGGCGACGAGTCATGGCCTTCAGTCGGCCCCTTCCAATCGCAAACGGTCGCTTTAGTCGCGACCCTTCCAATCGCAAACGGCATCTCTGGGAGCGCCAGAGACGCCCTTCCAATCGCAAACGGTGGCTTGAATCGCCACCCTTCTCCGCTCGTCTCGTCCGGACCCAACCAGGGGTCCGGACATTGCCTGCAGATGGCTCGACGCCCGGGCGCGAGGCCTTGTGGATGGCCTTCGACCGTCGCTTACGCGCCGACCTCCGGCCATCCACCCGGCGCTTCGGGCTTCCGGGACGACTCGACTCGCGCGCATCCGAATCGCGCCATGTCTCGCAGCGGCAGTGGCTCCAGGCCCTCGCGATTCCGTTTTATCTTCGCCTGAAGCGGAATACCCGGATTCCCAATGCCTGGAATGCGCCGCAGCGGGCCGAGGTCCCGTTTCAGTCCCCGAAGCTGGGGCGAACCTGCCATCTCGCAGGCCGGCGCCCCGTCTGGGGGAGTCCGTCTCTCCGCCTTGCGGCTGACCGGCGGCAACTTTCTCGTCGCCGCCAGTTCCGGTGCGCCCCAGCACGAAGCCTTTACCGCCTACTCGCGCCGGTGGGCGATCGAAACCTTGTTCGGCGCGTTAAAATACAGGGGGTTTAATTTTGAGGATCCCCATCGCACCCAGCCTGAGCGGATCCGCGAACGCTTGGCTTTGCTCGCCCTGGCTTCGATTTCATCCGTCACATTGCCTTGACGCGCGTTGAGCTGTCCGCCGAATTTTGCTGGCTACCGGATTTCTGTCCTGTACTTAGGGAATTGGGATATCACGTGCTCGATGGCACCTTTCTCACACCCGTATCCCTCGGCGGCAGAGTCTGCGGCTGTATCGAGACGGAGGTGAATGATTGACTGAATCGGCAGATTGCAATTGCCCACAAGGCTATAGGCTGACCGAGAGGGGGCCAACACGACCACTGGAAACAACAGGCAGCACTTCCGTAGAGTCTACCTCGGCCCCCATTGGCGTCGAACGGAAATTTAGCTCGCAATCGCGGGGTTGCGTCCGATATTCGCGGCACCCGGTTTGGGTCTATTATTTTGGTTAATTTCTTGAGGGAGGGAGGCCTTTAGCTTATATGAGCCAACTCGGCGGCACACTGTTCAGGATCACCGTTTGGAGCACGGCCGGGGCAATACTGGCGCTCAGTGCCATTTATATTGCCAAGGAAATCAAGACATCGGATTTCCAAGCACGCTATTTTTCCTCAATCGACGAGCAGCTGCGCTTTCGAGTGGAGCCGGGAGGTAGCCCCGCCATCCGCTATCCGAGTGCCGGGCCCTACGATGAGCGGCTCGGGTACACGGCTCTTCCGAGCTTTCAGCGGCGTCTCCAGAACCTCGGCTTCTCCATAATCGCGCAAGCACGGTTCTCGCCGGAGTTGCTGCGTGTGGTGGACAAGGGCTTTTACGCCACCTACTTCGAGAAGACCCAAGCCGGTCTCAAGATCCTCGATCGCGATGGCGAAGTCCTGTTTAACAAGGCCTATCCCACACGGATTTATCCGGACTTCGACGCCATACCGCCTTTGGTGATCAAAACGTTGCTCTTCATCGAGAATCGGGAATTACTTGATGACCATTACCCGCATCTCAATCCTGCGATCGAATGGGACCGCTTCGCGCGGGCGACCATGGAGCTAATTGCACGGAAGCTCGGAGCCAACATCAACGTAGCCGGCGGCAGCACACTCGCCACGCAGATGGAGAAATACCGCCACTCCCCTGACGGCCGCACGGACTCCCCCGGCGAAAAGCTGCGGCAGATGAGCAGCGCGTCGCTGCGCGCTTATCTCTTAGGCCCCGACACCCGGAAGGCACGGCGTGCCATCGTTCAGGCTTATCTGAATTCCATGCCGCTCGCCGCCGCACCGGAGTCCGGCGAGGTGCATGGACTCGGCGATGGTTTGTTGGCCTGGTTCGGATCGGATTTCGCTGCGGTGAACAACTTGCTCGGCGCCGCGAACATGTCCACCGGAGAGGGAATCACTGCGGAACAGGCGCTGGCTTATCGTCAGGTATTGTGCCTCCTGCTGGCGCAACGTCGCCCCGCATACTATCTCCTAGGAGGGCGTGCCGATCTGGAGACGCTGGCCGACAGCCATCTGCGCGTGCTGGCCGCGCATGGGGTCATCCCATCGGTGCTACGCGATGCCGCGCTGCGCGCGTCAGGCGGTATGAGCGTGCAGCACAGCCTTACATCCGCAGCACCCTTCATCGATCACAAGACCGAAAACGTATTGCGCGCTCGGCTTGCCACTGCGTTAGGCGTGAGCCGCATGTACGACCTTGACCGGATCGACCTAGCCGCACGTTCGACCATCGACCAAGACATCCAGCAGGCGGTAACTGAGGCTTTGTACAGGCTGCGGGATCCCGAACAGGCGCGTGCCGCAGGCGTTTTGGGCTTCCGGCTCCTCAGCACCGACAACGACTTTGGCGAGATCATCTATAGTCTCGTCCTCTACGAGCGCAGCAGCCAAGGAAACCTGCTGCGGGTGCAGGCCGACAACCATGAGCAGCCGCTCGATGTGAACGAGGGCATCCGGCTGGACCTCGGCTCGACCGCCAAGCTGCGCACTCTGGTGCATTACTTGGAGATCATTGCGGAACTCTATGACCAGTATGCAGGACAATCGAGCGAGACCCTGCGCCGGATCGAGATCCACCCACGCGATCACTTGTCGCTGTGGGTCATCGATCAGCTCCTTGCGACCCCCAAGATCGGGCTCTCAGCTGTGCTGGAGGCGGCCCTGGAGCGCCGCTACTCGGCTAGCCCCGGGGAGGCCTTTTTTACAGGCGGCGGGCTCCACACCTTCGCCAATTTCAATAAGGACGATAATGCTCGGACGATGACCCTGCGCGAAGCACTGCAGGACTCGGTGAATCTGGTTTTCATCCGGCTCATGCGTGACGTCGTCTACTATCACCTGTATAAGCCCGATGGCGTGGCACGTTGGATGGACGCGGAGGACAGCGGGAAACGCCGGCAGTATCTGGAGCGCTTCGCGGACCAGGAAGGGAAAGCGTATCTGCGCCGCTTTTATGCCAAGTACCGGAACAAAACCCCGCAGGAAGCCCTCGGTATCCTAACCGGGAGTGTGCATCCGGTCCCCAAACGCTTGTCCACCGTATATCGCTCGGTTTATCCGCAGCGAGACATTACCGCGCTTCGGGATTATCTACTGGCACACTCTGCAGCTCAGAGACTCTCCGCCGAGGATATTACAGACCTTTACGAAAAATACTCCCCGGAGCGCTTCGACCTACAGGATCGCGGGTATATCGCGCGTATCCATCCCCTTGAGCTTTGGTTGGTGAGCTACCTGGTCGAACATCCGAACGCCACTCTCAGTGAGGTCATGGGTGCCAGTACACAGGAGCGCCAACAGGTGTATCGCTGGCTATTCAAGACCAGCCGCCGCCAGGCGCAAGACAAGCGCATTCGCACCCTGCTCGAAAACGAGGCTTTTGCCCAAATCCACCGGGCATGGAAACGGCTCGGTTACCCCTTCGAGGCTCTGACGCCTTCCTATGCCAGCGCGATCGGCGCCTCGGGAGACCGTCCGGCCGCACTCGCCGAATTGATGGGCATCCTGTTGAACAATGGCGTGCGCCTCCCGATGGTGCGTTTCGATGCCTTCCACTTCGCTGCGGATACGCCTTACGAGACACTCATGCAGCTGGCACAGGCGCAAGGCCGAGCGGTGTTGTTGCCAGAGGTGGCGGCCGCTGCGCGCAGTGCCCTGATCGACGTCGTCGAGCGCGGCACCGCGATACGGGTCAAAGGCGTGTACAAGAGTCCCTCGGGTACGCCTCTCGTCATGGCCGGCAAAACCGGGACGGGGGATCATCAACGGGAGATTTTCGGACCCGGCGGGCGGCTCATCGCGACACAGGTGATCAGTCGCACGGCGACCTTTGCCTTCATGCTGGGTGATCGTCACTTCGGGACAGTAACCGCTTACGTGACCGGACCAGCCGCAGCGCGTTATCGCTTTACGAGCGCTTTACCGGTGCAGGTGCTCAAATCCCTCGCCCCGACGCTGACGCCACTGATCACGCGAGCCTACACCGAACAGCCGGAGCCTGGCCCAGGCACCGTCACCGCGGCCAGCGCCAAAGGCGGTGGGCCGATGCAGCTGATACAACGTTAAGAATATCGATATCACTGAAGCGGTTTAAATCGGCAAGCGCGCCTACGGCATTCGACCTGGTCATCGAGGTAGCGGCAACGGTTTTGTCAGCAGCGGCCGCTTGAACCTTTCGCTTGTCCGCTGCGTGCCCGAGCCGACCAGTTGGTCTGGTTTTCCGAGAGGCAACTTAAGAAGCGGGCGGTCGGGTCATGCAAGAGATCCAAGCGATGAGGCTATCGGCCAGCTAAAAGACTTGCCAGCCCGATGAGTCAGCTCGAGCGTCCTTGGTCAAATATCTAGACTGCTCAAGGAGCTAATGGCGAGGCATAGATGGAAGAGCCCCGGTCGAAGATAGTTGAAGTTGCCGAGCACACGGCAAGGGTCCTGGAGACGGGCCGCGGCGGGCCGGCGGTGGTGATACTGGCCAGCCCTTTGATCCATGCCGACGTCTATCGGCCCACAATCGCTGCATTTGCACGCCGAACGCATGTCGTGGTGGCCGATTTGCCAGGCTGTGGGGCGGCCTCGCAGGTCCAGCGACCGCTGGAAATGCACGAGTTGGCCGATTTGGTGCCCCCGTTACTCAACGGCCTGGGGCTCGATTCAGCGCTGCTGGTCGGCCATTCAAACTCGGGCGCGATCGCGGTGCATGCTGCCGTGCGACATCCGGAGCGGATCGACCGTCTCGTGCTGGCCGACTCCATCGGCGCTCATCCGAGCGTCTCGCTCGTGCCGATTCTTGCCGGCCGTGCCTGCGACGCGGTCATCGAGTGGCGGCTAACCCTGACCGGTTGGCCTGCCATCGCTCGCAACCTGCTTCACCACCCGCGCAACTTCTGGACCCAAGTAACCCAGTGTGCCGGTGACGGACTCCTGACAGTGGCGGCGCACGTCCGCCGGCCTACGTTACTCGCTTGGGGCGCGCGTGACCATACCATGCCGGTCGCGACAGCCCTCCGCTTCCAGGCGGCGATCCCCGATGCTCAGCTTATTGTCTCTCCCACCGGCAGCCACGACTGGATCATCGAGGAGCCGGAACCCTTCGCGCGCGCGGTGATTCCGAGCTTTGCATCGCCGGATGGGACACGTCACTGAACCCGAATCAACGCACAACGAGTATGTGTATTGCCCGGTGAAAAACCGCAAGGGGCTTACGGCGAGGCGATGCTGGAGCGCAGAACCCGACAAAAGTGGCCATCCCAGCTGGACGCGGACGAGAACTGATCGAGACGGTCCACCAGGGACTCAAAGAAAAACGGCATCAGTGCTTCATCAGCCGAGCGTGCCAGTGACTTAGCGTGCCGCGCCGGACGTTTTACTATCGCCCCTTCAAAGCCAAACCCAAGATCTAAGAGAGATTTATGGGGCGATCGTGGCCGAGAAGCCGAATGAGCGCTGGGCATCCGATTTGTGCCGAATGTGGGCGGGTCGGGACGGCTGGGCGACGCTCGCGCTGATGAAGAGTTTCGGCTTAAAACAGGAGTTTATTATTCTCGACCATCCAGAACAGAATGGGATGGTCGAGCGATTGATCCGGACGCTCAAAGAGCCGTCCATTCATCGTCTGCAGCATGCCAGCCGGGTCTTGGGGGACTGGATCAAGTTCTACAACGCCCGGCGTCCACATCAGGCACTCGGCAGGAAAACGCCCATCGAGGCGTAAGCTTGAGTTGAGCAGATTCCGCTGAGTCAACACATTGAGACACACTCATGGAAACTTAACTGAATTTCCTGCCATGCCCGAGCGATTGAGGGACTGATTTTCAAGAATGAGGTGGGAGGACGGTGATAAAATCGCTCTCTGATTTCATCGCCGTACAAAACATACGCGCATTTCTCAGAGCGACTGGATTGTCCCGGCTGGAAATATAACGTGGCTTCATGGTCCTGATCTAAGAAACTTCCATTGTTTTTTTGTCCAAAAAGCTGCCATTCATTTCTACTGAGAATCGCTCATTAATTAATCCTTAACGAAGCTCTGATCAACTCTCCGATCCGGAGCAAACGGCTGGTAATCGACTAAGAGCTTATCCGTAAATAGAGGATAATGGCGCTTTTTTCTCGCAAAGCGCACTGATGAAAGCCAAATCCTGGGAAGTAACCGATGAGTTTTGGAAACGAGTGGAGCCTCTGATACCGCCCA
>Ga0206093_100150_pt1 | contig 10457 bp, 8 predicted proteins | sample S1v_2013CmetaT_FD_197215 | JGI IMG/M metagenome (GOLD analysis project Ga0206093, IMG submission 197215) | Metatranscriptome of soil microbial communities from Anza Borrego desert, Southern California, United States - S1+v_20-13C (Metagenome... | ecosystem: Environmental > Terrestrial > Soil >...
ACACCCCGGAGATAAGGCCGAGGTAGAGTCCCGCTGGCGAGAAGCGGTTACGCAAGGATGGCCTTTTGATATGGAATTTCGTTTGCGGCGTCATAATGGCACCTATGGCTGGTTCCGCAGTCATGCCGTTCCCGTGCGTGACACCGAAGGCCGTATCATCAGATGGTTCGGTGTTGCAGCGGATATCGATGAGCAGAAACGTACCCAAGAAGTGTTGCGCGAGATCGACCGCCGCAAGGATGAATTCTTCGCGATGTTGGGGCACGAACTCCGAAATCCCCTGGCGCCGATTCGCAATGCCGCTCACATCCTGCGCCTCAAGGGACCTCCCGATCTTCAGCGGCCCATCGAAATGATTGAACGGCAGTCGCGGCATTTGGCCCGGCTGGTCGACGATCTCCTCGATATCTCACGCCTGTTACGCGGCAAGATTACTCTAAAAAAACAACCGGTTGATCTGGTTGCTCTCGTCAGGCAGGTGGTGGAAGACAACCGATCGGGGCTGGCGGTTCACCGGCACCAGTTGAACCTCGACTTGCCCGCGCACGCGGTCGAGGTCGAGGGGGATGATGTGCGGTTGACCCAGATCATCGATAACCTCCTCGAGAACGCCGTCAAGTACACTCCGGACGGCGGACAGATTGAGATCGCCGTTCATAAGGTTGGTCAAGAGGCGGCTGTTTCGGTGCGCGATAACGGCATTGGCATAGCCCATGAGGATTTGCCTCGCATCTTCGAGCTCTTCGTGCAAGTCCATCAGGAACTCGATCGCAATCAAGGCGGGTTGGGAATCGGCCTCGCGCTGGTCCAACGGCTGGCGGAGATGCACGGCGGCCGGATTGAAGCCCGGAGTGAGGGCTTAGGTCGAGGGAGTGACTTCACCGTTTATTTACCGCTTCTTTCTCAAGAACGCGATCGGCCAAACAATGCTTCACATTGAACTCGGCGGCAGTGCTTGATCGGTCTTTCCGGTGAGGACCTCTGCCGGGCGCACAAAAGGGGCTGTCACAACAGCCCCCAATCGACTGACGCTCAGTATCAGCGTAGCAACAAGAAGAATGAACCGTTCCCCCGCTGCAGATTGAGCAGCAGTTCGCCGCTGCCGCCGGCAACGGTTTTGAGATCTTTCAGATTGGCTACCGGCTGACGGTTAGCCATGACGATAACATCGCCCGGCCGCAGACCAGCCTGGAAAGCATAAGAAGCCGTGTGGATCTTTTCCACGCGCACGCCTTGCACCCGTTCGTTCGGCTCGGTGTTGCTGAGTAAGGTACCGGAAAGCTTCGGATGGATCTTCTTGCCCTCCTCCCGACTGATCTTGGGCTCAGCGATCTTCGCTTCGCGGACGACTGTTTCGCCTTTGTGCAGGACTTCGATCGTCACCTCGTCGCCGATCTGCTGCAGACCGATGGCGTTGCGAACGTCCATGCTGTTCCTCACGCGACGCTCGTTGATCGCCAGCACGACATCGCCGGGCTCCAGCTTGGCCTTGGCGGCCGGGGAATCCGGTTGCACGCCGGTAATGACGGCGCCTTGGGTTTGAGTAAGGCCGAAGGCTTGGGCCAACTCCGGACTTAGGTCCTGAACCGTTACGCCGAGCAAACCGCGACGAATTTCGCCATGCTCGACAAGAGTGGTCATGATACTGGTCGCCATATTGGCGGGGATGGCAAAACCGATACCCACATTGCCTCCGCTCGGCGCCAGAATCGCGGTGTTGATGCCGATCAGCTCGCCGCGCAAATTGACCAGCGCACCGCCCGAATTGCCGGGATTGATCGAAGCATCGGTCTGGATGAAGTCCTCATAGCCTTCGATACCGAGACCGGAACGGCCGAGCGCGCTGACGATGCCGGAAGTCACGGTTTGTCCCAGTCCGAACGGATTGCCGATGGCCACCACGAAATCGCCCACTTGCAATTGGCTGGAGTCGGCGATCGGCAGCTCGCTCAAATTCTGCGGCTCGACTTTGATCACGGCGATGTCCGACTCCGGATCGGCCCCGATCAATTTCGCATTGAGATGGCGGCCGTCATTGAGCGTCACCGTGATCTCATCGGCTTTGTCGATGACGTGATTGTTGGTGAGGATGTAACCGCGCCTCGCATCGACGATCACGCCCGAGCCCAGGCTGGAGGTTTCGCGACGGCGGGGTTGATTCGGAATGTCGAAAAAATAGCGAAAGAACGGGTCGCGCAGCAGCGGATGCTCGGCTTCCTGAATTTGCGTCCGCGTCGAAATATTCACCACGGCCGGCGTTGCTTTCTTCAGCATAGGCGAAAGGCTGGGCAAAGGCTGGCCATCCACGCTAGTCGGCCAGGCCGCAGATGCGGCATCCAAGAAAAACAGCAAACCGGCCAAAATAAGCGGAAGCAATCGACGACTATTGCTCATTAGTTATACCTCGGTCGTTTCAAGAAGGTTGAATGGCCGCGATCTCGGCCATCGATAATTGATAGACATCACAAAGTGCTTGCGGAGGGATGGTCTATTATATGGAAGCGCAGGAAAACCGAACAACGCTATCGGCCCGGATGCCGGAAACGATCAAGCTCCAAGTCCATAAATCGGAATACTCTAGCCACACGAATATGCTCCCTGCCTTGAGCGCCTCTGATGCACAGGAATTGCGCCGCCTAATTCCACTCAATACGCTCCCGGACAACCGATTCGAGCAACTCTGCTCGCAAATCCGAATCGAAGAAACGCCGAGAGGTTCTGTCCTCTTTCGGCAAGGAGAAACGAAGACCGAATTCGTGTACCTGTTGAGCGGCACGATCTCGCTGCAAGCGGGAGGCGTCGAAATGGATTTGATCTGCGGTGGAACGGACACGGCTCGATTTGCCCTGGCTCATCAGATTCCGCGCAAAGTTTCCGCCGTCGCGAAGGACACCGTCAGATACGTCCGAATCAATCCGGAGATCATAAGCCAGCCGGAGGAACTCAACCGGGGACTATCGACGTATAAGGTCAGCGACATTCCTGAAGAAACCACACGCGACTGGATGACCGCGTTACTCAAGTCGCCGATCTTCCAACGTTTGTCTCCGGCCAACATACAGGCGATTCTCCGCAGCCTCGAAGAAATAGAGGTCAAAGCGGGCGATGTGATCTGCCGCCAAGGCGATCCCGGCGACTTTTACTACATCATCAAGAAGGGACGTTGTGCGCTGACGCGCAAGCCCTCGCGGCTAGCTAAAGAGATCAAACTGGCCACACTGAGAACCAGCGATACCTTCGGCGAAGATTCCCTGATTTCCGGGGATCCGCGCAATGTGACGGTCACCATGTTGACTGACGGTGTTCTGCTGAGGCTGGACAAAGCCAATTTTATCAAGTTGCTCAAGGCACCGGTGATCTCTCATGTGGATATGGAAACTGCCCAAAGAATGGCAAGCCGGGATGCGGTGTGGCTGGATGTCCGCTCGCCGGATAGTTACGAGCAGGGCCACTTGCCGGGAAGCCTCAATATTCCTTTCTTTTCATTGCGGGTGATGCTTCCGACCCTGAATCGGCAAAGCGAGTACCTCTTGGTTTGCGAAGACGGCCGGCTCAGCGAGGCTGCCGCCTTCTTGCTGATGCGCTACAGCTTCGAGGCTCATGTCCTGACTGGCGGCATCGGCAGCATGCCCCGAGATTACTTGGTCGTCGAGATTCCAAAGTCGGTACCCTCCAGCTCGTTGGCCACCACGGCTTACTCGAAGCCGAAGATGGTGATGCCGAATCTGACCACCGCGCCGATTGCCGGCGACGTTATCGAAGATCTGGGCCAACAAGAAGAACTCTCGTCCGATCCGGACGACGTGGATGACGATAAAGCCGGTCAGACCGAAGATCCGGAAAAAACGCGAAACGCTTTCAATGCGCCCGCACTGGAGAACTCGACGTTTCAAGAGAGCGAATCGACCATTCCATGCTCTCCAACGGATCACGCATCGACATTGAATACGTTAATCCCCGCCGAGCGGGAGGAAAACCAAAGCGGAACGGAACCAGCGCAACTAACAGCATTAAAGCACCGGCTATTGGAACTCGAAGCGACGATACAGGAAGGTCTTTCGCGGGAAAGAGATCTCGCCCAGCGTTTGGCGGTATCCGAAACCACAGCGGCAGAAGCAACTTCTAAAGCACATGCGCTAAAAACGGAGCTAGAGCAGGTTCGCGAATTAGCGAACGATAGAGAGACCGCACTGCGATCCTTGCAGGAAAATTATGAGCATCTCCTGACGGAACAGACCAAAAGCATTGGCGCGGAAAATAATCCGGGCGGTGTCATCGAGCATGGCGCCACGGCCGATAAGACGGCGTTGCGCAACGAGTTGGACGCAGCGCGCCGCCAGCACGCCGACGAACTGATGGGGATGCAAACCAGACTCCGCGACATGGAGGAGGAAAGAAATCAGCTCAGGGAAGCGCTTCAATCAGCCCGGACCCGGCTCGCCGTCATGGAAACCGCCGAATCCGCAGCGCGAACCGCGGATGAGAATCCGAGGAAAAAACGGCGTTTCGAATTCGCCGTCACACTCCCGGTTACCGTTGCGATAACGCTATTTCTGACGGCGCTGGCCCTAGGCGGGCTGTTCGGCACCGCGTCCGGCCGGAAATTCCTCAGCCGCCTGCTGACGCAACCCAGTCAGGTTTCCGTCGAACATAGCCCGCCTAACCCGATACTCTCCACACCGACACCGGGCTCATAAGTTCTCGCCGACGTAGCAAAAAAAGGTCTTCAGATAGTCGGTCTCTGGGATAGCCGGGTGCACGGGATGATCCGCTGCTTGTCCACCGCGCCCGAAAAAGACCAAATGGCGATCCAAACTCCTCGCCGTAGCCCGCAACAGATCGTGCAGAGTCTCCCGCTGCAAGTGAAATGAACACGATGCGGATACCAGGATGCCGCCCGGAGCCATTACCTGTATCGCGCCTTGATTCAGCCGGCGGTAGGCTTCGACGCCTTGGCTGACATCTTTCTTGCGCTTGATCAGAGCCGGGGGGTCGAGCACGATGACGTCGTAGCGCAGCCGTTCCTCCCGCGCTCGCTTCAAGAATTCGAACACGTCGTCCTTGACGAACCGCATTCTTTCTGCGACGCCATTGCGTCGACCGTTCTCCGCCGCCAAGTCCAAAGCAGCCTCGGAGCCGTCCACGCAATCGACCGTTTCCGCCCCAGACACCGCCGCCTGTACGCCCCACGCCCCGGTGTAAGAAAAAAGATCGAGTACGCGCAGACCGCGCGAAAGCTTCGCGAGCACGGCCCGACTCTCGCGATGATCGAAAAACCAACCGGTCTTCTGACCGCCGATCGGATCAACCAGAAATCGCGCACCGTTTTCTTCGATTTCGACCGGTTCCTCCAGAGCGCCGTTGACGATCCGCGTGTAAGGCTCGAGTCCTTCCAAGGCCCTGAGACTGGACGTGTTTTTTACAACGATAGCTCTAGGGCCAAATAGAGCCTCTATTGCAGCCGTCAGGGGTGCCTGAAGTTTTTCCATGCCGGCCGTATTCGTCTGCACCACGAACACATCGCCGAAGCGATCGACCACCGTCCCCGGCATTCCGTCGCTTTCGCCATATACCAGACGATAAAAAGGGTTGGGAAACACATGCTCGCGCAACCGCAGCGCACGTTTAAAACGTCGTTCAAAGAAGGATTGATCGATCTCGGCGTGCACGTCCCGAGTCAACAGACGGGCGCAAATCAGTGACGCCGGATTGACGTAAGCGATGCCCAAGGCTTGCCCGCGGGAGCTCTCTACAACCGCCAGGTCACCCGCCCCGAACGTCTTGAGCGGGGTCGTCGAGATATCCACCTCGTTGCTGAAAATCCATGAATGCCCCCCACGCAAGCGTCGTTCTTCATTTTTCTTGAGACGTATCGAAGGTAACTGGCTCATAACCATCATTGAAAGCAAAAAATAGTTGGTCATTATCTCGCACGATTCCGTCCTTTGCAGAATCTAAAAAACCAAGCATCCATTTCGGTCGGCAGTCCCGGTGAGCGGGATGGTGTACAATGGCGGTTTTAGCTAAACAGGCAAGGTTGTGGAACAGTTTCACGGCACTACCATCGTGTCCGTCCGCCGCGGCGACAAAGTAGTCATCGGCGGCGACGGCCAGGTGACTATGGGCAATACCGTCATGAAAGGCAATGCCCGCAAGGTCCGCCGGCTCTATCATGGCCGCGTGCTCGCGGGTTTCGCCGGCGCGACGGCCGATGCGTTCACCCTCTTCGAACGCTTCGAAGGTCAATTGGAAAAACAGCGCGGCAACCTCACCAAAGCGGCCGTCGAACTCGTAAAAGACTGGCGCACCGACCGAATGCTGCGCCGACTCGAGGCCTTGCTCGCGATCGCCGATTCAAAAGCTTCATTGATTATTTCCGGCAACGGTGATGTCATCGAACCCGAAAACGGCCTTATCGCCATCGGCTCCGGTGGGCCTTTCGCACAGGCCGCCGCTCGCGCGCTGCTGGAGAATACCGAATTAGGCGCTCTCGACATCGTCGAAAAGTCGCTGCAAATTGCTGCCGACATCTGCATTTACACCAATCGCAATCTGGTCATCGAAGAACTGGATATGCAACGGGAACTGCACGAACACCCATGACGCACATGACTCCTCGAGAAATCGTCCACGAACTGGACAAACACATCGTCGGTCAAGCCGCCGCCAAACGCGCGGTCGCCATCGCCCTGCGCAACCGCTGGCGGCGCATGCAGATCGAACCCGCTCTCCGCGAAGAGATCACGCCCAAGAATATCCTCATGATCGGTCCGACCGGCGTCGGCAAGACCGAAATCGCCCGCCGCCTTGCGCGACTCGCCAATGCGCCGTTCATCAAGGTGGAAGCGACCAAGTTCACCGAGGTCGGCTATGTCGGGCGCGATGTGGAATCCATCGTCCGCGATCTGGTCGACGCTGCGGTAAAAATGACGCGCCAAACCGAAATGGCGAAGGTACGAACCCGTGCCGAAGAATCGGCCGAAGAACGGATTTTGAACGCTTTGCTGCCAAGCGCCTCGGGCTGGGGCGGAGAGGAACAGGCTCCGGAGTCGGCGACGCGGCAGAAGTTCCGGCAAAAACTTCGTAACGGCGAACTCGACGACAAAGAAATCGAGATCGAAGTCAGCGCCTCGCCGATCGGCGTGGAAATCATGGCGCCGCCCGGCATGGAAGAAATGAGCAATCAGCTCCAGAGCCTGTTTCAGAACCTGCACACCGGACGCACGCGCACCCGAAAGTTACGGGTCAAAGATGCGATCAAACTCCTTCGCGAGGAAGAATCGGCCAAGATGATCAACGAGGAGGACATCAAGCTGCGCGCCGTCGAATCGGTGGAGCAGAACGGCATCGTGTTCATCGACGAGATCGACAAGATCTGCAAGCGCGGCGAGTACGGCGGCCCGGACGTGTCCCGCGAAGGCGTACAGCGCGACCTGCTGCCTTTGGTGGAAGGCTCCACCGTGAGCACCAAATACGGCATGGTCCGGACCGACCACATCCTATTCATCGCCTCCGGCGCATTCCACCTTTCCAAGCCCTCCGACCTCATTCCGGAACTTCAGGGCCGATTGCCCATTCGCGTGGAACTGAACGCCCTGACGGTGGAAGATTTCATCCGCATTCTGACCGAACCGGCCAGTTCCTTGACCGAACAGTACGCCGCCTTGCTGGCCACCGAAGGCGTCGAACTGGAGTTCACTCAGGACGGTATTGCCCGCATCGCCGAGATCAGTTGGGAAGTCAACGAGCGCACCGAGAATATCGGTGCCCGACGGCTGCACACGGTACTGGAACGGCTTCTGGAAACGATCTCTTACGAAGCGCCGGATCATGCCGGCAAATCCGTGGTCATCGACGCCCAGTATGTCGACCGGTATTTATCCGAACTGGCGCAGGACGAAGACTTGAGCCGCTACATCCTTTAACCGGCGATCCAACCATGGCTGCGCCTCAACCCACCGAGATCAAGCTCCATCAAAAGTCGCGGGTTCTCGAAATCGCGTTTGAAGATGGTGCCCGCTTCGAGCTGCCCTGCGAATATCTGCGCGTTTACTCGCCGTCCGCCGAGGTTCGGGGCCATGGCCCCGGTCAGGAGGTTCTGCAACTCGGAAAAGAAAACGTCACCATCACGGCGATCCGGGCGGTGGGCAATTACGCCATCGCCCCGAGTTTCAGCGATGGCCACGATACCGGGATTTACACTTGGGAGATGCTGTACAATCTGGGCCTTCATCAGGCGGAGCTTTGGAACGAGTATTTGAAAAAGCTCGAGCAAGCAGGGTACCAGCGTCGAGCCGCGGCACCTCGGAGCCCATAAACGCACGAAGATGTCGATATAGGTCGACACGCAAACAATCCAAACCCGTGCCGAGACACAACGACATCAGCGAACATATCGCCCAAGCGATCATCATAAACTATCCGGCCATTAACGAATGAACGATCAAAAAACTACCCACTTCGGCTTCCGTGAGGTTCCCGCGGGTGAAAAGGCCAGAATGGTCAAAGCCGTATTTGACTCGGTCGCGGGCAAATACGACGTTATGAACGACCTCATGTCTTTGGGTATTCATCGGATTTGGAAGCGAATTGCTCTGCAGTTGAGCCACGTGCGCAACGGCGAAAAGGTTCTGGATCTGGCGGGCGGCACCGGGGATATGACGTCGCTTTTCCAGAAGCGGGTCGGTCCGAACGGCCGTGTCATTCTGTCCGACATCAATGCCGAGATGCTCAAGCGGGGCCGCGACCGGCTGATCGACGAGGGCGTGGTCGACAACGTCAGCTATGCCCAGATCGACGCCGAAAAGCTGCCGTTCCCGGACAACCATTTCGATTGCGTCTGCATCGCATTCGGTCTCCGCAACGTAACCCACAAGGAGGCCGCGCTTCGCTCGATTCACCGCGTATTGAAGCCGGGCGGGCGGGCGATCATTCTGGAGTTCTCCGAAGCGCAGGGGGATCTCTTCAAAAAAGTCTACGATCTTTACTCGTTCAAAGTCCTGCCGATGCTCGGCAAATTCATCGCGAACGACGCCGAAAGCTACCAATATCTGGCCGAATCCATCCGGATGCACCCCAATCAGGAAAAGCTCAAGCAGATGATGCTCGAAGCGGGCTTCGAACGCTGCGAATACTTCAACCTGACCCACGGCGTCGTCGCCGTTCACCGGGGCTATAAGGTCTGACCGTGACGGCTCGTCATCCGGTGTTAGCCGGTATTCTTGCCGCGACGCTGGAGCGTGCAGTCGCGCATTACTTGAGCTTGAATGCCGGCAACGGAGAACTGCTGGCCCCGATCACGGGCAAAGTCATCGAGCTTCGGCTGCGTCCTTTTGACGTTTCGATTTATTTCTGTCCAGCCGATTCGGGCATCCAGATTCTCACCGATTTCGGCGGCCGACCGGACGTCACCCTGGCCGGTTCGATTCCGGCCTTTGCCAAGATGAGGTTCGGCGAATCGGCCCGGCAACTCCTCTCTTCCGGCGCCGTCGAGATCGACGGCGACATGGATACGGCGCGCCGCTTTCAGGCGCTGTTCGAGAAACTGGAAGTCGACTGGGAGATCCATCTCGCCCAGTATACGGGCCGGGCCTTCGCCTCCACCTGCTTCGACTTCGTCCGCTCGGGATTCGGTTGGACCAAAGATTCTCTAAAAACCTTAAGACTCGATCTCGCGGAATATTGGCAAGAAGAAAGCCGCGAATTGCCGGCGCAGTTCGAAGCTGATGCCTTTTACGCCGAGGTCGACCGCTTGCGTGCCGATTTCGACCGCCTCGAAGCCCGAGTAGAACGGCTTCGGCGCTTGCTGCAATCCGATTCCTCATCTCCCAAATCCGCTGCGTAGGAACATCCCTCCCGTGATCCGACCGAAACTGATCCGGCGCTTGCTGCACATTCAACGGGTGCTGGTGCGTCACGGCCTGGACGAATTGGTGCTGGCCACTCACCTGTTCCGGCCGATCCGCTTCGTCGGCACCCTGTCCCCGAATTATTGGCTGGGCTCCAAAGACGAACCGCGCGGCGTGCGAATCCGCCGAGCACTCGAAGACCTGGGGCCCATTTTCGTCAAATTCGGTCAAACCCTGTCCACCCGCAGGGATCTCTTGCCGGACGACATCGCCGAAGAATTGATCAAGCTTCAGGACCGCGTGCCGGCTTTCCCCGGCAGCGAGGCCAAGGCCATCGTCGAACAAACCTTGGGACAGCCGGTCACCCAGGTGTTCGCCGAATTCGACGAAACGCCGCTCGCCTCGGCTTCGGTGGCGCAGGTTCATGCTGCGCGGCTGCACGACGGACAGGATGTAGTGGTCAAAGTGCTTCGGCCCGGTATCGACAAACAGATCCGCTCGGATATTGCCCTGTTGTATGAGCTGGCCCGGCTCGCTCAACGCTTCTGGAGCGACGCCCGGCGTCTTCGGCCGATCGAGGTTGTCGCCGAATTCGAAAAAATCATTTTG
>Ga0206093_100153_pt1 | contig 10285 bp, 18 predicted proteins | sample S1v_2013CmetaT_FD_197215 | JGI IMG/M metagenome (GOLD analysis project Ga0206093, IMG submission 197215) | Metatranscriptome of soil microbial communities from Anza Borrego desert, Southern California, United States - S1+v_20-13C (Metagenome... | ecosystem: Environmental > Terrestrial > Soil >...
AAAAACGCGAAAGCAGTTTGGATAGGAGACTTTGGCACAAAACTTGCTCCGTCATTGATATACAGTTGCTTCAGATTTCGGATTGGTTTTGCTTCCCAGTAAGGCTCGGCCCACAGCACCCTGCCCTACTTTTTTTACACCGCCTGTTTTCTGGGCGGAGAGGGGATCGCACCCACGACCTCTGGTTTTTCAGACCAGCGCTCTGCTAACTGAGCTATCCACCCTTGGAAAGTGCTGTAAGGCAACTTTTAAATTCTGAACTTACGCCGCAGCCGCTGACGCTCCGAAAAGGCTACGACCGGAGAATACAGATAGTCATATGGGTCTAAAGATAATTTTGTATTTGTAATTAGCCGGCTATTGCCCCCCTTAGAAACTTGTATCTTCGATCGTTTTGATGCGAGCGCTCTTCTTCTCCTAAAACGTTGAAAATTATAGCCAACGAGAAGCTGTAGAACCACTATATGAGGTGAAGAAACCGAGAAGCAAATTTCTGCAGACACTCCGCCACTCAACGTGTTGCTCAAGGTGAATGTTCCGGTCTTTTTGTTGTAAACCGTACAAATGCCTGTAAAAATAAAGATCTTGCGTTTTTTTCTTAACACATTGAAATAGTATAGTTTAACTACTGAACCCACCGCTAGGTTTGCTACCTCTTCCGCCCAATCTTGCTGCGTCAGCATTTCTGTGCTTTTCTATCCTAACCTCAAAGCATGTAAAAACTCTAATTTTGTAACGGCATTGCCCGTCATCCTCACCCCCTGTGACATTCAAAAAATAAAGCGAAAGATATTCAATTTGGTATAACCGCGCGTATCGTACACGCCTAGCTTTTCAAAAACCTTTTTGCCCCGTTTTTTATTCACGTTTACTACGCATATATCATAAACAGGTAAGAAGCTCTTGGCCATATTTTTTTTCCTTGCCCTTCTTACCAATCTAATTATCTTTTTCATACTGTATACATACCGTAAAATAGAAAAAGTAACACTAATGACACGTTACCATAACTCAAAAGCACAAAAAGCGCCAAAAGATACATTGTGAGAGTTACTAGGTTCATTATATAATCCGTTAAGTTCCCTGTTTGTTTGAACCTCAGTACGTTCGCCAAAGCTATAACCGTTCAAACCGTCTTTTTCACAAAAACCCTTTCCAATAGGCCCTTATCGAAATTCTTGAACAATATTCTAAAGGATAGCGCCATAACATTTCTAACAATGAAAAAGTTAAAGTAATCGAAATACCACTTTTTGTTAAAAAATGTCTGTACCAAAACGATTTTTCCCAGCATAGGAAGAGAAGAATTTAAAAGTTTGACGAAATAAATGCGGTAATACCGTAATACGCACGAGAAAAGAATTATAGCCATCCCGCCGGCAATCGCTGGTGCGAATTTCCTCAATTGTGGTACTGACTCTGAAAGCAGAAAATAGTTTTTTGAAATATCCACAGCAGTAGGCATAATAATACCATAACCTACTAAGGCTTCTCAAAAAAAGTAGCCACTCGACAATGCCAAAAAACTTAGAATAAGCATTGGAAGCTTCATTCATATGCTTGATTCCCTTACCCCCATCAGACTACTGTAACTAAACCTAGGAGTGGAGTAAAAACTATAATATATAACCTTCAGAGAATAATAAGAGGTGAAAAAGGCCGCCATTAATAGAAGAAAGTAGACGACGCGTCCGTGCAAAGTTGGGCTTGTGTACGCTCAATTCATAATTAGATCTTTCGAATAAAAACCAGAGAAGAAGGGGGCTCCCATCAACGAAAGGCTGGCCAGCAGTAGACATATATGGGTAAAGGGAAGAAGTCTCAAAAGCCCGCCGAATTTGCGCAGATCCTGCTCGTCACCGAGGCTGTGAATTATTGATCCAGCGCCGAGAAAAAGCAAAGCTTTAAAAAAAGCGTGATTGAAAAGGTGAAAGTATGCCCCGGCAAAGTTATACAGACCGCAAGCGGCTAACATATAGCCTAGTTGGCTACAGGTTGAGTAGGCAATTATTTTTTTTATGTCGTTCTGAAAAGCCCCTATTGTCGAAGATACGAAAGCGGTTAGTGCGCCTCAAAACGCTATTAACGACATAATGCCTGACACCTCAAAAAAGTAGGAAAGCCTCAAAACCAAATAGACTCCAGCCGTTACCATTGTAGCAGCGTGTAATAGAGCTGATACGGGCGTCGGCCCCTCCATTGCATCTGGTAACCAAGTATGTAAGCCAAGCTGTGCAGATTTGCCTACCACACCTAAGAAAAGGAAAAAGCCGATAAAAGTCAACAAGTCTATTTTACAACCTAAAAAAGAAAAATCTATAAAATGTTCAGCTTTAAGCTCGTTTGCTAATGAATTTATAGTTGTAATGGATTGCGTTTTGAAATAAACTATAAAAAGTATAATACCGGTATAAAGACCAAAATCACCAAATCTGTTTACAAAAACAGCCTTTAGAGCTGCCCTGTTAGCCTCATACCGAGTGTACCAGAAATTTATTAGCAAATACGACGTTACCCCTACGCCCTCCCAGGCAAAAAAAAGCTGGACTAAAGAATCTGATACGACCAAAAGTGCCATAAAAAAAGTGAAAAAACTCAAATAACAAAAAAACCTTACCTTGGAAGGGTCGGCCGACATATAGCTATAGGAATAGACATGCACTAGAAAGGAAATGAAAGTGACTAACGCTAACATACTAGAAGACAATAAATCATAAAATAAGCCGAAATTGACCACTAGGTCACCGGTAGCTACTCATGTAAAAAGCTGCAACTCCAGCACGGAACCTAATAGCGCCTCATAGAAGATGAATATATTTATAACTGCTACTACGAATAACAAACCTAGGTTAGCAAGTACGGCAATTTGCTTTCCCAAGAAGCGACCGAACAAGCAAATTGCTACTGCCGACAACAACAAATAAAAATTGAGTAAATACATTAATTATAAAGTTGCATAAACATTCCATAATACAAAAAGTAAATTCACACCAACGCCCACTTACAAGTATAAAAAAAAGTGATTTTTTTCTTAAAAAGCCGAGCAAAATAAACGAAAAGCACTACCATGTATATTCCAAAAAGTGCCAAGAAAATGCTTTCACAGAACATTACTAGACAGCTAAATTTGATTTCCCCGTGATACAGGTTTTCCATTAACAAAAATAAAAAAACGGTGACCTTGCGATACTCCCCGCTCAGAACGAACATCACCAATCAAAGATTAAAAAGCATCCAAACTCCCCATAACAGATTACTTATTTTGTTCATTTACTTAAACATCAGCATCTTCATGTTCGTTTCGTGTAGTTGCTTATGCAACAATTGTATTTTCGAGCGCTGCTGCTTTCTTATTACCAGCGAGATAACAATGATCATAGTGACCAGCAAGATGAACCCCATGAAAATAAACTGAAAGTTATAGTTATTATAAAAAGTAAGCCCAACAACCTCTATGTTCGTTTTAAGTTGTGCTAGTTTAAACCAGTCCTTATGGTACACATTGCTCGGGATGTGGCTTTCAACATTTTCAGTAAATATGAAAAACAATAAAAAGAAGGTTGTTATTGTAAAGGATACTGTCTTTAGAAAAGAAACAGCAGGCGAAACTTTTAGCTCAAGCTCCTTTAGGTCTAGCATCATTATAACAAACATTATCAGTATTGAAATAGCGCCGCCGTAAATGAGTACAAACAGGATAGCCAAGTAATCAGCGGATAAAAATATTAATAAGGCGCATATACCCAAAAAAGTTAGTATCAAATGTAAAACGGCGAATACTGGGTTTTGCACAGTTATGGCCTTGTAAACTCCTCATATAATAATAAAATACATTACTACCAAAATAATTTTTTGCCCCATTACTAAAATACGAATTTATAATCATTTGTTATTGCGTAGGACTTCGCACATAATGTTAAAACTGGCGAAATCCTATCCAACAGAGTCCTTTCATAGTAATTATTTACCTGCGAATGCTGAACGCCATAGCGCCCCTCCTGAACTCCTTTTATGTTTTGTTTTTTTACGTTAAACTTTTGCACGCGCCCCAAAGTATTATTTTTTATTTCTTCCACTTTTTTAACAATAGTTTGGACTTCGTATCCCATGTGTTCAAAATACGCTAGAATAACTTTTCAATCTTCCTTAGTTCCTCTTATGCCATAACCAAAAATATTTGTAATAGTTGAAAAAAAGTAACCACTTTCGGTCAAATATGATCCAAACTTTTCCAAATAGAATTTTGTTGGGAGGAGTAGTCTGGTTAATTTCCCGTAGTTTTGTTGCTTCTCCGCGTCAACGTGATGTAATAACATCGTATTAAACCTAAAAGCGACGTCCTCCAAAAGTTTATATTCGGGACTTCCACACGCGATCCGCATTTCACTCTTTGACAAAGGCATTCTCCCGAAGACTTCACGGGCCCCTAACACAGAATAATTTTCTGAAACAAGATAACAGGAAGAATACCTATCGATGTTTTCAGGCATTCTTTTAGCAATAATTAATAGGCTTTCTTTGCCCGACAACATTGTGCTTACAGTATTCAAATTATATAATTTATGCTCAAAGGAGAAATTTGTATTACTAATAAAGCCGAAAATCCATGTGCTAACGTGTTCTGCTACGGCCAGATTTCTTAATTTTAAGTTCAGCAGCGGGCTTTCTAACCGCGGGTTGATATTGATTAATATGATGGTGTTAGGTATTTGCGGGGTGCCGCCGCCAAATAAATAAAAATCTGAATTTCTATTGCCACAGAACTGATTTCTAAAATCATATTCAGCCAAACCACAAACCTGGCTAGAAGTATTTAATTGCAGGAATTTAAGGGCTGTAAGGGCTTCGAGGTCAAGGAATTCTCCAAACTCAAAACCTAATATCCACGCTGTCAGTTTTTCCAAATTCGAAGCATCTAGCTCCTGAAATGTTTTGTTTTTTCATAAATCTAAAGCGGAGTGCCAGGATAGTAAAACAAAACCCTTCTCGGAAAAAAAATAAGGTGTAACCAGCCTTTGTAAGTTGAATGAGTCATAGTAAAAGCGAGTTCTATCAGATATCCACTCGTCATTGACCTCATAATTAATTCGTGGAAGTATCCTTAATACCTCCAGACCGCGATAATTTATTTCTATATTTGCGCCAAAAGGCTCTAGCAAATCGAAAGTATACATACTAACAAGCTCTCATGGTCTTGCGCGATATGCATAAGGTTTAGAAGTAAGAGCGCCTACCGGACAAAGGTCTATGATATTGCCCGAAAGTTCGCTCCTTAAATAGCCTCGGGTATAGTTTGATATTTCGGTTTTGTAACCTCTACCCAGTAAAGACAAAGTTTCCTCTCCTGCCAGCTCGGACATAAATCTTGTACATCGCGCACAGTGTATACATCTATTTAGAAAAGTTTTTATCAAAAAACCGAGATTCTTGTTGGGTGTACTTCTTTTGTATTCGTAGAACCTTCCACGATCCGCACCAAAAACCATCGTTTGGTCTTGCAAATCGCATTCCCCGCCCTGATCACAAATAGGGCAATCCAAAGGATGGTTAGCCAAAAGGTATTCCAAAACGCCCTCGCGCGCCCTTTTAACCATTTCGGTCTCTGTAAAAATAACCATGCCGGCGCCTATTGTTACTGCACAGGATGCAACAGGCTTCAGAGAAGATTTTTCCTCTAATAAACACATCCTGCAATTTCCTGCTATTTTAAGCGCCACGTGATAACAAAATCGTGGTACGTAAATCTTTTTTTCCAAGCACGCTTGAAATATTGTTAAAGCGGTAGCATACCTATAAGGCCTATTATTTATTTTCAAACCGATTAAGGAGACAGACATTAGTGTATTTTTGCTTATTAGTGCAATATTACTACGTCATTCAAATAGATACAAACCAGACTAGCAAAAATATAAGCCTGAATAAGCGATACCGCTATCTCTAAAAAAAACACGGCTAACAATAATAACAGCGGAACAAAAAAGAAAACTGCATGATTTTTAAATACATACACGCCGAACTGCGCGAAAATTCCTAAGAGCGTATGCCCAGCCAACATATTCGCGAAAAGCCGTATTGCCAAACTGAAGGGCCTGATAAAAAAAGAAAATACTTCAATAACTATCAAAAAATCTAGTAAAACCTTAGGCACATTCTGGGGAACAAATAGCTTAAAGAATCCAAGCCCATGATTCAGAAACCCTATGATAATCAAAGCTATGAAAAAAGTGAAGGAGAAAAAACAAGTTACAGTAATGTGTCCAGATATAGAAACTCCAAAGATAAAAAGACTACTGAAGTTTAATAGAAAGATATACATAAACAGCGTAAAGATTAATGGAAAAAACCTTAGAATCCTAACTGAGGAAATCTGCTGCTTGAAAACGCTAAAAACTGCCAAATAGATATTTTCTCCTAAGGTTTGTGAAGCATTCGGAACCACCAGAACTTTGGAACCCAAAAAAGAGAAAAAGCATAAAAAAGAAAATAAGCTTAATAAATAAAGTATACGGCTTGTGATTGAAAAATCATAACCAAATAAGTACAAATAAGTAAAAGCGTTTGCCTCAAAATGTTCCAGTGGACTAGTGATCATTTACCTATCGATTTCACCAAACACTATGTCCTGCGTGCCTATTATAGTAACCAAGTCGGCTATCATGTGCCCTTGACACATTTTATCTAGGCCCTGTAAATGGTTAAATCCTGGAGCTTTTATTTTGCACCTGTAAGGCATGTTGCCCCCGTCCGAGACTAGGTAAACGCCAAATTCACCCTTAGGGGCTTCCGTCGCAACGTAGTTTTCTCCTTCGGATAATGAATATCCCTCACTGTAAAGTTTAAAATGATGTATTAGAGACTCCATCGAATACTTCATATAAGCTCTTGGTGGCGGCACTAATTTATAATCATCTATTTTCACTGCCTCAAGAGGACTGGGCCGTGTTTTGTCCAAAAGCGATAATACCGCGGTAATAATTTTTAGGCTTTCTTTTATTTCTAAATACCGGACTAAAAAGCGATCATAACAATCTCCCCTGAGCCCAACAGGAACAAAAAAATCTATTAAATCATAGACCTCATAACTTGGAAACTTACGTAAATCCCATATTAAACCCGAACCTCTCACCATAGGACCGGAAAAACCAGCCGCGAATGCTTCTTCATAAGTTACTACTCCGACATCTACCAGACGCTGTTTCCATATCCTAGAACCGTTTAAGATATCGCCTATCTCGTTTATTCGTGGCCAGAATTTGCTCACGAACCTTTCAATATCAAGCAACAGGCCCTCCGGAACTTCTAGGTTAACTCCGCCCGGTCTTATATAATTTGCATGCATCCTTGCACCACTTACCCTCTCATAAAATTCCATTATTTTTTCCCTTTCTTCAAAGGCCCACAAAAAGGGCGTCATCGCGCCTACATCCAAAGCGTGTGCTGTCAGTGCTAGTAAGTGGTTCAGTATACGTGTTAGTTCAAGGAATAGCACCCTTAATGCGCTAGCTCTTAAAGGCATTTGGAAATCTAAAAATGCCTCAACAGCAAGGGAAAAAGTATGTTCCTGGGCCATCATTGATACATAATCTAGCCTATCAAAATAGGGAAGTCCCTGAGCATAGGTCTTATATTCAAGTAATTTTTCAGTCGCCCTATGTAGCAGACCTATATGGGGGTCGGCTTTTTTGATCACCTCGCCCTGTAGATTGACTATGAGCCTTAAAACACCATGTGCCGCAGGATGCTGGGGCCCGAAATTCATTGTGAAACTCTGTACATCTACGGCGTTCGAAATTTCGGACTTCCTTTTACCTAATCACATTTAAAAGCCTTAGTCAACAACGTGTTCCAAAAAGGAAGATCTAGCTGCAGGCGAGTTGTAGTCCAAATAGTATATCCCTTCCCGCAAAACCGAACATTCCTCAGCGAAGGTACGCTCTAAGATTGTAAAAAAGAAATTACGATTCAATGGAAAGCTGTCGCATTTGTAAACTAATAGGCCGCCGCCCCAAACTTTGATAAGGGAAAAAAAAAGGCTTGGTGTTTCAGAAAGCGTTCTCAACAAATTTTGAAAATGCTCCATTTCTTTTTCTACTATCAGGAAACGATCCTCTAGAACGTCTACCACGTCTTGCCTATAGGTACTTGTGTAGTGCGCAAAAACCTCGCTTAAAAATAAATAACCATACCCAAATATACCTAATAATATAAATAATAGTAAGAAAGACGGCGAGCTATGAAATACGATATTAGCTAAAAATATTAAATAAAAAGCTAACTTCCAAGGGTTTAGCACTAAATTCCAATTTCTACCAAGCATTCTATCGCTTCAACAACTGAATAAACTTTACCAATTTAAGCAAGTTTTGCTGTGAATAAAGTCTCGAAGAAAAATTGTTTGCGCGAAAATAATTTTTTTTTGCGTCTAGTATTGCTACTAAGCAGTTTCTAGTGTAAAATAAAGAAAAAATACGCCTTAAAAAGAAAAAATTAAAAAATAAATAAAAAAACACAAAAAAAAGCAATACAATAAAAAAATCAGTTAATATTATGCTAAAATCTAGCTGAGGCATTTCAAACTAATCAACTTCCCACCCAGTTGCAAAGTTAAAAAAACGCAACTCTTGTGTCAGCTCAACAGGCTCGTAAACTACATCCCCCCGTGAGTCGTCAAACCTCAATTCTATATAGCCTGTGAGAGGAAAATCCTTTCTGAAGGGGTACCCCCGAAAACCATAATCTGTAAGTATCCTCCTAAGATCTCCATGGTTTAAAAAATATACGCCATAGAGGTCTCAAATCTCCCTTTCTAATCAATTAGCTGAAGAAAAAACTCTGGTCAGCGAGTTGCAGAACTCAAGCTCGCTCACGAAAGTTCCGATGATTAACCTTTTACCCGCGCTGAGGAGATTATAGTCAAGCCTGAACCTATGCGCTTTTTCTAGTTGATCGATCGCGGTTATATCACTAAGCGACTTAAACCCGAAAAAACTTGACATTTTTAGGCATTTTGAAATTGTCACTAGGACACAAGGTAGTATCCATATTTCTAGGTAGTTTTTTCTCAAGACGATCAATTCGAGCAAATTTCTGTAAAAAAGTTTTGTTAGAACGGCAAACGCCAAACCAACACCAAATTTTTTGTTTATTAGTCTCATTCGAGGCCCCCCATCAATCATTCGTAATAGAATCCTACTATTAAGAAAAAAAAAAACACTAGCATAGACATAATGGCATAATGGCCTAAATAAGGCAGCGCAACAAGCCACGGAAGCATGTATACTATTTCTAGGTCAAAAATTAAAAACAATATTGCTAATAGGTAATACCTAATTTCAAACTGTGCAAGCCTGTCCTCGAAAGGCTCAAAGCCGCATTCATACGCAGAAATTTTTTCCTGGTAATTTTCTTGATGAACCACTAAACTACTAAAAAGCGGTATCAGTAATGCCAAAAGGAGCACTATCGATAAAAAGAGTACCAACACTACATATTCAAACACCATTAAAGCCTTCTAATTTTTTTTAGTCTTTTCTTTGTGCGATGCTTCTGCATCCTTTTTCTCATTATATTTACAACAGTTATGCGTCGTTCAGTTAAAGCGTTGAGCATCAATTGAAGCAATTTCCGCCTGATTCCCGGCGGTCGGAAAAAATACTTTATACGAAATACACCCTTTTGTTTAAGCTTGTTCGTAAAAAAACGAAAAGCTTCCATAAAGTAGCGGAAAGAAGAACGCAGTTTTTTATTTCTTTTTTTTTCACCGTAGTTCAAAAGGAAAGAACCGGAGGAGATGAAAAATTTTATATTTCCTATTCCATCCGAAAGCGTTAGATAGTAATTGTTTTTCTTTTTGCGCATAGAAAGACAAAAATATTTTAGTTTCAAGTCGCCATCCCCTCTCCGCCGATAAAGAACTTTCTTGGGAATGAGTTTATTTATCGAACCAACCAAAGAGGAATAAAAAGCATTTTTTTCATTGAAGTTTTCTAGTATTGTATCAATACGCTGACCCAGCCTAACTAAATTATAATCTCTAGTCATTTTCCTAATAAATCACCTAGGCCTAATACCAGTACGAAAAACCATTCTCCTTTTCGGCAAGAACTTATTATATTTGAAGTACTTGTACTGCTGCTCTATTGTGAAGTTTTTTTTTTTTAACCATTTTCTATTTCGTTTGTATTTTTTATAAGCCAACCACGTACGTTTGGATTGGCGCCTTTTTTTTATCCTATAAGTCCGAAGCAAGCGAAAATATCTGCCTCTAAAAGCTAAAACGTAAAGC
>Ga0206093_100155_pt1 | contig 10236 bp, 9 predicted proteins | sample S1v_2013CmetaT_FD_197215 | JGI IMG/M metagenome (GOLD analysis project Ga0206093, IMG submission 197215) | Metatranscriptome of soil microbial communities from Anza Borrego desert, Southern California, United States - S1+v_20-13C (Metagenome... | ecosystem: Environmental > Terrestrial > Soil >...
CACCAAAGCTCGCGACAAAACCACCGTCTTCTCTGTCATAGGTGTCCACCTTCATACACGTGGACACCATCCTCACCTCTTTCCTAAAGCCGTTCCAGACGCGGTTAAATGAGCGCTTACGATAAAACGCATGCCCATGATAAATGCGCCGAGAACGATCAACAGCACCGCAAACGGTATTGCCAAGGCGGTCTGACTCATAACCACAGCGGCCCCGATCAGAATCAGCACCAACGGCTTCACTTCGTAAAACATCTTAACGCCTCCTCAACTCACTCTATGACCGCACGGTTCATGCAGGTTCTCTAGCATCTTGCAAGAAGTCTCCGCCCGCTTAGGATCAACGACAGCCCCCACAACGAACTAAGCCGTCGTTAAGAATAGCCGTAAGTTAAAACCTTTATCGCCGCCTACCGGATAACGAGCCGAGCACGCCCCGCAAAAGCTGCCGGCCGAGTTCGCTGCCGATACTTCGAGCAGCGCTTTTCGCGAAGGCTTCTGCTGCGGATTCCCGTTGTCTACCCTTGCGCCGCGATGAGGTACCCAGAATGCTTCCGAGCGCATCGAAAATGCCCCCGGCCGCAGAACCTGGGGAAGAACGGCGCTCCGGTGCCGTCTCTTCCGGAAGTTCCTCGGCTGCTCGCGCTTTGAGCATTTCGTAGGCCGACTCCCGGTCCACGGCTTTTTCGTAGTGCCCCGCGATAGGCGATTCACCGATGAGTCGCTTTCGTTGAGCGGCCTCGATGGGGCCGATCTTGCTTTGCGGCGGCAGGATGAGCGCCCGCTCGACGATGTGCGGGCGACCTTTTTCGTCGAGCAGCGAAACCAGGGCTTCGCCGACGCCCAATTCGGTAATCACGGCTTTTTCATCCAGTTCCGGATTGTCGCGCATGGTTTCCGCCGCCGACCGGACTGCTTTCTGATCCCGCGGCGTGAAGGCGCGCAGCGCATGCTGGATACGGTTCCCGAGCTGTCCCAAAACCTTATCCGGCACGTCCAAAGGATTTTGCGTGACAAAGTAAACGCCCACGCCCTTGGAACGGATCAGGCGCACCACATGTTCGATCTTGTCGAGCAAGACCTCAGGGGCGTCGTCGAACAGCAAATGCGCTTCGTCGAAGAAAAACACCAGCTTAGGTCTGTCGCGATCGCCCACTTCCGGCAAATGCTCGAACAGCTCCGACAACAGCCAGAGCAGAAAGGCGGCATAGACCTTCGGCGCCTGCATGAGCTTATCAGCGGCCAGGATATTGATCACACCTCGCCCATCCGGCGCGGTTTGCATCAGATCGTCGATATTGAGGGAAGGCTCACCGAACAGCCGGTCCCCCCCCTGGCTTTCCAGGGCCATCAGTCCACGCTGGATGGCGCCGATGCTGGCGACAGAGATATTGCCGTACGAGGTCGTGAATTCACCGGAGTTTTCGCCGACGAACTGGAGCATCGCGCGCAGATCTTTTAGATCGAGCAGCAACAGTCCGTTGTCGTCCGCGATTTTGAAGACCAGATGGAGCACCCCTTCCTGAGTCTCGTTCAGATTGAGCATGCGCGCGAGCAGCAAAGGCCCCATTTCGGAGATGGTCGCCCGCGCCGGATGGCCTCGCTCGCCGAAGACATCCCAAAAGATAACGGGAAATCCTTTGAACGCATGGTCTTGGATACCGAGCAAGGAGAGCCGCTCGGCCATCTTCGGACTGGTTTCGCCCGGCTGGCTCAACCCGGACAAATCGCCCTTGATGTCCGACAAAAACACCGGCACGCCGATATTGCTGAAACGCTCCGCCAGAACTTGCAGCGTGACAGTTTTGCCGGTACCCGTCGCGCCGCTGATCAAGCCATGACGATTGGCCATGGACGGCAGCAGGGAAAGGGAGTTTCGGCCTTTGGCGATTAACAAGGCTTCGGTCATGAGTGATCTCCGGCAAATAAAATTAATCCGATGATGGTAATCAACGCCCGGTCGATTAACCAGAAGAACGACCCGTGCCTCGCGGGTGCGGTTGAGCAAGCTCAGTCGTGAATGAAAACCGGGCGGTTAGCAAGCTCATTGCCGTGCAGATCCGGTCCCGCAAAATGCCGCTCCAGATGAGCGCCCACGGCATGGACACCGGCCAAAATACCGGCTTCGAAGTCGCCTTCTCGGAAGGCCGCTTCCATCTCGCGGCAGATCCGCTCCCAGGCTTCGTTTCCGACCAGCCGGTCGATGCCGCGGTCGGCGACGATCTCGACGTCCCGATCCGCAAGCAGCAGGTAAATCAAAACGCCGTTGTTCCGTTCCGTGTCCCAGACGCGGAGATCCGAAAACACCTCCAAGGCCCTTTCCCGCGGCGTCTCGCGCGCTAACAACCGCCGCCAATCGAGCGACACTTCCACCGCAAAACGAATTTCCCCGCCGTGCTTCCGTTCGCTGTCGCGGATCGCCTCCGTGATGGCTTTCAACGAGTGGGGCGGCAGCACGCGCCGGAGCCGCCAGGGTCCGTAACACAGATGTTTGAGGATACGAGCGAGATTCTTGAACATTACCAGCGCCCCGAAGCTCCGCCGCCGCTAAAACCGCCGCCGCCCCCTCTGAAACCGCCGCCCCCGGATGAGCCGCCGAATCCGCCGGGCCCAACGTACCAGCCGCCCGGTCCTACCCGACCGATGCCGCCGAACACCGCCATGAAGACGAAGAAGCCGACGAACAGCGAAAAAAGGATCGGCAGGCCGAAAAGCGCGACCAACACCCCGGCACCCGCTCCGGCGATGAGTCCGCCCAAAAGGGGGCCAAACAGAAACCGGAGGATCCGGCCGCCGAAGATACCGCCTAGAATCGAAAGCCCGAAAATGCCGCCCAAATCCGAATCCGGAACTCTTTCGCCGCCGGCAGGCGCGGGCAAAGGCTCTCCGCGAATCAGGGCGAAAAGACTGTCGACACCTTCGGATAGACCCCCATAAAAATCGCTTTGCTTGAAAAACGGGATCATCACGTCTTCCACGATCCGGTTGGCGACAGCATCGGGGATCACGCCCTCGAGCCCGCGCCCCACTTCGATCCTGACGGTTCGGTCCTGCTTGGCCAGAAGGATCAGGACGCCGTCGTCGATCCCTTTGCGGCCCAGCTTCCAGGCATCGACGACTCGAATGGAATATTGCTCGATGGTCTCGGGCTCGGTGGTCGGCACCAGCAAGATCGCAATCTGGCTGCCCTTCTCGGCCTCGAAGGCCGCCAGCCGGCTTTCAAGACCCGCTTTTTCGTCCGGCTTCAAGGTCCCGGTCAGATCGGTCACGCGCGCCTGAAGCGGCGGCACCGCGATCTCCGCCCTAATATCGAAACCAACGAGCGCCAGAAGCACGGCGAAAATCCAGACAGGCAGCATGTTCGAAATCAACAAACGTTCGCCTACCGGGCCGGAGCGGGCGCCGGGGCCGGCGTGCCGAAATCGACCTTGGGCGCGGTGGATATGCCCCGTTCGTTCTCCACCGTAAAGTTCGGCTTGACCTCCATGCCGAAAATCCGGGCGGTGATGTTGGTGGGAAACGAGCGGACCGTGACGTTATAGTCCTGAACCGCCGCAATGTAGCGATTGCGCGCCACGGTGATGCGGTTTTCCGTGCCTTCCAGCTGCGCCTGCAGATCGCGGAACAAACTGTCCGCCTTGAGTTGAGGATAGTTCTCCGCCACTGCCATCAATCGCGACAAAGCGCCGGACAATTCGCCCTGGGCTGCCTGGAACCTCGAAAACGCCTGCGGATCGTTCAACAGTTCCGGCGTGGCCTGAACGGATCCGACTCTGGATCGCGCCTCGGTCACCTGGGTCAGCACGTCTTTCTCGTGACCCGCATACCCCTTCACCACGTTGACCAGATTGGGCACCAGATCCGCCCGGCGCTGGTATTGGTTAATGACTTCCGACCAATTCGCCTTGATTTGCTCGTCTTGCTGCTGCAAGGTGTTGTATCCGCATCCACTCAGCAAAAGCGCGTGCAATAAGGCCAAGCCCGCGATTAATGTGCGCATGTTTTTCTCCCGAAAAGGCTGTCGGACGATGTCCGGAGAACTAATCTGTAAAGTGTGCTACGTACAACAAGCTTAAGACAATCTGTCAAAAGGCTTATTCAGACCGGGTTGTGTCCCCATCATGAGTCCCGGCAGCTTGTGGTTGCTCCGAGACCTGGATTCATAGGGTGGGTTAGGCGCGCACCGGCGATGGTTGGAGTCTAATCACCGGACTTCGAGCGCGCCGTAACCTACCGAAAAATGTGGTCCACACCGCCTTTTCAGGATAAAACGGGAATCGCCGGCAGAACCCGCGGCCATTTGCGATACCGGCGAGTGCTTTAGTATCCTACAATGTTTAATTCGGCGACCGAAATCCCCACGTATGGAAGACATTTACAAGCCGCAGATCATCGAACAAGAAGCTCAAGACGCCTGGGAAGCCCAGGGCGTTTTCCGCGCCATCGAAGACCCGACGAAGGAAAAGTATTATTGCCTGTCCATGTTCCCCTACCCCAGCGGGCGGCTGCACATGGGCCATGTCCGCAACTATACCATCGGCGATGTGATCGCCCGCTACCAGCGCATGCAGGGCAAGAACGTGCTGCAGCCGATGGGCTGGGATGCCTTCGGTCTGCCGGCGGAAAACGCCGCGATGCAGAACAATGTCGCGCCGGCGGCGTGGACCTACGCCAATGCCGATTACATGCGCAAGCAGCTCAAGTCCCTGGGGCTCGCCATCGACTGGAGTCGCGAAATCGCCACCTGCAAGCCCGAGTATTATCGCTGGGAGCAGTGGCTGTTCACCAAGCTGTTCGAAAAGGGGCTCATCTACAAAAAGGTCGCCCCGGTGAACTGGGACCCGGTGGACCAGACCGTGCTGGCCAACGAACAGGTGATCGACGGCCGCGGCTGGCGTTCTGGCGCGCTGGTGGAAAAGCGTGACATCCCCATGTATTTCATGCGCATTACCGCGTACGCCGAGGAACTGCTCAATGGACTGGACCATCTGCCGGGCTGGCCCGAGCAGGTGAAAACCATGCAGCGCAACTGGATCGGCAAGAGCCACGGCTGCGAGGTGCACTTCCCTTACGAGGACGGCAGCGACGTCCTGAAGGTCTACACCACTCGCCCCGATACCCTGATGGGCGCGACTTATGTCGCCGTGGCGGCGGAGCATCCGCTGGCTCTGGCGGCTGCGGAAGGCCATCCGGAACTGGAGGTCTTCATCGAGGAGTGCAAGCGCGGCGGCACGGCGGAGGCCGATATCGCCACCATGGAAAAGAAAGGCATGGCCACCGGCCGCTTCGTCATCCATCCGCTGACCCAAGAAAAACTGCCGGTGTGGATTGCCAATTACGTCTTGTGGGGCTACGGCGAAGGCGCGGTCATGGCGGTGCCGGCCCACGACGAGCGGGATTTCGAATTTGCCCATAAATACGGATTGCCGATCAAAACCGTCATCACGTCCAAATCGGGCGCCTATGAAACGGTCAATCCCGAGGGTGAGTGGATAGACGCCTATGCCGAGTACGGCGTGTGCGTGAATTCAGGTAAATATGATGGCTTGGACTTCCAGCAAGCCTTCGACGCCATCGCCGCCGACCTCGAAGCCAAAGGCCTCGGCCAGAAGCGCACCCAATTCCGCCTGCGCGACTGGGGCATTTCCCGGCAGCGCTACTGGGGCTGCCCAATTCCCATCATCCATTGCCCGAGCTGCGGCGACGTGCCGGTACCGGAAGATCAGCTCCCGGTGGTGCTGCCCGAGGACGTCAAGATCGATATCGGTTCGCCGCTCAAGAAGATGCCCGAGTGGTATCAAACCACCTGTCCCGGGTGCGGCGGCCCGGCGGAACGGGAAACCGATACCATGGACACTTTCGTCGAATCGTCCTGGTATTACGCCCGCTACGCCTGCCCCGACAGCCATGACGCCATGCTGGATCAGCGGGCCCAATATTGGCTGCCGGTGGACCAATACATCGGCGGCATCGAGCACGCCATCCTGCATCTTTTGTACGCGCGCTTCTTCCACAAGCTGATGCGCGACGTGGGGCTGGTGGACAGCGACGAGCCCTTCACCAACCTGCTCACCCAGGGCATGGTGGTGGCGCCGACGTTCTACCGGGAACAGGCCGACGGCAAAAAGCACTACTACAACCCGGCCGACGTGGACGTGCAATCGGACGAACGGGGACGACCGCTGGGCGCGACCCTAAAAGCCGACAGCCAGCCGGTCGCGATCGGCGGCACCGAAAAAATGTCCAAATCCAAGAACAACGGCGTCGATCCGCAAGCCCTGATCGACCGCTATGGCGCCGATACGGCGCGCTTGTTCATGATGTTCGCGGCCCCGCCGGAACAGTCGCTGGAATGGTCGGACAGCGGCGTCGAAGGCGGATTCCGCTTCTTAAGGCGCCTGTGGAAACAGGTCGCCGTCCATGTCGATGATGGCCCGGCACCGCAACTCGACAAGACCGCGCTCAATGAGGCGCAAAAAGCCATGCGGCGCCAGACGCACGAGACCCTACGCAAGGTGAGCGACGATATCGGCCGGCGTTACACCTTCAACACGGCGATCGCCGCCAACATGGAGTTGCTCAACGCCTTGGCGAAATTCGACGATGCGAGCGATCAAGGACGCGCGGTGCGCCAGGAAGCACTGGAACTCGTGGTATTGATGCTATCGCCCATCGTGCCCCATATTTGCCACCGCTTATGGCAAGAGCTGGGACATGCGGAAACGGTCGCGACCATGGCATGGCCAAAAGTGGACGAATCCGCGCTGGTGCAAAACACTGTGGAGCTGGTGGTTCAGATAAACGGCAAGCTGCGCGGCAAAATCACCGTGCCGGTGGACGCCGCCAACGATGCCGTGGAGGCCGCCGCGCTCGGCGATCCCAACGTGCAGCGCTTCGTCGAGGACAAACCAGTCAAAAAGGTCATCGTCGTCCCGCGCAAGCTGGTCAACATCGTGGTTTAGATCATGGCAAGGCGGTCTTTTTTAAACGCTGCAGTCTTGGCGATCTGCGCCACGATGCTCTCCGCTTGCGGATTCCACCTTCGCGGTGCGCTTCCGAACAACATGATCGCCAAAACGATCTATGTCGACGGGCTTGGGCGTGGAGATCCGTTTCTTCAGGAGTTCTCGCAGATTCTGTCTTATTCCGGAGGCAGCGTAGTGGCGGCCCCTAGCCAAGCCGGCGCGGTGATTCATATCGTCAGGGCGAGGCAGGATCGCCGTCCGATCGGTCTGAGCAAACAAGGGCGCGCCAACCTATTCGATCTGAGCTTCCGTGTGGTTTATGACGTCACGACGCCTCAAGGCGAAGTCTTGTTGCCTCGCCAGGAGCTCGAACTGAAACGGGATTATTTCAACGATCAGACCTCTCCCCTGAGCCAAACCCAGGAGGAAGCCCAAATCATACAGGAGATGCAGCGAGAGGCGGCCCAGCTCCTGTTTCGCCGCGTCGCCTACGGATTGAGCCACCAGCCCGCGAAGAAACTGTGAAGCTATCTGCCGAGCAACTGGGAGAACAACTGAAAAAACGCCTGGCTCCGGTCTATTTCCTGAGCGGGGACGAACCGTTGCAGCTTGCGGAAGCGGCTGATGCGATCCGGCAGGCGGCCCGTGCCGCCGGTTACGGCAACCGCGAACTGTTCTACGCCGATACCGGTTTCGACTGGAGCACCCTGCAAGAGGCTGCCGATTCATTTTCCCTCTTTGGTGAAAAGCGCATTTTGGACCTGCGCCTTCCCGCGAAACCGGATAAAGCGGCGGCCGCAGCCTTGATCCGGTATGCGGAGCGGCCCGCGGAAGATGCCGTCCTCGTCGTGAGCAGTGCGAAAATCGGGGGTGCCGAACAAAAGAGCCGGTGGTATCAGGCCATCGACCGTATCGGCGTGGTGGTTCAGGTCTGGCCGTTGGAGGGCGAGCAATTGCTGCGCTGGCTCGATCGGCGCTTGAACGCAAAAGGCCTGTTGGCCGACCGGTCGGGCATCCGGATATTGGCCGCCCGCGTCGAAGGCAATTTGCTGGCGGCCGCCCAGGAAATCGAAAAGCTGCACATCCTGTACGGCAAGGGCAAGATTGACGACGACCAGATCGTCAAAGCCGTCGCCGACAGCGCCCGTTACGACGTTTTCGATCTCGCCGAAGAAACTCTGCGTGGGCATATGGCGAAAGCCTATCGCGTGCTGATGGGGCTCAAGGCCGAAGGCATAGCACCGGCCGTCGCGTTATGGGCGCTCACCCGCGACATCCGTCTGATCGGCAACGTTATGGCGCTGGTCGCCCAAGGCATCCCGACCGAATCGGCACTGGCCAAATGCCAGGTGTGGGACAAACGAAAGTCGACCGTGCTCCAGGCACTGCAACGCCTGAACCGCGACAGCATCCACCGGACGCTTTTGCTGAGCGCGAAGGCAGATCGCGTGATCAAAGGCATGGATACGGGCGATGCCTGGGACGGGCTTTTGGCCGTCTGCGTCAGCCTGGCCTCGCCTTCGGAAACTCGCATGATGGCGAAGCCTCATTGAGGCTTCACGGATTTGCCGCTTTGAATTCTTCACCCTTCATTGATCGACCCATGTTCAACGACATCCAAACTTATATGCTGACGGTGGGCGAACAGGCCCGCGAAGCTGCCCGCTCGATGAGTCGCGCGGAAACCGCCGCAAAGAACAGCGCCCTGTTGGCCATCGCCGACGCTCTGCAAAGCAATGCCCAGATGTTGATGGCGGAGAACCATAAGGATCTTGAAGCCGGACGGCAAAGAGGGCTCGACAGCGCGATGCTGGATCGGCTGGATCTCACGGAGAAGCGCATCGACGCCATGGCCCAGGGACTCCGCGAAGTGGCCGCGCTTTCCGATCCGGTGGGCGAAATTACCGGCCTCACCTACCGGCCTTCCGGCATTCAGGTCGGCCGGATGCGGGTGCCTTTGGGCGTCATCGGAATCATCTACGAATCCCGTCCGAACGTAACTGCAGACGCTGCGGCGCTTTGCCTCAAATCCGGCAATGCCTGCATCCTGCGCGGCGGGTCCGAGGCCATACACTCCAACAAGGCCATCACGGCCTGCATCCGGGACGGTCTCGAGCAGGCGGGACTGCCCCGCAACGCCGTGCAGCTGATCGAAACCACCGATCGTGCGGCGGTCGGCGCGCTGATCCGCATGGATCGCCATGTGGACGTGATCGTGCCGCGCGGCGGCAAGAGCCTCATCGAGCGCATCACGGAAGAATCCCGCATTCCGGTGATCAAACACCTGGACGGCATCTGCCACGTCTATATCGACGACCGCTGCGATTTCGACAAGGCCATCAAAATCGCCCTGAACGCCAAGACCCAGCGCTACGGCGTCTGCAATGCGATGGAAACCTTGCTGGTCGCCAACCCGATCGCGCCCATTCTTCTTCCGGATCTGGCGCACCTCTATCGGGAAAAAGGTGTGAAGCTCCGCGGCTGCCCGAGAACCCTGCAGATCCTGCCGGACTGCATACCGGCGACCGGAGAAGACTGGGACACCGAATATCTCGCGCCGATTCTGTCCATCCGCCTCGTCGAGGGGCTCGACGAGGCGCTGGATCACATCAACCGGCACGGCTCGCAACACACGGACGCCATCGTGACCGAGGATTACACCCGCGCCCGCCGTTTTCTCCGGGAAGTGGACTCCAGCTCGGTGATGGTCAATGCCTCCACCCGGTTTGCCGACGGTTACGAATACGGGCTAGGCGCCGAGATCGGCATCAGCACCGACAAGTTGCACGCCCGCGGCCCGGTGGGACTGGAAGGACTGACCACCCAGAAATTCATCGTTCTGGGCGATGGGCATATCCGTACGTAGCAAGGAGATAACGGGATCAGCGCTGTCGCCGGGAACGGCTAGAGCATTTTTCCCGATGGTGTAGCGGTAGCACGGGGTGAGGACCTCGCTTAAAACGTAGGCCGGATTAAGCGAAGCGTATCCGGCGTTTCGTCCATCGAGCGCCGGGAACGGCTGCCGCCTTATCCCGGCCTACCAGTTGTATCTCACCCTCTGTAGGACCGAGCGCTACGTCGGACCGGAAAATGCTCTAGCTCCACGTCCATGGCACTCGGTCCTCCATCGCTGATCGCGGCAATACCTGTACCCGCGGCTCCATCGAACACGCTTTCGTCTCGGCGACCCCTAGAGCTATCTCCATCCCTGTAGTACCTCAAAGCTATTCTGCAAATACTCTTGCGTAACTCGCTACGCCGGCAATCCTAA
>Ga0206093_100158_pt1 | contig 10168 bp, 7 predicted proteins | sample S1v_2013CmetaT_FD_197215 | JGI IMG/M metagenome (GOLD analysis project Ga0206093, IMG submission 197215) | Metatranscriptome of soil microbial communities from Anza Borrego desert, Southern California, United States - S1+v_20-13C (Metagenome... | ecosystem: Environmental > Terrestrial > Soil >...
GCGTGCCGCTCGATTGAGTCCCTCTTCGATCCGCTTGGCAATGCTCAATTCCCCTTCGCGGGTGAGCAAATCCACGGCTCCCATCTCACGCATGTACATACGCACGGGGTCGGCCGTTCGCCTCTGTTCGGTATCGATCGACGAAGCGAGTGCTGCTGCGATTTCCGCGGTCTCCTCCGCATCCTCGGGGATAGCCGTCGGCTGAGCGATCAAGTCGGTGTTGGGCGTCTCTTCGTACACATCGATTCCGATGTCCTCGATCAGGCCGATGATATCGTCCATTTGCTCGGGATCGACGATATCGTCGGGCAGATGATCGTTAATCTCCGCGTAAGTGAGATAGCCCTGCATTTTGCCTTTGGCGATAAGCTCTTCGAGCTGATTGTGCTGCTGTTCTTGGTTCATCGACTAAGTGGTCGTAACTGTTTAACAATTAACTTTATCTCGGAAACCCTCATGAGAAAACCGACGAACATTAATCGCGATCTAGTCGTCGCTGAATTGAATTCGGGTTCCGCGTCTGCCGAACGATCCGGCGTGTTTCAACGAATGAGCGCCTTCATCGGCTAGAAAAAACAAGGAATAAGCAAGAAGACGTGCTCCCATTTTTACCTTTCGAGGAGACAGCCTCATCGGAATAAGCGCGGAAAATTAGAAAGGTCCGGAAGAAGACCGTCTTTTAGAAGTTCTGTCGGTTTTTCAGGATTGTAGACTTGACCGTAACGCTTTAGTTCCACCATATAGCCGGGATTGGCACGGCTTTGGCCCGTCGCGAAGAGACCGTCGCCAAAGCCGTTCTTTCAGGAATGCGGCAACTGGCTGTGTCGAGCGATGTCTAATTAAATACTCGCTGAGTAGCAAGGAGAGAGGGTATCTTCGTCCAACCACTACATCGAGGCAGACATGTTCAAGGAAGTTTTAGTGTCGATCGTTGTAACCGCTTCGCTTGCGCGGGTGAGGTATTCGCCTTCAGAAACTCATTCGAACGCTCAGGTTATTAACCTCGTTTGGGGCACGAGACGCTTGTGACCGCCAGACCGATCCGTTCGCTTTGCGTTTGTTCGATCTTGGCGGCGCTGGCCGTGACGCTATTGGGGGGCTGCGCTACGGATCCGACTCGCCTAACGGGGCTCAGTGATCTCGAGATCTGCCGTGGCTATGGCACTTACGCCACCTGGTTCATGTCTGATGCCTTGGCAGAACAATACAAGCGTGAAATCGATCGGCGAAAACTGGTCACGCCGGAAGAATGGGCCTTAGTGGCTGAGGAGCGAATCCAAAAAGGCATGAGCCGATGCGCCCTTTATGCGTCGTGGGGCGTACCGATGCGTGAAAATACCGTAAACCGGGATGGGGAAGAAATTCGGCATGTGTACCATGCAGGCTGGCGGATGTCGCCCGGAGCCGTTTACACAAAAAATGGCAAGATCGAAGGTTGGGGGTATTGAATATTGGGGGTATTGAATAAGGGAGTGACAGTCGAATCCGGCCGCTATCGAAGACGCCGATCTCGTGCCGCGTGCTTCACCTCCGGGATCTCGTTCAGTTCGGAACGCGCTCAGAAAACAAAAGCTTGGCTAAGCCGGCTTCAACACATCAGTCTACGCATAGCGTGCCGGACGCCTTAGCCCGGAGTTGCCACGGAAATGGCGTTGCGCCACACTCCAATCCGATAACCCAGTTGCGATTCAATCCGGAGCAAAATGGATTCGGACCGAATCAACGGTCGGGTGGTCATAGCGACGCAACCGAGAGGCACCCACCGCCCGAGCCGCCGGGGCAGCGGCTAACTTAATCGGTAGCGTACGGATGGATGGACGACAAGTACTGATCAACCGGCAGACCTGGAATCAATTTGTCCGCTCGGTCAAGAGTTTCGCCGGTTCCGAAGTCGGCGGGCATGCCAAGCGGCTATTCGCAAGTCTCATTGTCCTGTTGTTGGCGGTTAACAGCCTGAATGTGGTCAGCAGCTACGTCGGCCGCGATTTCATGACGGCGATCGAACACCGCAATGTAAGCGGCTTTATCGGGCAGGCTTTTCTCTGGATGGGTGTGTTCGTCGTGGCCTCGGGAGTGGCGGCCGTCTACCGGTTTACCGAGGAGCGCCTCGGTTTGTTGTGGCGCGAGTGGCTGACTCGGCGGGCCGTAACCCTCTACCTCGATCGCAGGACCTACTTCCGTCTGGACGAGACCGGAAAGATCACCAACCCGGACCAGCGCATCGCCGAGGACATACGGGCTTTTACCACCACCACGTTGTCCTTTGTACTCATGTTCCTCAATGCCAGCTTCACGGTCGTGGCGTTCTCAGGGGTCATGTGGTCGATCAGTCCTTCGCTTTTCGGCGTAACCATTCTGTATGCGGCCGGCGGTTCCTACCTGACCATCGTTTTGGGCCGGCGGTTGGTTGAGTTGAACTATAGCCAGCTCGACAAGGAAGCCAACTTCCGGGCCGACCTCCTTCATGTCCGGGAGAATGCCGCGTCGGTGGCGCTGCTGCATCGCGAGGGGCGGCTTGGTGACCGGCTTTTGCATCATCTCGACGATTTGACGAGAAATTTTCAGCGAATCATCGCGGTGAACCGCAACCTCAATTTCTTCACCTCGGGTTATAACTACTTGATCCAAATTATCCCCGCCCTCGTCGTGGCGCCTCTCTTCATTCAAGGGCGGGTCGAGTTCGGTGTGATCACGCAGTCGGCGATGGCTTTCGCCCATCTGGTGGGCGCTTTCTCGCTGATCGTCACGCAGTTCCAATCCATTTCTTCTCTCGCCGCGGTGATCGCGCGACTCGGTTCGCTGGCGGGGGCGATCAGGGAGGCGCAAGCGCCGGAAAGATCGGTCATCGAGATGGCCGAGGGCGAGCATGTGGCCTATGTGGGGCTGAGCTTGCTAGCGCCGAGTGATGGCCGTCTGTTGATCAAGGATTTGACCGTCTCCATTGCGCCCGGAATCAGAGTTTTGGTCATCGGGCCGAGTGAGGAGGCGAAAGTGGCCTTGTTTCGAGCCACCGCCGGTATCTGGGATAGCGGCACGGGGCGGATCGTTCGCCCCCGGTCCAATCAGATTTACTTTCTTCCCGAACGGCCTTACCTGCCTCCGGGCACGCTGCGGGAATTGCTCGTGCGCAGCGGCAAGGAAGAATCAATCCCGGAAAATCGGATACTCGCCGCGGTGCGGGCTCTGGATCTCGAACCGATACTGGTGCGGTCCGGCGGGCTCGATGTCGAGAGAGATTGGGACCATATGCTTTCGCTCCGCGAGCAGCAGCGATTGGCTTTTGCCCGCCTCCTGCTGGCCGCCCCGCGTTTTGCCTTCCTCGATCGCATCAGTACCGCGCTAAGCGCCGACGAGGCCGGCCAGCTACTGAGGATACTCTCCAAAAGCGGGATCTCGTATGTCACCTTCAGCCGATGGATACCCGGACGAAGGGGCACCGACGAGAAACTTGAGAACTACGACGCCGTTCTCGAACTCGCGGACGACGGCAGCTGGACGTGGAAGCTGACTCACAACAAATCGTGAGTTGAACAGTGTTTTGTCGCTGTAAGAGAATTTATCAGCACCGGCTTCCGAGCGTCTCGAGGCCAATGGGTGTGTTAAGCACTCCAAAGATCTGGAATGCCTATCAGTGCCAGCTTGGACAAGGCTGGCGGATTATTCCACGACGCTAAATTACATTCCGGGGGCCGTTCCCGCGGCGCATCGGCCTTATTTTACGGATTGCGTATAATCGCGATTTGTCTTTGCTTGCTATGTTCCGGTCATTCCTGGCAGTCATTGGGCTTCTAACTCTTATTGCGACGGCTGATGCCTTGGCCGATCCAGCGGACGTGCTGGACAGCTTCGAGCGGACGGAGGGTTGGAGCACCGTAGCGGGGCAGGGTGCCCAGGTATCGCTGGCGCGCGACCCGAGCCGGCAAGGATCGGCCTTGCGCATCGACTTCGACTTCCGGAAGGGCGGGGGCGAGGTCATCGTTCACAAGCCTTTCCCCATCGCGCTGCCCGATAATTACGCCATCGCCTTCGCCCTTCGCGGCGCCGCGCCGCCGAACGTTCTCGAGATTCGATTGGTCGATCGGTCGGGCAAAAACGTTTGGCGCTTCCGAGATCCCGAATTTCGTTTCCCCAAAACCTGGCAGACGCTGCGCGTCAAGCGCCGCCGCTTCGAGTTTGCCTGGGGGCCGGCGGGCGAGGGCAAGTTGGCGGAACTCGGGCTGATAGAGTTCGTGATTGCGCGCGGCGAGGGAGGCCGCGGCTCGGTTTGGATCGACGACCTGCGGCTCGAACCGCTTCCGCCGCAAAAGGCTTATTCCGGATCGCCGGTCTTGACGGCATCGAGCTCGCTCCAGGGGATGGAGCCGACGCGGTTATTGGATCAGCCGCCCGGATCGGTCTGGCATAGCGCGGGCGATCGCGGACCTCAGTGGCTGCTTTTGGATTTCGGAGAGCGCCGGGAATACGGCGGACTGATCATCGATTGGGACCCGGAGGACTATGCCACGGTTTATTCGGTCGAACGTTCCGACGACGGCCAGAACTGGCGCAAAGCTTATGCGGTGACCCAAGGCAACGGCCGGCGCGACTATATTCCGCTCCCCGAATCGGAATCCCGCTTCGTCCGGCTATCCCTGACGCGCAGCCGACGGGGAAAAGGCTTCGGAATCCATCGCATCGAGGTCGCGCCGATCGATTTCAGCGCTTCGCCCAACCGAATGTTCGAACGTATCGCCCGCGATTCGGAGCGGGGTTCTTACCCCCGTTACTTTTCGGGCGAGCAAACCTACTGGACGGTCGTCGGTAGTTCCGGCACCGAACGCCGAGGAGCCGAACGCGAAGCCCTTCTGAACGAAGACGGCATGCTCGAGGTCGACGAGGGCGCGTTTTCGATCGAACCTTTCCTTTACGTTAACGGACGGCTTTATACCTGGGCCGATGGACCCGCAACGCCTTCTCTCGAGCGGGGTTATCTGCCGATTCCGTCGGTGCGCTTGGAGCGCGGGCCTCTTGCTCTCACCGTCACAGCGCTGGCGAGCGATGACCCGGAGGGCTCGATCTTCGCCCGCTATCGAGTCGAGAATCGCAGCGGAGAGACTGTGAAAGCGAGCCTCTTCCTCACCGTGCGTCCCTTCCAGGTCAATCCGCCTTGGCAATCCCTGCATGCTCTGGGCGGTGTTTCCCGAATCCATGAGCTTCGGTACGAGAATGCCGTCCTCCACGTTGACGATCGTCTGGTCGTGCCGTTGACGCCACCCGTGCAAGCCGGCGTTATGGGACTCGATGCTTATCCAATGACCGCCGTGCTCGCTCAGGACGCTGTTCCGTCCAAGAAAGCCATAACGGATGCGAACGGGTTGGCGAGCGGCGTGTTACGGTATCCGCTCGCTCTAGCGCCGGGCGAAACGCGGGAGGTCTATCTCGCGCTTCCCACAAAAGGCAGTTCGCTGAAACGGAATGGACGGCTCCAAGGCAGGGATGCCGGCCAATTTTGGGCGACGCGATATGCCGAGGCCGTTCGAAGGTGGGAGACGCAACTGGGGCAGGTCGCATTTCGGGTGCCGCCGGCGGACGAAGATCTCGTCCGAGCGGTAAAGAGCAATCTCGCCTACATTCTTATCCATCGCGACGGTCGGGCATTGCGGCCTGGTTCGCGCCGCTACGGCCGCACCTGGATTCGGGATGGGGCCATTACCTCTGCCACGCTCCTCGCTTTCGGGCATGCGGCGGAGACACGTGAGTTTCTGCGCTGGTATGCAGACTATCAGACGGCGGACGGAGCGGTTCCCTGCTGTTTGGACCCGTGGGGCCCGGACGCCATGATCGAGCACGACAGTGCCGGCGAATTCGTCTACACGGTCGCCAATTATTACCGCTACACGGGCGACTTTCAGTTCGTGAAAGCCCTATGGCCCCGCGTGACGCGGGCCATCGACTACCTGGCTGCCTTGCGCCGGCAGCGCTTGACTCCGGATTACACCCAAGGCGAAGCCGCGCGCTTCTTCGGCCTCATACCGGAATCGGCCAGCCACGAAGGTTACGTGGCGCGCCCGGTCCACTCCTATTGGGACGATTTCTGGGCAATCCGGGGCATCGACGATGCCGTGCAGCTTGCGATCGCGGTTGGCGACCGCGAACGAGCGGCCGAGTATACCGAGTTGCGGGATGCTCTGCGCGCGGATGTCGTCAGATCGATCGGTCTTACCCAAGGTCGATTCGGCATCGACTTCGTTCCGGGCTCCGCCGAGCTCGGCGACTACGATCCGACCTCTACGGCAATCGCCCTTTCGGTCAGCGGCGAGGCAATGGGACCTTTAGCTTCGGCATTGAAGCAGACGTTCGGCCGTTACTCCGGCGATCTTGAGGCAAGGATAAAACGAGAGTTCGACGAGCAAGCCTATGCGCCTTATGAATTCCGCAATGTCGGCGCCTTGGTTCGGCTTGGGGAACGGGATGCGGCGTTTCGGGCGCTGCAATTTCTTTTCCAGGGAAGACGCCCGGCTGCCTGGAATCAATGGGCCGAGATCGTCTGGCGCGATCCTTTCGCACCGCGCTTTATCGGCGACATGCCCCATTCGTGGATCGGGGCGGAATTCATTCAGGCTTTCCTTAGCCTGTTCGTTTACGAGGAGGCCGATCATCTGGTGCTCGGCGCCGGCCTGCCTCGTCACTGGATGGAAGCGGCGGGTGGCGTAGGAATTACGGGGTTAAGAACACCCTACGGGACACTGAGTTATCACGTCGAAGCGCCTGTGCCCGGCGAAACCCGGATTCGGATCGACGAGGGACTCACGCTTCCGCCGGAAAACATCATCATCGATCTGCTTCTGCCGCAGCCCTTGCGCCAGATCGAAGTGAACGACAAGCCGCAGGCGCCAACCAACGGCCGGATCGTACTTCGAGAACTTCCAGCCGACGTGGTTTTCCGCCAATGAGACCCAAGCCGTCTGACGCCAGAGCGAGGTGTCGTCCCATGAGAACGGTGTCCGCCACTGGCCTATAAGAGCAGGGGAGGGGGGGGAATCGTAACCGAGAATTGACCGTTTCCTGACGACTCTCGCGCTCTTGCAAGTCTATGATCTGCCGCGAGGTAACTGACAAAAGAGTCGAGTGTATGTTAGCCCTAGAATCTAAACCACAGATCGGTAGCTTTGCCAGGTTCTTCTTTCTCGGTCTTGCGGTATCCGCCACGTCTTTGCTGGCCACCATTACTTTCGTAGTGTTCATTCTAATGCCCGAGGAGGTTCGGAGCGCCACGCTCCGCGGACCACTTTTTCCTTGGTGAGTCCCGGTCAACCTGAACAAGTCTATATACAGCCTGGTCGGTATGCCGTTGCCGGAAAAATCCGAGCGCGACCGTAAAGCAAGCAAGGGAAATAGGCGATCATCGCGAACGCCGGTGAGGTTGAAAGTTCGAACCTCCCGAACTTGGACGGGCGATGCCCGAAGATAGGCGGACTTTTTGGGAGTAGCCAAGGCAATAGGGCGGCACGAGTTGAAGCGAAGTCGGCTGAGTACCGTAGTGACTATCACTCGGTTACTGCACACGCAACGGGCCAACGGACCAGGCATTTTCTCCAATGATGCCTGTATTCGGCTGCTGATCAGCCTGCTGTTGATGGCGAGGAACGGGGAGTGATAGCTCACTATTCACCCAGCTCATGATGGCGGGAACCGGTAGTGCGAGTGACTCGTCCTTATCCCGCCGCCTAAACAACGATCCCCACACCGGAGTTTACCTCCGAATCTACACGTCCTTGAAGGATGTCAATCGGCTTTGAAATTTGAGCAGGGATCGGCGTCCAATGTTGAGCAGGTCAGAGACCTTTCTGACGCTGCTTGAACCGATAAGACTCGTTGCCGGTTTCGAGAATGTCGCAGTGATGGGTGAGCCTATCGAGCAAGGCCGTGGTCATCTTGGCATCGCCGAAAACCTGCACCCATTCGCCGAAGCTGAGATTGGTGGTGATGATCAGGGCAGTTTTTTCGTAAAGCTGGCTGATCAAGTGAAACAGCAAGGCACTGCCGCTTTCGGAGAACGGCAGATAACCCAGCTCATCCAGGATCACCGCGTCGACTTGGGTCAAGCGGCGCGCCAGGGGTCCGGCTTTGCCGCGCTGCTTTTCCTGCTCCAGTTGATTGACCAGGTCGACCACGTTGAAGAACCGCACCCGCTTTCCGGCGTGGATAGCCGCCACGCCGAGAGCGATCGCCAAGTGACTTTTGCCCGTGCCGGTCCCACCTACAAAGATCAAGTTGTGCGCCGTGGCGGTGAACGCGGCGCTGGCCAATTGCCGCAGGCGCGGCTCCGAGAGCGGTGATTCGGCGAAGTCGAAGCTCGCCAGATCCCGGTGCATGGGAAAGCGGGCCGTCTGCAACTGATAGCGCAGCGTGCGCACCTGCCGCTCGGTTTGTTCCGCCTCGATCAAGCGCCAGAGCCAGTGTTCCGGGATTGTCGGCTGGCGATCCTGTTCGGCCGCGAGTTCGCTCAAGGCTTGCGCCAGGCAAACGAGGTGAAGCGCTTTCAGGGCGGCGATCAGCTCATCCACGCGCATGGCTCGCCTCCATCCGGCGCAGCTGGTCATAGCGTGCACAGTCGGCCACGGGCTCCAGGGCCAGGCGTAAGCGCTCAGGCGTCGGCAATGTTTCCGGCGGACGCGGCGAGAGCAAGCGGTGCAGATGATTCAGGACCACCGCCGCGCTGACCGTCTCCTGTTCCAAGGCCAGGGCGCAGGCCACTTCCAGGGGTTCCAACCCGTGCTGGCGTCCGGCCAGCAGCAGTTCGACGCAGGCCTTGTCGCCCCCGGGCTGTTTCATCAACCGCGCCTGAACCTGGCGGATGGGGTCCGGCAACGCCCACTGCTGGAACGGCGCGCCATCGCGCAAGGCGCCGGGTTTGCGTTCCAGGACCGGCAGGTAATGCCAGGGATCAAAGCGGGACTGGCCGCGGCCGAAGCAGCGGGGGTGTTCGGCGAGGATCGCATCGTCCGCTACGATTCTCTATGCGCTCGGCATAGGCGCGCAAGGAGACCGGCTTGCCGGCATAGGCGGCCGGCACGCTGTAGCGGTTGCGGTCGTAGTTCACCAAGCAGGTGGAGGATACCCGCAGGGTGTGCTCCACGTAGCCGTCGAAGGCTGCCGTGAAGGGGCGCAACACGGCGCGCTCTTCCTCGAACAACTGGCCGATCGTATGGTCCTTCTGCTCCGGATGGAGCCGTTGCTCGAGGTCCTGGCAACGTCGCGCCAGCCAGTCGTTCAAGTCCGCAAAGCCGGCGAACTGGAGCCGCGGCGTAAACAGCCATTCCCGCAGGGTGCCCACCTGATTCTCCACTTGGCCTTTCTCCCAGCCGGCGGCTGGCGTGCAGGCGATCGGCTCGACAGCAAAGTGATTCATCAGCGCCAGGAAGCGCCGGTTGAACTGGCGCTCCTTCCCCACCAGAATGGCGTCCACCACGGTCTTGGGATTGTCGTAAATGCCGGCCAGGGGCACGCCGCCCCACGCGGCAAACGCCCGGTTGTGGGCATCGAAGACCATCTCCTGGGTCTCGCGCGGATAGGCCACGACGAACGGCCGCCGGCTGTAGCACAGGCGGAAATGGGCGACTTTGACAGTTTGGATGACGCCGTCCAACTCCACCACTTCATGGCTCCAATCGAACTGATACTTGGCGCCCGGCGCGAACGCCAACGGCACGAAGGCTTGCGTTACCGCGGGGCGCTGCGCCTGCTTCCAGCGCTTCACGAAACGCCGGACGCTGTCGTAACCGCCGCCGTAGCCCTCCTGTTGCAGCGCCTCGAACAGCCGCTTGGCCGTGCGGCGTTCCCGCACCGGTCGCTGGCTCTCCCTCTCCAGCCAGGCGACCAAGGTGTCGCGAAAGGGGCCCAGTTGTGGAAAGGGTTGGCGCTTGCGGACGTAGCGCGGCTCATCGATCGCGGCGGCCACATACTTGCGAACCGTATTGCGGGACAGGTGGGTGTCACGGGCGATGGCACTGATGCTCTCGCCCTTGACCAGATGACGGCGGCGTAACTTGCCGAGAGTTTCCATGCAGATCACTCCAGGTCAGCTCCGATTCAAAATCGGAGGGTTTAACACACCGGAGTGATCACCTGCTCAATTTTGGACGCCGATCACTCCGAATACCTGGTCAGTTTTGCATGCCGATTCACA
>Ga0206093_100163_pt1 | contig 10077 bp, 10 predicted proteins | sample S1v_2013CmetaT_FD_197215 | JGI IMG/M metagenome (GOLD analysis project Ga0206093, IMG submission 197215) | Metatranscriptome of soil microbial communities from Anza Borrego desert, Southern California, United States - S1+v_20-13C (Metagenome... | ecosystem: Environmental > Terrestrial > Soil >...
AGGCTGGCATGTGATTTTTTCACAGACTCGCAAGCTGATTACGATTCTAATTGGCACACCAGGGAGGCCACGGGTCAGGGATGACCCAAGGATGGGAGCGGCACCAGAAATCTCCCTTGCGACATTCGCATAAGACCACCGGAATCCTGATCTGAGGCTGGATTCCCAACCGACCTCATCGCTCCACCAATACGCTACGAGCGCTTTGGCGACCGTTTACATGTTGTTTCCGGTCACGATGCGCTTCATCAATTCAACCAGTAGCATGCTGCCCCAATAGCGACGGTAAGCAATGTGACCGGCACTCCCACCATAGCATGACGCCGCCAAGTAATCACAATATTCCGGCGCGCCGCCGCGTCCACGACGATGATGTTCGCTATGCTGCCGACGATCAACAGATTTCCGGCGAAGGTGCTCGATACCGCAAGCAATAGCCCCGCATCTGGATGATCAGCCATCGGCAACAGCAGCATCACCGCGGGCACATTGGAAACCACATTGCTGAGCAGGAACGATGTCCCATAAAGCGGTCCGAGGTCATGCAAGTTGAATCCGATCTCCGCGAGCACCGATACAGCCTGTTTGGGCAAGCCCGTTGTCTCCAAGGCATAGTTGACGATGAACAGTCCGATAAACAGTAACAGTATCTGCCAGTCCACCAGTCCGAGCATGTGCCGCGAATGAAGTTTACGCGATAGCAACAGTATGCCGGCGCCGCTTAAGGCCAATACTTCGCGCGGCCAGTCGGAAAACAGAAAAGCCGCGAACAGCGCGGTTGCGACCGTGAGTCCCTTCATTGTCTGCCAAGAATCAAAACGCGCATGCCGTTCGAGACGAAGGTCTTCTTCGACTTCGAATCCGCCCCGATGCCAATCAAACTCCCAACGTCCCCGCCACCACAGCGCAATCAACAGCCACGTTACCGCCAACCCCAAACCGACCGGAACCGCGGCATCTCGAAGATAATCGACAAAAGACGTCTTTAGGGTCTCGCCAATCAGCATGTTTTGCGGATTTCCGATGAGCGTGGCGGCCGAACCGATATTGGCGGAACAGGACAAAGCCAGCAGAAAAGGTAACGGATCGAGGCCCCGATTCAGACAGATTTCGATCAATACCGGCGCTATCGCGAGGCAGACAACGTCATTGCTGAACACAGCAGAAAGCCCCGCCACCAAGGCGATCAAGGCAGCAAGAAACAAAGGCGGGGTTATTTGAAGCGCACCGAGCTTCTCGGTCACCAGCGTATAAAAGCCGCCCAGCCGCAACTGAGCCGAAATGACCATGAACGAGAAAAGCAGGATCAGGGTGGGAACGTGAAGCGCCCTACCCGCTTCCTCGAGCGTCAGCGACTCGGTAGCAATCAAGGCGATGGCGCCGAGTACCGCAATTCCGGTCCGATCGAGCTGAAGAAAAGGCAATCCACCCAAAATCATGCCGACATAAACAAAGGCGAAAATGATAACGATCGTAGCGACCACGATTGACAGTCCGATTCGGCAAAATGGCGCGAAGTATAACCTAGCGGCATCCTTCCATGGCTCGATATCTTCCCGTGTCACTGCGAATCAGACCGATTGCGGCCGAACCGTCGTGTTTATTGCCTCGGCAACTAAAGGGCGATTTTCAGCAACTGCAGATCACCCTAACTGCTTGACAGTTGATGGAAAAAGCACAAACCGATCCAATTAATGGCCGAAGCAATAACTTAACGGCATTGTCCTGTCACACAGCATGATCACTCGTAATATATCAATTACATTATTTATGGAATCAATAAATAATTAGTATGATTCTCCGATAATCGAGTAAACCCATTATTCCGTGTTCGATGCCGAGCATGGCGGGAGTCATAGATGAACATTCCATACACCCTGCAGCGTGTGTCGTGCATCACGCATCTCAAGATGATCAAATCGGATTTGCAACCTGGATTTAATGTGACGGCACTTTTCTTTAGTCCAAGAGCACCACGTCTATATTGGCCTAACCGCGATTCACCTGATAAACCTTGAATTCTTCATGAAACTGAATATTATTGATTAACGCGACAGACTCTAGAACGGACGCCTAACCATAGCAGGATTGCTATATGTCAAACCCAGAATCAGTTCTCAAACCGATTGAACGGGATTCCCTTACCTTAACCGACTCCAGTCTCAGATTATCTTGGCTTCTACCGAAGTCTTTATATAAAGATAAGCTCACCATACTGATGTACCATGGCGTAGTACGCCAAGCGTTACCGGTACCAGATTACTGTTTTATTACCGAAGCTCAGTTTCGCGAGCAAATGAAATATCTCGCCAGACATTGCCGAGTAGTCTCGTTACCCGACGCACTTTATCAATTGCAGACTGGATCCGTAGACTGCCCAACCGTGGTCATTACGTTTGATGACGGTTTTCAGAATGTATTTGATGTTGCCTTTCCAATTTTGCGGGAATTTCATTTTCCGGCAACGATTTTCATAAATACCGGCTTTGTCGGAACCTCGAAGACAATCTGGTTTTGCCGTTTGATTCAGGCAATTACAAATACGTTTAAGCCGAGCCTTGAGTGGCAAGAGTTTAAATTCGATCTGTCCACAGCGAATGCCAAAGCTTTGGCTTCAAAAACGCTGCAATCACAGCTTAAAAAACTGGAACACGCCGATTTACTGGAACAACTCGAAGCGATTATTAAGCGATTAGACGTCGATAACAATCTTCTCGAATCTTCGATAAATTTTCGAATTTTAGATCGGAACGCTATCACTACCATGGCAAATTCCGGGTTGATCCAATTTGGAGCTCACACAGCTTCTCATTCAATTCTTACGAAGATCCCAGTTAAGAAAGCACGAGATGAAATTGAAGAAAGTGTTCGATCGATATCCAACTGGACTGAACAAGCTTGCCGGTTGTTTGCGTATCCTAACGGTGGATCTACTGACTACGATTATAAAATATTAAATATTCTCAAAGAGTTAGAAATCTTTGCAGCAGTAACAACGATTCAAGGACCCAATACGGCGCATACACCTATACTGGAACTTCGACGCTATGGCGTCCCCCCCGGTCTAACGAAAATGTCCTTCCAATGTAAGGTGCACCATGTGCTCTATAGCTCGAATGCGGAGGTAAGCTGAGCGTCAACTGGCGCTCAATTTCGCAACCGATCGCGGTCGAATACGAATTTACTGAAAGGAATTTGCGCCTTCCATAAGCTCCTGATAAATGTTTTCAAGCTTTTGCACTTGGTTTCGAACATTGAAACGTGCCTCGGCAACGTCTCGCCCGCCCTGCGCCAGCCGCAACGCCTCATCCGGCGTACGCAGCAAACGAATACAGACATCCGCCAGTCGCGTTTGGTCGGCGGGAGCGACCAGCAAACCGTTCTTGCCGGGTTCTATCATCTCGGGAACCCCTCCGACACGGCTCGCTACAATAGGCAAACCGCTCGCCATCGCTTCGGCTAAAACGGTCGGAAGCACATCATCGAGTGTGGGAAGCACAAAAAGATCGCTGCTCCCCAATATCTCCGGAATATCGCTGCGAGCACCGGCAAACAACACCCGATCCGTTAAGTTGTACGTTGCGGCAAGCGACTTCAACTGAGTTTCATAGGGACCGGCGCCGACGATCAGATAATAGGCATTCGGCACGGATTCGAGGATGTTGGGCCACGCCTCGATCAGAAACTGGATTCCCTTTTCCCGGCGCAATACTGCAACCGTGACGATTAATGCCGCTGTAGCCGGTATTCCGAACGCCTTACGCACCGCCGCTCGGTCGCTGTCATTCCAACGGCCAAAGGATCTTGTATCGATCCCGTTGTAAAGCACTAAAATTTTTTCCAGCGGCATGCGTCCTTTGGATACCGCATAATTGCCAACGGCTTTAGAGACGGCGATGATTTTGTCGTGAAAGTTTCTTAGGGCGAACCACGCGACTTCGCTTCTGCGGATTTCCCGCGCCGTTGCATTGGGATAGGCAAACGTATGCAGGGTATGTACTGCCGGAATACCGACGATTTTGGCGGCAATACCGCCGTGCACCGTAACCGTTTCAAGTTGAGTGTGTACCAGATCAATCCGATGCTGCCGGAGATAACGCACGAGCGATGCCATACGCATGAAATCGCGGATACGTGAAACGGGTATAAGATCCACTGGTATGCCCAGTCGTTCAATTTCAGCGGCAATCGGATTTCCATCGCGGACCCGAAAAACGCAAACCCGAGGCTCGTATCGGTTCACGTCGAGATGCTGCAGATAATTGAATAGCATCCTCTCGGCCCCTCCCATGCCTAGAGAATCGATCATAAACAACACTCGATTAGGGCGCGGCTTTGACATGGCGGTTACCCCAGCTTAGATTCGCTTTGATGGTGAGGCGGCCCTTGTAGGCCAGCTGATAGCCTCTCAAAATCAGCCAGCCGGTCGGACTCAAAGCAATCCGGAAACGCCGATCCGCCCTCGCCGTATTCGTCCATAATGACTTGTAAGATTCCTCGCCGCGAAGAAAATCGAATTCGTCAGCGCCCTCATTGATCGCCTCCCGCACCGCATGCAGCATGATTAAGGCGCCTGGGCTACAGTCGCCCCAGGTCGGATCGTAGCCCGATTGGTAAAAGCTGAATTTGCCGCCGAATTTGTAACAATAGATGGCCGCGATCACTTGCTCGCCGGCGGCAAGCAGATATAGCCGAAGCCATCCCCTGTCCAGGAAACGCTCGGCAACCTTGGTATGAAACTTGATGGCTCGATTTTGCGCAAAGGCGCCGATGTTACCCTTTTGTTGCTGCCTGGCCTGATGCAGTCGCGCGAGCTCGCGTATGGCATCCGAAAGCTCCGTTTTGCTTTCTATCATTCGATAGCTGACCGGCGCATTGGCTCGGGCCTGAAGCCGTTTGGCCTTACGGGTGAAATTGTATCTGCTTTGTTTTCCGATCGAGGCCCAATAACTGTCCCATCCGCCGGGAAGTGAAAGATAGGGGCACACCGAATCGATTGCCATGTGACCGGCACCGGGCCGGTGCTCGATGGCATCGAGGAGCGCCCTGGCAAAGGCGGAATCCGCCTTCATGGCATCGAGCCGGATGAAATCGTGCCGGACCTGCTTTCCGAGCAGGCAATCGACGAAGGCCGGAATGACGACACCACTATAGCTTGGCTCAATGATCGCATCGAGATGATCGATGACTCGGTCGCCAGCCATGAACGATAACTGCCGCAAGCGGAGACCGCCGAAATTCATCGTGTGCAAAGCAAGGGGCAACAGCCCGACGAGATGACCATCGTTTCCGTCGTAGGCCGTTATGACCCAAGGTTTAAAACGCCCTCGGCCCAAGCAGTCCCACCATGTGGACATCCACTCCCAAGTGAGGAATATATTTCCGAGGCCTGACGATTCGAGCAGGGCATTCCATTCTGATGAGAGCGCAAGAAACTCCTCTTCGGATTGAACGATCTTGATGTTGATCATCGTATTGCCGTCCGAACGTTGTTTGCCGATGAAGTCGTCTTTTCGCGGACTGCGGGTCCCGAGGTGATCTTTTCGAGCACCGTCAACATCTCTCGGGCTACGGTATTCCAACTGTACTGTCTCTCGGCGAGAGCTTTGGCATCTTCGCCCATTTTTTTAGCGAGATCCGGGGCCTCCAAAATCCTTTGAAGAGCCTCGGCTAAAGCCGGTGGAGACGCCGGCGGCACGAGAAAACCGGTACATCCATCTTTTACCACCTCCGGGAAATTGCCAACCGAGGTTGCCACGACCGGGCGGCCAAACGCATGGGCTACCATCAGCGGCCCACTTTGGGTAGCGCTGAGATAAGGGAAGACCACAACCGTAGCGAGGTTCATCAGTTCACTCACCTCCTGGTTGGGTATGTAACGAATATCGAAAATCGTTCGCCGCTCGATGCCAAGCGCGCGGGCCAGTTCGCGCAATTCGTGTACGTCGACCGATTGCGTGGGATAGCCTGCGATGACTAATTTGGCTCGATATTTATCGTTCTCGATCAAGGCAAAGGCTCGGAGAAGATCCGGAACGCCCTTGCTGACCCGAAGATTGCCGAAAAACAAGACCACCCGGTCGGAAACTTCGATCCCATACCGTTCGGTTAGCCCGACATTTTGGGCTTGGCTGAAGAATAGACTGGAAACCCCGTGCTGAATGATATGGACGCATTCGGGAGACAACTCGAGCTCGGCTAAGAAACGATCCCGATTTATTTCGCCGTGAATGAATACCGCGGAGAACACCTTATATACAGTCTTCTCGAAAAGCCCCGCCGTTCGATCGATCAGGGCGTTGATTCGAGACAAACTCGGATCGCGAAATTCATACTCATGGCACACATCCGCCAAGATCAGGCCATGACGCTTAAGCTGCCGAAGAAAAAGCGAAACTCCCGGAAAATAGAATCGTCCGAAAAGAATAACGTCAGGCTTCTCGGCAATCAGATAATTCGTCAAACGAACCCACTGACCGAGTAAGCGCGCAAACCGGAGCACTCTTCGGCCTGTCCACCAAGCCCGGCGCCATGCTTTCGCCATAATCCCCGGCGATTGCGCCCGAATTGCCCGGGAATCGACGATCTTCCACAGGTGCAACTTCTTTTCGATACGAAAATTATGTGGACAAGCGCTGAGTTCGTACTCATCTGCGGTTACTAAAGTGACATCCGCTCCGGCATTCGCGAGTCCAGTGCATAACTCGTAGGCATAATGCACCAACCCTCCTTGGCCCGAAGGCTCGACGACAAATATCCTCATCTTTAATCCTTGTCTCTATATAAAAGGTACCGACAATTTCCCTATATCAGCACTTACACTCGGAGCCGCCTATGATTGGCAGTAGAGAGGCGGCGGCGGTTTCTGCCTTAACAAACCCTCATGTCGAATTGAAGTTCAAAACCCGTTACCAGTTGGCCACATCCCTATTTTTCGCGAGTTTGTTTCGCCGTTAATCTGGCTTATAGACGGCGCTATCTTGAGTTGCGGCTTCTCCTGCCCGCTGCTTCGTCGGTGGCTGCGTGAAAGGCGGCGAAGATAAGACACTCGCCGTTGCCCAGTCTCAATCTGAGGACGTGGACGAATGCTTTTCCATAGATGAATGTCCCGGCGTATGCAAGCCAAACGGGTTGGGTCGGGATCGTTATGGCCGTGGAAATGGAATTTTGCGCTAAGGCGCGGTTCGGCCGCCCGGCGGGGCCTTGGGGTCGCGTGAAACGGAAACGGTGCGCTGTCCATCGCCTCACTCCGCAAGTCGACTCTCCTCCATGAGCGGGCCGGCAACGCGAACGGTCCGGCCGCTGACACCCACTATAGCAAACAGTCGCGAGATCAGGAAAGACGAACTATCACGATAAAGCAGCTCGTCTTCGCAAAAGGGCCATATCGTGGCGGATAATCCCGATCCGGAGGGGGCTTCGGGACCAACCAATTCGAAGTTTTGCCGATTTGCGTCTGGCACTTGCACCCATCGCTTCTCGGTTCCCGCGATTGCTTGCACGTTCCGAATCCATTCAGCTGCTCAATTCCGTTAAACGATGGAAGTCGCCTTCTGAATCATTTGAATCTCATCTATGAGTGGATTCGAGACAGCCGTAATCCACGAGAAAATTGCATGCTTCAACGATTTGTGTCGCCTTTCTATGGCGCCGGGGATATGTGCTAAGTAGTCGCTCTCCGGCGACCCCACCTCTCTTCGACCTCCTTCGGGCGTCTTCAGCGTCATTTTCGCCCCTCCAGTGACCTCTTTTTACCGTATGCCGCTCTGGCTGTCCGCGTCCTTCGAACAGAACATATTTCCAGTTCAAAGCATCCACCTGTCGCAGATTGGCGTCGATTTATAGGTACTTCTACGTACGAAAAAATACTATAGGCAAGACAAACCCGCGTGTTTCCTGGGCTTGATCAGCTTTGGCACGACACGTGCTTCTATCGGCAGCGCAAGTGACGAGCGATTGCCCGATGTTAAACATTGCTTTCACTTCAAGCCATTTTTGTTAGTTAGCTTGGATATTGAAACTTTAAACATGCTTGCCTTTGTGAGCCTTAGGTAATTGGCGGTCTCGGATACCCGAAACCAATGAGTAGGGCGACACACTGCTCACCGAGCAGTTCCCCCGAGACTCACTCGGGCCTACTCGATCGCTTTGAATAACCCAGTAATGAATATCGCCTACGTTTGTCGTCATCGAACGTGGCTGATGCCGTTTTCATCACTGAGTTATTCGAATCGCAATACCTAAGACACATGGGATTCAGCCATAGCTTACATCGGGTGTGCTCGTACTTTTGGAAACAAATGGAACTGCTTGAACAGCCGGTAGTTCGACCAACGCTGAACCTGTCAGGAATGATGGAGTTGGTCCCAGGGACGCTAAAGCCAGGTGATTACGGCAGTGTTAGATGAGCCGTTGGCACCGAGGCTTACATAACCGGGCGTGGTGGCCAAGTGTCGCTATGCCACGAATTTTTAGCGTGAAAAATCCCACGGGAGAAAACATGAAATCTGTAAACTCTTACCTTCCTTCAGCCAAGTGCGCCGAAAACCGAAATGCCGACGGTCGCAGTCATGGAACCTTACGTAAAGCCATCCATGGTTTGTCGATAGCGGCGACCCTGGTGATCATGGCTCAGCCAGCCGGTGCGGCTGATTATGTTCGTCCGTTCGGCCCGAATGCGCCGTGGAACAAGCCGGTGGACGGGCTGCCGCGCCATCCCCAATCCGACGCTTTAGCCGCTCGCCTGTGGAAATATTCGCCGGGTAAGCCAGGCAATTTTCGTCTATCCTTCAGCGGTTATACCTATCCGGTGTACGACGCCAGCACCGCAACGGGGACTATTCAGGTCCAAGCAGGGATGGGCAAGCTCAACGGCACCGAGATCCCGTGGAATCCGAAGTGGCAGGCGGCCACCGGCTCCGATGGCCAGGTGATCATTCTCGATCCGAACAGCGGCCGGGAGTGGGATCTGTGGCAGGTAGACGTCAACGGCTCTAAGCTGCGCATCTCGAACGGGAATCTGGTGCCGGGCTCGTATTTGACCAAGGAGGACGGCTTCAAGCCCTCACGCGGCTGCGGTATTTCCTATCTCGCCATGCTGGTGAGACCGGAGGAGATCGCCCAGGGCAAGATCGAGCATGCCCTATCGATGCCGAGCCGGAATACCGCCAAGACCTTCGTGGCGCCTGCCACCAAATCGGACGGCCGGGTCACTCAGAACGGCATGCCCATGGGCACCCGATTTGCGCTCAACATTACGGATGCCGAGATCGATGCCTGGGTAAAGTCCTTGCCGAGCGAACTGTCGGATCAGACCCGGCAGGCGGCGCGGATCATCGCCGTGGCGCTGCGCGATTACGGCTGGTTCATCACCGATACGTCCGGCGGCGCGCATCTCCAGTTCGAGGACAACGCCACCGCCAAGAAAAAATGGCAGGCGCTGGGCTTGGGCGAGCAAACGATTGGCTGGAAGACTTACCCCACCAAGCTGCTCGATGGCCTGATCACCCAAGAACGTATCTATGCGATAGCGCCTAGCGACCAATACTAATAAGCTTGCAGGTGCAGAAACTCTGCGTGCGCGTTTTCTCGAGGCAAGACGGCTCACCCGATTTCCCTCGTCAAAGCAGCCTGCACGCAGGGTGAACACTGAAAGTACTGGTCCAACTGAGCGGTTCTGAACCCACTGATCGATGTCGCCTCTACTCCTTTCCTAGAGGTGATGTTCGAAAAATGGGTTCAGTACTACTCAAACCAATCTGAATGCTCTAAGGACGCCCCAACACTCAAGCAATGAGAATTGCCCGGAATCGTCTTCATCCTTATTAGTGGGTGCATCCTTAAACATCAAAATATCGGAATGAAGAGGCCTCTGAGCATAAGTATCGTTTGAACTTGCTCCATGAAGTTTGCAGCCTTCGCTATAGTGCGCTTCGGCACATAAACGACGTCTTCAGGCTGAAGGAGAAAGTCCGAATCACTTAACGAACCATCAAGGATATCTTCCACATCGATCTCGTGCGCGACCGGTTGATTATCGGGGCCTTTCCGAATGACGCTGACATCGTTGAGATCCGC
>Ga0206093_100165_pt1 | contig 10006 bp, 11 predicted proteins | sample S1v_2013CmetaT_FD_197215 | JGI IMG/M metagenome (GOLD analysis project Ga0206093, IMG submission 197215) | Metatranscriptome of soil microbial communities from Anza Borrego desert, Southern California, United States - S1+v_20-13C (Metagenome... | ecosystem: Environmental > Terrestrial > Soil >...
CAGCCTCGCAGTTCTTCCAGTAGGGGGATGATCTTCGTCACGGCTTCCGCCCCAGAACCGCAGTGCTCTCGAACCTGAGTGAGCCTCTGCACATCGCCAAGTTCTCTCCCCAAACGTGCCAAGCGCAAGGCCGCCGCGAGGCGTTTCGTATCTTTCTTGCGATAGAGCCGGGTACCGCCCGGCGTTCGCTCGGGTGCGATCAGGCCCAGTTCCTCATACAGGCGGATCGTCCTGGGCGTAGTCTTCAGGTCTTCCGCTAATTCACCGATTTTCAGCACATCGCGCTGGTCACGAGGGGGCAGGCGCATTACCATGGGAGCTCCGTTTATTACGTTGACGTTAGATAGTGTTGACGAAATGGAAGGCTCCAGGCTATAACATGCCGGCCGGATAAAGTTCAACCTTGGACGTCTCGGCCGCTATTTTAGCCTTCTCGACCAAGACGTCATGGGCGGATATTTCTCCCGTCCTGGGATGAAAATGCCGAAGACTTGGTCAACCCGCGCTCGCGGTAGAGGCCCTGGTGGTCGGCGCGGTTCCGAACCTCATCGGCCCACCGGGAGCCTTTCCGGGCAAGTGCCCGTAGTCACGCTCTACCCAATGGAGGATTGCATGCGCCTTCCCACCGAACCGATTGGCAGTATTCCGCGTCCTTCGGAACTGCTCGCGTTGTTGCGGGAATTTCGTTCCGGGCGCCTGGCGCCGGAACGTTTGGAGGCCGCTGCCGAAGCGGCGTTGCGGGATACCCTGCGCCGCTTCGCTGAAACCGGGTCTCCCGTCGTTACGGATGGCGAACAAACCAAGCCGAGCTTTGCGACCTATCCCCTCCAGGGGCTCCCCAATGTCGCGCCAGATGGGCTGGTCCTCGCATTCGAGGACGGCCACACGCGCCAGTTACCCCGGCTGACGGCGGGACCGTTCCGCTATGGGGTTTATGCCGACGCCTATCTGCGGGCCGCTCGGCGGCTGACCGCGCTGCCCGTGAAGCAGGCGGTGATTTCGGCCTCGGCGCTGAGCTTGATCTATCCTGCGGAGGGTATCGAAGGCTATCCGCGGGAGGTCTTCCTCGACGATCTCGTTCGCGAGACCGTGCGGGATATCCGCGGTTGCTTGGACGCCGGCGCCCATCGCGTCCAAATCGATTTCACGGAGGGCCGGCTCGCCGTCAAGCTGGATTCATCGAAGCGCTTGCTACGGGAATTCATCGCCTTGAATAACCGGGTACTCGACCATTTCACCCCCGAGGAATGGCAACGGATCGGCGTTCATACCTGTCCCGGCGGCGACCACGATTCGACTCACAGCGCGGACGTGGACTATGCCGAGCTTTTGCCGGATCTGCTGGCGCTCAAGGCCGGCAATTTTTATGTGCAGCTTGCGAGCGAGAAAAATCCCGCCCGCGCCCTGGCCGTGCTCCGGCAGCACCTGCGGCCGGGACAGCGGATTTTTATCGGTGTCATTGATGTGCTCGATCCGGCCATCGAGGCGCCCGAGGTGGTCCGTGACCGCGTGCTGCAGGCCGCCGAATACCTCCCGCTCGATCAACTGGGGACCACCGACGACTGCGGTTTTTCACCGTTCGAGGACGATACCTCGACGGGGCGCGATACGGCGTTCGGAAAAATTCAAGCTCGGGTCCTGGGTACCCGGCTCGCCGAAGCGTGCTTGAAACACCGATGCCAGGGAGCCGGATGAGGACCTGATCGCCATCGGCCTCGGCTATCCGATCGCCGAAGCAGCCAGGTTTTCGCCCTTCGGTAACGTTCATGTATCAACAGTCAGGAATCCCACCCCATGAAAAAAAACGTTCTGTTGTTTACTGCGCTATGGACATTCACCGCAGCATCTCCCGCCGAGGAAGTCAAGCCCGCTTCCGGGGCTGATGGGATCGCCAAGCCCACTGACTACCGGGATTTCCGCCTGATCGCCGTATCCCAGCGCGCGGATGATCAGACGCTCAGGGCCATTCTCGGCAACGCGGTGGCCATCGAGGCCGTGCGGACGGGCACAACCCGTCCTTGGCCCAACGGAACGATCCTCGCCAAACTGAGCTGGAAACAGAAGCCCAGCACCCAATTTCCCGCCGCCCTCCTTCCCGGTGAGTTCGCCAGTGCCGCCTTCATGGTGAAGGCTGATGGGAAGTACGCCGCCACCGGCGGTTGGGGGTGGGGCGAGTGGATCGGCCTGGAGCAGAAGCCGTATGACAAGCCAGGGTTCGCCCAGGAATGCGTCGCCTGTCATGCCTCGGTCAAGGATCAGGACTGGGTCTTCACTCAGCCGGTAAAACTGCCTTGAACAGGTGAGGACAGCGCGCCCTTCTTCGCAAGGGCGATGGCGGTAACTGCGGACCATTCTCCAACCGCGGCTTACGAGGTTGCCGTCGGCGAAATCCCGTCAGATCGGCACCCCAGCGGCCTGCAGGCGCTCCCGCAACTCGGAAGCCCGCGCCGGGTCCAGCTGATTCCCGAACCAGGCCCGGATCTCCGCCGGCTTGGCGTCGAACTGCTCCACCAGGTCGCGCAGCCGATAGCCGTGGCGGGCCAGGGTGGGTTCCAGGTCGTCGAGCTGCTTGGAGAGGACCGCCTCCACCAGCTCGGCCGAGACCGGGCTTTCGCCGGTCTGGTAGCCGGCTTCCAGGGCCAGCGTGAGATGCATCTGAATTTGCAGCGGCGTCCTGAGGCGAGTGGCCAAAAGATCCTGAGCGGCCTCGGTCAGGATGGCCTCGGGGGCGACCTTGCCGTGCATGCAGGCGGCGAGAAGCCAGAGCAGGTAGTCCCGTTGGCTGCCGGCGATGCCGTCCAAGGTGAACACATCGGTGCGGTAGCCGATTTCCTCCAGGCTGGGCCGGCGCAAATCGTTCTTGAGCTTGGGGTGGCCGGCCAGGACCACCGACAGCCGGCCGCCGCCACTCTCCACCACTTCCAGGAGTCGCTTCAGGCCGATCAGGGTGGTCGGGTGGAGGTCGTGGGCTTCGTCGATGAACAGTGCCACCGGCCGCTTGCTCTTTTTCACCAGGGCCTGGAGTTCGCGCTCGCGCTTTTCGCCCTGGGCCGGAATCCGGACCTGCTTGTCCGTCGACAGATCGTAGAACAGCGCGGTGATGAGGGTGCCGAGCCGGATGTTCTGCTTCTCGACCGCCAGGGACTGGGACACCAGGACCCGGTTCTCCTCCCGCAGTTGGTGCTGCAGGCGGCGGATCGTCAGGGTCTTGCCGCAGCCGACCACGCCGCACACCGCGATCAGTCGTCCCTCCGGCACGGCCTCCCGGATGTCCTTGAGGATTTGCTTGTGGTGGTCGGTTTCGTAGTAGCCGGCCTGGCTCAAGGGCTGAACCAGGCCATAGTACTGCATCACTTCAACCCGCATGGTCGTGTCCTCTTTGGCAGTGCGGTTTGGCGCGGAAATACTCACGAATCCGTTGGAGCACGACGGCGCGCAGCAGGGTTTCGCCGAGCACCTGGTCGATGAAGCACCGCTCCTCTTGGGAGAGCTTCGCCAACGGCCGCGCCAGTTCGTCGGCAATGGCGAGCTTGGCGGCGATCACCGTCGGATAACGGTCCTCCGAGGCCGGCGGGAACGGTTGCTTTTTGATTTCAGAGAGCCCGGCCGCCGGAGTCAGCCGGACCTTCGTTTCGCCCGCCAAGGCGGCGCGGGGCAGGCCGAGCTGAGCGGCCAGCTGCTCAATCCGATCGGAGCGCGCCTCGGTCTGGCTTTTCCTGAAGGCCCGGTAGCGGTGCAGCGGAATCGGCCCGGCCACCGGGGCGTAAGGGCCGAACCGGCGGTCCCGGTATTCGACGTACAGCTCGGTATCGAACAGGCCCCACCAGAGCACGACGGTTTCGCCGGCCAGGTCCGGGTCCACCTCGTAGACCGTGCCGTCCAAGGTGATTCGGGCATCGACGCCGACCTTGCGCCGTTCCGGCTCCCGCGCGAAGGCGCAGAACCGGTCGAAGCTGCACATCTCGCGGAGACCTTCGGCCGGCAAATGGGCCAGCCAGTCATCCAGCCGGGAATGAGGTTCGCTCCGGTGGGACTGGCGGTTGTAGTTCACGAGATAGCGGTGCAGCCACAGGTTGGCCTCAGCCTCATCGCGCGGCTGATGGAAGTGGTAGAGGGTTTCGTGGGCTTCCTTGACCGTGCGGAACGGCCGCTCGACCTTGCCCTTGGCGCGGGCGGTGGCGTAGCGCCTGGCCTCGCTCGCCGGACGGTGGGTCTGCCAGGTGATGCCGAGCCGTTCCATGACCCGTTGAAATACCCGGCTTTTGGCCACCGGGCCGTTGTCAAGGTAGAGGAATTTGGGCCGCCCTTCGAAGGGAAAGTCCGAATCGGCCTTGGGCGCCATGGCGTTGAACAGGAAGCGCAGGGCCGCTTCGACCTCCTCGCCGTAGACGCAGCGGTATTCCTGGTAACAGACCCCACTGCGGTCATCGACCACGCTGAACAGCATGAGGGTGGGCCGGCCCCGGCCGGGTTCGAACCACAAGGGCGCTTCGACCTGCTTCAGGTCCGAGGGGGACAGATCGAACTGCCAGCCGTCGTTGCTGTACTCGGCCTGGAAACGCACCGCCGGCGGCGCCCGCGTCAGCCGGGGCAGGTCGAGGCCCCAGTGCCGCAAATAGCGGTCCACCGTGGCGCGGGTCAGGAGGCCGGGCGGGGCCTGGACCAGGCCTTGCGGTGTTTCCACGCCGTACTGTTCCAGGAGTTCCAGTGCCCGCGCGGTGGAAAGATGGCGGCCCTGTCGATTGGTGGTCCTGACTTTCAACGCCGCCACCAGTTCGCAGTAGCGTTCCATCTCGGCGGTCGGCATCCGGCGGGACTGGCCGCGATCGGCCCGGCCCACGGCCTTGGGCTTGTGGAAGTGGCGCAAGGCCCGGTACACCGTGGCAGGCGAGACGCCGTATAGGGTGGCGGTCCCGGCAATCAGAACTTTCCGTTCCGGGGCACGGGGCGGCAGATCGTCCAGCCGCTGCCGGAGCGCCAGAAGGGCTTCGACGGGCAGCGGTTTAGGCCGCGTCGAGGGCATCGGCCTCGGCCAGATAGCTGTAGAGGGTCGGCTTGGAAATGCCCACCAGCCGGCAAATCTCGGCGATGGGGTGCTGGCGTTCCCGGTAGAGCCGGACCGCCAGCTTGCGCTTGGCCGGGTCGAGCGCCTTCGGCCGTCCGCCCTTACGGCCCCGCGCCCGAGCCGCCGTGAGGCCGGCCTGGGTCCGCTCGCGGAGCAGAGTGCGTTCGAACTCCGCCAGGGCACCAAACAGATGGAAGACCAGCTTGCCGCCGCTCGAGGTGGTGTCGATGTTTTCCTTAAGGCTCTTGAGGCCGATGCCCTTGGCTTCGAGGGTTTCGACCAGGGCGATCAGGTCTTTCAGGGAGCGCCCCAGCCGATCCAGCCGCCACACCACCAGGGTGTCGCCTTCCCGCAGAACTTCCAGGGCTAGGGTCAGGCCGGGACGCCCGGCCTTGGCGCCGCTTTCCCGATCCTCGTAAAGCTTGGGGCAGCCGGCTTGGGCCAAGGCATCCCGTTGCAGGTCGAGATGCTGGTCGTCGGTCGAAACCCGGGCGTAACCGATCAACATGGGGTGTCACCCGCGAAGGTTGAAAAGCTAATTGAGGCGGCGCTGACCTGCGGCGTCGGTCAAGAAACTCGTGCCGCTGTAGGACAGCTTGCCGTTGAATTCTATACCGGGTTTCTTGCCCGGAAAACGGCGGGATTCAACCCGAAAAAGCGGGCTCCGGACGTAGGAAAGAAGACCTTCCTTTTCCTGCCCGCTCAGTTGCACTTAATGTGAGCAAGGCGCGGATGATTGCGAGCAGAGCCCGGCGGCGGTGTCCTCGGTGGCAGGCAATGTGAGCACGGCCCGAAAGATAGAATCACGTAATCCGAGCCGGAAAAACGCGATGATTGCGCGCACGGGCGCGGATGAGTGCAAGCGCCTACACCTATGTATATCTGCATCTGCAAAGCGGTTACCGAAAGCCAGATCTGCGAGGCGATACGCTCGGGGGCGTGCACGCGCAGGGATATCACCGCCTGTCTCAAGGCGGGCACCGCTTGCGGCAAGTGCAACCGCGAGATTCGTGATCTGTTGCGCCTCGCTCGATTGGAAAGCGGTGACGCCCCAAGCGTGGGGGCGAGCGAGGCGGCGGTGTATCGGAGGCGAGCAAGCGGCGGCCCGGAGCTCTGCGCGTAAGAAGAAGCGGCGTTAGCCTTCGGCAGGCTGATTCGGCGGGGACGATTGTTTCAGGCGAAGAACGGAGTTCTCGCTCCAGATTATCTTTGATGTTCGCCATGTCTTGCCGCGGAACGGTTGTTAGGTTGCCGTTTCGCGGTCTTTTTCGGCGTCCGGTTTTCGATTCGAGCTCGTGACCGTAAGTTTTTAGGTATGAGTTCGCGCCCGGCTATCCACAAATCCCGTGGACAACCCTGTGGATAAGCATGGGGATGGACAGCGCAGCCGCCCATTCGTCCGGAGTATTCGTTAGCTTGATCAGGTTCTGTTCAAGTTCGATGACAAATTGCTATGTCATTGATTATCCAGGCTCATCAGGGACCGTGCCATGAGTCGCGGGGTTAGGACCAGCATATCGATAAAAAGCGGTTCATCGCGAAACCGTAACGTTTTGACAGTGGATAACGAGCCGTACTGTGTCGAATTCATGCAGCATAAGCCAATCCTATTGTTTCTATAGGCAGGCATTATGCTAAAAAAGAAAAGCGATTATTTCCTAATTAGACACGAAAAAGGGCAACACAACCCTGAAGTTTTGGTTATGATTATTTCCGTAATTTAAATGATAGAGGTGGTTATGCATATTTTGTTGCTCATTGGGATCATCCCATTTGTGTTGCTGTTTGTGGCAGTGAGCTTTTTTGTCTTGATGTCGGTGGCGGCTGCCGTAGCTGAATTCCCGCTGATCGTGCTCGTGCTGATCGCCGTGGGTCTCGGTTTAACTCGCAAAGTCCTGCCGAATCTGAGCAAAAAGCAGAACACGTTATGCGAGCAGATGTAACACTTCGGTCTCTGTCAACTCCAAACAAATCCCAGACCCTTCGGCTGGGATTTGTTGTTTTGGCGACCTGAAAATCGTTTTTGTAGCCTTTCCGACATACCAAAAACGAATATCCGCACAAAATCAATATTATAAGAATGGCATTGCCATTGCTTGACTCTCATCGAGCCAAAACCTATGGGATAGCGCATGAGATCGAGCAAAAATTTCCCCCGACTTCTTCACGAACCGGCTTGCTTGATTAGTCAGAAGCCGATCTCCGGAAAACCGCTCCATGGAACTGGCGATCCGCGCCTTCGCTGAATCGCTGGAACCCTGACATGAAAACGGCCGAACCGATGATCAAAACCCATCAGCCTTTGGGCGAAGCGATTTGTGCGCGGCTGATCAAAGAAATTTACGGGCTGGGGTTCCTGCCGGAACAGATCGCGATGAAGCCGGTTTATAGCGAGGCGCGCTTCGAAACCAGCCGCGATCCCTTCAGCGGCAACCATACCTTATGCGCCTACTGGCACGATCGGAACGGACACCGGATCGGCGAAATGAAGTTTCATGCCGATGGCAGTTTCTTCGCCGAATACGATGTCATTCTGCCACACCCCAAAGACCCGCGCTGGTTCGTAGAAGGCGTGGTCGCCTGGGGGCGTGACGATGTCATTAAATCAGAACCGAAGCTGTTGCCTACGATCGGCGACTAATGGCGCCGTCGGATAGCAAAGCCTAGTGTGCCCATCAAGCACAGTCGGTGCCGAATCCCTCCCAATCGCAAACGGTTGCTTCAGAAAATGACCTCAACACGCCGATTAGGCTGACAATGAGCAATCCTTACGAAATCTACGATCTGCTGCAGGATTACGCCGCCAGTCCATCGCCGGTTCGGGAGGTATTGATCGGGCTGGTGTGGACCTATTGCGAGGCCGAGGCCGTTGGATTGGCGATGAGTCCGGGCATACCGACTCGGACATTGCCTTGGGCCGGCACCTTGCGAGGCAAAGCCATTGCCGAACTGGCCGCATGGGTGCGCGACTTCGATCCTTATCGGGCGACTATCGGCATGGCGGCCATTAACGCCGGCATCAATCGCTTGCAGCTTCCGGCGCCCGGTCTCACGTTGGAGCCCAAGCCGCAAAGTCTGAACAATCTTGCAGTGTTCGAACACTTTTTGCCCGAAATCAGGAGGCGACGGATCGTCGTGGTCGGCCGTTATCCGGGGTTGGATCAATTCGCAGCCGAGCACGCGCTCGATCTTAGCGTCCTGGAGCGCCAGCCAGTGCCGGGCGATCTACCCGATGCAGCCTGTGAATATCTAATACCGGAAGCGGAATGGGTATTCATTACCGCGAGTTCGATTCCCAACAAGACTTTCCCGCGTCTGGCCGAACTGTCCCTCAACGCCGTCAGCGTGTTGATGGGGCCGACTACGCCCTGGCTACCGGAAATGTGCCATTTCGGCATCGACTACCTGGCCGGTGTCGAAATTGCCGATAACGAGTCCCTACGCCAAACTGTGGCGGAAGGCGGCGGTGTGAGGATCTTCGACACCGGCGTACGCTACCGCATTGCGGCGCTCACAACCGCTGCCGCTCAGGCATGGACGCGACAACATATCGCGTGCACCATACAGGAGAGGGAAGATCTGATAGGACAGCTCGGGCGTTTTCCCGATGACGATCGTCTCGAAGCCGCCAACGCCCGATTGTCCCGGCTCGACACCTGTTTTAAACGGCTTTGGGACAAGCACCCTTCTTGATCGGTCGAATCGTAGCGACGCCAGTCCGGACGTTGATGCCGATTCGGTTGGTAGTTCCGCGTTAGAGTCTGATTGCGATCGAGAAAGGTTGCTCCCGGCGCCTTCGTTCCGGAGAGAGAGGGAGACGAGAAATGGCCTGTTGCCGGTTTATGAAAAGGGGGCTGGGCCATTTTCGACTTAGAGTTTAATCTGTTCACTCCCTGATCAAATCTGTACGGGCTTCGATACCCTGGAACGAACGGCTCGACGTGATGGAATCCGGGAAATGAGACTATAAAATACAAAAACCATATTGGATCTGAGTGATTATTTTCGGCGGTGGTGCCATTATGCTGAAACGTGTCGCTTCAGAAACGATATGCTCAACTCTTTTATAACGGGAGGAGGTTATTGTGAATCAATCTGAATTTACGGATTTTTTGCAATATTTGGCGAGCGACGAGTTTCGACTCACGTTAAGCATCATCGCTGCGATCGCCGGCTTTTTGATCGTTCTGGCTATCGTTTATTCCTTCCTGCGAAGAAGGGGTAAATATGCCGTCGTTGCGGATGAGTTGCCGGTGGCCTCTCTCAAGCCGCCGGCGGCCAAAATGCCACGTGATACTACTCCGCAAGATTCAGCGGCCAAAACGCCCCGCCATGTTATACCGCAAGATCCAGCGGCCAAAACACCTCGCCATACTGCTCCGCAAGATTCGGTGCTCCGGCGGCATTATGTGACTCATGTCAGATATATGATCGAGACGCTCACCTTTCCATGCCCGACCGATAGCGTGTTGCGCCGCCATTACGACCATTTGATTACGAGTGAGCTGGAGGCCTGCTTAGGTGACGATGCGCAAATGGAAAGGTTGATTTCCCGTTATGAGGAGCACAGGCGAAGCGCGAGAAGCTAGTCGCTAAGGTCTGCGGTTGCGCACCCTATACGAGTCAGCCACCCAGAGTGGATTAGGTGCGCTCTCACATCACCCGCGTAATTCAGCGAGTCTGCGCGCACCGTAACCCACCAAGGCAAGCGGCAAGATCATTGAGCGTCGCTGTGGTGGGTTACGGCGCACTCGAAGCGCGGTGATCAACGGCCGACCGGTGCTGGAGTGCGCCTAGCCCACTTTAGGAAGCCCTGATTAAGAGCTTATCCGTAAATAGAGGATAATGGCGCTTTTTTCTCGCAAAGCGCACTGATGAAAGCCAAATCCTGGGAAGTAACCGATGAGTTTTGGAAACGAGTGGAGCCTCTGATACCGCCCA
>Ga0206093_100166_pt1 | contig 9745 bp, 8 predicted proteins | sample S1v_2013CmetaT_FD_197215 | JGI IMG/M metagenome (GOLD analysis project Ga0206093, IMG submission 197215) | Metatranscriptome of soil microbial communities from Anza Borrego desert, Southern California, United States - S1+v_20-13C (Metagenome... | ecosystem: Environmental > Terrestrial > Soil >...
GACCAATGAGATTCAAACGCTTGGCATATGCCATTTCACTCGCTATTGGTGGAGCCGGTGCACCTACTGCCCAGGCGCTCGACCTTTATATGGAGAGCAAAACCAAACAGATCTATGCCGAACCGGGGCCAGGGCGCGTGAAGCTTGGAAACTTCGAAAAAGTTGACGACGCAGCAGTTGAGGAATCCAGACCCGCCAAAAAAACCGCGAAGGCCAAGCCGGAGGGCGATCAAATTAAGGCTGTCGAAGACCGTCTTAATAAGAAAATTGATGCCCTAGCCAACAAGCCGAAAGCGCCGGATGACGCAAAAGTCACTCTCGGCGCAAAGGGACTTCAGTTTCAATCCAATGACGGCAACTTCAAATTTAGCCTCAACGGCCGCCTCCATGCGGACGCCGCCATTCAATCCGGGGACAAGTTCACCACCTGGAATGACAGAAACAACAACGGCCTAGTCGATGATCCAAATACCACTAGGAATGGCAGTACCACAATCAATGAACCGGTAAGCAACGACCTCGACACTGGCACCGAAATCCGCCGTTTCCGCATGGAGTTCGCTGGCCAGTTCTATAACGACTGGAGATTCAAGCTGCAACCGGATTTCGCCGACGAGCAAGTCAGACTCAAGGATGCGTTCGTACAATATACCGGCTTCGACTGGGGTACCTGGACCCTCGGCCAAAGCAAGCAACCGTACAGCCTCCAGCAAATGATGAGCTCCAACGATATGCCGTTTATGGAGCGTTCATTGGAGTACGCATGGACGGACGTATCCGTGAATCGTGCGATTGGTCTCCGCTACGATACGTACGGTCACAACTGGACCGCTGCCGCCGGTATATACGGTGACACAGCCACGAGGCAAGCTGAGAGCGCAGCCGATGACGAAGGCTGGGGCGCATCGGGGCGCGTCACCTGGACGCCTTGGTATAAACCGGGCGAACTTATCCACGTCGGCGCGTCTGCCGCTTATCGGGTACCGCAACAGGCTGACAAGACCGTTCGATATCGCATCCGCCCAACCCACATCGATCATTTCTTTCCGATCGACACCGGGACTATCGCGAATATCGACGACGAGGTGTTTTTCGATGCTGAAGCGGCAGGCGCCTACGGTGCCTTTTCTTTTGAAAGCGAGTATAACGTGGCCTATCTACAACGGACCGGCGCTGGAATCGAAGACGCCAAGTTTGATGGTTGGCACTTCGATGTGATGTACAGCCTGACCGGCGAATCGAGAGCCGCCGCTTACGATCCGAGAGATGCTGTCTTTAAACGCTTAACCCCCAATCGGAACTTCGACTTGGCCGGCGGTTGGGGTGCCTGGGAACTCAAAGGCCGCATTTCCCAAGTCAACATGGACAAGCTTGGTACGACCAATCAGCACGGCGGACGCGAGACAGCGGCGACCTTCGGCGTCAACTGGTATCTCAACCCATGGTTCCGCTTAATGCTGGACTATACCCACGTCATCGACATCGATCTCGGCACCGCCGGGTCAAGCCGGGCGCTTTTGGAAGGAGATCCGTCAGACCTCGACACTGTCCAGATGCGCGGCTCTCTGGCCTTCTAAACCCGCTCATTCCCTCTCTGCCTAGTCGATGAACCCCGTTTTTGCGGGGTTCATCGTTTAAACGCCAATAACCTTTGCTTTAGCACCCGATCAACCGACCACCTCATTGTGCCTGCTTTCTCACGGTTGCTATGATTCCTAAAGCATTTCAATGCCATAACTCGTCTAAGCACAGCAGCCTCACCCAAACTTATCGAGGAATGCCGTTTTATGGAATTCAAGGATTACTACAAGATTATGGGCGTATCGAGGGATGCCTCGCAGGAGGATATTAAACGGGCCTATCGCAAGCTCGCCCGGAAATATCATCCCGATGTCAGCAAGGAACGTAACGCCGAGGAGCGATTTAAGGAGCTAGGCGAGGCTTATGAAGTATTGAAAGACCCGGAAAAGCGCGCCGCCTACGATCAAATTGCGTCTGGTCATCAACATGGTGAGCGTTTCACTCCACCACCCGACTGGGCGTTTGACTTTAACTTTGGCGGCGGCGGCTTTACCAGTGGAGACTCAACCGGGTTCAGCGACTTCTTCGACAGTTTATTCGGCCAGAATACAGGCCGCAGAAGACGAGAAACCCGTGGCGGTTGGAGCGGACCACGCCCTGGCCAGGATCAATACGCCAACATTTACATCAGCCTTGAAGAGGCTTTCTCCGGAGGGACTCAAACGGTCGCTCTCGCAATTCCGGAAATTGATGCGCAAGGTAGGCTTGTCAACAAAACCCGCACATTGAACGTCAAGATTCCGAAAGGCATCAAAGAAGGACAACGCATTCGGTTGTCCGGACAGGGCGGACCGGGATTACAGGGTGGTATGGCGGGAGATCTTTACTTGGAAATACGATTTAAACCTCATCCATTCTTCCGTGCCGAAGGCTCTGATATCGCGCTTGAGTTACCGGTAACGCCGTGGGAAGCCGCACTTGGCTTGACAGTCACCGTTCCTACTTTAGGCGGTAAAGTCGAACTCAAACTCCCTCCAAACTCTCAAAACGGACAGAAGCTGCGCTTGAAGGGACGGGGACTGCCCGGTAATCCACCGGGAGATCAGATTGTAACCCTGCACATCGTAACCCCGGACGCCGGAACCGCGGAGGCAAAAGCTCTATATAGAAAGATGGCCGAGGTCATGCCGATGAACCCACGAGCGCACATGGGAGTGTAGATATGACGAATAAGACCGCAACCGCTTCGTCCGGCATTGTTCTGGACGAAACCGTTAAGTTATCCCTAGTCGATGTGTGCGAGGCATGCAGAATCGATGCTGAATCGATTTTCGAAATGGTTAACGAAGGGATTGTCGATCCAGAAGGCTCGGAACCGATGAGTTGGCAGTTCAACACCACCGCGTTACGGCGATTGCAAACGGCACTTCATCTGCAACGCGATCTTGGGGTTAACTTGCCCGGCGCGGCGTTGGCTTTGGATTTACTCGAGGAGCTCGAGGCTTTACGACGACGGCTTATCTAAGTTCTGTTGACATTTCGAATTGGAAAGCCGTCATTCCGGCACGGATTACAGGAGTCCAGGAGCTAGCGGCCAGGGAAGACGACCATGCAGCCGGCACTCCCTGCCGTCATCACACCGTAAAAAAATTTCTACGCATTTCTTAACGAGCGCGCTGAACCGGGTACACCACCGGCCTGCGCTAGGCTTTGCCTTCGTTTGCCAAGAGCTAGTCCGCCTTGAAACAAAAAACGTCCCATTCGCTCACTCGCTTTACACCCCGCGTGACCGGCGGCGAACATTAGACTTCAGGTGAAAAATTGATGCTGGCGCTTCGCATTGAGGTTTATTTGTATTGGCAGCGCAAGAGGAGAGAGTTATCAAATTTTGTTTAAGAATTCAGGAGACGATTGTCTTGGTTGAAGTAAGCGTGTCCCGCAACGCCAGATCTAAAGTCTCAAACGAAAACTTAAAGCGTTCACCCTGAAAACGCCTGGGAAGCACCCGTTGACTACTCAGCATCAGCTCCGCCATTTCGCCCGCGCTCAGCCTGAGAAACCATGCCGGTATGCTTAGGAACGCGGGGCGGCTCAACACCTTTGCCAAACGTCGCGTAAACTCCTCATTGGTTACCGGCTCAGGTGCCGTTAGATTGAACGCTCCGCCGAGCATCGGCGATTCCAATAAATACTGCGTCATCGCAACATGATCTTTTATGTGAACCCAAGACATCCATTGCTTACCATCGCCAAGCCGCGCACCTAACCCAAGCTTGAACGGAAGCAGCATTTTTTGTAGAAATCCTCCATCTTTGCCGATTACCAATCCGGTCCGAAGTAAGCATACCCGCACGCCAAATTCCCTAGCTCTCGATGCAGTATCCTCCCATGCCTGGCATAGCTTTTGGCCGAAATCATCCGGCGCCGGAACCGATTTCTCATCCAGCAGGGCATCCCCCTGATTACCATAGACTCCGACCGCCGATCCACTGATAAGAACCTCTGGTTTGGACTCGGCGTTATGAATTTTGTCGATTAGATGCTCGGTGAGGGTAACCCGGCTGTCCCATAGGATCTGTTTACGCCGCTCGCCCCAACGGGAACCGATTATGGGCTCCCCCGCTAAATTGATAACGGCGTCGAAATGTTGATCAGACGTCCATTCGGCTAAACTTTTCAGCGCGGCTACTCCGATCCCGCACTTTTCGGACACTGTCTCTGGCTTTCGGCTAAAAACAGTCAACTGATGACCGGCTCTGAGCAGCGCTTTGCACAAACTTCTACCGATAAACCCAGTTCCACCAGTAATGAGGATTCGCATATCTCTTCCACCTCCTGTGGCGAGGACGCAAACGATCGGCCATGCCAGTCGACGAGCCGCTTTCCTAAGGCAGGAGCCGTTCGGAACCGAAACAGCCCGCCTAAGAGAAACGAGCGAAGATGATTATAACGGGCGGTGGGCCTAAAGCGCCAAAATCGACCGTTTTTGAAAGCTGCCAGGTTGTATTACCAGGCACGGGTGGGAGGAGAGGAACTAAAAGGGAATTTTACGAGAGAGTGGCAAGGATAGGATTGTTAACTAAGATCTATATTGAGATAACACCTATGCTTGCCACATTGGGCAGCTTATTTCTGATCGTCGTCGCTGAAAACCCAGCGAACGAAGAAAACGGCAGCGGCTATAACGACGATGGTAACCACTATACCCATCGGCGATCTCATTTTTTCAACTAAATCTAGTATGGCTCCCATTTCTTAACCTACCTTATTTGGTTTTATCGAAAGTCTTAATAGCAGAACGATGCTATCGCGCCGGTTATCTTACCGTCTAAGCTAGCGCTGTCAAGTCGCTAGACGTCTGTCAGAAGTAGCTGATCGAATTCATCCGCAAATCTCATTGCCAGAGATGCAGCGCATAAAAGTCCTGCCTTCATTATTCAAGGTCATAAAAAAACCTGGATGAAGAATCTCCATCCAGGTTGATATCAGTGCCTTTAAAGGCTAATGCTATTTATTAGAAGCAACTGCCACTTCGTACAAAGTGCAGAATAGCTCAATAAGAAATTATAGGCTCGGGGATACGGTGGTCGAGATCTTCTGTTTGTCACCGTCCGGAGAGTTACCGCAAGCAACGATTCCCAGAGCAACCATAACCAGGCTGACTACGCATAGCAATTTTTTCATAAGATCCTCCTCAATTTCCAAAGCTTTAAGATTTTTTAGTTGGTAGTGCATATAGCACGGAATCTTTTATAAAGAAGATTTCCCGAAAATGCAAGGGGGCAGAACAGATGGAAAGTTCGAACACAAGCGCCCATCTGGCGCGGGCAGCAGATAGAAGGTATTGATTGGATTGTTCAGAACGAAAGCACTTCCAGCCCGGCAGCGGTGGAAGCATCTTGATTGACGGGCACGCTGCCTCGCGCCTGATCGAGCCCGATAAAGTCGAACAAATTGCGATCCGCAAGCTGAGATGGCGCTACATTCTGCAGCGCTGTAAAAATAGTTTCCAAGCGCCCAGGGAACTGTTTTTCCCATGACTGCAGCATTTCCTTCATCGCCTTACGCTGCAAATTCTCCTGCGAGCCGCACAGGTTACATGGGATAATCGGAAACGCTTTGATGCGCGCGTATTCCTCGATATCCTTTTCCCGACAGTAGGCGAGCGGTCGAATGACAATATGGCGCCGATCATCGCTCAACAGTTTAGGCGGCATTGCTTTAAGGGTGCCGCCGTAAAACAGGTTGAGAAAAAAAGTTTCGAGGATGTCGTCGCGATGGTGGCCTAACGCAATCTTGGTAACACCATGCTCAGCGGCATACCGATAAAGCAACCCACGCCGCAGTCTAGAGCACAAACCGCATGTCGTCTTGCCCTCCGGCACGACCCGCTTGACGATGCTATAGGTATCCTGCTCGATGATATGGTAAGGAATCCCGCGACCGGCGAGATACTCCGGCAGCACGTGCTCGGGAAATCCCGGCTGCTTCTGATCCAGGTTAACGGCAATGATGTCGAACTGAACCGGGGCATTCAGCCGAAGGCTGAGCAGGACATCTAGAAGCGTGTAGGAATCCTTTCCTCCCGAGAGGCAAACCATCACCTTGTCGCCGTCCTCGATCATTCGATAGTCGGCGATGGCCTCGCCGACTAAACGGCGCAATCTCTTTTGCAGCTTATTGAATTCGTAACGCTGCTTTTCGGTCAGAGCGCCTGCCGCCCTATCCACCATAACGTCTAAAAATCAAACTGGCATTAGTCCCGCCGAAACCGAAGCTGTTCGACATAACTGTGTCGATGTGAGCATCGTCGATCCGCTTCCGCACGATAGGCACGCCTTCTGCGCCTGGATCCAGCGTTTCGATATTCGCTGAAGCGGAAATGAAGCCGCCATTCATCATTAATAGGGAGTAAATCGCTTCGTGCACACCCGCCGCCCCCAAAGCATGGCCTGTCAACGACTTTGTCGAGCTAATGGGCGGAACCTCATCGCCGAAAACGGCCTTTACGGCTTGCAACTCCCTAATATCGCCGATCGGTGTGCTCGTTCCATGCGCATTGATGTAGTCGATTTTGCCGCGGACGCTCTCCATAGCCTGCCTCATGCACCGCACCGCCCCCTCGCCGGACGGTTGAACCATGTCGAAGCCATCGGAAGTCGCGCCGTAACCGACAAGCTCCCCGTAAATCTTGGCTCCACGAGCCTTAGCGTGCTCCAGCTCTTCGAGCACCAGAACCCCACCGCCGCCCGAGATGACGAACCCATCCCGGTCGGCATCATAGGGACGCGATGCAACTGTGGGATTGTCATTATATTGCGAAGACAATGCCCCCATTGCATCGAAGAGCACGGTCATCGTCCAATGCACTTCCTCTCCGCCGCCGGCGAAAATGATGTCCTGCTTGCCCAACTGGATAAGCTCCGCCGCGTTACCGATACAGTGAGCGCTGGTCGCACACGCGGAACTGATGGAGTAATTGACGCCCTTGATCTTGAACGGCGTAGCAAGACAGGCGGAATTGGTATTGGACATGGTCCTAGGCACCATGTAAGGCCCAACCTTCTTGACGCCTTTTTCGCGATAATTGTCGAATGAAAGCAGGAGATTTGCCGTGGAAGGGCCGCCCGACCCCATGATCAAGCCGGTCCTGGGATGCGATATTTCGGATTCGTCCAAACCCGAATCGGCGATCGCCTCCTGCATGGCGATATAGTTGTAGGCGGCACCATCCCCCATGAATCTGCGAATCTTGCGATCTATAAGATCGTCCAAATTCAGATTGATGGAACCGAAGACCTGGCTGCGAAACGCCATCTCACGATATTCTTCACTGGACCGAATACCGGAACGCCCCTGCCGCAGAGCCTCGGTTACCTCTTGTTGATTGTTACCTATGCTGGAAACGATACCGATGCCGGTTACAACAACGCGTCTCATATCTGTAGAGTTCCCTCAGAACGCATCTGTGGAAGTAAACAAGCCAACCCGAAGATCGCTGGCTTCATAGATGATTTTGCCATCGCACTCCATTTCCGCATCGGCAAATCCCATGACCAATTTACGCATCATCACTCGTTTAAGATGAATACGATAAGTCACAAGCCTGTGATGGGGCAGCACTTGGCCGCGAAACTTGACCTCTCCCACGCCCAGAGCACGCCCACGGCCTAACCCGCCCATCCAGCCGAGATAAAATCCGATCATCTGCCACATGGCGTCGAGCCCAAGACAGCCGGGCATCACCGGGTCATTCTGGAAATGGCAGGAAAAAAACCAAAGATCCGGTTTTATATCCAGCTCGGCGATGATCATGCCTTTGTCGTAAAGTCCCTCGTCGGAACTGATGCGGGTAATACGATCAAACATCAACATCGGGGGAAGCGGCAACTGAGCATTGCCAGGGCCGAACATTTCACCCCGGCCGCATTGAATCAATTCGTCCCGGCTGTAACTGTTTTGTCTCTGTTGTAATCTAGATTCCTTAACAATCATAAAAGTGCCCGATATCGATGTTGTTTTATGTTGCCTCTCGGCACCAGCGGGTTATCGGAGGCGACCAGGCCGCTTACCAAAACTCCAAGCCGACGTATCACGCCTTATCGTGGGCAAAAGTCTATTTCTCGATGAGAACTTCCGAATAGCATCCTTAGAACGCACGAAAGTTTATTTACCGTCAAGGCTTAGCAAAGAAAAGGCTTATTGTATCAGGAAAACATGAATTCCAGCAGCGCGCGAGGATCAGCATTGACATACCGCTGCATTTCCCCATGGACAATCGGGTCTATCAAAGCCTTCATTATGTGGACTTGACAGCCGGCTAGGGCGAGCCTCGAAAGCTAGAGGCCGCGGACCTTGGCTATGATCGGACCGATATATAGACGGTCTGAAGCTTATACAGACTGAAATGAATGACCATCACACATAGTTTCATGACAAACTTACTTACGTTTTTCTCCACCCGATTCGGGATTGCCCGCTGAGAGCGTGCCGCTGATCTATCCCGCCCCTAGCTCACAACGGCTTATCGAAATGGCTTCCGATTCCGTCCCTCAGAATCCCCAGCGTTTTACCTGGGCTTACATCCGATCCGTCGCACTGGAGCACAAGCGCGAATTGTTCGCCGCGCACTTGATCGCTGTGCTTGCGGCGTTGAGCGCAGTTCCTGTCCCTTTGCTCATGCCATTACTGGTAGACGAAGTTCTGTTGAACCGGCCCGGCATGGCTGTCGGCACGCTCAACCGGCTCTTTCCCGCCGAATGGCACGGCCCCGTCTTGTACATTTCGGCCATACTAGGGCTTACCTTACTCTTGCGCCTGATCGCAGCGGTCTTCAACGTTTGGCAGACACGGCAATTCAGTTTCATCGCCAAAGACATCATTTATCGTATCCGTTGCCGGCTGATCGGCAAGCTGCAGCGCATCTCCATGGCGGAATACGAGAATCTTGGCAGCGGCTCGGTCGTGACCCATCTGGTCACCGATCTCGACACGCTCGATACGTTCATCGGCACCACCATCGCGCGCTTTGTGGTCGCCCTGCTGTCCCTGACCGGCACCGCCGCCATTCTGCTGTGGATGCATTGGCAGCTCGCGCTGTTCATCTTGTTCCTGAATCCGATCGTGATCTTTTTCACCAAAACACTGGGAAAACGGGTGAAACACTTGAAGCGCGAGGAAAATTCCGCGATCGGCGTATTCCAGCTCGCACTCACCGAAACCCTGGACGCCATCCATCAAATCCGGGCCAGCAACCGGGAAAAGCACTACATGGGACGGCTGATGGAGGCGGCGCAAAAGGTTCGCGAGAATTCGGCCGCCTTTGCCTGGAAAAGCGATGCCGCCAACCGGGTCAGTTTTCTGGTGTTCCTGTTTGGGTTCGACGTCTTCCGCGCCTTAGCCTTTTTCATGGTGATCTACTCCGACCTCACCGTCGGCGAAATGATGGCGGTCTCGGGCTACCTGTGGTTCATGATGACCCCGGTGCAGGAGATTCTCGGAATACAGTACGCCTGGTTCGGCGCGAAGGCGGCACTGGAACGGATCAATCAGTTGAGTGGCCTGAAACAGGAACCGGAATATCCCCATCTGATCGACCCCTTCGAAAAAAATCGGAGAGTGGGCATCTTCATCGAAGATCTTCACTTTGCCTACCCGAACGGCAACGAGGTTCTACGCGGCATCACCATGGACATCCGCCCCGGCGAGAAAGTCGCCCTGATAA